>Ga0307372_10013555_pt1 | contig 10533 bp, 17 predicted proteins | sample OX1MG_FD_202533 | JGI IMG/M metagenome (GOLD analysis project Ga0307372, IMG submission 202533) | Soil microbial communities from Risofladan, Vaasa, Finland - OX-1 | ecosystem: Environmental > Terrestrial > Soil > Coastal area > Acid sulfate soil | place: Finland: Risofladan, Vaasa | collected... | reverse complement strand
TGAACGCCAGCCGGTGTTTACAGACTGTCCTCATCCACCGAGTCGTAATGGACCTCAACGCTCTGCTCCGGCCTTCGCTCCCCCACCAGGGCGATGTCAGTGAGGACCTGGAGGTCGGCTTCGGTAAGGGGGGGCTGAACGATGCTTCGTGGCCAGAGGCGGCGCTGCCAGACCACATTGGCCTCGGCAGCGTAGAGGGTGATTTCGGCGGCCAAGAAGATGAAGGCGATCAGCCCCAGAACCGAGGCGAAGAACCCGTAGATCTGGCTGGAGTGGCGGAGCTGGTGGGCGACCAGTGACGTCCCGACGTACTGGAGCACGGCCCAGCCGACCCCGGCCAGAACTGCTCCACCGATGAGGCAGCCCGTCTTGATGGTCTTCGGCGTGAGCACCCGGAAGGCCAGAATGAAGATCCCGACGTCGACGATCAGGGAAATCAGAATGGCCCCGATCCGCACGAGCGGACTGTGACCTCCGAAAGTGGAGATACCCGTGAGGACCGTGGTGACGATCACGTTCAAAAAGAGCACCGCCAGGAAGGCGACGCTCCGTCCGAGGCGGGGAAAGAATCCCGGACGGACAACACCGGGCACGTTCCACACCTCGGCCATGGCCTTCTGCGCCGCCTGCGTAATGCCGAGGGAGCCCCAGACCAACGCCACGAGCCCAATGGTTAGTCCAACCGAACTGCCGGACTTCAGCCTATGGATACCATTTGGGCCGGATAACTGATTGCCCACGATGGGAAACTGGCTCAGTGCGGAGTGCACAATCCGGTGCTCAGTGCCGGGCGACACGAACATAGTCAGCAAGGTGATCATTACCAGCAAGAGCGGGAAGATGGAGAGGAACCCGTAATAGGCAATGAGTGCCGCCTGCGACCCGGCTGAGTCATCACCGAACTTCTTCATCACACCGAACAGGAAGTTCAGGGGAAATGTCCGCTGCTGAAATGCATCAACGGCCCGGATGGACCTCTCAACGGGATTGACCTTTTTGGGCTCGTCATCAGGAGGTTCCGGGGCGGCCGCCATGGCGAAACTCTACCCAGGCGGGCAGGAGTCCACTCCAGCGAGGACCATTGAGAGTAGTGCTGCTTCGGACATTCCGACTACCCGATTGCACCCTGGAGCTGCGACCATCTCGACATGGCCAGATCACCAAGAGGTCGGCATCTTTCCTACATGCGACTCCAAGGAGTTCGGTGAGCTGCGAGGGTTATAGCCGGGAATGAAATGGCTACGTCACCGAGTCTTTGCCTTCGGCTACCTGTTCCGCCAGTAGCTCCGCTGCCTGCTCGTCGTTCCCCCTTTTGGATTCAGTGGGCTCCGACGTACCCTTCTGAGCCTTCTGGGATTCCGAGTCCTCCTCCGCCATCTGGGCCTCGGAGAATGCGACTGCTCCCGTTGGCCGATCAGTCGGGGCCGGAGGCTCGGCCGCCTTGCCTGCCTGCCCGTGGTCTTGACCCCCAGCCGCCTCGTCGGCTTCCCTTTCGACTTCAGCGACCCCCTCGTCCATGAGATGACCATGGTCCTTCGCTGCTTGCTCGGGGTCATCGAAGTCGGGCACGACAAGAATTCTACCCTGCCCGAAGGACCACAAACTCAAATCAGGTGCTCCTGTTCGCCATGGACCCTGCTGTAACAAAAGTGAAACGTTGTACTTCTCACCAGGCCGACATGGGCAACTCATCGTCCCGTTCGATCGCTAAGACCCCGTCCCGTGGATCTTGCCCCGCCGGTCAGCCACGGCTGCGCACCGCCACGGCTGTACCGCCACGGCTGTACCGCCACGGCTGTACCGCCACGGTCTCGGCAATCAAGGCCACCGCTGGTCTTCACTACGCTCCGACTATGTCCGACACCAGCAATGCAACGATGGGGTGGCTTCGGGCCTCAGTTGGCGTGGCGCTCATCATTGCGCCAGGAACCCCGATGAGACTGTCGGCCCGAGAGCCTCCGACGGGTTCTTCTTGTTGCTCATGCGAACGATCGGCGTCAGAGACCTCGTGTTGGGCTTGGGTACTGTGGCCGCGGGAAGGTCTGACGATGCAGGTGATGTACGACGTTGGACCATGGCGGCCTTGGCGAGCGATTCCCTTGACACGGTCGTAAGCCTGGCAAGCTTCCGGTCAATAGGAAAATGGGATTCTTGGGCTGCTGCCGCGCTGGCATTCGCCTTCGTCTGTGGAGACCTACAGTCACGCCGGAAGTCCACGACTGAGCGGGCTTTCGGACCCGAAATGGAGACTGTTGGGGCTCCCGATTAGAGATTCCGAATGTCCCACCCATTGGCGGTACGGGACCTGTCCTGCGACCGCCGTCACGAATGGCCCTTCGGATCAGTTCCGCGGATCGTTCGCGTCGTGCCGGTTTTCATTAGGATCTGGACGTGCTTGCACTGCTCATGCTTGCCGTATTTGCTTTCGTCTGGATTCGACGGAAGCTGTTGATTCGTCGTGAAGGGACTCGTTTGGCCGAGCGGTGTCAGATCGAAGCTGAGACGATGATCAGAGAGCAGGAAATCATCGCTGAGATGGAACAGGACTTCCTCGGCCGGTAGTTGCAAGGTATCGATCCATCGACCTGGTGGCGTCGGTGGCCAAGCAGCGCGATGCAGTTTGTCATGCTCAGCGGCGAACGACCGCACATTCGATGCAGGTCCGACAAGCCGGGAGGGCCTCCAGACGCTCTGGCGGAATGCTCCTCTGGCAGTGTTCACAGATTGAGTAGTTACCGTTGGCGAGCCTCATTAAGGCTCGATCCAAATCGTTCAGATGCGACTGGGCTTCGGCCAACAAAGCAGTGGACCGTGCTCGCTCGTACGCAATGGTCGACCCCTCGGGATCGTGCTCGTCGTCGGCGGTGTCCTCCGCATCTGCAATGATTACATTGAGTTCGGCATTCAATGCTTGGACGCGGGCCAGGGACGTCGCCCGCTCCACTTCCACAGCGTCACGGATGATTGACTCTTCCATCCTCCGTACGCCTTTCTATCCCGGCGATCTCAGACGGTCTCATTGACTGCGACACTACACAGCCGACTGCGCACATGACGCGCGCTGGACGTGCCGGTGCGGGTGCCCCGATGTGCCTTTAGCCACGTTCGATAACCGACCCCATCCGACGATCGGTGGCACGGGGGTCTGACACCAATGGCTCACAGGATCTGAACGAGAATCTCAATCGCAGACAGAAAGGAGGCATCGTGACAGGTATTGAGCCCCAACTGTGGGTGGAGGGCGCAAGTGCAGCGGTCAGCTTCTACCAAACGGCTTTCGATGCGATGGTCCTCCATAGCGTCGGCGAAGGAGACGACATCGTGGCGCAGTTGGGGGATCGGGGATGCCAGGTTCTGGGTTACCGAGGCAAATGGGATCATGAAGCGCTTCAGCCCACTGGCCATTGGTGGCACGACGGGTAGGACCCTGCTGGTGGTTGATGACCCCGAGGCCCTCCTGAGTCAGGCCGTAGCTGCAGGTGCCAGCGAAACAGCTTCAGTGAAAGATGAGCACGGTTGGCGGCTCGGACGGATCATCGACCCATTCGGTCACGAATGGGAGATTGGCAGACCACTCGGTGCCTGGCCGCCAAATGCGACGTCCTCCGACGTGTAGATCTGGAGTCACAATCCCGGCGATGTGGGACAGGGGAACGAGGCATGCCCACAGAGGGGCAACGACCTGGCACGATCTAGGACATGGTCACAATATCGATCGAGCAGTTCGAGGAGTTGGTGACTAGCGCTCTTGATGGGATACCCGCAGACCTGCGTGCCAGCATGGAGAACGTCGCAGTCGTGGTGGACGACCTCAGCCCGCCAGGACCGTTGCTGGGACTATACGAAGGGGTCCCGCTCACAAAACGCGGCAACTACTACTCGGCGTCCATGCCTGATCGCATAACGATCTACATGGCAACGATTTGCGGCAGTTGCAAGACCACGCAAGAGGTTGTCGAGCTGGTGCGCAAGACGGTGCTCCACGAGATCGGCCACCATTTCGGTATCGATGATCGGCGGCTCAAGGAGTTGGGCTGGGCCTGAGGCCGGAAACCAAACCGTGGTGGGACGAAGGCCCCTACCTTTCCTCCCAACTAGTCATATGGTGACCCTCGAAGTGTGGCACCCTCCCGGCGATCGGGGGCAGGCTGATCGGGGTCGACAGATCCCCGGCTCAGGTGGACAATCAAGGACATGGACAAGACCTTTAGGGCCACCATGCAGAAGAGTTCCAACAAGGGTGGCTGGACCTACGTGGTCATGGATGGTTCGGCCGAGTACTTCGGAACCAAGGGCCTCGTAAAGGTTCGAGGAACCGTCGACGGCCAACCGTTCCAGAGTTCCCTCATGGCGTTGGGTGATGGTACACACAAGCTCCCGATCAAGGCAGAGTTCGGAAGAAGATTGGCAAGGCCGAAGGGGACGAGGTTGTCGTCACGCTCATCGAGCGACTGCCTCAGTAGCCGTTCAGCGCCAGTCTGAGTGGCCTCACTCCCGGCGTTGTGGAGCACTTAGGGATATTGCGATTGCAGGAGCGCAGCGGCCCTGGGATGCCAGGGATCATCTAGTTGTAGCGTGGCATAGCAATGGACTGGGATGTTCGGCACCGGAAGTCGTCGCTGGTAATCCGGTTGCTGCTGGCAGTTTGGATCGGGGTAGTCGTCGTCGTGCTCTGCTATTCGGGACGATGGTGGGGCCTGGTATTCGTTGTGCCCCTTGTCCTTGATTTGTACCTCCTCCGTCGGATCTTGGTGGCCGCCTCCAGCTAGCCCCGTGGTGCCGATCAGCAGAGGCCGATAATCGCCATCGACCCGGCGTTCGGAGGCACCTTCTCCACAGGTCTCCTCAGATCTGCCGATCAGGGTCCGGCGCCGCCATTTTGCAGGCAGCGCACTGAGAAGAGTCCAGCACCACGCATATTGATCGCGCTTGTGTCGGAGAGGGATGGATGCTTAACATCCTCTACAGGGGTATGAGGGGAAACCGAGACGCGGAGGGTGGTGACCCATGGGCGCCGCCATCAAGAGAAGTCAGCGGGCATTACTGGCCGGGTCGCTGGTGTTGAGCGGTGCGGTGACCACCGCGTTGCTCGGTGGGGCACTTCCCGCCTCGGCTGCCTCGGTCGTCCAGACCATCGGCGTGGGCAGCGCCCCTTCCGGCGTCTCGTCGGACGGCACCCACGTCTGGGTGACTAACCTTGGCGGCAACACGGTGACCGAGCTGAACGCATCGACCGGGGCTTTCGTCCAGACGATCGGCGTGGGCAACTCTCCTTACGGCATATCGTCGGACGGCACCCACGTCTGGGTGGCGAACGCTGGCTTCCCCGGTAATACGGTGAGCGAGCTGAGCGCCTCGACGGGTGCGGTCGTCCAGACCATCGGCATTGCCAACTCTCCTTCCGGCGTCTCGTCGGACGGAAACCACGTCTGGGTGACGAGCGTTGGCGGCAACACGGTGACGGAGCTGAGCGCCTCGACCGGGGCTATTGTCCAGACCATCGGCGTGGGCAACTCTCCTTACGAGATCTCGTCGGACGGCACCCACGTCTGGGTGGCCAACTACGGCGGCAATACGGTGACCGAGCTGAGCGCCTCGACCGGTGCGGTCATCCAGACCATCGGCGTAGGCAACTCTCCTTTTGGGATCTCGTCGGACGGCACCCACGTCTGGGTGACGAGCGTTGGCGGCAACACGGTGACGGAGCTGAGCGCCTCGACCGGGGCTTTCGTCCAGACCATCGGTGTGGGCAGCGCTCCCTACGGCGTCTCGTCGGACGGCACCGACGTCTGGGTGACGAACGTGAGCGGCAGCACGGTGACCCAGCTGAGCGCCTTGACGGATGCGGTCATCCAGACCATCGGCGTGGGAAGATCTCCCCTCGGCGTCTCGTCAGATGGCCACAGCAGCTGGGTGGCGAACCAACTCGACAACACGGTGAGCGAGATCGCTATCAGCTTTTCTGTCGCCACAACCAACCTGCCACCCGCAACGCGGGGCACGGCCTAGGGCCCGGTGACCCTACAGGCGGCCGATCTTGGAGTCAGCACTAGTCCCAACACCACCACCTTGAAGTGGAAGAAGATCGCTCTCCCCAAGGGTGTGAAACTGTCTTCGGCCGGGGTGCTTTCAGGGACCCCAAGAGTCAAGCTGACCCCCGGTCCCGGCTCGGTCACGGTCCAGGTAACCGAGACGGTGACAACCCTCAATGGCAAGAAGAAGGTCAAAACCAAGACGACGGTGCAGGCCACCATTTCCCTGACCATCACCTGACCGGACTCACCTCACGCCGAAGATCTCGGAACGGTGTGGAGATACGGGCGATGGCAATCCATTCGTCCAGGAGCGCCGGAGGGGTCGATCACCAGCGGCCTGAAATGTGGAGGGGGGTGCTACCTACCAACAACCCCCTTTGGGTCCTGGCTGACGGCGGGTCGTCGTTGGTTGCGGCAGTTGCTGGCACTTCGGGCTTCAGCGTGTGGCCTGCTTGCAACGATAAGCACTCAGTGGAGAGTGGCCTTGAATGTGCCCACCCAACCGGCGATCGGGGGCAGGGGGTGTCCACGTCAGCGAGTGCATAGGTGATTCGCTAGTCGGACTGAACCAGGAGAGCCTCGGTGAGTGCGTCAGGATTTGCAAGGGCGAGAAGGTGACCTCCTGGGATGACGACGGGGGCGACCCCGGCACGATCGATCACTAACTGCCGCTGGAAATCGACAGGAAACAGGCGATCGTCGCTCCCGACTATTGCTGAAGTCGGAACCTCGGGCCATATGGTGACATCGCACGGTTGGCCGAACACGATGTCGGCCTCGTGTCCAGGGTCGACGAGGATGGCGGCCGCGTCATCGGGTTCGAGGTCGTGAAGAAAGTATGTTGCCAGATCGAACTCGTCGCTATAGCCGCGGGACCTAGCGGCGACAGTCCGCCCGTCGATCGCTCCCGTGGCTCCCCACCAGTCTCCCGGTGTCTCGCCAGGTATTGGCACCATGGCGTTGACCAGCACCAACCTGCGAGCCTGAACCTGGCTGCAGGCCATCACCGCGGTGAATGCACCCAGAGATTGCGCCACGACGACCGGATCAGCGGAGTCCTGAATGGCCTCAGCGACGAACGCCGAATACTCCGGCAAGCCTGCGTCCGGGGCGGACCCGGGCAGGTCGATCGGGACTGCCCGGTGACCTGCGCGCTGTAGCCGGGCGCTCACCTGACGCCAATAGGGGGTGGCAATGCCGCCCGCACCCGGCACCAAGATGAAGTCGGTCACGACGTCTCCTTTCGGGGTCCTCCTGCTCAGTACCCTCGGACCGAACCAAAGGGTAGTTATCCACATGCCCGAAAGCGCCGATATGTGGCGGTTAGCACGAGGCAAACACATGTCCCGCGATAACGCACCCGGACCCGGTGGTGATCAGGGGCACGGTTCGGAGGATCTCCCGACACCTTCTCCATGATCAACATCCAATCTACGGAGCCAACCTGAACCATGATTGTCTGATGCAAGCTCGCGTACCGCCTCCGACCAACAAACGATTTATCGACCGGATGGTACGAATCAGGACGACTCAGAAACGGTGGCAAAAGCAATTCGAGACGACGGCAGCCGGCAAGGTGTGGGTTCGCCTAAGCACGCTCGGATTCGTCGACAGTTCCCTTCAGTTCTCCGCCGCATTCATCCTGTTCTTCATCCCCTTCCTTCTACTCGTTTCTGCCGCTATCGGACGAGATCTACCGCACGCCTTGGTCACCCGCAGTGGCTTTAGCCCAAGCGCAGCTCATGATGTGACCTCGCTCTTCGCCCACAGGCGGACACCGTTCACAGCGTTCACCATCATCGGAGTGATCCTCACCGTCGCCGGAGCGGACTCGATGACGAAGACTCTTCAGAGCTGGTACGAAAAGGTCTTTGAAGTGGCCGTCGTCGGCTGGAAGAGAACGGCGCGCAGAGTCCTCTGGCTCGTGGGTGCAGCCGGCTATCTCATGATGCAGTTCCTGATCGGTAGGAGGTTTGAACCCATTGGCGGTGGAATCACCATCGCCATCTCCCAGTTCGTCCTCTCCATCGCGTTTTGGTGGTGGAGCGTGCACTGCCTTTTGGCTGGACAGGCCTCCTGGCGACGCCTCTTTGCGGCGGGATGTACCACTGCTATCTGTTACACCGTCGTCGGCTTCTATGTGCGGATCTGGTCATCCTGGACGATCGTGTCCAACGAGAGGAGCTATGGCCCGATTGGTGCGATGATGACGATCCTCGCAACCTTGGTTGCCCTCGGGATAGCCATTCTCTTGGGTGCCGTCATTGGTGCGGATTTCAGACAACTCCGGCGCAATCGTGCGGCGAGATGAGCTATTCCTCGGAATCTGGACCTGCAAGCTGTGGAGCCGGGTGGTCGCCTTCGGCCTGCCGTATCGCGCGTTGGGTGTAAGTATATGCCCAAGCTAGGGTCCCGAATGGGACTACGACGCGAAGAAGGAACTGGCGCTCGGCGACGCTGCCGGCCACGAGGAGCGACACTGTTCCCACCAAAAAGGCGAGCCCCCAAACCGCGGAGATCGTCCGATTGATAGAACGGAACTCTGAAGTACCCCACACTTCCGCCGGTGTCGCTTCTCGCGCGTAGGACTCGGTGAACGGACGTCCAACGAGGATCGAGCCAAATACGATCACCGTCAGAAAAGCGTGAGAGCCAGCCTGTGCGTACCGGGACCAGAAGTTGAGGTGGCCGGGATGTACTACACCCAAGATTACTCCGAGCCCGAGGAAGTACACGACGCTGGCCACGTCCAGAAGATGGAGCCGGTGCCGGCCAATGGCTCGGCTTGCGACAACGAGGGCCGCCACCATTCCCACCGCGACTGCACCGCTGAAGGACGTGATCCGGGTGGCCAACAAGAAGAGGAGCCAGGGCACAAAGCTCCAGATCAGTTCGGTCATGTTTTGGCTCCTCTCGGCACGCGAGCAGCATATCGACATGTCAGTACGTCAACGGGAGTCGGCGGAGTCCACGAGCCCTGCGCAAGCGGCCGCCCCCCGGATCGAAACACCCGAAAAGATGCACCTCACTAGCCCGTGTAAGTGCCGGACGGTGACAGTTCGCGATTAGCAAGCGCCTGGCCCCGGATAACGCACCCACAGCCGGTGTATTAAGTGGTCAGGGCAAGTGACAGCGAATAGGCTTGCTACACGACCCGCTTCATGTGGGAGTAGGAAGTCGCTCCGCCGGATCTACAATCTCAACGCCGGTTGCACGTCGCCGACTACGACGAGGATCCGGCACGCTCTGGTCTCGAGTGATACCTAGGATGCGATCGATCGGGTCTCACTGAAATCGGCTGCACGACGCTGCCTGCCTCCCGGAACTGAATCGAGGAAACACCAGACATCGTGCCAGATTCAAGAATCAGATGAACCGTGGAGCTGTGTTTAAGGTATCGGTCGAAGAATGCAACCACAGTGCGGGTTATCACTGGGCCCCATGGATCAAAGAAGGCCGTGTGGGGTGCACCCTCCAGGGTAAGGAAGAACGTCGGTGATCGGGAGTCGGCGAACAGCATCTGGCTGGCGGCGTAAGGGACTGTCTGGTCGGACGTTCCATGGATGAGCAGGAGCGGAGCGGTGTGGCCGCTGAAGAACGTTCCACCGGGGAACGGCAACTCGATTCCAGCAATGGAAACAGCGGCATCGATGCGGTGATCCTTGCAGCAGCTGTTGTCAGCTACGCCCAGGGTCGTAATGGCTCCAAGTGAATGGCCAGCCACCCCGATGCTCTGCGGATCGATCAGATTGTGCAGGGGGGAGCCCTCCGTATCGTCGAGTCGCAACATTTGGGTAATGACGAAGCTGACATCCCCCGGCTGGTTGGGATAGTCGGAGATCGTCGGGCCACCCGGTGCGCCACCCGAGGAGAGCGGGAAGGTTGGGGCGGCGACGACGTACCCGTGGGCCACCCAAGGACTCAGCACCGAGGCGTACAACGGTCCACTGGCAGTAAATCCGTGAGAGAACACAATGAGCGGGAAGCGTCTATGTTTCTCCAGCTGATGAGGGTAGAGCACCAACGTCGGGAGTATCCGCTCCGAACTACCCGGGTAAGTGCCGTTCGGCGGAGTAGCTCTGCTGGTGTCGACGAAGGTTTCGCTTAAAGACGCAACTCGGTACGTTTGACCGGCCGAGGTCGCAGCCATGTCGAGCGGTGACCCCATGGCTTCACCGGCAGGCAGGAGCCATAAGACTACGGCGACGCACACCAACAGGGCGGCAACACCTTTACACTTCACAAACCATCCTCCAAGCTGCCCCCGTGTTCGGCTACTCAGGGCACGATACAGCGGAGTGAATGGCTTCGCCTCTCCCGGAACTAAGAACCGCAACCTCTACGAGATCGTGATCGTAAGCGTCTTGGTCGCCGTGTTCTGAGTGAGTTATAACCAGAACTTGTGGATGCACCACCTGACCGAGGGCGCGACGTACCTTCCTCTTTGAACAAACAAGGAGACGCTGGCGGTGGAACGCCGGCGAGGAAGGAACGCCAA
>Ga0307372_10013554_pt1 | contig 10534 bp, 12 predicted proteins | sample OX1MG_FD_202533 | JGI IMG/M metagenome (GOLD analysis project Ga0307372, IMG submission 202533) | Soil microbial communities from Risofladan, Vaasa, Finland - OX-1 | ecosystem: Environmental > Terrestrial > Soil > Coastal area > Acid sulfate soil | place: Finland: Risofladan, Vaasa | collected... | reverse complement strand
ATGACCGAGGAGGATCGCATGAAGCCCACCATCATGACGAGCCAGCTCATCAAGAACATCTCCGACTATCACGCGCAGATGATCAACAAGGTACGCTTTGGGAACATGGTGCTGCGCGGTGATACCCTCTATGTTCTCGAGATGCAGCCGGCGGGCTACGCCTACTACGCCGCGAACGAGGCGGAGAAGGCCTCGCGCATCAACATCATCAACGTTGTCGGCTTCGGAAGCTTTGGGCGCGTATATATCGCGGGCGACGAGGCCGAGGTGCTGGTGAGCAAGGAGATCGTCGAATCCCGGCTCCTGGCGCTGACGGGCCAGGAAATTGCGGGGAAGAGCGAGTAGCTTCCGAAGACGAGGGAGAGCACGAAGATGGGGAAGGAAACAGAGAGCGTCGCCGGGCTTGCGCTCGGGATGATCGAGTGCCGTGGGTTCGCGGCGATGGTGGAGGCCGCAGACGCGATGGTCAAGGCGGCAAAGGTCGATCTGAAAGGGTACGAGAAGACCGGCGGCGGCTATGTCACGGCGATCATCCGAGGGGACGTGGCGGCGGTCCGAGCGGCGCTCGATGCGGGAAGCCGAGCCGCCGAGAAGGTGGGCGAGGTGATCTCGGTCCACATCATCCCGCGGCCGCACGCGAACGTGGACGAGGTTCTCCCGCTCGGGCTTTCGAAGAAGTAGGAGTCGCGATGGTACTGGCTCGGGTCATCGGAAGCGTCGTCTCGACTCGCAAGGAGCCCAAGATCGAGGGGATCAAGTTCCTCCTCCTCGAGAAGCTTGACTGCGAGACCATGAAAGGGAAGGGCGACTTCCTGGTGGCGATGGACGCAGTAGGGGCGGGTCCCGGAGAGGTTGTCTTCTATGTTGCCGGATCGAGCTCGCGCATGACGAACGTCACCGAGGGAAAGCCGAGCGATGCGACCATCATCGCCATCGTCGACGTCATCGACTGCAAGGACAGGGTGGTCTACCGAAAGGAGGGGGAGCCCGCATGATCCTTGCGCGGGTCGCGGGCACCGTAGTCGCCGATCGGCGCAGCGATTCGATTTCCGGCGCCCGTTACCTCCTCGCCGAGCTGTGCGCGGCGAACGGCGCGCCTCTCTCCGAGTATCTTATCGCGATCGATCCGCTCGGGGCGGGCCTCGGCGAGGTCGTGCTGATCTCCCAAGGCAGCTCGGCGCGCCAGACCGCCCTCACGGACAAGAAGCCCATCGATGCGGTCATCGTCGGCATCGTCGACATGGTGGAAGAGGCGGGGTCGGTGGTCTATCGGAAGTAGCGACGGGAAGGAAGGCAGGCGGTGGAAAGCGGACAGGTAGAGGTACTGGGCGTGCAGGAGTTCGGCGACACCGCGCGCGGGATCGAGGCCCTTGACGCAATGGTCAAGGCGGCGCCGATCACGATCCTCCAGGTGATGACGGTGACTCCGGCGCGCTTCGTGGCGCTCATCACCGGCGATGTCGCCTCGGTGGAGGCCTCGCTCGCCGCCGGGCGTGCGGTGGGACGGGAAAGCCTCGTCGATGAGCTCCTGATTCAAAACCTTCACCCGCAGGTCCTTCCCGCCCTGGCGGCTTCCGGTGAGGAGGGGGAGTGGGACGCCCTCGGCATCATCGAAGCGGCCTCAATCACGGCAGGAATCGAGGCCGGCGATTGCGCCGCGAAGAAGGCCGAGGTGCGAATCGTCGAGATTCGCGCCGACAGCCACATGGGCGGCCGCTCCTCGGTGAAGGTGATCGGCCCATTGGGCGAGGTTGAGGCGGCGATCGCTGCGGCCGAGGCGCTCGTCGAGGCCCGGGGGAGGCTCGTGCGCCGGGTCATCATCCCCCGGCCCCATCCCGAGATCAGGCCCTTCTACCGGGCCTCGTTCGGGGGAAGGAGTACGTGAGCATGGAGATCGATGAGCAGGGCGTCCGCAGGGTGGTGGAAGAGGTCTTAAGGCGCATCGAGGGCGAGCCGGAGGGCGATGGAAGGCCCTCGCAGGCGGGCGTTTTCGGGGAAATCGACGCGGCAATCGCTGCCGCGAGCGAGGCCTTCGCAAAGCTGCGCGAGACGAGCCTCGCCATCCGTGCTTCGATGATCGCCTCGATGCGCTCAGCCACGATTGCCAATCTCGAGCGGATATCGAGGCTTGCGGCGGAGGAGACCGGTCTCGGCCGCACGGAGCACAAGATGGTCAAGAACCGGCTCGCCGCCGAGAAGACCCCCGGCGTGGAGGACCTCGAGCCCGATGCCTACTCCGACGACTACGGCCTGATGCTCACCGAGCGCGCCCCCTACGGTGTCATCGGAGCGATAACCCCGAGCACCAACCCCACTTCGACTATCATCTCCAATGCGATCGGGATGGTCGCAGCGGGCAACACCGTTGTCTTCAACGCTCACCCGAAGGCGAAGGCCGTCTCCGCGCTCATGGTCGCCATTCTGAACGAGGCGATCGTCGGCGCAGGCGGGCCCGCGAACGTCCTTGCCACGGTGCGTGAGCCGACCATAGCCTCCGCGCAGGCGCTCATGGACCATCCCAAGATAGCGCTGCTCACGGTGACCGGCGGACCCGATATCGTGCGGGAGGCAATGAAGCGCCCGAAGAAGGCCATCGTCGCCGGGCCCGGAAACCCGCCTGCGGTGGTCGACGAGACCGCCGACATCGAGAGTGCGGCGCGCAGCATCGTGGAGGGGGCGGGGTTGGACAACAATGTCATCTGCATCGACGAGAAGGAGGTTCTCGCAGTAGCCTCGATCGCCGACCGGCTGAAGGCGGCGATGATCGCGAACGGTGCATTCGAGCTTTCAAGGGAGCAGATCGACAAGATCACCCCCCAGATCATCGCGGACGCAGGGCGCGAGGGCCACGAGGGATCGGCCAACAAGGCCTATGTCGGGAAGGACGCCTCCGTCATCGCCGAGCGTACCCTCGGAATCACGATCCCCGCCTCCACGAAGATCCTCCTTGCCGAGGTGGATCGCTTCCATCCGCTCGTGTGGACCGAGCAGCTCATGCCGGTCCTCCCGATCAGTCGCTTTGCGAACGTCGATGAGGCGATCGACTTCGCGGTTCGCTGCGAGCACGGCTTTCGCCACACCGCCTCGATCCACTCGAAGAACATCGAGAGTCTGTCGCGGATGGCTAAGGTGATGAACTGCTCGCTCTTCGTAAAAAACGGCTCAAACTTCAACGGGATGGCGCAAGGGGGAGCTGGCTACACCTCCTTCACCATCGCGACGCCGACCGGCGAGGGATTCACCCGGCCGCGGACCTTTACCCGGGAGCGGCGCTGCTCGCTCATCGGCTACTTCCGGATCGTGTAGGAGCCGCGCGATGCAGCTTGGAAGGGTGATCGGAACGGTGGTGTGTCAGGCGAAGGATCCCAGCCTCGAAGGGATCAAGCTTCTCCTGCTCCAACCGGTCGACGAGAAGGAGCGCTCGATCGGGAGGCCTCTCGTCGCGTGCGACATCGTGCAGGCGGGGCCAGGCGACCTCGTGATCTTCGAGGGCGGGCGGGAGGCGGCATTGGCGCTACCGAACTGGTATAACCCCTCCGACGCGACGATCATGGGGATTGTCGATCACGCGGAATCGGAGGAGTAGATGACGCTCGGCCGGATCGTCGGTACGGTGGTCGCAACCCAGAAGCATGGAGCGCTCGCGGGACACAAGCTCATGATCGTGCAGCCGGTCGACCCGAGCGGCGGTGCTCGGGGGTCGAGGTTCGTGGCGCTCGACACGGTACAGGCTGGCGTGGGTGACACGGTCCTCGTGTGCGACGAGGGCAACTCCGCGCGGACGATTCTCGGCGATACGATGGCCCCGATCCGCACCATGATCGTGGGAATCGTCGACGAGATAGTTGTGGATTGGCCGCGTGCGGGGCAGCACGTTGGCGGGGGGCTTGCCTAATTATGGAAGAAACAGCTGGTATCAACGGTTCGGACAAGGTGCACACGGTGGCCATCGGCTCCGACCACGGGGGCCTCGAGGCGAAAGAGCTTCTCAAGAGCTACCTCGGGATGCTAGGCTACGCGGTGCAGGACGTCGGCACGCACGGCAAGGAGAGCGTCGATTACCCGGACTTTGCCGTCCTCGTCGCGCGAAAGGTCGCTTCAGGGATCTGCGACCGCGGCATCATGATCGACGGCGCCGGGATCGGCTCAAGCATGGTGTGCAACAAGGTGAGGGGTGTGCGGGCAGCCCTCTGCTACGACCTTGCGACTGTCAAGAACTCGCGCGCCCACAACAACGCCAATGTGCTTACGCTGGGCGGTCCCCTGCATGCACCCGACGCGCTGTGCGAGATGGCCCGCGTGTGGCTCGCGACGCGCTTCGAGGGGGGACGCCACTGGAAGCGCATAAACAAGATGATGGCTGTGGAGAGAGAATAGATGGCAGACAAGGAGCTCATTGAGCGGATCACGAGAGAGGTGGTGGCAAGCCTCGCGGGGCAGGCGAAGAGCTCGGTAGGCGAGGCCGCGGCAACCGCCCCGGCGGCGGCGCGCGACGAGGCGCGGTCGAGCGTGAAAAAGATCCTCACCCCCTCCGATCTTCCCCCCTACATCGACCACACCCTGCTGAAGGCGGATGCAACCGAGGCGCAGATCGACCAGCTCTGCGACGAAGCGGCCAAGTATCGATTCTTTTCGGTGTGCGTGAACGGGGGATGGGTTGCGCACTGTGCGCGGCGCCTGGCGGGGAGCGGGGTCAAGGTCGCGGCAGTGGTCGGCTTTCCACTCGGGGCGATGGCGGGGCGCCAGAAGAACTTCGAAGCCCGCCAGGCGATCGACGACGGGGCACGCGAGATCGACATGGTGATGAACATCGGCGCGATGCGCTCGCGGAATCTCAAGGCGGTGGAGGAGGACATCCTCTGGGTGCGCCGCGCCTGCGCGGGGGGGGTGATCCTCAAGGTCATACTCGAGAACGCGCTCCTCACCGACGAGGAGAAGGTGCTTGCCTGCGAGATTGCAAAAAAGGCAGGTGCGGACTTCGTGAAGACCTCGACCGGCTTCTCGACTCACGGCGCGACGGTTCGCGACGTCGCCCTCATGCGACGGACCGTGGGACCGAAGATGGGTGTGAAGGCGGCCGGCGGCGTGCGGAGCTTCGCCGACGCGGTCGAGATGATAGAGGCCGGGGCCACCCGGCTCGGGACGAGCGCCGGAGTCAAGATCGTCGCAGGCGAGACCGCCCGAGGGGAATACTAGGAACGTGCGTGCGACGATTCTTGTCATCGACAGCTTCGGGATCGGCGAGGCTCCGGATGCCGCCGCCTACGGCGACGTCGGATCCAACACCGCGCTCCACATCTGCGAACGGATTCCGGGAGAGAAATGGCCGACACTGAAAACCCTCGGTCTCGGAAACGCCTCTCTCCTCCTCGGTAACGAGCTACCTGGGTGCGGCGCGGTCGACCGCCCGGCTGCAAGCTACGGGGTCATGGTGGAACGATCGCCCGGCAAGGACACCACCACCGGCCACTGGGAGCTCGCAGGGATCCAGCTGTCGAAGCCCTTTCACACTTTCCCGTCCGGTCCTCCCTCCTTTCCTTCCGAGCTGATCGAGGCCTTCGAGCGCGCGATCGGGCGGGGGACCCTCGGTGACAAGGCCGCCTCTGGGACCGTAATCATCGAGGAGCTTGGCGCAGAGCACGTCCGCACGGGCTTTCCGATCGTCTACACCTCGAGCGATTCGGTTTTTCAGATCGCGGCCCATGAAGAGGTGATAGCCTTAAGCGAGCTGTATCGGATGTGCGAGATCGCCCGACGGTTGTGCGATCCCTACCAGGTGGGACGCGTCATCGCCCGGCCCTTCGTCGGAACGCCGGCAGGCTTCACCCGCACCTCGGGCCGGAGGGATTTCAGCATCGCCCTTCCCGAGAAGAGCCTCCTCGACCATCTCAACGAGCAGGGCATCGCCGAGAGCCATCACGACAAAGGCAATCCCGCCTGCCTCGAGCGGACGATCGAGCTGCTTCGAAAGCCTTCCGCCGCCCGAGGCGAGCTTATCTTCGTCAACCTGGTGGATACCGACATGGTCTACGGCCACCGACGGGACGTGCAGGGTTACTTCGACGCGGTCTCCGCGGTGGATGCGGGTGTTCGAAGAATGCTACCCCTCCTTCCGAACGGCGATCTTCTCATCGTGAGCGCGGACCACGGCTGCGATCCCACCTTCCGGGGAAGCGACCATACCCGCGAGCATGTCCCGCTCCTGGCATACCGGGCGGGACGGCCCGGGAGGAGCCTCGGGGTGCGGCAGGGCTACTTCGACGTCGCCCGGACGCTCGCGGAGCTCTTGCACGTCGGTGGGCTCTCGCGGGGAAGCTCTTTTGCCGACTTGCTGTAACCTTTCCCGCGCAGATGGCGTTTTTTTTCATAAGGAATCCATAGTTTCCCCGCAAGCCAATTGATGCAGAGTCGTTGGGACGTTATACTTTTTTGAGTCACAATCTCATCCGGAGGCCACGATGCATACCATGAGAAAGTCGTTGATACTTGTCGGTTTACTGTTGGTAGGGTTGCTTTCGCCGCTCTTTGCGGCCGGCAACAAAGAAGTGCCGCAGGTTCAGCTACAAACCTCCGGTCCCCAGTACTTCAACCCGTTGAGCTCTGGACCGAACAACCACGCAACCTTGAACTTCACTGTCACGCTTGCGGTCAAGAGCAACAAGGGCTACATCCCGCAGTATACGCTTGCGATCGAGGACCAAAGCGGCAAGGTCGTCAAGGATGTCACCGAGAGCGAGAAGTCCGATGTGGGATGGCTTGGCGCGCTCTTCATGGGGTACAAGCAGTTTACGCTGACGAGGTCGGTCACCTGGGATGGAAAAGACTCAAGCGGGCAGGTGGTTCCCGATGGGGACTACAGGGCAAGCCTCATTGTACAGGACTCGAGTGGCCACAAACAGGAAACAAAAGTAGGCAACTTCGTCGTTCTGACAAAACCACCGGTGGTGAGCGTAAGTGCCCCGAACGGGTTGATCTTCAATCCGACGGTCACCGGGAAGTTTTCCGCCCTGCAGGTCGAACAGACAGACGGCACAACTGAGCCGCTCTGGACGGGAGTCTTCGACGATAGCGCGGGTCAGACGGTCCGAACCTACACGTGGAAGGATTCGGCCCCGCAGAGCTTTGCCTGGGATGGCAAGGACGACTCCGGCGCGGCGGTCCCCGACGGAACCTATACCTACCACGTTTCAAGCACCGATCCCGCAGGAAACAAGTCCCAGGATTACACGCTGTCCGATATCGTCTTGAGCACCGAGAAGGCGCCGGTGTCGGTTTCCGTGAATAACCCCTATTTTTCTCCGAACGGCGCCAAGAGCACCACCACGATAAGCCTCTCGACGACGGCTTCACAGCCGGTGGTCTCGTGGGACCTTTCCGTCTCCAACGCGGGCGGCGCCACCGTTCGGGACTATAACGGCGAAGGGCCGTTCCCGACGACAATCACCTTCGACGGGAAGGATGCCTCGGGCACTGTTCTGCCGAACGGCGCCTACGCCATCAACTTCGTTTCGCTCTTCCACAACGGTGCGACCGGCGTGGGGAGCGCTTCCGCGGTTCTCAACGCGACCCCGCCGCAGGTCGGCATATCCTTGAGCAACACGCTCTTCGCACCGACTGCGGAAAGCGTGAAACCGACAACGACCGCAACGCTTTCGGAGACCATCAGCCAGGATGTGCCCGTGGCCTCGTGGGACGTCGCGGTCTATGACTCCACCGGCACCATCGTGAGAGAGGTGAAGGCGGAGGGGACTCCGCCGGCACAGCTCGTCTACGACGGGGAAAGCGATTCCGGGTCGGTCATTCCGAACGGGAAGTACTCCGCGAAATACACAGTTACGACGGTCGACGGCCTGTCCGCCGCCGCGAGCGCCCAGTTTGCCGTCGACACCACCCCGCCGAAGGTGGCGGTCTCCGTGAGCGCGCCGCTCTTTACTCCGACCAGCAGCGACTCGAGCAACACCGAGGTCATCAGCTTCACCTCGAACAAGCCGGTCACCTGGACGGGGTCAATAAGCGACAGCCAAGGCCAGACACTCCTGTCGACGACTAAAGCCATGACGGTCGACAGGGTAACCCTCGACAAGAGCAACTCGCAGGTGATGGCGGCCCCGGATGGGGTCTACAACCTGAGCCTCACCTTCACCGACGACGCCGGCAACCTGGTGAAACCGACCCCTGTCGCAATCACCCTGCTCACCCGACCTGTCTCCATCGCGATCCAGGTGCCGGGCGGCTTCTCCCCGAAGGGGGTGGACGGGAACGATACCCTGGTAGCGACGATCACGCCGGATGTACCGATACCGGCCTCGAAGTGGGACATTGCGGTCGTCGATTCGACGGGCAAAACCGTCGCGGACTATCCGGGGACGGGAGCTCTTCCGGCGCAGTTCCGGTGGAACGGTGTGGTGGGCCAGCAGGGCGGGCAAAATGTAACCGCGCCGGATGGCACCTATACCTTGCGGCTCACTGCCAGTTATACCCTGGGACTGAATAGCCAGGCCGCTTCGAATCCCTTTGTGCTCGATCAGACGCCCCCCCAGCTCTCCGTCAGCGTCAAGCCGGGCCCCTTCATCGAGACGAGCGAGGGTCTGCATGGTGATGCGGATGTCACCATCCGCGCTACCGATCCGACCGCACGGATCGCGCATTGGCGCGGCGAGCTCATAGATCCCTCCGGCGCTACGGTGAAGACCCTTACGGGCGACGGAGATCCCTCTCAGTCGGGGCAGTGGCAGGGAGTTGTGCCGGGTCCCGCGCCCACGTCGATAGCGCGGGTCGGCTACACCTTGAAGCTTGCGGTGACCGATCCCTACTACAATCAGGCGACGGCCACGGTCAGAGTCCCGGTTGACGTGATCGGGAAGCTCCGCGCCGACGGCAAGATCCAGCTGCTTGTGCCCAACGTCCTCTTCGGTCCGTACCGCTACGGCCTCGCTTCGCGCAGCGCAGAGCAGGGACGGGAGAACAACTCCATCCTCCGGCAGGTTGCCGGCGTCATGAAGGATTTTCCGCAGTACACTCTCGAGACCGACGGCTACTCGATGGAGATCTACAAACCGACCGACAGGGCGTACAACAGCCAGGAGAACATCATCGTCCCGCTGTCGAAGAACCGGGCCGATATCGTACGCAACGCCCTCGTTAACCTTGGTGTGAATCCGGGGCGGGTTGTCGCCCGCTTCTGGGGCGGAATGAATCCGCTCGTCGATCCGTTGAATGAGGCGATTCGCTGGCAGAACCGGCGGGTCGAGTTCATCCTTCTGCCGCCGGGAGCTCAAGCTGCGGCCGAGCCGGCGGAGCTTCTGGCGCGAATCCACTAAGTCCAGCCGCGTTACTTACGCGGCCTTCGGACGCGTTACCGACGCGGCCTTCGGACGCGCGAGCCTTCAGTCCCGAGGGCTCGCGCGTTTTTTTTTGGCGACTCATTTCTTGGGCTAGGTTGCGGAGACCGACGAGCGAGGATAGAGCATGACCAGGAGGCTTGCCCCCACGAAACAGAAAGCCGCGGTCATGGCGAACATGGTCCGAATCCCCATATGCTCCGCGATGATTCCCCCGATCCATGGCCCGGCGAACATCCCGATGGAGTAGACGGCCTGGTGGATACCCATCGCGGTCGTCCGGCGATCGGTCTCGACCCTTTGGATTGAAAGGCCCATCAAGGCGGGATAACCGAATCCGGTGGCGATCCCGATTACGATCGTCGACACGAAGAGTAATCCTACAGATTGAGCGAGGGCTGCGAGGAAAATGCCTCCGGCGAGGAGCGCGAAGCTCGCGATGAGGGTGGCCCGCATCTCGATGCGGTTGACGATGAAGGTGGTAACGAGGTTCGAGAGCGCGCCCGCCACGACCGCGAGGCTCACGAGCAGGCCGGTGGCGACGTCGCTAGCGCCGACCTGCTTCGCGAGGAGCGGGAGAAAGCTGAATACTACGGCCCAGTTCCCGAATTGGAGCACCGCCCCCGCGAAGGAGGGGGCAAGGACGTCCCGTCGACTGAAGACGGCCAGGATCGAGGCGAAGCTCGTCGGTCCTCGCGGCAGGGATGTCCCGCCCGCCGAGCGCGCCGCGGGAGCGAGGCGGGTGACAGCCATTACGACGACAGCGAGAAGCGCCGCGACGACGGCAAGGTCGAAGCTGAGGCCGTAGCCGCCGACCTGATTGAGGAGTCCGGTCATGCTCGTGGCGACGACCTGGCCGAACGAGGAGGAGAAGGTGAGCAGCGAGGTCGCGAACACCGCCTGCTCGGGCGGAAAAAAGCCTGCGAAGATGACGATCATGGGAACCCAGGTCCCGGCCGCGACTCCGGTGAGCGCCCGCCCGAGGGTGAGACCCGAAGCGGTGTGCGAAACTCCCATGATCGCAGCTCCGAGGGCCGCCAGGAGAAAACCCGCGATCAGGTAGGGTTTGCCGCGGCCGGTGGCGTCCACCACTATCCCGAGGGGAATGCGGACGACCCCCTGCCAGAGTCCGTACATCGAGAGGACGACACCGACAATCGCGAGGCTCGAGACGTGGATTTTTACGTATTCGG
>Ga0307372_10013553_pt1 | contig 10534 bp, 6 predicted proteins | sample OX1MG_FD_202533 | JGI IMG/M metagenome (GOLD analysis project Ga0307372, IMG submission 202533) | Soil microbial communities from Risofladan, Vaasa, Finland - OX-1 | ecosystem: Environmental > Terrestrial > Soil > Coastal area > Acid sulfate soil | place: Finland: Risofladan, Vaasa | collected... | reverse complement strand
ACCGAGTCCCTGGTGTTGGCGACGACGGGGGCCATCGGATTGATCACGCAGTACACGGTGCGCAACCAGCCGTGGACGAAGGCCGGCACCAGGGTGCCGTTCTGGTAGACGTACAACGGCTTGAGCACGGTGACCAGCATGATCAGTGGCATGAAGATGGGGACGATCTGCTGGAGATCGCGCATCTGGACGATGACCGAGGAAATGAAGAACACGAGTCCCAACGTGAAGGGGATCTCGATGGCGATGTACATCGGCGTCCAGATCGTGGCGAGCCTGGGCCCATACCCGGTGATGAAGAACAGGATGATCATCGGGATCAGGGCCAACACCGAGGAGAACGCCGATTCGAGCACCTGTGACAGCGGGAAGCACTCCCGGGGGAAGTGGCTCTTGGCCATGAGGGCCTTGTTCGACACGAGGGAGTTCGACCCACCGCCGATGGCCCCCCCGGCCAGGCCCCATGCCAACAGGCCCACGTACATGGACAGGATCACCGGGACCTGGCCGCCCAAGGAGAACCCCTTCACGTGCCCCACGAGCACGGTGAGCATGAACAGGTTGACCAGAGGCAGCAGTAGGGCCCAACCGATGCCGAGCACCGCTTGCTTGTACTGGGCCCGGATGTCGCGCTCGGCGAGGGTGAAGATGACCTCGCCCCGACGGAAGAGCTCCTTGGCCGAGTTCCAGATGTCCGGCTTGTGCCGGTACATGATCCCGTCGGGGGGCTCGTCGGGCACGAGCGTCACGTCAAAGATCTTGAGGTCGCCACCTACCTCGGAAAATGGCTCCGTTACGGCTGACAACGCGATTCCCCCCCAGTATCTGTCCCGCTGCTCCGCGACGAGCTGCACCACGTGCTGCGCCGATCCCAGGGCAAAGTCTACTGGGGAACCTCGGCGATTGGCGACAAGATGTTTCCCATCATCGGTGCCCCTTGGCCCATCCGACCAGGGGAAACGCCCCTGGGTGGCGTCGGACCCGGGACGGGTGGGCGCCGGTGTTCAGCGAAGCGGATACGACCGGGTGAGGACCAGGCCCCACTCGTCGTTCAGGAGGTCGTTGGACAGGCGGAACCGCTCGTCGGCCCATGCATCGAAGCTGGCGTCGAACAGCGGCTTCCTTCTCGGGAGGAGGCCGCTCATCTTGACCACCATCGCCGAGACCCTGTTGGGGATGTCCACCGGAGGGTACGGATTGAGCTCGGTCTTGGTGATGTGGTTCAGGCGCTGGCGCATCCGGGTCTCGCCATCGGACTCACCCTCGTTGATCCGAGTCTGCAACTGGGCTTGGGAGAGCGACCAAGGCTCGATGTCGAGGAAACGGGCCAGCTCTCCGAGCACCGCAGCGGGCTCTCGGGTGAATCGCCCGTAGTCGATCAGCATGATCCGCTCGGGCCCGAATCGCCGGGCATAGCCAGACAGGAGTCGGTGATATTCCCAGTAGGCGAGGTCCACGCCGGTCGTCTTCATGCGCGGCATCGGAGCCAGGGTGGTCTTGATGTTTCCGGGCCATCCGGCCAGGACGATCTGCTTGTACTCGGATCTGATCGCCTCAGCCTGATGCCGAAGTACCCAGAAGACCTTGGCCTCGGGCAGCGTCGCATGGAGCCGGTCCGCGATCCGGACACCGTCGTACCCGCCGCTGGCGCAGTGTCCCGAAAAGCGCTCGGCCGAGACGACCACCACCTGTCGGGGGTCGGAAACCACCGTCGCGGCCCGCTGGGTGAAAAGGGCACGGGCCTCTGTTGCATCGAAGTCGCTGTCGCGCGCAAAGATCATCTGTCGGACGAAGGCATCTGACGCCACCACCCCGAATTCGCTGCCACCGAGGAGCGGCGCGACCTGGGGATGGTTGCTGAACGCCATCTGCTGGAACCACGACGTCGCAGTCTTGTGGTAGCCGATGTGCACCGCGATCGGGTTGGGGCGATCCATGACTGGTCTCAGGCCGCGAGCAGTTCGGAGCTCAAGGCGCCCTGTTGGCTGGCTGACACGCGATTGCCCTCTGTTCCGCTCCCCAACCTCTCGACCAAGGCTACTGCGGCTCCCGTCCGTATGGCGACATGACGTTGGGTGCCACCGATACCATCGCCGGGTGCCACCAGGGAAAGCGCCTGCCGCCACTGACGGCACCATTCCCCGGGTCCTCCTGCTCATCAAGGGCCTCGGTCTGGGGGGCGCGGAACGGTTGCTCGTCGACGTCATGGCCACCCGGGACAGAGAGCGGATCGACTACGAGGTGGCGTACGTCCTGTCCGCACAAGACGCCCTCGCCCCTGCCATGAAAGCCACGGGGGTGCTCGTGCACGACCTCGGGGGCTCCGCCAGTGCGGACCTGCGGTGGACCGCGGCGCTGCGCTCTCTGCTCGTCGAACGACGCTTCGACGTGCTCCATGCCCACCTGCCTTACACCGCGGCCATCGGTCGCCTGGTCGCCCTGACGCTGCTCCCGAAGCACCGGCCTGTCCTCGTCTATACCGAGCACAGCCTGTGGAACAAGGCCGCCGTCGTGACCAAGGCCCTCAACCGAGCCACCGTGGGCATGGACCGGGCACTCATCGTGGTGTCGACCGCAGCGCGCGATGCGCTGCCGTCAGCGCTGCGATCGCGCGCCCGCGTGGTGGTCCACGGTGTGGACCGGGCTCGTTTCGCCGCGCTCATCGAGGATCGGGCCGAGCTACGCCGGGCCGTGCGCGCCGAGCTCGCGGTCGCCGACGACGAAGTCCTCGCCCTCACGGTGGCCAACCTGCGCAGCGAAAAGGGCTACGACGTGCTGATCGAGGCGGCGCGCCTGGCGGTCGCGGCCGGTGCACCCGTGCGATTCGTGTCGGTCGGCCGGGGTCAGCTCGACGACGAGCTGGCGGCGCAGGCCGAAGCCCCGGGCCTGGCCGGGCACATCCAGTTCCTGGGCACACGCACCGACACGCCGCGTCTGATGGCGGGAGCCGACATCTTCGTCCTACCCTCGCACCAAGAGGGCCTCCCCGTGGCCCTCATGGAAGCGATGAGCGCCGGACTGCCAGTGGTGGCGACCATCGTGGGGGGTGTTCCCGACGTCGTCACGAACGACGTCGAGGGCCTGCTCGTCCCCCCCGGGCGCCCCGATCTGTTGGCGGAAGCGGTGGTGCGCGTGGTCGATGACCCGGCACTTCGGTCTCGATTGGCCGCCTCCTCATTGGCCCGAAGCGAGTTGTTCGACGTGAAAAGTGCCACCCGGGCCATAGAGGCCGTGTACGGCGAGCTCTTGGCCACGAGGCGACAACGGTGACGATGGCCTCGGGTCGGGCCGGAGCAGACGACGGCACCCCGCTCGTCCTCCACGTCATCCCCACCGCCACGGCCCGGGGCGCTCAACGCGAAGCCCGGGCGCTCGCCACCAGTCTCGACCTACCCGGCTGGCGTCACCATCGCCTCCTGAGCCTGTTCGCGGGGCCAGCGCAGGTCCCCGTGGACATCGCCCTCGACTACCCCGGAGGCGACCGGCCGGCCGAGGGTTTCGACCCCCGTCTCGTGCTACGGCTCCGGGCCCTGCTGCGGCGTATCGGACCGGCGGTCGTCGTCGCCCACGGTGGTGACCCTCTCAAGTACATCGTGCCCGCCATGCTCGGCTCGCGCCGACCACTGGCCTATTACGCCACGGGAACCTTCGAACATGCTTCGAGCCCGGGACGGGTGGCCTTGTGGCGACGGCTGGTCGGGCGCGCCGATGTGGTGGCGGCCGAGGGTGACGAGGTGCTCGACCAATGCCGCCGCCTCCTGCACGTCCCTCAAGGGCGCTCGTTGCTCGCCCCCAACGGGCGCGACCCTGCGGAGTTCCATCCACCTGAGCACCCCATGGACCCGCCGGCGCCGGCGCTGGCTTTCGTGGGCGCCTTCAACCCGGGCAAGCGCCCCGGCCGCTTCATCGATGTCGTGGCGGCATTGCGCAACGACAGGGTCGCACTGCGTGCCTTCATGTGCGGCGACGGGCCGCTCGCGGCGGAGGTGGCAGGCCCCGCGGCGGCCGCCGGCGTCGAGCTGCTGGGGACGCGTGACGACGTGGCGGCGGTGCTGCGCGGAGCCGACGTGTTCGTCTTCCCGAGCCTCCCCACCGGTGAGGGTATGCCCGGCGTGCTCATCGAAGCGGGGATGAGCGGGCTGGCCGTGGTGGCAACGGCGGTGCCCGGCGCCAGAACCATCGTGGAGGACGGCACGACCGGCTTCATCGTGGAGGTCGACGACCTCGATGCCATGGTCCGGGCGACCAAGCGCCTCCTGGTGACCCCCGGCCTCCGCCGAACGATGGGCGACGCGGGACGCCGTCGCTGCGAGGAGCGCTTCAGTCTGGAGGCGGTGGCGGCATGCTGGCTCTCGTTCCTCGAGCCCCTCGTGGCCCGGTCAGCTCCGCGTACACCGCACGCAGGCGGGTGATCACGTCGTCCTCGGAGAACCGCTCGACCACGCGCCGGCGGCAAGACTCGCCAAGAGCGACCCGTCGCTGCGGATCGTCGAGCAGTCTCTGCACCGTCTCGAGAAGAGCCACCGTGTCGCCCCGGGGCACGAGCAGCCCGCTGGTGGGGTCGATGACCTCGCGCACCCCTCGTACGTCGTAGCCGACGACAGGTCGGCCCGCCACGGCCGCCTCGATGGCCACCCGGGGCACTCCCTCGCGGTACGAGGGCTGGACGACGACATCGGCTTCGGAGAGAAAGGGCCTGATGTCGTCCACGGCCCCCACGAAGGTCACATCATCAGTGGCCGCCGCGATCTCCGCATCCGACAATGCGTCGCGCTGGTCGTGTTCGACGGGACCGACGTGGACGAAGGTGGCCCGGCCCCGCAGGGACCGGGCCAGGCCCAGAAAGTCAGCGCAACCCTTCTCGCGCACCAGGCGGCTCACCATGAGGACCGTCGGCACCTTGGGTGCGGGCTCCCCCGGTGGTGATGACGGTGATGCTTCGGGAGCCACCGGAGTCGTGAAGTGGTCAAGGACCACACCGTTGCCGAGAAATCGGATCTTTCTCGGGTTACAGACACGTGCGTTGGGCAACACGTCGAAATCCTCACGGCTCTGGACGAGGACGAGGTCGGCCCAGGCGCAGCACCAGCGCTCGAACACCCAACCCATCACGTTGGCGACGCGACCGTTGTCGCGGAAGTACAAGGCACCGTGGATCGTGTAGATCGCCGTGGTCCCTCCCAGACGTGCCGCGGGAAGCCCGAGGAACGACGCCTTCGGGGTGTGGGTCTGGACGAAGTCGAAGCGCCGACGGCGGAAGTAGCGCCACAGGCCGACGAACGCCACGATGTCGGAGGGGGCAAACTCCCGGCGCATCGGCACGACTTCCACGTCGAGGTTCGGGGGCGCGGCCTCGTAGGCGTCACCGGTCACGACGGTCCACGACACCTCGTCGAGCACCTGGAGCTGGTGGCCCAGCAGCAGCCGGGCCGTCATGGTCGTGGTCACCACGCGGCACGCTCGACGGGTGACCGAGGCTCCGGCCCTTGTCTCCACTCGTCCCCCCATCGCGGTGGCGGGACGTCGGGCCGATCCCGTCCGCCCGAGCCCGGCTGTGCTCGTGTTCGACCGCCTATCCTACAAAGGGTGGGGGTGCACCGACCGACGACGCGCACCTCAGGGCCATGTGTGGCATAGCAGGCTTCTGGCAGCGCGGCCCAGCCCGAACCGAGCAGTCGCAGGCGCGGATCGTGGCGATGACCAAGACCTTGCATCATCGCGGGCCCGACGACGCCGGAGACTTCGTCGAGGAGGGGGTCGGGTTGGCCCTGGGGACGCGCCGGCTGGCTGTGGTGGACCTTTCCGACCACGGGCACCAGCCCATGGCATCGCCCGACCAACGGTACGTCCTCGCCTTCAACGGCGAGATCTACAACTATCGGGACTTGCGCCGTTCCCTCGAGGCCTCCGGACTGTCCTTCCGGGGCTCATCGGACACCGAGGTGCTCGCCGCGGCGGCGCAGCACTGGGGCCTGTCCGAGGCTCTGGTGCGATGCAACGGCATGTTCGCGCTGGCGCTGTGGGACCGTCGCGAACGTCGGTTGCACCTGGCCCGTGACAGGTTCGGTGAGAAGCCTCTGTACTACGGGTGGGCGGGCAATGCCTTTCTTTTCGGCTCGGAGCTCAAGGCGTTGCGGGCTCACCCCGCCTTTGACGGCCGGCTCGACCGTGACGTCCTCGGGCTCTACTTCCGTCACAACTGCGTCCCCGCGCCGTACTCGATCTACCGGACCATCGCCAAGTTGCCACCGGCTTCGATCGTCACCCTAAAGGAGTCGACGTCGCCCGGCACGACTCCCCCGCCCCAGCCGTACTGGTCGCTCGCCGAAGTCGCAGAGGCCGGCATGTCGGCCCGACTGGACTCCTCGGTCGATGACGCCACCGACGAGCTCGACGCCACGCTCCGTCACGCGGTAGCGCTGCGGATGCACGCGGACGTCGAGCTCGGGGCATTCTTGTCAGGGGGGATCGACTCGTCGCTCGTGGTGGCGATGATGCAGGCCCAACACACATCGAAGGTCAAGACCTTCACCATCGCCTTCGAAGACGCGACCTACGACGAGGCAGTCGATGCCCGGGCCGTGGCAGACTCGCTGGGCACTGAGCACCACGAACTGCTCGTGACAGCGGACGACGCCCTCGACGTGGTCCCGCAGCTCTCCCACATCTACGACGAGCCATTCGCGGATTCTTCGCAGATCCCCACCGCGGTGCTGGCGCGGCTCACCCGCGCCCATGTCACCGTGGCGCTGTCAGGCGACGGTGGCGACGAGTTGTTCGGTGGCTACAACCGCTATTCGTGGGCGCAGCGGTTCTGGCGGCTCGTCGAACCGGTGCCGATGCCCCTTCGCCGGCTCGGGGCGGCTGGGCTGGGTGCGGTCCCCCCCGGCTCGTGGGACCGGCTCTTCGCCGGTGTCGGCCGCGTGGTGGGCCGACCGCACAGCCTCCGGATGCCGGGGACCAAGCTCCACAAGATCGCCCGGGTGCTGCCGGCAGTGGACCTCCACCAGACCTATCGGGCGCTCACGTCGCATACCGACGATCCGAGCCGACTCGTTCCCGGAGCGGTCGAGCCGCCGACCCTGCTCACCGATCCGCAGCGTTGGCCGGCGCTCGAGGACCCTGTCGAGCGCATGATGTATCTCGACTCCATGACGTACCTGCCCGACGACATCCTGACCAAGATCGACCGTGCCACGATGGCCTCGAGCCTCGAGGGTCGCGTGCCGTTTCTCGACCCGGCGGTGGCGGCTTTGGCCTGGCGCCTGCCGGTCGACCTGAAGGTCAGGGCGGGCACGGGCAAGTGGCTGCTGCGGCGGCTCCTGCACCGCTACGTCCCGCCGGCTCTGGTCGAGCGGCCCAAGGCCGGCTTCGGTGTGCCCATCGGCGCCTGGCTGCGAGGCCCGCTGCGGCCCTGGGCCGACGAGCTCCTCGACAGCCACCGTCTGGGCCGGGACGGGGTTCTGGCGCCTCATGTCGTCACCCGGATGTGGGGCGAGCATCTTTCAGGTCGCCGCGACCATCAGTTCGAGTTGTGGAACGTGCTCATGTTCCAGTCGTGGCTCGCTGACCAGACCCGCTCCCCGCTGTGACCGGGCGCGACGCTATTGCCTCGCCGGGACCGCCGCCCCCCACCTGGTCTTGCGGGCCTTGCGTTGTCGTTTGGCTTGGCTGTACTCCCATGGGTATGTGGGTGGTTGGTGACGCGGCGAGACAGGGAGGCACAACGGGACCAGGAGGAAGGGAAGCAACAGCACCCGCTCCCGGTCGATCAGCCCCAGGTTGTTGAGCGCAGCGAAGGCGTAGGGGAAGGTGACCGAGTAGAGGCAACACAGAAGCATGTACGGTCGAGTGAAGGCAGCCCGGGGAAGGTGCCTGAGGCGACGGAACGACGTCAGGAACATGGCGATGATCACCACGTTCTCGAATGCAGCCAGCCACTGGCTCGAATTGTGAGCGGTGAAAGGTAACGGGTCGAAGATCACGGTGTAGATGTCCTTCGGGTAGCCGCCCGGCCCCGGGTGATACAGCTGACTGCTCCCCTGCCCGCGGTTCGCCTGGGAGAGCTTGTTCAGGTTGAACACCGGCGCATGCTTGGCCAGTTGCTGGGACAGCGAGATGGCGGCCAGGAGCAAGGCCGCTTGGAGCGCCATCACCGCGATTCGGCGTATGCCCTTGAAGGATCGCTTCGCGCTGCGACGGAACAGTCCGGCCAGGACGAAGGCGGCCATAAAGAGCAGGAGCTCCTGGGGCCGGACGTAGATGCCGATGATGGTCCCGATCACCAGGAGCACAGCGCCTCCCCGCTGGAACGAGAGGACGCGGGCCGCGCCGTAGGCCATCATGCCCAGAGACAGGTACATCATCGTCTCTTTGCTGACGCCGGCGGTCCAGAACAACAGCGATGGGAGGAAGAAGACCGCCCAGGCGTAGCGCCGGTGTTTGCCCTCGGGGAACGTGACGCAAAAAGCGCGGAAGAAGCCCAACGTGGCGAGGAACGACAGCCAACTGAAGACATAGAACAACGCGAGCTTGTTCACGCCGACGATGGCCATGACCACCCCGGCCGCGATGGACACCGAGCCCGCGCCCAGCACGATGACCGGGGGCTGGATGTCCCCGGTGGAGAAATCGAACTTGTCGAACCGCCGGGCCAGGATGCCGCCTTGGTTCACGTAGCGGTTGTAATCGGTGATGCCGTGGTAGAGGTGGTTCACCACGTAGAGCTGCACCGAGCTGAACAACAGGTGGGCGATCACCGCCGCCATGAGGATCCGGTACAAGCCGGGGTCGTGCTCGCTGGCCGCGGCGCGGCGGGCGATGGGAACGGTGAGGATGACCAGGATGGCGGCGATCAGCGCCGCCACGCTGGGATTGGAGTGAACCGACACAGGTGGTGCGATCCGTCGCGACGAGTGCGCTTAGAGCCAGAGTCTCGCGGTGGGTGCGGCCTTCGGCCTCGGGACGTCGTACCCCTCGAGCGCTACTCCGGTGGGGCTGTCCGTGAGATCCGAGTCATCGAGGCGCGAGCCCCCACCCCGCCCAGCGATGTTGGTGAAGGCGACACCGAGCACCGGGGCCCTGAAGCGACGCAGCATGTCGCCCGCCTCGCGTGCGTCGTCGGACCTCGTCACGGCGTATTGCGCCACGAGGAGCACGACGTCGACCGCAGGCAGTAGGGCGATAGCGTCATGGGAGCGCAGAAGCGACGGCGCGTCGATGAGCACGGCGTCTGCCACCTGACGAGCAGCGGTGACGATGGCCGGACCTTGGGTCACCACCTGGCCCCGACTGGCGAGGACCTGGTCGAACTGAAGCCGCGAGACGCCCTCGACCGCGGACGGCGTCGACAGCGGACCCAGCTCCTCGGGGTCGAACTCACCCTCGGGGTCGAGCGTGGGCCCGGAATTGCCTGACGCACGCCCCCATTGGAGATTGCCCAGGGTGACGACAAGGGCGCGGGATCCGGCTTCGGCATAGACCGCAGCCAGATTGGCCACCACGACCGACCGCATGCTCTCGGCCCCGGGCGAGACGACAAGGATCACCTGGCGCCTGGAGCTGCGCCCGTTGGCCTCGTAGACGAGCCCTCCCCCGTTGCCGGCTTGCCCCGCATAGGCGGGCTGAATCGAACCTCCGTTGGTGCCGCCGTTGCCGTTCCCATGGCCGTTGCCGTTGCCGTTGCCATTGCCATGGCCGTTCCCGTTGCCGTTGCCATTGCCATGGCCGTTCCCGTTGCCGTTCCCGTTCCTGTACGCGTTGCCGTTGCCGTTGCCGTTGCCGTATCCGTTGCCGTATCCGTTGCCGTTGCCGTTGCCGTTGCCGTATCCGTTGCCGTATCCGTTGCCGTATCCGTTGCCCAACAGCGTCATCTCGGCGGCCAAGGGTTCGAGGAGGACCGCAGTGTGAAGGCGGCGATAGGCCTCAGAAGCCGATGACCCCGGATCGACCACGACTTCGAGGCGCACGTCAAAGGGCGTGTTTTGTCGCGCCATACGAACCCCGCCCCGGGCCGGGATCTCTCCCACGACGGGCAGGTCGAATGCCTCCTCGGTGGCGCGCACGGTGCGCAGGCTGCGGTCGAGCACCTCCACGAGCAAGATGATGCCGATCGCTATCACCAGACCGACCACCAGGCCACCGAGGATCCTCGTCGAGCGATGGCCTGTGACGCCGGCGATCGTGAGCCCCCCACCGCCAATACGCTGAGCAATCGAGGCTCGCCGGATGATCGTGTACACGGGCACCTTCGGCCCGTAGATGGTGAGTTGGAGTTGCTTCGACACGGCCACCGACAACTGGGCGGACAACACGCGCTTCTGGGTGGTGAGCAAGGTCGACGACGCGCCGCCGGAGGAGGTGCCCGAGATTTCGCTGTTGACGATGTTGATCTGTGACTGGAGGCCCGAGATCACCTTGCCGGCTGAGACGAGCTCTGCGCTGTAGTTGGCTTGGGCCAGTTGGTTGATGTAGGTCCCCACCGCCGCGGCGAGCGCGTTGACCATGATGACGGCGGCGGTGGGAGATGTCTCAA
>Ga0307372_10013551_pt1 | contig 10535 bp, 8 predicted proteins | sample OX1MG_FD_202533 | JGI IMG/M metagenome (GOLD analysis project Ga0307372, IMG submission 202533) | Soil microbial communities from Risofladan, Vaasa, Finland - OX-1 | ecosystem: Environmental > Terrestrial > Soil > Coastal area > Acid sulfate soil | place: Finland: Risofladan, Vaasa | collected... | reverse complement strand
CTGGTCTCCTGTTCTGCTCGGTTTGGCTGGCGCCCCCTGCCAGGGGCGCCAGCGCTGTTTTTACCAGACCAGCCCAGGCCTTTTCAAATGTGCGAAATTTAGCGTACGTTATCCCGCGGTGCGACCGGCCTCAGGCTTCAAGTAGCAGCGGGCGCGGCCTGAGGGCAGGGAGGGGCGGCGCGGCGGGCAAAAAAAAAACCGGCCGCGGCTTTCGCCGCGGCCGGCTGCGTTTATGTTATACGCCAGCTACCAGCGCAAGGCCAAGCCGATCTCGACCGCGCGCGAAGCCAGATTGTTGCCGCCGATCACGCCGAAATTGGCGGGATCGCCCAGCGACAAACCAGGGTTGTTGGGCGCGAAGTGGTTGAACACGTTCGTCGCCTGGGCATTCAGCTCGGTGCTGAACCGCTCCGACACCGCCATGTCCTTGGTCAGCGAAAAGTCCACGTTCCACTGCTTCTCGGAGGGGACCACGCCGCCGGTAAAGCCGTTCGTGTCATAGCCCAGAATGACCGGGCGGTACTCGCTGAACACCGTTCCGGCGTTCAGGCCGAATTGGTTCAGACCGGTCCCGCCGTTGCCGGGGTTGCCGTTCGAACCCACTTGGCCAGGCTGGGTGACGTTGCGGGTGACCCCGGTCGTGCCGGTGTACCCGGTGGTGAGGATGGCGCTCTCGTTGAGGGCACAGCAGCCCTCGCCGAAGGAGTTGCCTTGGGTGCCGGAGACCGAGTTGTAACCGCCGAAGGTGCCGTTGTTCCAGGTCAGGATAGGCGCAAACGACCAGCCGTTGAGCAAATGGCCCATCAGGCCGTGCTGGGTGGTCCCGCCCGGGGAGTAGATGAAGTAGAGGTTGTAATTGAGCGGAGTATCAATGAACTCCGGCCCGTAGCTGGCGCGCATGTTGTAGGAGTCGTTCAAGGTGTAGGTGCCGAAGGCCTGGCCGATGGCGCCGGTGCCAAACTCGCGGCTATAGGTGAAGTTCGAGATCGCGGTCAGATGGTGGAAGTTGCGCATCTGCACCGTCCAGAACAGGCCGTTATAGTTCCCCCAGCCGTTGCTGGTGTTGAGGAACAAGGACGCCACTTGGCCGCTGCTGACCTTGCCGTTTGCCGGGCAACCGCCCACCCCAGGGGTCGAGCAGGTCACCGGCGCGGTCATCGTGGTGCGGCCCAACTGCCAAGCCGGGTTGGCCTGCAGGGAAGCCCAAGTGCTGCCGACATCGAAGCCGTAGGCGGGGTCGAGGTAGTCGGCGCCGCTGGGGCCGTAGTTGGCGGACACCGCGGCGGCGCAGTTGCCGGCGCAGTAGGTGGAGGCGGCGCCGCCCAGAGCCGCATCAAACCAAGGCTGGTCGGTCACCGGCTGGTTGTGCAGCATCTGCAGCGCCATGTTGGAGAAGGCTTGCTGGAATTGCTGCCCGCCCAGGGTCAGCATATAGGGCACCGCGTTCAGGTTCTGCACCGTGGGCTCGTTCACCATCACGCGGCCGGTGTAGCCGACCTCGGTGGAGAACGTGGGCGAGAACTGCCGCTGGATGGTGAGGTCGAACTCGTCCGAGCGGTCTGGTTTGAAGCTCGGATCCAGGCTGTCGTTGAAGCCGGCGGCCGTGTTCACCACGCCATTCTGGATCTGGCCCGGATAGAACGGCTGCGGCAGCTTGTTGATGGGCGGCACGCCCAACTGCACGGTCATGCCGTTGTCGCAGTTGCCGTTGGCGCAGTTGGTGGTGGGCCCGATGCGGAAGGCGTTGACTGGAGTGGTGACCCCGGTGCCGCCGCAGGTGACGCCGTCGTTCTGCGGTCCCAGGCACTGCACCGGTTGCGCCAAGCCCGTGCCCAGCAGCGGCACCAGAACCTGGTCCACGCCGTTGAGGCGACCGTAGATGCGCGACCAGCCGCCGCGAATCACGGTCTTGCTGCCGCCAAACAGCCAGCCCGCGATGTTCGGGTTCCAGGCCATCGAGACGCGCGGGCTCAGCCCGCCGTAGAAGGGATTGTAGGGATACTTCAGCCCGGTGCCGATGTTGCGCACGGTGGCGAAGCCGATGTTCGGGTTGTAGACCTGCCCGCCCAGCGCGGCGCTGCGGCTGGCGTTGAAAAAGGGCGTCGCGCTCAGCACCTGCCCATTGCCGTCCACCGCTTCCACCTGGCGGCCCTGGCTCTCATACGGCGGCATCTCCACCGTGTAGCCGGCGCCGTAGGTCAGCGTCAGGCTGGGGCGGATGTGCCAAGCGTCGGAGAAGTAGCCGTTGTAGATGGGGATGACGCTGTCTTCCTGGAGCGGCGTGCCCTGCGCCAGCAGGTGCAGATCGGTGCCGCCGCGGGAGTACATCACCTGGGAGGAGTCTACGATGCCCAGCACCGCGTTGTAGTAGGTCTTGAACGCGGAGGCCTTGCCCGTGTACCCCACCGGCAGGTACCCGTTGCTGACTTGGGACTGGTTGGTCAGATAGGCGGTTTGGATGTCGATGTTGCCGCCGTTGTCGTTGCGCTGGTGGAGATCGTGCTGGTGGACGTATTCGCCACCGAAGCTGAACATGTGGTTGCCGCGAACCAAGGTCATGTCATCGCGGAAGGTCTGCCCGATGCCGTCCCAGAAGCGCGTGCGCGTGCTCTGCGTGTTGACGTTGTAGGGAATCAGCCCGTTCGAGGTCTCGCCGCTCAACTCCATGACGCCGCCGAGCGCGCCCAGCGAGCCCGTCTGCTGCGGGGCCAAGTAGATGCCCGACCACTGCCAGAAGTTGCGCAGGTAGCTGTAGGTGAAGGTGTTGGTGGCATCGGAGGACAAGGTGGTGGTCAGCGAGGCGGTGTACATCGAGGGCAGCGCCGGGGTGGTGGCGCCGGAACCGGCCACGCCCAGGGTATCGCCCGGAATGCCGCCGCCGATGTCCACCTGGCGGGCCACCAGCGGGTTGAAGCTGAAGAAGTGGTAGGTGGTGGTGAAGTGGTTCTTGGAGCCAAAGTCGTGATCCAGGCGGCCCACCATGAAGTTGGAACGCAGGGACTCGTTGAACGGACCTTGGAAGTTCGCGGTGTTGTAGCCGTTATCCCCGCCCGGGGTCTGGACGGGCTGGTTGCCGGCCGGCATTTGCTTGTTCCAAATCAGGCTGGTCACCGGATTCAGGCCCAATCCCAGCGGATCGCAGGTGCCCACGCCGCCCGGACCGTTGCATTGCGACGGGGCAACCGTGGTGTTGACGTAGCTGGCGACGTGGGTGGTCGGATCCACCATGCGCTCCGGCACCGTCACCGAATGGGCGTTCAGATTGTAGTACTGCCATGCGCCCGTGGACTGCTGGGCCGCGACCACGCCCGCGCGCAGCGAGGCGGTGGGGACGGGCTTGGTGATGGTGGCGTAGTTGGGGAAGCGGCGGCCCTCGAAACCGCCGAACAGGTAGGTCTTGCCGCCCAGGAAATTGGGCAGGATCTGGCCGCCCAGGGTGGCGCCGAAGCGGTTCTGGTGGTTCACCGAGCGCGGCCGCCCGTTGGCGTTGTTGGACCAGCTATTGGCGCCCAGGGCCGAGCCCAGGTAGTACTCGTAGGCCGAGCCATGCAGCGTGTTCGTGCCCCGCCGCGTCGCCATGGTCACGGTCGAGCCGGCGGCGCTGTTGATGTCCGCGGATTGGTTGTTGACGCCCACGGTAAAGGTCTCGATCGTCTCCGCCGGGGTGGGGATGACGCCCGAGGGATTGCCGCCGGTGCCGGTGCTGATGCTGCCCGACGCGGGGGTATAGATGTTGTGGCTGCCGTCCATGTCGTCGCTGTTGCTGCCGCCATCCAGGGTGTAGGTGTTCTGGTCCATGGTCGCGCCCGCCACACTGCCATCCGGCTCGGTGTTGGGCTGCAACATGGTCAGGGAGTTGGCATCGCGGCCCAGGGCGGGCAGTTCCAAGATCGCCTTGCTGCTGATGGTCGTGCCCACCGTCGCGCTCATGGTTTGCAGATCGGCGCCAGTGGCCGTCACCTCGACCGTCTGCGTGGCCGTGCCCACCTGCATCGGCACATTGATGGTCAGCGGCTTGCCCAACTGCACCACCTGGTTGTTGACAACCGCCTTCTTGAAGCCGTCTTTTTGGATAGACAGCGAGTAAGTGCCCGGTTGCAACACCGGATAGGCGAAGCGGCCGACCGAATTGGTTACGGTGGGCTGCGCGCCGTTGGTGGCGGTGTTTTCCAGCAGCACCGTGGCGCCCACAATCGCCGCGCCCTGCGCATCCGTGACTTGACCGATGATCGAGCCCGCGGTCGTTGACTGCGCCCGCGCGGTCGGCACCGTCCACATTAACATCCCCCCTGCCGCCATCAGTGCGAGCACGAGGTATTCCACACGTTTATTGAACATAAACTCCCTCCCCTTGGATTCCGAGTCTGTTTTCTCCCCATCAATGGGCTAGCCGCAAACGCAGCGCACTGCACGCACGGTTCCCAACGGCGATATCATCGTTGAACCATGTTGGCAGTGTCAAGGGAAAAACACACAATCGGGCAGGAAATCTGGAAGTGATAGCGGCACTAGCAGAGTGCTGGGGGAGCTCGTTCACGGGCCGCTGCGCATCCAGCAGGGGATCCTCACCGGCGGGCGCGCGCCACTCCATCCCTCAAGGCCTGTCGCAGCCGCGCCAGGCCGGCGCGGCTGACGGGCAGGCGTTCGCCCGTGGCCAGCACCGCTTGGTGGGAGTCCTTGCCGGCGCCTCCAGCCGCACCAGGTAGGAGCGGTGGATGCGCACAAACTGCGCCGGGTCGAGCGCCGCCTCCAGGCTGGCGATGGTCTGCTGCTTGAGCAGCTTCTTGCCGGCGCTGGCGAGCGCCACGTGGTCGTCCTGCGCCTCGGCATAGTCCAGCGCCGCCACCGCCAGCAGCGTCACCCGCGCGCCGTCGCGCACCGCGATGCGCTCCAGCCAGCCGGGGCGCGCCGCCGCCGCCAGCGCCGCCCCGCTCGGCGCCGGGCCGCGCCGCTCCCGCGCCCGCCGCAGCGCCCCCTGCAGCCGCTCGCGGTTGAAGAGCTTGAGCAGAAAGTCCACCGCGTGCACCTCAAACGCTCGCAAGGCGTGCTCATCGTGGGCGGTGACGAACACCACCCCCACCTCCCGCCCCGCCCCCGCCTACACCAGTTCCAGCACCTCGAAGCCGTCCAGCTTGGGCATCTGGATGTCCAGCAGCAGCAGGTCGGGCTGGCGCTCCTGCACCGCCTTCACCGCCTCCAGGCCGTTGGCGCACTCCGCCACGATCTCGATCTCGGGGTCGGCGGCGAGAAACTCCCGCAGCACCTGCCGCGCCAGTTCCTCGTCGTCCACAGTGACCACGCGCTGTTTCACGCCTCGACCTCCTCGGGCAGCTCCAGGCTGACCTGAAAACGATCCTCGCGGGCGGCAACCTCGATCTGGGCGCGGCCCCCAAAAACCGTCTGCAAGCGGGCGCGGACGTTGGCCAGGCCGACGCCGCCCGGGGCGCGGCGGGGAGCCTCGGGATCGTAGGCGTTGGCCACGCACAGGCGCAGCCGGCCGCCGCTGCAGCTTGCCTCCAGCCGAATCCAGCCCCCGTCGAGCAGGTGGGCGATGCCGTGGACCACGGCGTTCTCCACCAGCGGCTGCAGCAGCAGCGGCGGCACGCCCACGGCCAGCGCCTGCGGCGCGATGGCCTCCTCGAAACGCAGGCGCGCCCCGAAGCGCGCCTGTTCAATGGCGAGGAAGGCATGAATCAACGCCAGTTCCTCCCCCAACGACACCGTGGCGCGCTCCCCCCGCCCGCCCAGCGCCAGCGTCTGCCGCATGAAATCCCCCAGCAGAATGCACATCTTGCGCGCCCGCGCAGGTTCGCTGCCGGTGAGGGAGGAGATCGAGTTGAGGCTGTTGAACAAAAAATGCGGGTTGATCTGGGCCTTGAGCGCCCGCAGCTCGGCCTCCCGCGCCGCCGCCACGGCCCTCGGCCGCGTCCGACGCCTGCGCTCCCAGCACCAGGTAGAAGCCCGCCACTGCCAGCAGGTACAGCAGCACTCCCGTGCCCCCCACCAGCGGCAGCGCTTGGCCCAGGTGGAAGCTGGCGGCGAGCGCAAAGGGACCATAACCCCAGGCCAATGCCCGCGCCAACTCCATCCAGAGCCCGCCCGCCACCACCGCCGCCGCAGCGTGCGCTCCCGCCACCGCCACGGATTCGCCCGCAGCGGCAACACGCGACAGGAGTACCACGTTGGCAGGCAGACGAAGGCGTAAACCAGCGCCAGCGGCAGCGCCCAAGCCCAGGCGAGGGCGGGGTTGAGCCCGGCCCCGGCCGACATCAAGATCGCCAACAGGCCGCCCAGCGGCAGCCATACGGCAAGATACCAACCCAGCCGCCGGCCCTGGCCCAGCAGCGGGTGCATCAGTTTTTGATCACCACCCCGCCGAACACGGCGGTTCCCTGCACCACCAAGCGTTTGGCGCCGCTGGCGGGCGGGTTCTGGTGGGTCTCGTCGCTGTAGGCCCCGAGCAGAGCGTGGCCCCGCAGGTCAATGATCCAAGTCTCCGGCACCCGCACCTCGCCGCCGCCGAACAGCGCGTTCAGCTCCAGTTCCGCCGCGTCGCCGGCGATGTTGGCGCGGGTGAGGTCGAGGTTGAAGCCGCCAAAAAAGGCGACCACCCGGCCGCCAGTGAAGTTTTGCGCCGTGATGCGCCGCTGCACCCCGGCCAGCACCGCAACACTGTCCAGGCTGGCGTCACGGTCGGCCGAGGTCGGCGCGCTGGGTGCTCCCGAGTGGGCACTGGCGTCGTCGGGCGGGACAGGTTGGGCGCCGTCTCCGTACCGGCCGCGCCAGCGCCGCCGGCGGCCGTAATAGCGGCAGTGCCGGTCGCCGCGGAAAAGCAGCGAAAGCCCGACCCCAATCAGCACCAGCGGCCACAGCCGGCCAATGTCAAAGCTCCAATAACCCAGATTCCGCATCACCAGGGCGATGCCGGCGCCAATCGCCACCACGCCCCAGAGCGTGCGCCCAGGGCTGGACCTGCCGCTCAGCAACTCCACCCCGAAAAGCATGAGCACCACCGGCCAAAAATAGGCGAAAACGTCGCCAGCGTAGAGCACGTGGAACTGATCGAGTAAGAAAATGATCCCCAGCCCAATCAGCACCAGCGGCACGAACAATCCCCGGCAGTGCCGCCTCGACCGACCCTCAGCGATCTGCATGGCGTTCTCCTTCCCCATCGAGGCGGGCCACCAGCCAGCTGCAACAACCAGCGGCCGCCGGTGGCAATAGCTCCAGCCAGGTGCCCGGCCCGTACTTGACATGCACCAGCAGCAGCATCGGGCCCGCAACCTCCAAGTGCAAGCCTGGGCTAGGGTCACGCCTCCAGTCGCGCCTCAATCGGCCAACGGCGGCTGCGAATCGGCCAGCGCCGCCTCCACCCGCCGAATGCTACCCTGGGACCAGGAGTATCCATCCCCATGGCCACCGCCGCGTGTCCCCATATGGCCCACCTGAAGCCGGTGCATCCCAGCGGTCAAGGCTGCAAGGAGTGTCTGGAGATCGGCGGCACCTGGGTCCACCTCCGGCTCTGCCTCACCTGCGGCCACGTCGGCTGCTGCGACTCCTCGCCCAACCAGCACGCCACCAAGCACTTCCACGCCACTCACCATCCGGTGGTGCGCTCGTTCGAGCCGGGCGAGAGCTGGAAGTGGTGCTACCTGGACGACTTACTGGTGGAGTAGCCCCGCTCCAGCGCGGCCCGGTCCCAGCGGCCGAGCTCGGCGGCGGCAAGGTAGCTGCTCTGGCAGAATTCCAAAAGCGTCGCGCGCGGGGAGCTGGCCCGCCGCACGTCCTCGTACTTCAGTAGGAATTCGCCCAACCCGCTGCTGTAGAACGCCGCCGCCGGGCCCACGCGCGCCTGTGCAAACCCCTCCGGCGCCGGCGCCGCGTAGGCGTAAAACGCCGGGTCGGGAAAGTCGTCGTTGCCGGGCCAGAAGCCGACGCTGCTGACCTCGTGCGAATAGGCCTCGCGGGTCATGGCATCGGCTCCAGGGCGCTCCGGGGCGCGGCGGCCGGAGAAGCGGGTGACCGCCAGATCCAAACTGCCCCAGAACAAATGCACCGGGCTGCACTTGCCTTGGAAACCGGAGCGAAACTCCAGCAACACCCGCTCGCACTCGACCAGAATCCGCCACCAGCGCCGCACCGCCTCGCCGTCGTAGCTGCAGTGCTCCTCGTCCAAATTGAACCGCACCGGGTGCGCGATCTCCACCGGCATCTCCCAGATCTTCACCCCGATGCCCAACTCGCGCAGCGCGCCCAGAAACTCCTTCTCGAACTCCGCCACCGAGCAGGGCCGCAGTTTTACGATGCGCTCCTCGCCGCGGCTGGTCACGATGCGCGCCTGATCGCGCAGGAAGTCGAACTGGATCTCGAAGATGCCGCTGCCCCCGGGCAAGGGAATCGCGGAACTGGTCAGGCCGCTGGCGGCGAGGTAGAAGGTCGCTTGCCAGAAATGGTTGATGTGCGGGGCCAAAGCCAGCCGCACCTTGCCGGCGATTTGCAGCCAGCGATGCAGCGTGGCGCAGGTGTCTTTCCAGCCGGCGTAGGGCAGCTCGGGCCAGGCCGCGGCGCTCATGCCACGATTCTAGCTTGAATCATCCCAGCACCACGTCCAGGCGCGTGACCGAGGCGGGTGGAAGCGCGATGTGAATCCTTCCGCCCCCCAGCGTCGGCGTTGCCGCCCGGGGCGCGACAGCATTAGGCTGGTCAAAAGTATTGTGGGCGTGCACGTCCGCCGCGGCCAGCACCTGGGCGCTGGCGGAGGCGGCGCGAGCCCCCTGCAGGCGGATCTCGGTGTCGCGCCCCTCGGTCAGGTTGGGGTTGACCACCGTCAGCGTTAGCGCTTTCCCCCGTCGCGAGGCGGAGCCGTTCAAGCCCCAAAAGCTGGCCGTCGTCGGCGCCGGCGCCGCGCCCCGGCTCCCGCTGCGCACCGGCGCCGCCTGATAGGCAACCGGCGGCGCCGAGAACTCGGCCCGCACCGCGGTCGCCCCCTGGTGGGCGGCGTACAGATCGAAGACGTGATAGTTGGGAGTGACCAGGAAGCGGTCCTCATGCGCCAGAAACAACGCATTGATGCAGTTGATGAGTTGGGCGCAGGCGGCCATCGCCACCTTGTCGGCGTTGCGGTTGAAAATGTCGAGCGTGAAGGCGGTGACGATGGCGTCGCGCATGGTGATCTGCTGCCCGAAGATGTGGCTCGGGTCCAACTCGGTGCCACTGCTGTACCAATCGCCGTACTCGTCCACCACCAGCTTCACCCGCCGGCGGCGGTCATAGACGCCCATCGCGGTCCAATGGTCGAGCAGCACCTTCTCGGTGCTGAAGCCCTTCTGAAAGGTCTGGTAGGCGGTGTCGGCGTCGAACTTGAGCGCGTCGCCCATGAAGGTGTAGTTGTGCACCGACCAGCCCCACGGCGGCGCAATGCCGCGGCGCCCGAAAATGTTCTCGAAAAACTCGGTCGTCCAATCCACGTCGTCGGCGTTGGGGCCGCTGGCGACCAGCTTCAGGTCCACCCCGTATCGAGGAACCCAACTCGTAAAGCGGCGGTACTCGCTGGCGTACTCCGAGGGGGTGAAGTTGCCGCCGCATCCCCAGCTCTCGTTCCCGATGCCCCAATAGCGCACCCCGTAGGGCTGCGCTGAGCCGCCGGCGGCGCGCAGATCGGCGTAGGTGGTGCTGCCGGCGGGCGAGTTGCAGTACTCCACCCATTGGTCGAAGGCGAGCGCGGGCAGGCTGCGCAGATTGGCGGCGAGATAGGGTTGGGCGCCGCTGAGTTGGCAGAAGCGCACGAACTCGTCGGTGCCGAAGGTGTTGGGCTCGAAGGCCTGGGGCGCGTTGCCGAGATGGCGCGCCTCCGCCGAGCCCACCCAGAAGTTGGTGCGCCGTGGGCGCTTGTCCCGCGGTCCCACCCCGTCGCGCCAATCATAGCTGTCGGCGAAGCAGCCCCCCGGCCAGCGGATGACCGGGGCGTGGATGGCCCGCAGCTTCTCTACCAGCGCCCGCCGGATGCCCCCCAGGTTGGGCACCTTCGAATCTTCGCCCACCCACACGCCGTCATAGATCACCCCGCCCAGATGCTCGGTGAAGTGGCCGTAGATCTCGGGCGCGATGGTGGCGATAGGCTCGTCCAGCAGCACCTCGATCTGGGCCTCGGCCTGCGCCTGGGGCCGGAGGCGGCGGCCCAGCGCCAGGCCTCCGCCCGCCAGCGCGGCGGTTTTGACAAACTCGCGACGCAGCATGGCTTACCCTACCCCCTGTGGCGGCCAGCCGGCAACTCCCACCGCCGGGAACCGGCGCCCGCCCTGCGCCGTATACCCAGACCATGCTGTGGCAAGACCTCCGCTACGCCCTGCGCCTGTTGGCCAAGAGCCCCAGCTTCACCGCGATTGCCGTGCTGACGCTGGCGCTGGGTATTGGCGCCAACACCGCCATCTTCAGCATCGTCAACACCGTGCTGCTGGCGCCGCTGCCCTACCCCCAGCCCGACCGCCTGATGGTGCTGCACGAGAGCTCGCACGAGTTCCACCAAAGCTCGGTCT
>Ga0307372_10013549_pt1 | contig 10537 bp, 3 predicted proteins | sample OX1MG_FD_202533 | JGI IMG/M metagenome (GOLD analysis project Ga0307372, IMG submission 202533) | Soil microbial communities from Risofladan, Vaasa, Finland - OX-1 | ecosystem: Environmental > Terrestrial > Soil > Coastal area > Acid sulfate soil | place: Finland: Risofladan, Vaasa | collected... | reverse complement strand
TGAACCCCGGCCTCTGCCACTTGGGAGTGACCACGGCCAGCGGTACTCCGGCAATCGCCGCCGTCCCGCTATCGGCCACCAGGCCGTAGCCTGCCGCCTGGCCGGGCCCGGTCTGCGCCAGGATCTTCTCCAGAAGGCCCTCCGGCAGGTCGGGCTCGGCGGATAAAAAATCCAGCCACTCCCGTCCCCGCCGCGCTTCCTCGAACAGCGACGTGCAGGCCGTGCAACCGGCCATGTGGCTGGAGAACGTCGCCTCGTCCTCCGCCCGCAGCGTCCCGTCCAGGGCATCGGCCAGAAGCGTTTCCCATTGCCCGCAGGCGGGAGAACTCGGAATGTTCGTACGCTCGGCCATTTACATCACCTCCCGTCTATTACGTTCCAGCAGGCGCGCAAGTTCCGCTCTTCCCCTGCTGATGCGGGACTTTACCGTCCCCTCGGGTATGCCCAACACCTGTGCGATCTCCTTGTAGTCCATGTCCTGCAAGTCCCTCAGAATCACTGCTTCCCTCAGCTCCGGAGAGACGTGCGCCAGGGCTCCCTGCACCATCTTCTCCAGTTCCTTGCGCGCCGCCGCCTCGTGGGGCGAAGGCTCGTGCCCCATGAGCCGGTCCACCGGCCGCAATTCTTCTGCCTGGTCCCAGCCTTCGTCAAGCGAGCCGGTGGCCCGCTGATTCTTGGTGCGGCGGAAGTTATCCACCAGCAGGTTGCGGGTCATGGTCGTGATCCACACCTGCAGGCTGCCCCGCGCCATGTCGAAACTGGCCAGGTTCGAAAAGATTTTCAGGAATACGTCCTGGGTCAGGTCCTCGGCGTCGGTCGGCGACCCGGTAAACCGGTAACAGAGCCCGTACACCCTCTTGTGATGCTCGCGGACAAGCTGCGCCCAGGCACCGGAGTCTCCGTCCATGCAGCGGCGCACGGTCTGGGACCAGTCGACTTCCAACGGTCTTGCGTCCATGCGCCTTTCCCCGCGCCTTTCGATCTCCCGCGGCTGCCCGGCATCGAAGGCCTGGCCCGCCCGGCTTCCCGCGCCCCGCGGACGCCCTATCCACCGCGTTTTCTGCGCGATCGGTGCAGCCGGAGCCGGTTTCGCCTGCCCCGGGCGAGCTGCCGGCCCAGGCCAGCCCAGTCCAACCGCGTTCCAGGTCAATGTGCCCGCACAATCCATATGGGCCGTATACGCAGGCACATAGGGGCCGGTTCCGTCGTCCTGACGAGTCGGAGTCATTCTACCGCGTGGGAGGTGGAGCGTCCTCGAAGTTCGGTGGATGAGGGACTAGGGACGAGGGACAAAGGGACTAGGGACTAGGGACTAGGGATTAGGGACTAGGGATTAGGGATTAGGGATTAGGGATTAGGGACTAGGGACTAGGGACAAAGGGACGAAGGGAGCCAGTCGCGTTCCCAGGTCTCCAAAATCGGGAGAGCTGGGGCACACGGCGTCCCTCCCCGGTCCCCAAAAGCGAGGGACCCCTTCGCCAGGCTCAGGGCAGGCTCAGGGCAGGCTCGGGGGCACCCTCATTTTGGTTGGGACAAATCATTGAGACCGGGGCCACCCGCCTCTCTGAGTCGCCGCGGCAACCTGCCGGCGGTACTTATCCAAAGCCGCTACGCTTAACTCGCGCCTCGCACAGAATGCCTGCCGCCTCAGTCCGCTGGCTTCAAACTCGCGGACCAATTCCGCTGCCTCGGCCCGGCTGCGCCGGCGGCGCACCACCTCCACCGCTTCCGTTTCGCTCATGTCCCCAGCAAATCACCCATCCACTCCTCAAGAACAGGTGTGTTGCTCTGACGGATACGATTATTCTCCTGGCCACGATGAGTTCCGCGCGTGCCTGTTCTAACTAGCCGAACGGTCGTGAAGACCATAGTGTCACATCAGAATTCAGGCACACCGTTTTGACTGTTCGTTCGTCTTCGCTGTTCCTGTGCAGACCTCGGCGGGTAAATTCAATCCGTCGTCGTAGTGCGGGAATGTGGGAGCGCGTCAGCGCTTCCAAGCCGAGGCGTTTTTTTCGCACTATTCCATGCGGCAATCGCGTTTGCTGTCGGACGGTAGTCTTGTCCACTCGATAGCACAGCCGATGCGTCTGCGCGAGCTTGTTTGCCATCGCGACTACAACAACATTTTTGGGATTTTCGCCAGCTCTGCGGGCCGCCCGTATCTCGATTGGTCCTGAGCCTCGCCAGAATTGCGTCCGTCGCTGACGCGGCTTCCTCTCAACTGTTAAGTGGAGCCCGCAAAACCCAAGGAAGGAACTTTGCAGAGGGACAACCCCGGCTCTCATTCGAACGTAATGATGTATTTGCGATGCGGTTCGAGGCGGACCCACCAGACGCCGCTGGATTCGGTGCTCATGACGGCACGACCAGACGATTCAATCCTGCCGATGCGCTGGCCGCGCGGGGGCCGCAGTGTGAACTCACCGGCGACACCCGGGCGCAATGCGGCAGAGACCACGCGACCGGCTTTCCAGGATGCATCGACTTCGACGTCGCCGCGAGCCCGAAGTCCGCGGAAGCTGCCTTCCGGCCACGCCGATGGCAGCGCCGGCAGAAACGCGATCACTCCAGAGTGGCTCTGCAAGAGCATCTGCGCAATGCCGGAAGAGCCGCCGAAGTTGGCGTCGATCTGAAAGAACCGCCGGTTGGCATTCAGCAGACTCTCGGACGAAGTTGAGAGAAGGTTCTGGATGCGCTGATATGCGCGATCACCGTCCTCCAGCCTCGCCCAGAGGTTCGCGTACCATGCCGCCGGCCACCCGTTTCTGCCGGCGCCATTTTGCTCTCTTCGTTCGAGCGAAATGCGCGCGGCGCTGGCCAGTTGGGGAGTCCCTCGCAGCGTAATTTCATCGGCGGGAATCACGGCGAACAAATGCGAGACGTGGCCCACTCCCGGTTCGTTTTCGTCGTAGTCTTCGCTCCACTCCTGCAGCTGGCCGTACTTTCCGATCTTGAGATCGGGGATACGCTTGAGCGCGGCTTCAAGCCGGGCACTGTAATCAGCGTCGATTCCCAAGATCTTAGAGGCGTCAATGGTGGCATGGAAGAGTGAGTAGATGATCTCATAATCCATCGTGGCGCCCACTGTCTGCCGGCCGATCGTTCCATTCGCCATGCGATAGCTGTTCTCCGGCGAGTAGGAGGGGTTCGTGACCAGGTGTCCTTTGCCGTCATCGACGAGAAAGTCGAGAAGAAACTGCGACGCTTCCTTCATGACTGGATATGCCTCGCCGCCCAGGAATGCGCGATCCAGACCAAATTGGTAGTGATCCCAGAAATGGAGTGCCAGCCACGCGCCGCCCATTGGCCAGACGCCAACGTAGCCGTAATCTACGGGCGCTGTATCGGCCCAGGCATCCAAATTGTGATGGAACACGAAGCCTCCGGCTCCGTACATTTCCTTTGCAGTCTTTCGACCACTCTCGATATCCTCCCTGACCAGGTCGAAGAGAGGACCGGTGGTCTCCGGAAGGTTGCCGACCTCGGCAGGCCAGTAATTCATCTCGAGATTGATGTTGGTGGTGTACTTGCTGTCCCATGGCGGAGCCATACTGTCGTTCCAAATGCCTTGCAGGTTGGCCGCCATGGTGCCAGGACGGCTGCTCCCCATCAGGAGATACCGGCCAAACTGGAAGTACAGTGCGGCAAGGCCGGGGTCATCCTTGCCTGCCTTGACGCGGGCCAGGCGCTCGTCGATCGGAAGCGTTTCTATCGAGGGATCGTCCGCAGGCGGCGCCATCTCCAGGTCCACGCGGCGGAAGAGCCTTTCGTGATCGGCCAGGTGCCTGGCTTTGAGCACGGAGTAGGGTTTGGCGGCGCGAAGCAGGTACTGCGCACAGATTTGAACCGGATCGCCGCCCCGGTAATTTGTCCCGGCAACCAGCAAAAGAGTCGCTGCATTGGCGTTGGAAACAATCAGGTCGTTGCCGGAAACATTCACCTGGCCGCCTTCGTTCACGGCGCGCAGGACCGCGCGGAACTTTACGCCGGTCGGCTGCAGGTTGGCTTCCTCCGCTTTGAGTTTTTCTCCCGTGAGTCGCGGGGTAATCCAGAAGCTGGTGTGAGCAATCGCCTCGCCCTGGAGGATCACATGATCGGGCGCGGCTGCCGTGGTCTCGCTATCCTGCGAGCGCGTCAATGTCGCATGAAACGACAACAGGCCCGGTTTGTCGCATGCCATGTGGACGACCAATACCTGGTCCGGCACAGAGGAAAACACTTCGCGCGTACAGGTCGCATCGCCGATGCGGTACCTGATGCGCACGACACCCGTCGCCAGGTTTAACTCACGTCGATAGTCAACGGCCCCATCCTGACCGGAGAACGTGAGGTTCAGATCGCCCAATGTCTGGTACATAGGCTGGCGGTTGGGAATGCCCAGCATATCTTGATCTTCCAGGGCTTCTGCTTCGCGGGGTTTACCCTCAAAGAGCAGTTTGCGGATCTCCGGCAAAGCTTTCAAGGCATTGGGATTGAGGCGAATACCCCCCTTCTTGCCGTTCCAAATCGTATCTTCGTTCAGCTGGATACGCTCTGTTGCAATGCCGCCAAACACCATGCCGCCGAGTCTGCCATTGCCGACTGGCAGCGCATCGCCCCACCTTTGCGCCGGGTGCTGGTACCAGAGCACTGGATCGGCGGCGAAGAGCGGAGTGGAAGCGACGAGGAATAATAGAAGTGAACTAAGAACGTTGCGCATAAAGCCCATCCTAACGATAATGCGGTTCGCCGCATCGCCGCACTGCGGCAAAATCGGGAGCCTGATATGAAAAATCGAGTTGAGGAAATGCGTGTCGAATGCCGCCGCACCTTCAGGCCGAAAATCGGTCTCGCATTAGAGTTCGTCAGGTATTTCGCAAAACATGATATCTGAGTCCTGAGCGAGCGGAAAAGTGATGCACTCGCCGTTGCTGGTGTCGAGGTGAACCGGTAGGGCTGCGCCGGCTGCCTGAGATGTTCTTCAGGTTGCTGTTCCCAAAGGCGCCCGGCGTATAGTCCATCGGACCCGCCAGCATGCGCGTGAAAGGCAGCGTCGCATTCTGCGCCGGCGTCGTACGCACGCTCCACTTCAAATACTCCTTGCCCATCACGCCTTCGCGCGTCATCAGGTTCGAGTATGTACGCCGCAGTCCGTCTGGCGGGAAGGCGCCGTGAAAATCGATCATCAGGTGAGGCTCTGCAGCCAGCTCCATCACATGCCGGTACCACTCCACCATCCATTGGTCATTGCGATCCATAAAGTCGATCTTTACGCCCGCCACCGCCGCGCGCAACTGCCGAGCCAGGAGTTACCGCAAATGACTAAAGCGGATCTTCGACGATCTCGCATGGCGATACAGTTCATGTCAGGCTGATTCCACTTGGTCGACCCACTCGATCGGCTTGTGGCGACCTAACTTGATGTGGAAGCTTACCGGCTTGTTCTCAGGCAAGTGCACATCGATGTTTGCTTCACCGGGCTGGAGCGGCGCGGCCAGCACACCTGCTGGCGCGGCGATGTCTTCGATGCCGTGGCGGGCGATCAAAGTGATGTCCTGCTGGCGAAAGGCGGTCACCGTCAGCTCCACGGTGCGAGCATCCGTATCCCACTCGAGTTTGTCGATTCTGGCAAAAGTTCTGGCCAGCATTCCGCTAATGGAACCTTTTACGAGCGATTCCGGAAGAGCTGGAAGGACTTCGATCACGCCGGGTCGCGAGTAGAGCAACATCTCCATGACGATTGCCGGAATTCCGCCGTGCGCATCCGGCACAGGCATGGCATATGGCTCGCGCGAGCAGCGCAGGGCCGTGCTGACGTAGCCCTGTTCCATTAGTTGCCGCAGTTGCACGTCGACGAGGATGTTGTCTTTGAGCCGCGCTCCCGCCAGAGCGCGATGGCAGCGGGTGAAAGCCGCCAGCGTTTCGCCCGCGACTGCGGTGGCTAACGTATCGAAAGTGCGCCTCCGGGCGGCGATCAAAGCGGCTAGCGCCAGTTGCGGCGTGCGGTCGGGATCGAATTCATCGCCAGGCCACGCGCCGTATAGCTGAGAAACATGCCGATGGTTGTAATGCTCTTCGAGCGTGGGCCAGGCCCATTCCTTCAGGGTGCCGTCCAGTCCGAGCAGGTAGGGCGGCATCTTGGCCAGCATCGATTTCCATTTCGCCACGCTGTCTTGATCGGCGCCCAGAGTCTCGGAAGCCTGGATCAGATTAGCCAGCACCTCCCGGCACACTGCGATGTCCATGGTGGCATTGATCAGCGCGGGGCCCGATGGGTCCGTGTTGTGAGGCACGTTCTCCGGCGAAATGGACGGGACGAACAGATAATTTCCATCCTTGTCAGTCGCGGTCAGGAAATCCTCGTAGAACAGCGCCAGGTCCTTGTAGATCGGCACCACACGGCTGCGCAAAAAAGTCGTGTCGCCAGTTGTCAAGTAGTGCTCCCAGAACTGGCGCGCGTACCATCCCCCGGCGGAGATCCAGTAGGGCCAGATTCCAATTCCGGAGCTGCTGGTGTAGTAAAAACTGGTCCCGACGCCCTTGTCGGGAAAAAGAGGATACGACGCGCCGCGAAAACTGAAGATGTTTTTAGCATTCGTCCGGCAATCGGGGGCCAGGCTCTCCATCCAGCTAAAGTACGCCTGCATGCCTTCGCGCAGATCGCCCTGCGCGGCGCCCGCCGTTTGTAAATTGATGGTGCCGTTGACTTCGGGTGCGATGCTGGGATACTTGCCGCTGTTGAGGATGAACCAGTGACGGCCCATTTCGAAGATCTTCTCGAGCAGCGCGGGCGAGTAATCCGGTCGCGACCGTTGGTCGCTCTGGAGTTCCTCGGTCGACATGCCGTATTGCGAGCCGCCGCCGAAGTCCACGGTGACGCGGTTGAGCATCTCCGACTGCACCCGTTTGTGCCGGTCCAGCAATGCCGGATAGTCCGGGCTGATTCCTTCCACAGCCTGCCGCAGGGCTTCCACCTTGTCGTCGTTGAAGTCGGGGAAATATTCAATGCATGTGAGAAGTAACACGGCGTTCGCGTCCTCAATCACCAGCGCGTCACCATCCATGCGGGCCGATCCGCCGCTGCGCACCACGCGAACCACTCCGGCGAAGCCGCTGTTATCCACGGACGGATCCAAGATGCACTTGTAAATCAATCGCTGCTCGTTCGAATCCTGATGCACATCGTTTGCTTCAACCCCTTTCGCGGCTGTTACTGGATATATTGCGGATGGAGCGAATGCTGCCCTGTCGGGCGCTGTGGTGTTGATTCCAGCATGGCTGCCCCAGTCCATCCCGGAAAACATGCTCCAATCCGCAGACTTCTGCAGTGCAATCCGCACATTCACTGGCTGACCCGCCGGAGCAGTGAGCCATTGAACTACGGCGTTGTCAGGCCGCGATGTGAAAGTCTGTCGAACCCAGTCGCCGCGCTCATCAGTCCAATGCACCTTCGCCTCTCCCGTCTCGAAATCGAGGGTGCGGAGATAATTCCTGACCTCTGCCGTCTTGGGAAGATCGAGCTGCATGAGGAACGCCGGGACGGTGAGGTGTGGCTCGGTATCCTGCTTGATGGGGCTTTCATTCATGCGCTGGAGAGCGAGCGTCATGCCTTCGCGGTCTTTTCCGGCCAACACCATTTGTCGCACTTGCGGAAAAATATCGGCGACGTTTGGAGCCTCCACGGGCTTCTTCCACGGCATGAGCAGGCTTTCATGGTGGAAAAGAATTCGCTCAGCGTAAGGATTGCCCATCAATTCGATGGTCACGGCTCCATTGCCGGAGATGAGATTCTCGCTCACTAACTCGCCGGGCGCGATGCTGCAAAAACCCCGCTGCGGCACAATGCTTCGCCTCACCCGTTCCGCCAACGGCATCGGTGAGACGGGATACGAGCGCGCGGGCTCCGGCGGCTTGGGCAGGAATGGATCACCTTGGGCGCGGTGAAGATATTCAGCCGGGCGATTGTCCTTCGGGGGCGTCTCGGCTTGGGCATCATTCTGGGCAGTACCGAGCATCGGCTCGATGGTTAGAGTTCCCACCAGTCCGGCAGTGGCCGCGCCCGTCTTCAGAAAATCTCTGCGCTTCATAAATTCCTCATCAAATCGGTTGTTCTGCGACCATCAAGCGACCCAATTCACCCAATCGAGCGGGTTGCGTTGCCCAAGGTTCAAGTGAACATCCACCGGTTTTCCTTCCGGCAAGTGCAGACTGCATGCGGCCTCGCCGGACCGCGGCCTGGCCGCCAGCGCTCCGGCTGAGGCGGAGACCGATTCGATGCCCTGCCGCGCAATCAGCGTCACATCTTGCTTTCGCGCCGAAGTGATCGTCAGATCAACAGTCCGTGCATTCATGTCCCAGGACAGCCTGGTAAGCCGCGCAAACGTGCGAAGCAACATCCCGTTCATCGAGCCCGTCGCCAGCGATGCCGGAAGCGCCGGAAGCACCTCGATGACACCGGGGCGCGAGTAGGCCAGCATTTCCATCATGATGGTGGGAATCCCGCCTTGCGCATCCGGCATGGGATAGGCGTAGGGATCATGAGAGCAGCGGAGCGTGGGACCGACGTTGCCCTCTTCAATCAGTTGCCGCAATTCGGTGTCGACCAGGTAGCTGTCTTTGAGCCGCGCTCCCACCAACGCGCGATGGCAGCGGCCATGAGCGGCCAGCCGCTCCGGAACACGGTGCCGGTCGGCGATTAGCGCGGCCTTTGCCAGTTGCGGCCTGCGGTCGGGATCGATCTCGTCGCCCGGCCAGGCGCCGTAGAGATGAGAAATGTGGCGATGATCGTAACGCTCACCCAGCGTGGGCCACGCCCATTCCTTCATCGAGCCGTCCGGCTCAAGCAGGTGAGGCGGCAACTTGGCGACGATCGCCTTCCACTTCGGCACGCTATCGCTTTCGATGCCCAGCATTTCGCAGGCCTCCACCAGATTGCCCAGCACTTCGCGGCACACGGAGATGTCCATGCTGGTGTTGATCACTGCCATGCAGCCAGGGTCCAGGTTGCCGGGATTGTTCTCCGGAGAAAATGACGGGACGAAGGTGTAATTCCCATTTTTGTCGGTGACGGTCAGGAAATCCTCGTAAAACTGCGCCAGGTCCTTATAAGCCGGCACCACGTGGTTGCGCAGGAAATCCATGTCGCCCGTCACGAGATAGTGATCCCAGAACGGGCGCACGCACCAGCCACCGGCCGAAAGCCAGTAGGGATGCGGCCAGAGTTCCCCAGTCGAAGCGGCGTAGTCGAAATGCGTATCGACACCCGACTCCTTGGTCGGCGTGAGAGCATAATGGGCGCCGCGCATCCCGAAGATGTTTTTTGCGTTGGTGCGGTAGTCGGGGTAGAGGCTTTCCATCCAGTTGAAGTAGGCCTGCATGCCTTCGCGGTGATCGCCCTGCACGCCCGGAGCGATCTGCAAGTTGATATTGGCGTTGGTTTCGGCCTGCATGCTGCAATATTTTCCGCTCGTCAGAATGAACCAGTAGCGGCACATTTCGAATAACTTCTCGAGATAAGCGCCCGAATAGCCGGGGCTCGACCGCTGCTCGGAAAGAAGCTCCTCGGAAGACATGGCATTTTTCGAAGCGCCGCCGAAATCGACGGTAACGCGGTTGAGCATCTCCGCCTGCACCTTGCGCGCTCGCTCGAGAAGTTCCGCGTAATCCGGCGTGAGTTGTTCCACTGCCTGCCGTAGCGCTTCCACCTGCTCCTCGCTGTAGTCGGGGAAATGTTCAATGCGCGTTAGCAGCATCACGGACGAAGCATTCTCGACGACCAGCATGCCGCCTTCCACATGGGCAAACCCGCCGTCGCGAACCACCCGCGTCACTCCTGCGTAGCCGCTGTTGTTCACCGTGGCATCGAGAACGCCCTTGAAGATCAGCCGCTGCTCGTTGTAGTCCGTGTGGAATTCGCCTTGTGCGCCCTCTCCGCGCCGGCCGAAGAAGCCCCGCGTGCGCGGAGGCTCGCCGCTTAAAGGCTCTCCCAGGCCACCGCCCGCAAAGCCGATCCGGCCGAATGGTCCGCCCGTGGCCCTTCCGAGCGTGATTCGGACATTCAGCGATTGTCCTTTCGGAGCCGTAAGCGATTGCACCACGACATTGTCGGGCCGCGACGTGAAGACTCGCCGAACCCATTCGCCGCGCCCGTCTGTCCAGTGAACCTTTAGCTCGGTGCTCTCGAAATCAACCGTGCGCAGATAGTCTTTAACCGACGCGGTCTTCGGATAATCCAGGCGCATCTGGAATGCCGGACCTCCGCCGTACCCGCCTCCTTGCGGCAGCGAGCTCTTATGCCATTCGTCGTAAGCAAGCTTCGCTGCCTCGTGGTATTTCCCCTCGAGCATCATCTGCCGCACTTGCGGGAAGACGCCCGCGATGTTCGGAGCCTCGAAATGCTTGTGCGGCACAAATATGCTTTCGTGGTGGAAGGTAATCTGCTCCGAGTAGGGGTCGCAGGTCATATCGATGTTGATCGGGCCATTGCCGGCAATCAGAAGCGCATCGGCCGCAGGTGCGATGCTGCAGAAGCCCCGCCGCGGCACAATCCCGCGCC
>Ga0307372_10013545_pt1 | contig 10538 bp, 9 predicted proteins | sample OX1MG_FD_202533 | JGI IMG/M metagenome (GOLD analysis project Ga0307372, IMG submission 202533) | Soil microbial communities from Risofladan, Vaasa, Finland - OX-1 | ecosystem: Environmental > Terrestrial > Soil > Coastal area > Acid sulfate soil | place: Finland: Risofladan, Vaasa | collected... | reverse complement strand
CCATGTCCGGAAGGGATAAGCGCTGAAAGCATCTAAGTGCGAAGCCCACTCCAAGATTAGATCTCCCACCGGGTTAACCGGGTAAGACCCCAGGTAGACCACCTGGTTGATAGGCCGCGGGTGTAAGGGCAGTAATGCTTTCAGCTGAGCGGTACTAATCGGTCGAGGGCTTGACCACTCTCTACCACACTGTTCAGGAGTGTGCCGTTGAGGCAGAGTCCGTAGCAGTCAGATCTCATACCACGCTCTGGGCAATCGGGAAGCTGGCGCCGCGCTCCGACAGGAAGTCGCGCCGGCTTTCAATTTTGTCTACTAGAGATCCGGTGACGATAGCGACGGGGAAACACCTGTACCCATTCCGAACACAGCAGTTAAGCCCGTCTGCGCCGATGGTACTGCCCTGGAGACGGGGTGGAAGAGTAGGTCATCGCCGGGTCTCTTTTTTTTGCCTCCGGCAGCGACCGCTATCGAGATTTCATGGTCGTGATGGCGTCGCGTTGGTCCTCGGCTTCGTCCGCGGGGAAAAGCCGCCAGAAGTAGTACGCCGCCACCCCGACCATCAGCAGGTTGTCGAAGGCGAACATCAGGAGTCCGCCGAGGTGCTGGTCGCCCACGGCTGATACCCCGAGCGCGGCGCTGCGATGGAGATAGGTGGTGTAGATCGCCTGGGGCAGCAGCGCCAGGGTGAGGCCCACCACCACTGAGGGGAGAGCACCGCAGGTCAGGTAGGCCACCTCGCCGAGGGGGCTCAGGTTCCAGCGTTCACCCTCGCGATGTACCACCACGGCCCACCAGAAGATCAGCCCGACCGCAAGGAAGCTCAGGTGCTGAAGCAGATACCAGCCCGCATGGGAGAGGGAATAGTTCATTAGGGCAGGAACGTGCCAGAGCGCCAAGATCAAGAAATAGGCGGTGGCGGCGAGCACCGGCTGGACCAGCACCCGCAGGACCGGGGCGAAGACGCTGCCGAGGAGCCGATCCACCGTCTGCTCGGGGATGCCGCGGATCAGCAATGGGGGCGCCACCATGGCCAGGAGGAGGTGCTGCGCCATGTGGATGCTGAAGAGGTAACGCTGGCCGGTGACATCCAGGGGTGACTGCAGGGAAATCAGCGTCACCAGGATGCCGACCCACCAGGCGACTGCCCGGAGGTCCCGTCGCGCTCCGGGGAATCTCGAGTAGATCACCAGCGCCAGTCCGCAGCCCACCCAGATAGCAGGATTGAATTCCCACAGTCCGAGCCAGTGCCACCAGGAGGTCATCCAGTCACGTCCGAGCTCACCAGTTCTTGGCGAGTGCGGGATCCTGCAGAAACGCTTGATCGCGCCGGTAGAGCTCGACCCCGGCGTCCGCCCCGTGCTCGAGGAGGGCCACCACGAACACCGGGATCCGGGCCCCCGGTGGGAGCGAGTACCCCTCGAGGTGGGTCCAGGGAGCCCAGAAGCTCATCGGGTTCTCCTCAACTCCGGACCGGCCCAGACGTGCTGGCAGGGCTTCCCGTCGGGGTGCGGCCCTCTCCGAAGACGGACCTCACCCGGCCGGCACCATCACCGACCGCCATCTGGATGGGACTCCTTCACCAGGCTGCACCGATCAGCCGCCTTGAACTCTCCGAGGAGGTTCGAGTGTACTCATGGCGGGGCTCCGCTTCATTCGTCCGTGGGGGCGGCCTTCTCGTCGCCAACGGTAAGTGCGATGTGCGCGGCCGCGGCCAGGGCGCTACGGCGGGGCAAAGATGCCATCGAGGCACGAAGCTGCCCGCAGGCGGCGGTCGCGCGCTCTCCTCGAGAGAATCGGATGCTGGCGCGCGACCCCACCAGCTCGGCGAATTGGCGACAGGCTTGCTGGGGGGGAGCCACCAATTCACTGTTGGGAATTGGGTTCATCGGAATCAGGTTGACATGGGCCTGCAGGCGGGTGGCGAGCTTGCGGAGTTCGAGGGCATCCTCAGGTCGATCATTCACCTTGGCCATCAGCACGTACTCCAGGGTCACGCGCCGCCCCGTGGCGGCGGAGTAGCGGAGAGCGGCGGCGCCGAGTTCCGCCAGCGGATAGCGTCGGTTTATCGGTACCAGCCGGTCGCGGAGTGGGTCGTTGGCGGCGTGTAGGGAGATCGCCAATCGAACCGGGAGCTTCTCCTCGGCCAGACGGTCGATCTCCGGGACCAGGCCGCTGGTCGAGATCACCACATGGCGGGCTGATAAGCCCCAGTCTTGCAAAAGCCGGATGGCCGCCACCACCGGTAGGTAGTTGTGCAGCGGCTCACCCATCCCCATGAAGACCACATTGGTGGGTGGCCCGCTGCCGGCCGACCTCCAGATGCGGCCGGCGATCCGTACCTGGTCCACGATTTCGCTGGCAGACAGATTCCGGCGAAGTCCCAGCTGCCCGGTCGCGCAAAACAGACACCCGATGGCGCAGCCGATCTGCGAGCTGACGCACACGGTGTTGCGGGGCCGCTTCCCCGGACTTCCGGGATGGCGAATCAGGACCGCTTCGACCTCTTCCTGGTCATGACCCCGGAGCAGTAGCTTGATGGTCAGTCCCCGATCGGCGGACACTTGTCTGACCACCTCTAGGCTCTGGTAGCAGATTTCCGACGCGAGATCGGCACGGAGCGTCGCCGGCAGGCTGACCATCTCCTCGAACCCGCCGACACCTCTCTTCCAGGCGTGCTCGCGAACCTGGGTCGCCCGGTACCGCGGCTGACCCAGCCTGACGACCACCGCCTCCAGCTCGGCCAAGGTGAGTCCGCCCAGTTCGCTCTGGGGGCTGGTCATCCGCCCCGGATTAGGCCCATGAACTCGGCCCGAGTTCGGGGATCCCGGCGGAAGATACCGGTCATTGAGCTGGTGATCGTCCGGTTTCCCGGCTTTTCGACGCCCCGCATCATGGTGCAGAGGTGGTCCGCCTCGAGCACCACCGCGACCCCGCGCGGCTGGAGGTGATGCTGCAGCGTTTGGGCGATCTCGCTGGTCATCCGCTCCTGAACTTGGAGCCGCCGGGCGAAGGCATCCACGAGCCGGGGGATCTTGCTCAATCCGATGATCCGGCCGCTGGGCAGGTAGCCCACATGGGCTGAGCCGAAGAACGGAAGCAGGTGGTGCTCGCAGAGGCTGAAGAAGGTGATGTTCCGGACCAGCACCAGCTCGTCATAGGGCTCTTCGAACACGGCCTGACCGAGGAGTTGATCCAGATCGACCTGATACCCGGCCGTCAGGAACGCCAGGCTCTCCGCCACCCGGCGGGGGGTGGCCTTCAGCCCTTGCCGTCCGGGGTCTTCACCGATCTGGACCAGGAGCTGCGAGATCAGAGTCTCGGCGCCGGTGCCCAGGCTGGCCGTAGCGGCACGGGTCGTTGGTTCGCGGGCCGGCGGCCGGTCATTGGCCGAGGGTGAGCTCACAGTTGGGCGATTGTCTCAGCAACCGGCGCAGACGATTCCCCACCCATCGAATCAGCTCGAGCTCAGCTGGTGCCAGAGAGCCCGCGCCGCCTGGGCTCCCTCCTGGAGGCAGGCGGCTATTCCGATCCCCCCATAGGCCGCTCCGGCGAGTTCGAGGCGTATGGGGAGTTGAGACGCTGTCGCGCTGACCCGGCCCCGCCAGTTCAGGTGACCCGCTCGGTACTGGGGCAAGGCGCCGTGCCAGCGCTCGACGCGAGCCTCGACCGGAAGGGCAGTCAGTTCCAGAATGGTCCGGAGTTCTCGGTGGACGGTGGTGACCAAGGTGGTGTCGTCCAGAGCGAGCGCCCACTCGTCGCCGAAACTACCCACCGACGCCCGCAGCAGGGCGAGTCCGGGCTGGCGCAGGTGGGGCCACTTCCGGTCGAGGAAGGTGCAGGCGGTCACGGTGCGGCGGGGGCGCCGGCGGACCAGGAATCCACTGCCTGTCAGTGGTCGGTCGAATCCGGTATCGGGGTAGGCCAGGGTGATGGTCGCCACCGAGGCGTACTCCAGCTGGCGCAGCAAGCTGACAAGTTCGCTGCTGATCTGGTCGAGCAGGCTGGCGGCGGCGGGGGCGGGGAGCGCCAGAATCAGCCCGTCAATTTCAGTTGCCGGCCCCCCCTGGGGATGGATTCGCATTCGACCTCGCTCCAAGGGCTCGAGCCTGGTCACTGGCTGGGCGAGCTGAAGCGAGCCCTTGGGCAGGGTGCCCACCAGGCCGTCCACCAGCTGCGCAAGCCCACTCTCGAAACTAGCGAAGGGAGTCATGCCCGAAGATCGAGGCTCGGAATCGGCGATCCGCCGCAAGCCTCGAAGCAGGCTGCCTCCGCCCCTGACCGCGGTGATCAGCTGCGGGGCCACTGCGCCGCTGCTGAGCTGTCGGGCGGGCCCGGCGTACACCCCGCCCACCAGGGGATCGACCAGTCGGCCGAAGGCGGTGGTGCCAATTCGCCTGCCAACGAAGTCACCGAGCGCCCCGTCGGGGTCCGGTTCGCCGCGACCCAGCCAAGGCTCCAGCGAAGCTCTGGCCGCTCCTCCGATTCCGGCCGCCCTGACCACGTCCCGTCGCCAGGGGTAGAGCGGAACCCCCAGGACAGAATCCCTGGGCAGCGGGATCAGCTTGCGTCCGTTCCAGATCGCGGCCGAGGTGGTCGCAGGCCGGACCAGGCGGGGCCCAAGCCCCAGGTCCGCGATCAGCGCCTCGGTCTCCGGTCCGCGCAGCAAGAGGCTCTCGGCGCCGAGGTCGACCTGAGCGCCGGCGAAAGTTGCGGTGTTGAGCTTGCCACCCGCTCTGCCGCTTGCCTCGTACAGGGAGAGCGAAAGGGGGAGGGAATGCTCCTCGGCAAGCCTGGTCAGCTCGGTGGCGGCTCCCAGCCCGGATACCCCCGCTCCGATCACTGCCAGGCGGCGGGGGGGGGAGCTCAAGGGGTGGGATCTGACCCCGCGGCGACCAATTCTGCCAGGACCGCCACGAAGTCCGGGCGCGCATTCGGCATCGGGGTCCGGCGGAGCCGAATCCCAAGCCTAGCCGCTTCGGCCTGAGCCTCCAGGTCCAGGTCGTAGAGGATCTCCAGGTGGTCCGCGGTGAAGCCGCAGGCACAGACCACGAAGTCTGAGGTTCCGCGCCCCGCTGCCTGCCGCACCACATCCAGCAGCTCTGGGCCGAGCCAAGGCTCGCCGGTCTTGGCGACGCTCTGCCAGGCGATGGTCCAGTTGGTGAGGCGGGCCAGGCGAGCGACTGCGGCGGCAGTCTCCAAGAGCTGACCGGGATATGGGTCTCCCATCTCCTTGAGCCGGGCCGGGAGGCTGTGGGCGGTGAAGATCACCAGCGGCTGACCCGACCGCGGCTGCCCGATCTCCTCCAGCTGCTCCCGCACCCGATCCGCCAACCAGCCCAGATATCCCGGATCGAGATGCCAGTCGGTAACGAAGCTCAGTTCCATTCGGTTGGGCCGTCCGGCCAGGGTGCTCTCGGCCCGGGTGACGTACTCGCCGACGCTCATCCGGGAGAAGTGGGGCGCGAGTACCAGCCCGACCGCCGAGGTGACCCCTTCCTCGATCAGTTGGTTGACCGCGTCCTCCAGGAATGGCGGCGAGTGTTTCATGCCCACCACCACCCGCCAGCGCTCCCCGGGACGGCGGCTCAGCTCTCGCTCCAGGGCATCGGCCTGGGCGCGGGTGATCTCCTGCAGTGGAGAGCTACCTCCGATGGCGTCGTAGCGGCGCTCCAGCTCGGCCAGAGCTTCGTCACTCGGGGGCCGACCTCCGCGCATGTGGGTGTAGTAGGCGAGGATCTCGCCGCGGTTGCGAGGACTGCCATAAGCCATCAGGAGGACGGCTGGGGAGGGAGGAGCTGCGGAGTCCCCCGGCGGGACAGTGGCGCGCTCGCGCTGGGATGCTCCGGAAGCGGTCAAATAGGTTCCTTCACTAGCTTCAATGGGGCCGTTGAGACGGTAGCTTCGGGCCCACTCTAACGACGGGGGAGCCGACAACCTCGTTGCTACAGTTAGCCCACCGTGGGGACCCCGCCCAAGCTGACCGGCGCGCCGCCATCTTCGGCGCGGGGTCCAGCGGCGGGCGCGCCCGGAGCCGAGCTGCTGGAAGGTGCCATCACCGTTCTCGGCCTCCCCGAGCCGGAGATGGTGGCGGCCCTCAGCAGTTGGCCCCGCGAGCGGGCTCTCGACCTGTTCACGGCGATAGCCCAGCTGCGGGCCTTCGACGAGCGCGCGGTCATCCTCCAGCGCCAGGGTCGCATCGGAACCTACCCCACCTTCTACGGCGAAGAAGCTGTCCAGGTCGCGAGTGTCCGAGCCTTGCAGAACCAGGACTGGCTGTTCCCGACCTACCGACAGACGGCAGTGGCAACCCTTCGCGGCTGCCCGCCGCTAGTCCCCCTGCTGATGTGGCGCGGCCACCCGGGCGGATGGCACGACGTGATGAAGTACCGGGTGGCTCCGATCTGCGTGCCGGTGGCGACCAACTTTCCCCATGCGGTGGGCGCCGCCTGGGGGGCGAAGCTGCGCCATCAGGAGCTGGTGGCACTGGCCTACGGTGGTGATGGGTCTACCTCGGCGGGGGACTTCCACGAGGCCTGCAATCTGGCCGCCGTGATGGGCGCACCGGTGATCTTCTTGATCACCAACAACCAGTGGGCGATCAGCACCCCAGTCAGTCGGCAGACCAAGGTGCGTCGGGTGGCCGAAAAGGCCGCAGGCTACGGCATGCCCGGCGTTCGGGTCGATGCCTTTGACGTCTTCGCCTGCTACCAGGTGGTCCAAGAGGCGGCGGAGCGGGCCAGGCGGGGAGAGGGGCCGACCCTGATCGAAGCCATTGGATATCGGCTGGGTCCCCACGGCACAGCTGACGAGCCCTCCCTCTATCGCGACCAGATCGCAGATCGGTTGTGGGAGCCGATGGAGCCCGTGCGCCGGACCCGGCTCGCGCTGGTGGCGGCCGGCCTCGCCTCCGAGGAGGAGCTCAACCAGATCCTCGCGGAGGCGGCAGCGGAACTCCGCGACATCGGCGACGCTGTCGAGTCGTGCTCTCCGGCCTCGATCCAAGAGATCGCCGGATCGGTCCACCGTGAAACCCCCTGGGAGCTGCTGCCGGAGGGCTTGTGGGAACCCACCTGGACCGGACGTGGTGATGCGGGCGGAGCGCCGTGACCTTGGAGCTGAACATGGTCGAGGCGATCACTCGCGGGTTGAGCCAGCTGCTCGAGGAGGATCCCGCCGCCTTGCTGTTGGGGGAGGACATCGGGGCCAACGGCGGAGTGTTTCGAGCAACGGCCGGACTGCAGGATCGCTTCGGACCAGAGCGCGTGATCGACACGCCGCTGTGCGAGGCGGGATTCGTCGGAGCCGCCATCGGGATGTGTCTGGTCGGGCTCCACCCGGTGGTGGAGATCCAATTCGACGCCTTTGTCTACCCGGCCTTCGAACAGCTGGTATCGCAGGCTGGGCGATTCCGATGGCGTACCGGAGGCGCGTACGGCCTGCCCCTGGTGGTGCGCCTTCCCTACGGCGGTGGTACCCGGGCCCCCGAGTTGCATTCGGACTCGCCGGAAACCCTCTTCAGCCATGTGCCCGGACTCCGGGTGGTGGTTCCCTCCGATCCCCGCTCCGCGGGCGAACTGCTCTTGGCTGCGAGCCGCTGCGGGGATCCCGTCATCTTCCTCGAGCCCAAGCGGATGTATCGACGGGGGCGTCAGGCGGTCCCCCCGACCTTCGTCGAGGGGGACCTGGACCATGCGGTGGTGGTTCGCCCGGGTGACGATCTGACGGTGATCGCCTACGGGGCCATGCTCGAGGTAGCCGAAGGGGCAGCCGAGCGGCTCGCGCAGGAGGGCGTCTCAACCCGGGTACTCGATCTGCGATCGATCTACCCACTCGACCGCGAGAGTCTCCTGCAGGCCGCCGAGGAGACCGGACGGGTGCTGGTGGTCCATGAGGCGCCGCGTCACTGCGGGATCGGAGCGGAAGTGGCGGCCCTGCTGCAGGAGGAGGTGGCGGATGCTTTGCTCTCCCCGACCCTTCGGGTCACCGGGATGGACCTGCCCTTCCCGCTCTCCCAGAATGAGGACGACGCTCTGCCCTCGGTGGAGCGGGTGCTCGCCGCGGCGCACGCGATGTTGGAGTACTGAGCGCTATGGCCGAGTTCCGCCTGCCCGACCTGGGTGAGGGGGTAACCGAGGGTGAGGTGCTCGAGTGGCGGGTCCGCGAAGGTGACGCCATTGAGCTCGACCAGATTCTGGGGGTGATCGGCACCGACAAGGCCACGGTCGAGATCCCCTCGCCGTTCGCGGGCCGGGTGGAGTCGATTCTCGTTGCCGAGGGGGCCCGGATCCCGGTGGGTGAGATTCTCCTCCGGGTGGCTGGGGGTGAAGAAGGAGTTGGGGAGGCCGCTTCTCGCAGGGCTACGGCCGGGGCCTCTCGCCCTCGATTCGCCCCGGCCGCCCCGGCGACCGAAGCGCAGAGAGTTCCGGCACTCCCCTCGGTGCGGCGCGCGGCTCGGTCTCGGGGAATTGCCCTGCCGGCGATTGCCGGCTCCGGGCCGGGGGGCCGGGTGAGGCTGGAGGACCTGCTCGATCAGGGTCGACGGGTGCCGCTGCGCGGGCCGGCGCGAGTGATGGCCGAGCAGATGGCGCGAACCCATCGCCACGTGCCCCAGGTCACCGTCGTTCTCGAGCTGGATGTGACGGCTCTGGAGTCCCGGCTGGCGAAGGGTGAAACGGAGGGGCCGACACCGCCGACGCTGCTGGGCCTGATCTGCTTGGCGATCCTGAGGGAGCTCGCCGAGGCTCCAGTTTTCAACTCCAGCCTTGATGAGGAGAACCTGGAGCTCATCCTCCATGACCACGTTCAGCTGGGGATCGCAGTTCAGACCGACCAGGGCCTCCGCGTCGCCACCATCCGCGATGCCGAGCTGCTCACCCCGGCGGCATTTCACGGGGAGCTGGCGCGGGTGGTGTCGGCAGCGCGGGCCGGCACGCTGACCGCCGGCGAGTTGAGCGGGTCGACCTTCACCGTGTCCAGCGGCGGCCGGCAGGGCGGTCTGCTGGCGACGCCGCTGGTGAATTGGCCAAATGTTGCAATCCTGGGAATTCACGCCGTCCAGGACCGGGCGGTGGTCGTCGACGGTCAGGTGGTGGTCGGTCGACGGGCGAACCTCTCGCTCTCCTTTGACCATCGCGTGATCGACGGCATGGCTGCCTCGCGGCTGCTGTACCAGCTGGAGGCACGGCTCACTTCCGAGGGAGACTGACTGGCCAGCTGGCCCAACCGGGAGAACCTGGTTCACGCGGATGACCAGCCCCTCGCCCAGCCCAGCCCGGAACCGACGGCGAATTCCGCTCTCGGAGCCCCGGGGACGGACCAGATCACCGGGCGCGGATCCCCGCCCCGCGTGCCAGTCGGAGGGTGGTGCCGAGACCGGGAGTTGAACCCGGACGAGCTTGCGCTCACTGCCCCCTCAAAGCAGCGTGTCTACCATTTCACCACCTCGGCACGCTGGTCTGATCTTACCCGGATAGGGTCCGGCGGCCCGCGACTGTGGCTACCTCGGGCCGTTCGAACACGCCGGAGAAGGGGGGATCGAGATCGTCACCAGCCGATCGCTGCCAGCACCTTGACCAGGGCGCTCCGAAGCTGTGCTAGGCTGAGTTGGTCTTCGGGGCAGGGTGTGAATCCCGACCGGCGGTCATAGCCCGCGAGCGCGGCGAGGTCCGACCTCCAAGCGCAGGACCCAGTGAAATTCCGGGGCCGACAGTCAGAGGCGCGAACCGAGCGTTCGACCTCGAGTCTGGATGGGAGAAGACAGGTCTGGGCGCCCATTTGCCCGGTCCCTGCTCCCTGTTCCGAAGCAGGGAGCAGAGGTGACTGAAGCGGTGGTGGACCAGCCCGGCGGAATCGACGATCCGATGGCGCGCGCCCTGGCGCTGGCCAAATTGGGACGGGGCCGGACCTCTCCCAATCCGATGGTCGGCGCCGTTCTGATCCAGCAAGGCCGGGTGGTCGGAGAGGGCCATCATGCCCAGGCCGGCGGGCCCCACGCAGAGGTCGAGGCGCTGGAGCGGGCCGGGGAGCTGGCCCGGGGCGCGACGCTCTGGGTGACCCTCGAGCCGTGCTGCCACACCGGTCGCACCGGGCCTTGTACGGACAGGCTGCTGGCGGCGGGGGTGAGCGAGGTGCACGCGGCGACCGTCGATCCCAACCCTCAGGTTCAGGGCCAGGGGATCGCCCAGCTGCGGGCGGCCGGGGTGTCGGTCGTGGTCGGGGAGCACGAGGACGAGGCCAAGCAGCTGATCCGTGAATTTGCCGTATGGATCACCCAGGGACGTCCGTCAGTGACGCTGAAATTCGCCATGAGCCTTGATGGCAAGGTGGCCACGTCGAAGGGCGAGTCCCAATGGATCAGTTCGGAGCTGGCGCGGGCACGGGCCCACCAGCTGCGGGCCGAGCACGACGCGGTCATGGTGGGGGTGGGGACGGTGCTCGCCGACGACCCGCGCCTGACCGCCCGCGAGGTGCCCGGCGAACTCTCTCAGCCACTGCGGGTGATTGTGGACAGCCAACTGCGAACCCCCCCCACCGCCCGG
>Ga0307372_10013540_pt1 | contig 10540 bp, 9 predicted proteins | sample OX1MG_FD_202533 | JGI IMG/M metagenome (GOLD analysis project Ga0307372, IMG submission 202533) | Soil microbial communities from Risofladan, Vaasa, Finland - OX-1 | ecosystem: Environmental > Terrestrial > Soil > Coastal area > Acid sulfate soil | place: Finland: Risofladan, Vaasa | collected... | reverse complement strand
CCCCATGCCCTCGGACCGCCCGGAGCGGGTCTCAACCGAGCCCGAGCCGGTCCGGGCGGCTGTTGATCTCGGTAAACGCCGGGGGCACCGCGTCGCGTGCGGCGACGGTCAACTGATGGCACAACGTCTCGAGGGTCGCTCGGCGGTCCGACCCGACGAGTTCCTCCAAGACGTCATAGGCGGCTCGCAGCCGCCGCACGACCTGCGGCGCGCCGGCTCCATACAGCGCGATCTCCGTAAACCCGAGCTCGGCCAGACGCGCGAACCCCAACTCCGGCACCCGAACCCGCACGACGCCGTGGGCATCGACGTACCACCCGCTCGGATCCGGGCGAGTCGCACAGATCGACAGCAAATCTACGATGCGATCGATGACCTGAACCGCGGTTGTCGGGTCGTTGACGGCGGGCGATAGCGCGCGGCTGGCGCCATCGACCAGCTGACGCAGCGCGAAGCCGGGATCCTGCACCAGTGTGCGCTCAGGTCCCACCAGCATGTGCCACAGGACCGCATCGGCGCCCGGGGTACCGCCGTCACCCCCATGCACGAGTGCGACGGGAGTCCCGAAGGCCAGGTACTCGCCCGGCTGCACCACCAGCTCGATCCAGCTTCGGGCCTGCGCAGCCAGCCCCGCCAGGGAGTGGATGTCGACCGACATGAGTACCCCGGTGTGGCGTTGGTTGCGCAACGGCACCGGGGCAGCCGACGGGATTGGCGCGGACGCCGCCTGGTCGGCGCGCTCGGTGGGGATGAACCGTTCGATCGTCTCGCGCCCGCTCTCGGTCACGATTCGCAGCAGGTACTGGACCCGCAGCAGATGGACGATCCCGTTGGCGAACACGACGAACATCACCAGCGTCACGAGCACCAGCGCGTAGAGCGCCGATACGGTGACCACCGGCACGTGGGCGTTGGCACCGTCGCGGGTATGGCCGAGGGTGTTGATCGCGAACACCGACGTGGCCAAGAGCACGCCCAGGGTGCAGTGGGTCAGTCGCGACCGGACGAACGCCCGGACGATGCGCGGGGAGTACTGGCCCCCGGCCAGCTGGATCGCCACGAGCGTGGTCGCAAACACGACCGCGGTGAACGCAAGCATTCCGCTGGCGATGGTCGCGCTCACCTGTTCGGCCGAGCCACTGGTCGTCCCAGGGAGCAACGCCGAGTGCAGGGCCAACTGGTTGCCGATCCAGATACCGACCGACGAAAGCACCAGCGCCGCGAACGCGAACATCAGCGGGACGAACCACATCGAGATCGCGACGCGCTCGCGGAAGTTGAGCCAACGTAGCGCCACGGGCTGGGCGGTCAGTGCCCGTACCATCGTTGCCGAGCTCGTGGCACCGGGGCCGCCGGCCTCAGGCACCCGCATCATGCGGGGACTCTGCCACAGTTGCCGCGGTTCGCCCATCGCCGCACGACGGTCGGGGCACCGCCGTCCGGCTACCGCCGGGGCACCCCTGCCAGACAGAGCGCCACCATCCGCCGCGGGGCGTTGGTCAGCTGCGGAAACAGCCGCGCACGCTTCGGGTAGCGCACATGGCTCTTACCCTGCTCGATCGCGTTGACGACGTTGTGCGCAAGCGTGTCGCGATCGACGTCGGCCAGCAACCCCAGCCGGTTGAACCGGGCGAAGGACGCGGCGGTCGGGGCATACGAGGTCACCGAGTCGGCCATGTCGGTCGGCCTTACCAAGCCCGGCTCGACGACCGTCAGGCCAACCGGCAGGCCCTTGAGCTCAAGTCGGATTCCCTCGGACATGTGGGTGACGTAGGCCTTGGTGCCCGCGTAGACGGCGATCCCGGGAAACGTCCCCGATCCCGCCAACGAGGAGATCATCACCAGGTGCCCGCCACCACGCGCGATCATGCCGGGCAACGCCTGACGGGTCAGCTCGCTCACCGCGAGTACGTTGAGGCGGATCAGCCGCTCGAGATCTTCGCCCGACAGCTCGGCGAACCCCCCCGCGAGGTCGATGCCCGCGTTGTTGATCAGGACGTCGATCGGCCCCACCTCGTCCTCGATGCGCGCGATAAGCCCCGTGGTGACGGACGCGTCGGCCAGATCGGCCGTCACGGCGTGCCCGCCCAGCTCCGTGGCGAGATCCGCGAGAGGCCCTGCGCTGCGTGCGACGAGCGTGACGCGAGCCCCGCGCGCGGCGCACTCGCGGGCCAGAGCGGCACCGATGCCGCGTGAGGCACCGGTGATGACGACGTGGCGATCTCCGAGCTGCATCCGCTTCCCCCTCGAACATGAGAGATCCCGTTCGACGCGCGACTCTCGGCGCCGCGCCAATGGGCTTGTGCCAAGCCTATGCCGACCGTCCCCAGACTGCGCGCCGCACCGGGCCCGGCGGTCACGATCGTCCCGACGGGTCAGTTCATTAGGTAGCGAATGATCTGGCACCATGACGTCTATGGCCGACACCGTGTCCTCCGCACCCTCGCCGACCGCCGGCGCGCAGGCCGCCGCGGTCGGCGAGGTCCTCGACGCCTTCGGCGAGCTGTTGGTCGCCCAACGCCGGTTGCGAGGTCGCGATGCACGCCATACCGGCGAGCTCAGCTTCGCGCAGGCCCGCGTCTTGGCCGAGCTCGACGACGACGGCTGCCCGGCAAGCAAGCTCGCCGAGAAGGCCGGCATGACACCGGCGAGCGTTACGTGCATGCTCGACGCCCTCGAACACCAGGGGCTCGTGACGCGTGTCCGATCCGAGCGGGATCGGCGGATCATGCTCACCCATCTCACCGAGCGCGGCCGGCTGCTTCGTGACCAGAAGCGCACCGCCGCGCGGCGTGCCTTCGAGGACGCGCTGGCGCGACTCAATCCGGACGAGCTCGCGGCGACGCCCCGGGTGCTGAGGCTGCTCGGCGCGGTGATGGAGGCGATGTGACCGCGCGCGCCACCGATCACCATCGTCAGCTCGTGGCGGTGCTCGGCAGCCTCATGGTCGTCATGCTCCTGGCGGCGCTCGACCAGACGATCGTTGCGACCGCGCTGCCGACGATCGTCGGCGACCTCGGCGGCTTGGAGCATCTGTCGTGGGTCGTCACGGCCTACCTGCTCGCGCAAACGGTCATCACACCGCTCTACGGCAAGCTCGGGGACCAGTACGGGCGCAAGCGGATGCTGCAGGCGGCGATCGTGATCTTCCTGATCGGCTCGATTCTCTGCGGGCTCGCCCAGTCGATGCCCGAACTGATCCTGTTCCGCGCGGTCCAGGGGCTCGGCGGCGGCGGACTGATGGTTGGCGCGCAGGCGGCGCTTGGCGACGTGGTGCCGCCCCGCCAGCGTGGCCGCTACACCGGGCTGTTCATCGCCATCTTCGGGGCGGCAAGCGTCGCCGGGCCGCTGCTGGGCGGGTTCATCACCACGCACTTGAGCTGGCGCTGGATCTTCTACATCAACATCCCGGTCGGGCTAGCGGCGCTCGTCGTGCTGGGCGTGGCGTTCCCGAAGGTCGCCTCGACCCTGCGCCCGTCGATCGACTACCTTGGCACGTCGCTGCTGGCCATCGGTCTCACGGCCGTGGTCCTGGTGACCACGCTCGGCGGCACGACCCTCGCCTGGACATCGCCGACAATCCTCGCCATGGCGGTCGGTGGCGTGCTCGCGCTGGTGGCGTTCTTCGTCGTCGAGGGGCGCGCCGCCGAGCCGGTGCTCCCGCCCCGGCTCTGGCGCAGCCGCACCTTCAGGCTCACCAGCGCGGTCGGCTTCATCATCGGCTTCTCGCTGTATGGCGCGCTGACGTTCCTGCCCCTGTTTCAGCAGGTCGTCCGCGGCGCGAGTCCGACCGCGTCGGGCCTGCAGCTGTTGCCGTTGATGCTGGGGCTGATCGTGTCGTCGGTGGGCTCGGGCCGTCTGATCGCACGCACCGGCCACTACCGCGTCTTTCCGATCGTCGGTACCGGCCTGACGGTGGTCGGACTGACGCTGCTCGCGCAAATGGGTCCGACCACATCCACGGCCACGGCTGCCGCGTTCATGGTCGTACTGGGGTTCGGCCTGGGGATGGTCATGCAGGTGCTGATCCTGGCGGTCCAGAACGACGCCGCCTACGCAGACCTTGGCGTGGCCACTGCAGGAGCGACACTGTTCCGTTCGATCGGCGGATCGATCGGCACGGCCGCGCTCGGCGCCGTGTTCACCAACCGTCTGATCCATGAGCTGACCAGCCGCCTGCCGGCGGGCGCCGGCGCGCTCGCGCACGCGGGCAACGTCAGTCCCGCCGCGGTCGCCGCGTTGCCCGCACCGGTCCGTGGGTCGTACCTGGACGGGTTCTCCGCGGCGCTCGGCACGGTGTTCACGGTCGCGGCGATCGCGGCGGTCCTTGCCTTTGCGCTGACCTGGTTCCTCCGGGAGGTGCCCCTTCGGACCACGCTGCGCGACGAGGTTCCCGACACCACGACCGTTGACGCGACGGCCTCGGTCGGGGAGCGCGTCGCCGGCTGAGCACGCGCACGAGCGGCGCGATCGGGCTGCCGGCCGTATCGCCGTGGGGTGGGCACACGATCGGCGACACATGCACCGTGCGGTTGGTAATCGCCCGACGTCCGATGCACAATGGTCATGCCGTCCCCCCATTCGGAGACAACAGGCCGCGCGCGCCAGGTGCGCTGGTCAACCAGTGACGTGACGAGGATCATCGGGGATACCGTGCTCCCCCCGGTCGCAACGGTGCGCCGCCGTGCGTACCCTGTGCGCTGCCGCAACGTGCGCGGGGGATCGTGAGCGACCACACACCGACCCCGTGGCCGGAGCCCGACGACACCGGCCACGGTCGCGCGCCACGCCTGGCGTACATGCCCGGCGTGGACGGTCTGCGGGCGCTCGCCGTGGCGGCGGTGGTCGCCTATCACGCCGGCCTGTCGTGGTTGCCGGGTGGCTTCCTGGGGGTTGACGTCTTCCTGGTGATCAGCGGCTACCTGATCACCTCATTGCTGCTGGTGGAACTGCAGGTCACGGGCAAGATCGACCTGCCCCGTTTCTGGTTCCGGCGCGCACGCCGCCTGCTGCCGGCGGTCCTGGTAATGATCGCGCTCGTGCTCGCGGTGATGGCGCTCCTGCACCCGGACGAAGTTGGCGCGCTGCGTGGCGCTGTCGTGGCCTCGCTGTTCTACGTCACGAACTGGTACCAGATCTTCGCCAAGCAATCGTACTTCGCGCAGTACGCGCGCCCGTCGGTGTTCCAGCACCTGTGGTCGCTCGCCGTCGAAGAGCAGTTCTACCTGCTCTGGCCACCGATCCTCGCCGCCGGCATGCTCTGGTTCGGCAAGCGGCGGCTGATCTACGGCGTGCTAGCGGGGCTTGCCGGATCGACGATCCTGGCGTGGGTGCTCTACAAGCCGTTTACCGACCCGTCGCGGATCTACTACGGCACCGACACCCGTGCCGCAGGCCTGCTCGTCGGTGTGCTGCTGGCCTTCGCGTGGCCTGCCACCCGGCTCGCTCCCACACGTCATCGCCGCGCCGCGGTGCTCTTGGATGCGCTCGGCGTCGCGGCGCTCGCCGCGTTGTTCGGGCTGATGATGTGGCTCGGCCAGTTCGACCGCTGGCTGTACCAGGGTGGCTTTCTCACGGTCGCCCTGGTGACCGGCGTGCTGTTGGCGGTAATCGCCCACCCGTCGTCGCTGCTGGGGCGGGCGTTCGCGCTCCCGCTGTTCGTGTGGATCGGCAAGCGCAGTTACGGCATCTACCTCTGGCATTGGCCGGTCCTCGAGCTCACCCGCGCGCACACCGACGTGCCGTTTGGCGGTCCACCGCTCGTGGTGATACAGATCGCGCTGACGGTGGGCATCGCCGAGCTGTCGTACCGCTACATCGAGATCCCGATCAGAGTTCACGGGCTTCGCGGGCTGCGCGACCGACTGCTCGTCCCGGGCGAGGCGGGGCGCAAGCGACGGCTGGCGGCGCTCGCCGCAGCGACGGCCACGGTCGTGCTGGCGATCTTCGTCGCGTTCGTGCCGGCGCATACGCTGAAGCTCAAAGTCGTTCCGGCGTCGGCGGGCAGCGGCGTCTTCTCGCGGACGACGGCCGGATCGCACCTGTCCCCGGCCGAGACCAAGCGGCGCTTCCAGTCCGCGGTCGCGGCCGGCCCGGTCGTCGCCGTCGGCGACTCGGTGATGCTCGGGGCCGCCCCCGCGCTGCAGACCGTGTTTGGCCGGCACCTCATCGTCAACGCCGTCGAAGGACGCCAGTTCTACGCGTCCGCGTCACTGGTGACCGCCTACGAACGCCGCCTGCACCCGAAGCTGATCATCATTCATCTCGGCAACAACGGCTATATACCGTTCGCGCAGCTTCAGTCGATGCTGGCCACCTTGCGTACGGCTCATACCGTCGTGCTCATCAACCTGCACGTCGACAAGCCATGGCAGAACTCGGTCAACGACGCACTCGCGTACGCCGCTCGCACACACCCCAATGTCATCGTCGCCGATTGGCATAGCGCGGTCGCAGGGCGTGCCGGCATCTTCTACGACGGCACCCACGTCACCCCGGCCGGGGCGCACCTCTACGCCACGGTGCTCGTCGGCGCAATCGCCGCGCGTGGCCCCTAACGGCCGGACCGCCCTACTCCAGGTGCTCATCGTCGGTCGGGAACGAGAGCATCGGCACGTTGGTGTGGAAATGCACGGCCCCGTTGACGCTGCCGAGAATCCCCGCGCGCGTCGCACTGCGACCGCGGGACCCGAGGACGACCAAGTCGTAGTCGCCAGCGCGGAGCTCATCGACGACCTCGTGGCTCGCATGGCCCGTGCGCAGCACGGTGTGCACATCGACGTCATCGGGCACGCTTGTGCGTGCGTTGCGGAGGATTCCCGCCGCCCATTGTTCGGCACTCTCCTGGATGCCGCGCGGGTCGCCCCCGGCCACCGGCATGAGCGTCGGCACGGGCGGCGCGACGGTGAGGATCGTCAGGCGCGCGCCCTGGGCGTGCGCGAGATCGATCGCCTCCTGCAGCGCGTGCTGCGCCGTGGGCGACCCGTCGACGGCGATGAGAATGCTCCTGAACATCGGTGTAGCCTCTCGTTCGGTGTCCGGGGTGTCAATGGTCGGGCGGCAGTGCGCCGGCGCCGACGCCGGTCAGCAGCGAGCGCACCGCCAGCGCGTGCGCGGCCTCGGCGGACGTCCGGCCTTGGGCGACCGCCTCGCGGGCGGCCCGCAGCACGCCGATGAGCACCGCAAGCACGAAGTCGGGCGGGAACCGGGGGTCGAGTTCGCCGTCCGCCTGGCCGCGCACGATCAGCTCACGCAGCGGCCGTTCGATGGCGTCGGTGAGTGCGCGCTGCTCGGGGTCCGAACGATCCGGTGGCGCGGCGTCGAGCAGCACCCGATATCGGTCGAGCATGGGTACGAGCGTCGCCAGCACCGCCCCGAGCGCGTCGCGCACCGACGCCTGGGCGAAGACCTGGCGATCGAGGGCCTCCCGGCAATCGCGTAACGCGCGCAGGCGGATTGCCCGGACGAGCTCGTCGCGGTTGGCAAAATGCCGATAGACCGTCGCGCGCCCGACCCCGCTGGCCGTCGCGACTTGCTGCATGCTCGCGTCGATGTTCTCACCGAGCACACGTGTCGCGGCATCGACGATGCGCGCTTCGGTGCGCTGGCGCGCGGCCGCGGTGGCGGCGGAACTGTCAGCGGGCAGGTTCATGAGACAATCATGTCTCATACATGATAATCATATGTGCCGCACGCCAGTTCCCACCCCGCGGAGGAGTTCGATGGAGGCCGCCGAGAATCGCCGACCCGGTCTGACGCTGACGATACTCGCCGTCGCGTGCGTGGCGTACGTGCTCCAGCAGACGCTCGTTGTGCCTGCGCTGCCGAACTTCCAAACCGACCTGCACACCAGCGAGACGTGGGCCGCATGGGTCTTTACCGGGTTCCTGTTGACCTCGGCCATCGTGACGACGCCGATCGGCAAGCTCGGAGACGCCTACGGCAAGCGCAAGCTCCTGGTCATCTCGCTCGGGATCTTCGCCGTCGGCACGATCGCTGCGGCGCTCTCGGACACCATCACATTTCTGATCCTCGCCCGTGCGCTGCAGGGCGCGGCGGGTGCGATCTTCCCGTTGTCGTTCGGGATCATCCGCGACGAGTTTCCGCGTGAGCGGGTCGGCGCGGCACTGGGCCTGTTGTCGGCGACGTTCGGCGTCGGCGCCGGACTCGGGCTCGTGCTCTCGGGCGTGATCCTCCAGTCGCTCAGTTGGCATTGGCTGTTCTGGTTCGGGGCCATCCCGGTCATCATCGCCCTCGTGCTGGTCTGGCGGCTCATCCCCGAATCGCCGGTGCGAACCCCGTCGCGATTCGACGTGTGGGGTGTACTGACGTTGTCGATCGGGCTCGGCGCACTGCTGCTGGGGTTGAGCGAAGGCGAACACTGGGGCTGGTCGAGCGCGCTGACGCTCGGCTGCTTTGTCGGCTCGTTGCTCGTGCTGGCACTGTGGTGTTGGGTGGAGACCAAGGTCAGCGACCCGATGATGGACATGCGCATCATGCGCCAGCGCGCGGTGCTCTGGACCAACGTGCTCGCGGTCGTCGTCGGCTTCTCGATGTACGGCACGTATTTGCTGATGCCCACCCTTGTCCAGCTCGGCAGCGGTCTGCCGCCCCAGCTGCGCGAACTCGTCCCGTACGGTTTCGGCGGCTCGGTGATCATGGCGGGCCTGTACCTGATGCCTGCAACGATCATGATGCTGATCATCGGACCCCTCGGCGGCGTCCTCGAACCGCGAGTCGGCGCGCGCTGGCTGACCTTCGTCGGGCTCGCCGCGATCGGGATTGCGGCGTTCATCCTCACGGTCGCCCACAGCCACCCATGGCAGCTGATCGTCGCGATCGGTGTGCTGGGGGTCGGCGTGGGCCTGGTCTACGCCATGCTGGCCAAGCTGATCGTCGACGCCGTCGCGCCCGAGGTGACCGGCGTGGCGATGGGCATGAACACGGTCATGCGCACGGTCGGCGGAACGATCGGCGCACAGATGTCGGCCGCGTTCCTGACGACGTTCACGGTCGGTACGACGGGGCTGCCTGCCGAGAAGGCCTTCACGCTCACATTCCTTCTCGCGGGCATCGTCGCGTTGGTCGGACTGAGCGCGGTCTTCCTGGTTCCCAAGCGCGCTCCGGTCACCCATGAACCGCTGCGCGACGTGATCCCGCAAACAGAGCCCGCCGGCGAGGGGGCTTCGGTCTAGCCGCAGCACACGCTCGCGCGGTTGGCGACGTCGGCCCCCATGGGCCGGTCTGGCGGGATGGGCGCACCTGGTTGCCGGCAACCAAGGAGATCAGGGTGCGGAGACCGATGGTCGTGCGACAGAGACCCAACAGCACGGCGGAGCGCCGCATCCTCGGCATCGGGATCGCCGCGGTGACGGTGGTGGCGCCGGTGGTGGGCGTCGCGGAATCGGCTCCCAGTTGCGCCTCGGCCAGTGCCCACAAGGTGCAGCCCAAGCCGGCGGCCGGACGGTGCCATGCCCGCCGGACCGGCCTGCACGTATTCCCAGACCGCAGCTGACCGCCGGGGCTGCGCGATCCGGCGGGCACACCGCGGACAGCGCTGGCGACGATCGTCGCCAGCGGCTGGACGACCCGGGTAGGCCCGCCCGAATCGATCACCAGCAAGGGCAAGCTCGCGCCAGCATGGCCGCTGACGGCGACCGCGCGCCGATGCCCGGCGTCGAGTACGACCATCTGATCCCGCCGGACCTCGGCGGCGCGGTCGACGCGGCGGGGAACCTCCGGCCCGAACCCGACCACGCGCACCACACGGGGCTCTCCCCAACCCCAAGGACCACCTCGACAATGTGCTCACGCACCTGGTGTGCACGGGCCGGATGCCGCTGCTGGGTGCGCAGGAGCTTATCGCCACCAACTGGGTCTCCGCCTACCGCAAGTACGGCTGAGTCGCGCTACCAGGCGCGCAGGCGCGCGTTCGCGGTCGGTTGGAAGTAGGCGTTGAACTGCTGGAGCCATGCCGCGGCCTGGCCGCCAAGGCGGTACTCCCCCGGCCCCGAGGCAAGGATCTGGCGGTTGATCCCGGCAAGCGCCGCCATAGACCACACGCAGCCTTGGGGATTCGCACACGACCTGGTGGCACCGCCCGCGTTGCCGAACATGTAGTGGACCTGGGTGACGCTGCCGCCATAGCTCGTCAGGAACCCGACGAAGCGGCCGGGCAGCGACCGCCACTCTGCGTTGGTCAGCGGCGCGGTTCCCAGCCCGATGTGCACGCCCTGGTACATCTCCAGCCACAGCGCACCCGCGCGGGCAAGACCCGGCATGAGGTCGGTGAATGCCGCATATTGCGGTCGGCCACGCGGGTTCAAGTTGTGGTTGCGGCCATGGCCGACGTCGATGGACACGCTCACGCCGGCATCGACATAGATCCCGACGCGGGCCGCGTAGCTGGTGCCCCTGGCCGGGTCCCCGTGAGCTGATCCACCCGTTGTGCGAGTCCGATCCCCATGATTGGGGGAAGGAGGACCACAACCGTGAAGAACCGACGGCACACGCCCGAGCAGATCATCCGCAAGCTGGCCGA
>Ga0307372_10013538_pt1 | contig 10540 bp, 8 predicted proteins | sample OX1MG_FD_202533 | JGI IMG/M metagenome (GOLD analysis project Ga0307372, IMG submission 202533) | Soil microbial communities from Risofladan, Vaasa, Finland - OX-1 | ecosystem: Environmental > Terrestrial > Soil > Coastal area > Acid sulfate soil | place: Finland: Risofladan, Vaasa | collected... | reverse complement strand
TCTGCGATGACTTCCACAGCCGCATCGTGATCGTGGATCCGCTCACCGATCAGGTGATCTGGACCTTCACCGGGACCGGCTCCTCTCGCCTCCTCTATCCCGACGGCATCGACTACGAGCCGCCCCAGTGAGCGCGGGGGCGAAGCCCAAGGCGTCAGCGCGTCCGCGCGGCGGAGTGGTCTTCGCGTCTCGGTTGCTCGGGCGACGCGATCTGTTCGCTCGTCGGGTCGGGGTGCCCTTCGCTGGCTCGCGCGCCGCGCGCCAGCGGCCATACCACTCCGAAGTGCGCACCCTGCGACGGCGTGCTGACGATCTCCCAGCGGCCCTGCGTCGCGCTCACCACGGAGTCGGCGATGGCCAGCCCGAGACCTGCTCCCTCACCTGTGGTTGTCCCCCGATGAAAGCGCTCGAAGAGTCTCGAGAGCTCCGTCGCCGGAATGCCCTCGCCATCGTCGGAGACGAGCAACTCCGCGTGGCGCCCCGCCGTGACGCGAAGACGGATCGTCACCTGCGATCGGGCGTGCCGGCAGGCGTTGTCCAGCAGGACACCCATCAGCCGATCGAGCCACTCGGCCGGGGCTGAGACGACCGCTCGTTCGTTCGGCAGTTCCACCGCGATTGCCACGTCATGAGCCGCGGCGACGGCACCAAAGCGCTGAGCTGCCACGCCGGCCACGCTTGCCAGATCGACTGCGCCGGGAAGGGGTGGATCGGGTTCGGAGTCGAATCGGGCGAGCCACAGCAGGTCCTCGATGATGTGTCGCATCCGGCCGCTTTCCTGGTCGATCCGGCTGAGCGCCGAACGCAGATCATCATCGTCGCCCGCGAGTGCAAGCGTGGCCTCGGCCTGAATCACGGTGAGGGGTGTGCGGAGCTCGTGAGAGGCATCCGCTGTGAAGGCAAGCTGCCGCTGGCGCATCCGTTCGACCGGCCCGCCAACTCGACTGCCGATCCCGAGCGCCCCCAGGAAGACGAACACGACCAGACACGGCCCGACGACGAGCTCTGCGAGGACCAGGATGCCCATCTGACGAGCTGCCGGGGCAAGGCTCGCGGCCACGACAAGATGCTCCCCACCGGCGATCCGGGCGCCTGCAAGGCGAAATGCGGTACCGGCGATCGCGGCACTTGTCGGCGAGCTCACCAGACAGAGGTTGGATGGCAGCGACGGGGCAGTTCCGATCGGCTGACATCGCCCGTTGTGCGGCGTCACCCACGTGAGCAGCGGCTCGTCAAAGTCGTTGTCCGGCGCCGCCTCGTTGATCGTCAGGGGTGGGTGCCGGACAACGTCGCTGATGCGCTGTTCGAGTCGCTGGTCGAGCGCGGCGGTGAGGTTGTGCGAGACCAGCAGGTCTGTCGCGATCAGCACTGCCGCCACCCCGACGCCGACCATGGCCGAGGCGATCGCCGCCGTACGCACCGTATGCCGGCGGAGAGTGCGCGCTGTACCGCTCACGACTCGAGCAGCCGGTAGCCCGTCCCTCGGACAGCGACGATCGCAACACCAGATGCGCCGCCAATCTTGGCTCGCAAACGTGCCATGTGGGCCTCGATGGCGTTCCACGTTGCTTCGCCGTCAGGCCACACCTGTTCGGCCAGGCTGTGCCGCGTCACAACCCTGCCCGTCCTGCGCATGAGCACCTCGAGAATGGCGTACTCGCGTGGTGTCAATTGGACCAACTGTTCTCCACTGCGAACCTCGTGCGTCGCCGGGTCGAGCTGCAGTCCCGCCATGCGAATGACCGGGGCTCCATCACCTGCTGCTCGGCGCAACATCGCCCGCAGGCGGGCGAGCAACTCGCCGAAGTCAAAAGGCTTCACGATGTAGTCGTCGGCGCCGGAGTCAAGACCGACGACGCGATCCGAAGGGGTATCGCGAGCGGTGAGCAGGAGGATGGGAAGGTTCTTTCGCTGGCGGCGGATCGACACGATCACCTCGACGCCATCGAGTCCGGGCATCCGCCAATCGAGCACGGCGGCGGCATACTCGCCCGTGCCAAGGAGGTCGAGGGCGTCATCGCCGCGGTTCACCGTGTCGACCAGGTAGCCGTGCTGACGCAGTCCCCTGGCGAGTACTGAAAGCAGTGCTGGATCGTCCTCGGCCACAAGAAGGCGCATTCGCCAAGACTACCCGGACGAGTTCAACAGGTTGGGGGTCACGTCCGCGCCGCCGAGGGTATGCGAGCGGAACCAGAACCTGTCACGATCACCCAGATCCTCTTCGCGGCTGCTGACGAGACCCTGACGAGGGAGCTACCGGGCCTCGCAGCCACCATGGAAGTCGCAAGCCTTCCGTCAGGGGCGTGCCCTACGATCGTGACGTGGCAAGAGGTCGCCAACGAAGCGCTGGGCGCCGCCGGCATCGAGTTTCGTCTCGTCCCGAGCCTGCGCGCCCGCAGGGAGCCCGGTCGGTCGAGATGCCCGGAGCGACGCCCGCCACCCTCGGGAACGGGATCGCTGCGGTGGCGGATGGCGGCGAAAACCTCCGCTTACTGAGCATCCCCCAGGAGCTGGCGGTGCGCAGCACCGCGGCATCTCGCCGGTCGTCCCGAGTCCCGCGCACGTGGCCCCTCCGGTCGACCGATCTCTCCATGATCGTCTTCGCGATAGCGGTGTTGGTCGCCGGGATGTGGGTGCGACACGGTCAACTGGCAAATCTCACGACCCCCGGCGCCGTGCTCTCTGCGGGCGGACAGCTGACCGCATTGCTCGGGACCTACTCAGCACTGGTGCAGGTGGTGCTGATGTCGCGCAGCCCGTGGGTTGATCAGCTGTACGGCATCGATCGGATTGCCGGCTGGCATCGCTGGCTCGGGTTTGCCACTGTGTACCTGATCTGCGCTCATGTGGTCTTCACGACCGCGGGATACGCCGTGAGCAATGGCCTGTCCTTCGTGTCCGAGACCGGGACGTTCATCAGCACGTACCCGTTCGTGCTGATGGCCTATGTGGCGACCGCGCTGTTCATCCTGGTCGCGGTGGTCTCTGTGCGAGCCGCGCGACGCCGGCTGTCGCACGGGACGTGGCACTTCATCCACCTCTACATCTACCTGGCCATCGTCCTCAGCTTTCCCCATCAACTCGCCGTCGGCACGGATTTTGAGCGAGACCCGCTCGCGGTCGGTTTCTGGGTGGCGCTCTTTGTGGTAGCGGGCTTGCTGGTCCTTGCCTTTCGCGTGATCATCCCTGTCCGGCTCGCCATGCGCCATCAGTTGCGGATCAGCGCGATCAGCGAGGAAGCGCGCGGCGTGATCTCAATCTACATCACGGGCCGGCGCCTGAACGAATTGCCCATGCGCGCTGGACAGTTCTTCAAATTTCGCTTTCTCGCACGGGGGTTCTGGTGGCGCGTCCACCCGTTCTCCCTCTCGGCTGCACCGAACGGTCAGTACCTGCGCATCACCGTCAAGGAGGTCGGCGACTTCACCGCCGCGCTCCGAAGGCTGGATCCCGGGACGAAGGTGATCGTTGAGGGTCCGTACGGTATCTTCACTTCGATCCGCCGCCGGCTGCCGCGAGTCGTCCTCATCGCCGGCGGCATCGGGATCACTCCGCTGCGGGCACTCCTTGAAGAGATGCCGCAGCGCAAGAACACGGTCATCCTCATCTATCGTGCGAGCTCCTGGGAGGATGTCGTGTTTCAACCTGAACTCGATCAGTTGATGAGCGAGCGCGCGGGCGTCGTCCACTACATCGTGGGTCGCCGCGGGCGCGAGGTCGCGCTCGAGCCCCTGGGGCCTCGTGTGCTGCGAACGCTGGTACCTGACCTGCGCGAGCGGGACATCTATATCTGCGGCCCCCCGGACATGCTCGACGGGGTCGGTCGGAGCCTCGACGAACTCAAGATCCCTGCCCGTCAAATCCACCGCGAACGATTCGCATTCCTGTGATCTGAGCTTCAACATGCCAATTCGTGCCGTCGTCACTCTTGCGGCCACCATCTTGGTCTTGGTGCTGCTGGTGAGCTTCCGGACTCCGCCATCAACAAGCGTCGGCACACTGCCAGTGCTCCCGCCGGCGGCGTCGTCCTCACACTCGCCGACTCCGGCCACCACCCCGGCAGGATCGCCACCGGCTGGCGGAGGATCCCCCACCCCGACGCCGAATGGCACTGGCCTCAGGAACGGCAGCTTCACCGGAACGGATTTTCCCAATTTCTACGGCGATGTGCAGGTGAAGGTTGTCGTCTCAGGAGGCAGGATCACCGACATCGTCCCGCTGCAATATCCCACCGACCGGCCCCAGTCGGCCTACATCAGCTCGGTGGCAGTGCCCTTGCTCCACGACGAAGTGCTCAAGGCTCAGTCGGCCCAGATCGACATCATCAGCGGTGCCACGTTCACCAGCGACAGTTACGCTCAGTCTGTCCAGTCGGCCTTGGATCGGGCGCGTGCCTGACGTCGCACCAGAGCCGTGCTTCGGGCCTGAATCACGAAAGGTGCGCGCCGAACCCTTGATGGGGACGGTGATCGCCCTGGACGTTCGAGACCCCGGTCTCCCGGAGGAGGTTATCGACTCCGTCTTTGCGTGGTTTCGGCAGGTCGACGCGACATTCAGCACCTTCCGATCTGACAGCGAGATCAGCCGCCTCAGTCGACGCGAGCTGGGTCTGAGCGAGTGCTCGCGCGACGTGCGCGAGGTCATCTTCCTCTGCGACGAGGTCTGCCGGCGCAGCGATGGCTGCTTCGACATCTGGACCGGCGGTCGGTGTGACCCGTCCGCGCTCGTCAAGGGCTGGTCAGTCGAGCGGGCGTCCCAGATGCTCGCGGCCGCCGGGGCGCGCAACTTCTTCATCAACGCGGGCGGCGACATCATTGCGCGTGGCCGGCCGGCGCGGGACCGCGCGTGGCGAGTGGGAATCCGGCACCCGGAACAGACGGACCGCCTCGCTGCGGTGCTCGCTGTCAGCGACCTCGCGGTTGCCACGAGCGGCACCTACGAGCGCGGTGAGCATATCGTCGATCCTCGCACTCGCAATCCCCCCACCGGCCTGCTCAGCATGACCGTGATCGGTCCGAGCCTTGCATATGCCGATGCGTATTCCACTGCCGCGTTCGTCATGGGCGATCGCGGCGCGAGTTGGGTCGCCGGTATCGACGGCTATGCGGCGCTCGCGATCACCGAGCAACATCGGACCGTGTGGACCGAGGGCGCGGACCATCTGATCGTCCGCGACTGTCCAACCGGCGTTGGGTGACGTGGCGCGCGATGTGTGCCATCGCGATCGATCCTTCGGGTCTCATCCCGGACGCCGGCACGATGCCCGGTCGGTCTTCGTCTCTACCAGCCAATTCCCTGAGGCGGCAGAGCGGCAAGCCGGTACCCGGCTGCCTCCAACTCGGGTATCAGAATGGCCACCGCGGCCACCGTCTCGCTCCTGCTGTAGCCGCCGCCATCGTGGAACAGCACCACCATCCCGTTGTGCAGCGCGGCCATGACCCGCAACACGATCACCTCAGTCCCGGGTAGCTGCCAGTCTCCCGTTGACACGCTCCAGAGCTGCATCTTCATCCCCAACCCAGATGCAATACCCACAACCAGCGGGTTGAACGCCTCGTAAGGGGGCCGCCACAAGGTTGGCGCGCGTCCCGTCAGCATGGTGATCAAGTTCCTGTCCCGCGCCAGCTCGGCGGAGATTGCACTCGGTGATAAGTCAATGAGATTCGGGTGCGTCCAACTATGGTCGCCAACCGTATTCCCGTCCCTCGCCTCTCGCTCCACCACCCAAGGCCACCGTTCGGCGTTCTGGCCAATCACAAAGAAGCTGGCGTGCATCCCGCTCTCCTCCAGGAGAGAGAGGATTTCGGGGGTCCAAGTCGGACTGGGCCCATCGTCAAACGTGAGATAGATCGTCTTGGTCAAGGCTTTGGCGGCGACTGCCATGATCGTGGGGGCAGGGGGCGCCGATGTCACGTATGGCGTCGGAGTGGCCATCGGGCTTCGAAACGCTGGAGCGGAGGCGCAGGCTGCGAGGAGTACGACTGTGATCGTCGCGCTGATCCTCAGTCTCGCACCGTGGGCCATGACCAACCTCCGCGTCCTCCGAGGACAAGGCGCGTGTCCGCACGTGTTCGAACGTCCAACCCCGACCTCTCGCTAAGGTGCTCGCGAGAGGAGGGTATTAGCCGGCTCTCTGGCCACTACGACAGATGATGCACCCGCGTGCGTCCGAGCGGGTCGGCTTAGCTGGGTCGGCTGGCCGCGAGCACCGGATGGGACACAGGAACTATGGCGCGGAGTGTCGTTCCCTTGCCCAAAGTCGATTCGACTTCGAGGTTCCCCCCAAGGGCATCGAGCCGGTCTTCCATATTGGTCAGCCCGCTGCCGCGAGCGGTGGTGCTGACGACAAAGCCTGATCCATTGTCGATGACCTCGACGGCGAGCTGATCGCCGTCCTCCCGAAGGCGCACGACGGCTCGCGAGGCCTGCGCATATTTCTGAATGTTCTGCACGGCTTCGAGAATGCAGAAGTACAGTGCTGCCTCGGTATCCTGCGAATAGCGTCCGATGCCATCGGCATCGATGGTGATCGGCAGGGTGGCTTTGCGTGCCTGCGCTTGGAGAGCGGTGGGCAGACCCTTCTCAGCCAGCAGCGGAGGATAGATGCCGCGGGCGAGATCGCGGAGGGCCTCCAATGCATCATCGGCGTCTCCCTTGAGTTGCTCAAGGGTCGTCATCGCCTTTCTCGAGTCTCTGGTCAGCAACATCTCGGCAAGTCCGAGCTTGACCCTGATCGCCACCAGGTATTGCTGGGCGCCATCGTGGAGGTTGCGCTCCAGCTTGCGGCGCTCATCGTCCTGGGCCGCCACGAGCCGCTGGCGCGAAGCCCGGAGATCCGCCAAGCGAGCCTGAAGGTCGGCAGTGAGGCCGACGTTCTTGAGGACGAGCCCCGCCTGATGGGCGAGGTCGTCCATGAGCTTGATCTCGATCGGGGTGAGCGATTCCCCGCGCCGCTTGGTGACGGCCAACATACCCAGGACCTCACCTCGGTGTCGCACGACCACTGAACGATCAGCGGTGGATGTCGACAGCTCCCCGGCGCCGTTCGCGTGCAACGCGGGGGGTATCGCGGATTCGAGTGGGAATGCTGCAGCACGCCGCAACTCATCCCCACTCCGCAGCCAGATCTCGGACAGTTCGGCTCCGGTGCCGTCCGCGAGGACGCGGGCCATGCGCGGGAGCACCTCGTCGCTGGCATACGACTCGGCGACCCGCTCGGAGAACTGTGAGAGGACCTCATACGGAGTAGCGCGCTTTCCGTACACCAGATAGTTGGCAACCTTCTGCACCCGCTCTCGGACCGGCTGGAAGCCGATCGCAACGATGGCCGTGGCAACAATCGAGAGGGCTAGGTTGGGCTTGCCGCCACTGCCGACGAGCGCGCCGAACCCCACCGCGATGCCGACGTAAACCGCCGAAATGAAGACGGCCAGTGAGCCGTACACGATGCTTCGGCTGATGAAGACGTCGAGGTCGTAGAGGCCGTACCTCATCACAGCCAGCCCGATTGCGAGCGGGAGTGCGACAACGAGGCCGAAGTCTAAGGTGTAGTTGTCGATGGCAGTTCCCGCATCGGAGAGGAGCGGCGTAAAGGTCAAGATGAAGATTCCCAGGGCGGTGGCCGCGACATACGCAAACCAGCGCATCTGGCGCCGTTCAACGCCCTGCGACCGGCGGAAGCGCACCACCACCTCCGCCACCAGAATCAGGAACATCAGCAGAAACAGCAGGCTTTGAAGGGTGCCGTTATTGTTCGTCAGGCTGTCGAGTGCGGGTATGGCTAGCGGGTTGGTCAGACTTGGCAACCGAGGCGATAATTGCGCCGACTGCGCGGCAACCATCGTCGATGCAGTCAGGACAACGGTGGCCGTAAGCCCCACCCGGGCGGCCCATCGCCAGCGCGGTCCAGGCAACACGCTTCCGTTCGGGAAGAGGAAGACTACGCAGAGGAGCAAGAGAGCACCAATTCCAAATCCGGTCTTGTACACCCAGGCAGCCCACGCCACCCAAGCCCCAGGTGATGCGCCGGAGAGCAACCCGCGGATCGCCGTGAAGTCGGCGAAGAGGCAGATCGAGTCCGCCATGGCAATCGCCAGCAGTAACCAACCGATTGCATTCCGGGGGCGGCGGATCGCGATCAACAAGCCGAGGATGGAGGTGATCGGCGCTCCTAGAAAATATCCCAACCGTGCAGTCGTAATCGAGTCAATCGCCCTCCAGTCGAGGGGCAAGAGGACCAGGCTGGCACCCACCAGTGCCAGGGAGAACATCCCGATCCCCCAGGCGAGCGGAACCGCCCGGCGCGCCTCGCGTGCTGCCATGAGACAGACGATACCCACGGCCCGATGGTTGTCGATGGTACGGCCGCCCCTCGCGAAAGGGTGGCTGCATCCCTCAGCCGGACAGCTGACCAGCAAGCGGGATCGGCGGCGCGGCCGGCGCGATCACCCCGAGCGCGTCAAATGGATCTCTTGACGCAGGTGCTCCGAAACGAGTAGCGTCCGTGATCTCGCCTCGTAGGGACCGAGGCAATCAGGAGGACTGTGTGGCTGTGCAGAAACGAAGCTTCAAACTCGGTGCGCTGACCGGACTCGTCGCGCTCGGCGCGGGCAGTGTCCTCGCGTCCGGGGCGCCGGCCCTGGCGGCGCCAACGGCACGACCCGACATCGTCGGGCACATCGTCGGGCGGTTCAGCGGGGCCCAACCGCCCACGTCCGCGCAGTGCCTGGCGGCGAACGGCCTCGCCTGCTACGACCCGGCGCAGATCGCTGCCCACTACAACCTCGATGCCCTGCATGACCGTGGGCTGACCGGAAAGGGCAAGACAATCGTCATCGTCGACTCGTACGGGTCGCCGACGATCGCCGTCGACCTGCAGGCGTTCGATGCCGCGTTCCACCTGCCGGCGGCTGCGCTGTCGATCATCCAGCCTGTCGGGGCGGTCCCGCCGTTTGACCCGACCAACTCGACGATGGTTGGCTGGGCGGAGGAGACGACACTGGACGTCGAGTGGTCGCATGCGATCGCTCCCGGTGCGAACATCCTGCTGGTCGAGACACCGGTCGCCGAGACCGAGGGATCGGTGGGCTTCCCGCAGATCGTGGCTGCCGAGAACTACGTGATCAACCATCACCTCGGTGACGTGATCTCGCAAAGCTTTGGTGCGACCGAGCCGACCTTCTCGAGCCCAGCCGCCATTTTCAATCTGCGCAGCGCTTTCAAGAACGCGGCTGAACACAACGTCACGGTGCTTGCGGCCTCCGGAGACAACGGAGCCACCGACAACTTCTTCGACGGCTCCTGCTGCTTCTCGCACCACGTGAACTCGTGGCCGTCCTCGGATCCACTGGTGACGTCGGTGGGCGGCACTGAGGTGGTCCCGCGTGCAAACGGCACCCCGGAAACCGTCTCGCATGACGTTGTGTGGCAGGATCCGGCCAGCATCGTCGGTGGTCCAGCGGGGCAGACGTGCTGTGCGGGCGGCGGCGGTCCTTCCGCTGTGTTCTCCCGTCCCGCCTACCAGAACTCGGTCGCCGGTGTTGTCGGGAATTCGCGCGGCACGCCCGACATCGCGATGAGCGCCTCGCTGAGCGGTGCGGTGCTCGTGTACTGGAGCTTCCAGCCATTCGGTCCTGGGTATTTCCAGATCGCCGGCACGAGCGAGGCGAGCCCGATCTTCTCCGGCATCGTCGCCATGGCTGATCAACTGGCGGGACACGATCTCGGTCAGTTGAATCCCCGTCTGTACGAGCTGGCGACAACCCCGAACAATGGCCTTGTCGACATCACCAAGGGTGGCAACGGCATGACCTTCCCTGATGCACATCTGGGGAACGCCGTGGTCACGGTGGCTGGCTACAACGCCGGCCCCGGCTACGACCTCGCAAGCGGCCTCGGCACGATCAACGCCGCGGTCTTCATCCCGGCGCTCGTCAAAGCCTGACCCGAAACTGTCCACGAGGGGGCGGCGATCGCCGCCCCCTCGCTCCTCTCGACTTCGACCCCTGACGCGCGGGGTCGGTGGTGGTCGAGAGCAGCGGCCGCCGGAGATCACGAGTCGTCTCATGCGCATGCGGGATGCCGCGGCTTTGTAACCCATCCCTGTACTTCTCGCGTGAGGCAACGCTGCAAGTCACCCCCGGAAAGGTATCGCCGTCCGCGGCATGTGCTGGGCCGGCGCGAGAGCCTGCTCGGACGGCGACGGCCCCGTTATAGTGAGGAGCGCTGCACATGAGCGCCTTCGTCGTCGCGGCGATCGTCGTCGCCGCCGTCATCCTGCTTGGTCTTCTTGCCTCGATCCGCGTCGTTCAGCAGTACGAGATGGGGGTCCACTTTCGCCTTGGCAAGGTGATCGGGCTCCGCAGGCCCGGGCTGCGTCCGATCGTGCCGGTCATCGACCTGCTGCGACGTGTATCCCTGCGCATTGTCACCATGCCGATCCAGTCGCAGGGAATCATCACGCGCGACAACGTCAGCATCGACGTGTCAGCCGTCGCATATTTCAAAGTCGTCGATGCGGTCAAGTCGGTTGTGGCCATCG
>Ga0307372_10013537_pt1 | contig 10541 bp, 8 predicted proteins | sample OX1MG_FD_202533 | JGI IMG/M metagenome (GOLD analysis project Ga0307372, IMG submission 202533) | Soil microbial communities from Risofladan, Vaasa, Finland - OX-1 | ecosystem: Environmental > Terrestrial > Soil > Coastal area > Acid sulfate soil | place: Finland: Risofladan, Vaasa | collected... | reverse complement strand
GGACAGTGGCTTGGGCTCCACGCCCGAGATGACCTTCCGGGCGATTTTCTCGTTTGTTTTCTTCTTCAAGTTGGCGTCGATCCAGACCATGTCGCCCACTTTCAGTTCGGCCAGCGTGCTGTGTTTTCCGTTGTTGACGAATTTGGTTTTATGTTCCAGCTTAAATACCTGATCGTCACCGAAACGGGTCTTGTCCAATACGATCTGGTCTTTCCCGATATGTTTGACCACGCCATAGATATAATTTTGGTATTTCCCAGCCAGGGAAATCGCATCCTCCAACCTGCCGGTGGCTCCGGGGGCATCGGGTGACTGCACAATTTGCGCCCGCCCTGCCCCGGCAGTCAGGGCGCAACCCAATACGCCGTAAATTAGAACGCTGATGGCCTTCGTCTTCATAAGATCCGGTCGCCCTCGTTTCTGTTGATCATCCTATCATCGAAGCTAGCAATCGAATTGTTTCGGTGTCAAGCTCCAATTGTTGTGGCCGCATCTCAGGGCGTGCGAGCGCACGGGCGGCCCGGGGCCGGGAGGGAAGGAAAAACTTCAGCGGGACCCGGCTCAAGCGCAGGAAGTCCGCCACGGGCGGTTGCACAATGCACGGCTGGCCGGAAGTTCCAGGCGACCGCTATTTGTTCGCTGCAATTTCCGACTCAAGGGCTGAAAGGTCGGGGATGATGACGGTGCGGCCTTCGGTCTTCAGGATCCCTTCCGACTGGAAGTAGCTCAGATTTCTGGAAACCAATTCCCGCACCGTGCCGATCTGGAATGCGAGTTCCTGGTTGTTTACGCTCAAAGTGAATTCGACGCCGCGGGATGTCTTGCGGCCTTTTGCCCTGGCCTCCTGAAGCAGCCAGGAGGCCAAACGGTTGCGGACTGTCGTGAAGGAAAGCTCTTCAATGATGCCCACAAGCTGCCGCAGCCGGGAACTGACCACTTTCAAGACTTTCAAAGACACCTCGGGCCGTTCCAGGCACAACGTGTGGAAATCCTTTTTGCTGATGAAGAGCAGCGTGCACTTGCCCACCGCAGCGGTTGATGCCGGGTAGTTTCCTCCATCGAACACCGGCAGCTCCGCCAAAGAATTTCCCGCTCGTTCAATCAGCAACACCTGCTCCCGCCCGCTGGCGGAAGTATTGAATATCTTCACGTTTCCAGCCTGAACGATGTATAGGCCCTCGCAGGGATCGCCCTCGAAAAAAATCATTTCGCCCGGTTGATATTCTCTGGACAGCGCACGATCTGCCAGCAGACCCAGTTCCCGCTCCGTAAGATCGGCAAAAAGGGGTACGCTACGGAGCGATTCCATGCGATTTGCCTTTGCTTCGCCCATGGCGCCTTATTGTACTTCCAAACAGCCGTAGCAACCAAACTCTGAAACTGCGTCACCCCATTGAGTGATTTACGTCACATCATTGAGTTGCTGTTTCCTCTTAAATAAGCATGAGCGTGTTATGAAGAACTTTAAAAGTGCAGGCCCTTTTTGAAAACCAAGACAAGCCTTTTCGCACCCGGAAAGACCTGGGACAAGTCGCTGACAGAATTTGTCCGCGCTCTCGAACCGGTCAAGTCCATCGTCAACTTGCCGAAGCACGCCAAACTTCTGGAAGAAGGGCAGTTGCCGGAGGGCCTTTTTGTGCTGCTTCGCGGCAGCGTCAAACTATTTGTCTCGCTCAAGTGCGGGAAGACGCTGATTCTACGGATTGTGCAGTCGGGAGAAGTGCTCGGTCTGAGCGCCACGATGTTGACCAAACCCGCTGAGTATACGGCTGAGACCCTGAGCTCGACGCAGTTCCTTTATGTCCCGCGAAAGGATTTTCTGGGCTTGCTTGATCGTCACCCGGAGATTTGTATCTCAGTCGTCGAAGTCTTGAGCCACCATCTCCGCCAAGCTGTGAATATGATTCATTACTCATCCGGGTCGCAACCCGCGATCGAGAAATTGGGCGACCTGCTGGAGTCGTGGTTTGCCGAAAATGGCGAAGCCACCGACCGGGGGATCGAGCTCAAGCTGCCCCTGACGCAGGAAGAGATCGGCCAGATGATCGGGATCTCCCGCGAGACGGTTTCCCGGCTGCTCGCTGAGTTGGAGGAACAAGGTATCCTGGCATTGGAGGGTTCGCGGGTCTGTGTCCTGAAGGGATGCCACCTCGAAGATTTGTCAGCGGCGAAGCGCCGGAAGATCGAAAAAACCGCCGGCGATCAAACTCACCCGCCTCTCCGTAAGGACAACCCCGACCCCGGTTCACAACCCAATAGCGATCCCGGCGAAGCAACTCCCCGCCACCGGGAGCTCCTGCATTAAGCGCTTACGCGGACCGCTTGCGGCTGATACACGCACGAGGGGTCCGATGCAAAAGGATCGCCGGTTAGAGCAAAGGCCCGCGACCGCGACCCCCCGCAGATTTCCCGGAACTCACAGACCCCGCATTTCCCCTTCAAGTTGGAAGTGTCGCGAAGCTGCATGAAGAGCGGCGCGTTTCGATAGATATCGGCCAGCGGCTGGCGGCGGATATTGCCCCCTTCCAGGGGCAGAAAGCCGCTGGGAAAAACCTCGCCTTTGTGAGAGATAAAGACAAAGCCTTTGCCGTCGTTCAGGCCCCGCGGAGCACGGCCAATGCCATCGCCCGTCGGCATCCCATGCGGCACGGGTGAGGGGGCAATGTTGCTGCGTCGCTCTGCGGCCCGTTTCTGCGCCAGATACCGCCGGTAGTGCTGGGCCTCGGTCGTCTTGATGTCGAAGCGAACGTTCTGGGAAACCTCGGCGAGCTTGGCGAACACCTCCTCGAATTCTTCGGCGCTGACCAGGTCCTGAAGCTGGCCACGGCCTGTCGGTACCAGGAAGAACACGCTCCACAGGGCCATCCCGAACGTTTTCAGCAGCGCCACCATGCTTTCAAAGTCAGCCAGATTGCGCCGCGTGATGGTTGTGTTGATCTGCACAGGCAGTCCAAGCTCGCCGGTCCAACGGACCGCATCCAGGGTCAGAGCGTAGGAGCCGGGAACTCCCCGGAAGGCGTCGTGGATTTCGGCTGTGGAGCCGTCCAGGCTGACGGCCAGCCTTGCCAGACCGCATTGTTGCAGCCTGGCGATTGCTGTCCGGGTGAGCAGCGGCGTGGCGCTCGGCGTCATCGACATTCGAACTCCGCGACGCGTCCCGTATTCGACAAGATCGTATATGTCCGGCCGTTTGAGAGGATCGCCTCCTGTTAGGACAAACAAAGGAGCGGCCATTTCGGCAACCTGATCGATGAGGTCTTTGCCCTCTTCGGTTGAGAGTTCCAGCGGTGAGCGCAGCGGCTGCGCGCAGGCCCGGCAATGAAGACAGGCCAGATCACAGGCTTGAGTGGCTTCCCATATCACGATGAATGGCGTTTCGTTGAAATCCATGGATTGCCCCCTACCTGCCCCTCATACAGAATAACTAAGAGCTAGTCTATACCTCTCAGATAATGTTGCAGTGACGAATGTCACAACTGGAGTGTGATGGGCGTCATAGACTGCGAACCGCACTCAAGGTTATCTTGACGGTGTTCGGCTGGTGGGTCCTTGAGATGGCTACCCATGCAGTGGACAAGGAACCCTAAGCCGGCGCTTTTAGAAAGACCAGTCTTCATTATTGCACATTGACCCTCCAGCGTTCTGCCCCGAACGCGCAAAGGTAGAGACGGCCCAACACGGGTCGTCTCTACCCCCCTTCCTTCACCGCGTTATAATTCCCTTTGGGATTTGTCGTAAGACTCTTTTCAATCGGTGGGAGATGACTGTGGCGAAAAGCGCGGATGTTGAAAAAGAGATCGAAAAGCTGAGGGGAGAGGTCCGGTATCACGAGCACCGCTATTACGTCCTGGACGATCCGGAAATCTCCGATGTCAAGTTCGATGAATTGATGCGCCGGCTTCAGGGAATGGAAAAAGAACGGCCGGAGCTGGTCACGCCTGATTCTCCCACGCAGCGCGTGGGGGGACAAACTGCCGAAGAATTCGCCAAGGTCCGGCACTCCGCGCCCATGCTGAGCCTTGATAACACTTATTCGGTGGATGAACTGCGGGATTTCGACCGGCGGGTGCGTGAACTCTCAGGACGCCGGCAGGTGCCGTACGTGGCAGAGTTAAAACTCGACGGCCTCTCGATGGCCTTGACCTACGAAGACGGCGTCCTTGTGCGCGGACTCACCCGTGGTGACGGTGTTACGGGTGAAGATGTAACTCAAAACGTGAAAACAATCCGCTCCGTTCCGCTCAAAATCGATTCCAGAAAGCTCGAAGCGATCGGGCATCCCAAAAAGTTTGAGGCCCGTGGCGAAGTCATCATGACCCACAAAGCGTTCCGGGAGGCAAACGAACAGCGCGAGAACAATGGCGAGTCGCCGTTTGCCAATCCACGCAATGCGGCGGCGGGAACCCTCCGGCAGCTTGATCCCAAAGTGGTGGCACAGCGAAACCTGGATATTTTCCTCTACTACCTTCTGGTGAACGGCCATCCGCCGCTCAAAGAACACTGGAAGGTGTTGGAAGTTCTCAAGGACCTGGGCTTCAAAGTCAATCCCGACAGGCGGCTCGCAAATTCCTTCGATGAACTGACCGATTACATTCAGGAAATGGGACCCAGACGCGAAAAGCTCGAATACGAAATTGACGGCGTTGTCGTTAAGGTGAACGAAATCGGGTTGTGGGATGAACTCGGCATGACGGCCAAATTCCCCCGGTGGGCGATTGCTTATAAGTATCCCGCCCACCAGGAGACCACCACGATTAAGGACATCCGTCCCCAGGTTGGCCGGACCGGCACCTTGACTCCCGTCGCCGATCTTGAGCCGGTGAACATCGGCGGAGTGATGGTCAGCCATGCCACGCTCCACAACATGGACGAGGTCCAGCGCCTGGGCGTGAAAATCGGCGACACGGTCCTGATCCAACGCGCCGGTGAAGTGATTCCGCAGGTGTTGAAGGTGACCCGGCCGGCGCCCGACGGCAGGGAGTTCAGCATGCCAAAACACTGTCCGGTTTGCGGCGGCGACGTCATCCGGGTTGAAGGCGAAGTTGCCTACCGCTGCGTCAATGCGGCCTGCCCTGCGCAGTTGAAGGAGTCGCTGCTCCACTTTGCTTCACGGCACGCCATCAACATCAATGGTCTTGGAGAATCGCTGGTGGATCAACTGGTCGATAAGAAGATTGTTCAGGATGTTGCAGATTTGTACAGCCTGAGCGAGGAGCAACTGGCGGACCTTGAGCGCATGGGGAAAAAGTCGGCCCGGAATGTGCTGGCGGAGATCGAAAAGAGCAAGAAGGCTGATCTGGCCCGCGTGATTTACGCCATAGGGATTCGCTTTGTCGGCGAGCGGACGGCGCAATTCCTGGCGGAACACTTTGGCTCTATGGATAAACTGGCGGAGGCCGCGCCGGAGGACCTCTGCGAAGTTGAAGAAATAGGGCCGAAAGTTGCCCAGAGCATTGTTGAGTTCTTCCACGAAAAGCGCAACCGCGATGTGATCGAAAAGCTCCGCAAGGCGGGCCTCCAGTTTGAGCAGAAGAAACGCCGGACCGGCGGCTTGTTGGACGGGCTGCAATTTGTCTTGACGGGCAGCTTGCCCGGCCTTTCGCGGGAAGAAGCGGCCCGCATGATTGAAGAAGCTGGCGGGCGAGTGACCGGCTCGGTCAGCAAGAAAACCGGCTATGCGGTTGTGGGCGCGGACGCCGGATCAAAACTCGACAAGGCACGGTCACTGGGGATCGAGACAATCGACGAGGCCGGCCTCAGGAAGCTGCTCGGCCAGTGAGCGGGGCAGGAACTCTGCCATCGAAACACACAACCGCCCCTGCGCGGGGAAGACTTCCAGCGCAAACCCATGCGATTGTCTGGGGTCCTGATACGTTGAGGACACAAGAGGGCGAGCCTCCAGATGCTCCATGCAGAATTCAGGCTCGATCCGGCCCCTTGGGTTACGCTGTTGGTTCAGGGCGTTCGAAGACGAAGTTGCCGGAGTCCTCACTGTAGTCGAGCTTCATGTCGCCCAGCGCTTCCGCCACCGTTTCGTCAACGGCCAGCCGGGTTCCGGCAGTGCTCTCCACCACGTCATCCGGTTCCGGCTCTTTGGTGTCGAGTTTCAGGGTCAGGCGCAGTTCGTTCTTGCCTTCCACGGGCCTGGCGTCAACCCGCAGGAGGGTGGTTTCAGGCAGCGACTTGCTGGTGACAAGCGATCTCACTTCCTGCGCTGCTCTTTCAGTCATTTTGATCATGCAATCTCCTTGTTGGAACCGTCTCCGGGCAAAATTGCCGCCCTCCTTTGACTCAGTGGAAGAGAAAACAAGATAACCCTGGCGATTCCTGTGGAATTCACTCCTTCCAGCTTGAGACATGATGCCATGGATTGCAACCCCAAATATTCAAGGTGGTGGGAATTGTGATGAACAGGGCGTCCCGGATACCTTAGTGACGCGAATTAGCGCCGCCGTCCCGGCGGCAGGCTCCGGGGCGCGCCAACCCCGCGACGGTGCGGGCAACAGCCTTGCGCGACTGCTGGCAAGATGCCGGCGCTACAAACTGATCCTCACTGGAGCGCTGCCAGCCACTGTACCATGGGACCCACTTTGTTCGACGGGACCCCTTCCGCCCAGCGAACTTCGTTGCCCGCGCGCAGCAGGATGACTTCTCCGGAGGCCGTGTGCCCGATGAATCTCTCGGCAGTGGAGCGGGAATCGGGAGAAAGTTCCGGATATTTTTGCGTGAGAACGGTATGGTAGTCGCGGAAAAAGGCGAGAGCCGCCTCTGCATTGGCCCAGCGCGTTCTGGCCGCCAGCGCGTAGCTTTCACTGGCGCGATCTTCGTAAACGATGTAACGGTCGCCCATCCAGCCGGAACTGTCGGTCTTTGCCCTGTCCTCAGAAAGGAATTGTCCCAGCAGCGCGTTGAAGCCAAGTTCACCCAGAGTATTTTCGTCCAGCATCTTAAGCCCTGGGACTGAACTGAGCGGTGTCTGGCGCGGAAGCTGAATTGCGGCCAGTGATACGTGGGTGAAATAGATATCCGGCTGAAAGATGTCCTTGGTGGAAGAGGGCGGGGAAGTGAACAGCTCGTTCAAGCTCTTCCAGCCAGCCCGGCGGAGCCCTTGCTCAATGAAGCTTGCACCCTGGATATAAGGGAAGAGCGCCTGCAGCCGGAAGAAGAACGGGGCTTTTGAAAAGACAGGAAACTCTGCCATCTGCTGGCGGATGAGGGGGCCGAGCACTGCGTCGAAACTGGGCAGGTTCGAGAGTTGCGCACCGCCGAGCATGCTCTGGTACATGGCGGCCGTTGCATAGCCTTCCACCACGGCCTGGCGCGCGGCCTCAGCATCGTCGTCGTTTCGCACCGCCCGCATGTAATGATCGAGATTGAAATTCTGGTCCTGAAGCGCATGGGTCAGTTCGTGTGCCAGGACCATCTTCTGCATGTCGGGAGGAATCCAGTCGGCGATGTACATCGTTTGAGTGTGGGGATCGTAAAAGCCGGCGGCCTGCTCCGTGTAAAAGCTGATCAGGAACTTTTCCAGGTCGAAACTTTGGGAGATCAGGCCCAAAGCCCTCAGGGTGGCTTCCTGAATGTGGATTTGCTCAGGCGTGTAATCGGTATGCAGGTTATGGATCAGGAGCTTCCGGACTTCCGGACGGCTGACAACTTTCTTATTCACGGGCGACTTGATGGGCAGACCGGTGAGCCGGCTCATTTCATGGAGTACCTGGTCGGCCTGGGAGAGAAGCGGGGAAGGCCCCGGTTTCTGAATTGCTGCCGTGCCCGTTTGAGGCCGTTCGCGGGACCCAGCCTGCGGAACTGTGATGGAGAAGCAGGCGACCGCGAAGAGTGCGACAAGGATTTTTCTGCGGCGCGGCCGATGTGCGCGACAGACCCCTTTACGAAACCGCGCAGGCATGCAAAAAACAGGAATTTTCATCGGAATGCTGAATCCTTCCGGGACCCCTGCAGGCCGTGATGGTGCCGCTCCTCAACGCCGGTCGCCGGAGAGCGGGTTGACCCTTGCATACAGGCAGATTAACATAGATGGAGCGCGAGCAAGCCGGGCGATCGCTGCCCTGCCCAGGCGCCTGCCTCAGGCCCGCGAGGGCAGGGGACAGGCAGGCAGGGGCGGGGGAGAGGAAAGTCCGAACTCCAGAGGGCAGTGTGCTCGTTAACGGCGAGGGTCGGAGATGGATTTCGCGCAAGCGAACGTACGCCTCCGGCATGGAAAGTGCCACAGAAAATATACCGCCTGGCTCTTTTCCGGCGTGCCGGAATGGCGGCCAGGTAAGGGTGAAAAGGTGCGGCCGCTGAGGCGGCTTAATGTAAGAGCGCACCGCCTCGATAGCGATATTGGGGGCAGGGTAAACCCCACACGGAGCAAGACCAAATAGGGGAGGAGGAGTGGCCCGCTCCGCAAGGCCTTGTAGCGGCGATCTGTGACGGCTGCAGTTCCTGCTCGCAGAGAGCAGGGGTTACGGATCGCCGCTACGGGCCGGTGACTCCCGGGTAGGTCGCTTGACCCCATCAGTAATGATGGGGCTAGAGGAATGATCGCCGCCCCGGGCAACCGGGGAACAAAATTCGGCTTACAGGCTTGCTCGCGCTTTTCTTTGCCACAGCTTCAGTCGAGCGTCGTCGGAAGGGCATCCCCGGACCCTTCCCTGTGCATAACTCACGGTTTCGCGAATCCAGCCTGCGGCTGTGTGCGTGTTTGCACGGATGGCATTCACAGGTTGACACTTATGAAATTGAGAAGTTAGAATCAAAAGTTTATATCTCCAAAGGATGTTAGTGCAAGAGGGCTATGGACAAGCGAAAAGTCGAGCATTACAGGAAACAGTTATTAGCCAAGCAGGAAGACTTTCGGCGCATGGTGGTGAGGTCAGACCAGGACGGTCGTGAAGCAGATGGTGAGATCACCCAGGACACGGCTGATCGAGCTGCGAATTCTTATAACAAGGAATTGCTTTTCCATCAAAGTGATGACAACCGGCGCATCCTGCAGCTTATCGAGGATGCCATCCGGCGCGCCGAAAATGGTTCATTCGGGCATTGTGTGGAATGCCAGCAGGATGTCCAAATCAAGCGCCTGGATGCCGTGCCATGGGCCCGCCACTGTATTTCCTGTCAGGAGAAGCAGGAAAAGGGCCTGCTGTAACAGGCCACAGGGCAGGGAAAGCGAGGTTGGCTTTCATTCCGGGTTTGCCTTCAATTGCACATTCTCGTCCCCTCCTCCAAGAGCTGGCTGACAGCTTGTTCTCGGTTGTTTTCCCGACCCGTTGCTCCCTATGCAGCGGTGAAGTCGCCAGTCCCAGCGGCCTGGGTGTGTGCCGCGACTGCTGGTCCAAAGTCGAACCCTGGGAAGGGATTGCCTGCGAGCGGTGCGGACTTCCCATCGCTTCCGATCGTGCCGCCGACGCTGCTCAAGTCCTCTGCGGGCCGTGCCGCACCGGCCCCAGCGCCTTTGACCTTGCCCGGGTTTTTGGGATCTACCGCGGAAATTTACGGCGGCTCATTCTGCAGTTGAAGTTTCGGCGTCGCGAACGCCTGGGCCGGAGATTAGGGGCCCTCCTTGGGCGCGCCTGGGGAAAGCTGGGTGGATTCGATGATGGCGGACCTCCTCTGATGGTGCCGGTACCTCTTTTCCGTTCACGCGAGAGGGAGCGGGGATTCAACCAGGCCCGGCTTTTGGCCGAGGGGTTAAGGCATCATCTTGAGAAATCGCCCGGCAGGAAGAAAATAAGAATTGACGCCGGTCTGCTGGTTCGCACGCGGGCGACCCTGCCGCAGGCCGGCTTGAAGTTTCAGGCCCGCAAGGAAAATGTACGGGGCGCTTTTGCCGTGGTGAAAACGGAGGCCCTTGAGGGGCGTCAAATTGTTCTGGTGGACGATGTGATGACCACGGGCGCCACCTTGTCAGCCTGCGCCAGCGCGCTCAAAAAGGGAGGGGCCGGCAGGGTCCTCGCTCTCGCGATGGCGAGGGCCACGCCGCAATTCCCGGACGTCGAAGGTTTGCCGGAGACGGCAGGTGTTGACGAATTTGGCCGCGACTGGACATAATAATTTTTTGCAGCGAGAGGTACCGCTCCTCGAGAGGGAATGCCATGGCGGAGGCGAGTGAACGCCTGTTGCAGGCGCCGGTTCTCGTATTGAACGCGACCTACGAGCCGATCAACGTAACGGCGGCCCGGCGTGCCATTGTGCTGGTCCTGAAAGGCTCGGCCACGACCGAGGAAGAAAACGGCGGCGTTCTCCACTCCACACGGGTCGCCTTTCGCATACCGTCTGTCATCCGGCTTACTGAGTTTCGACGGATTCCTCATCAGTCGCGCCCGCTGTCCCGCAAAAACATCCTGATCCGCGACCGCTATACCTGCCAGTTTTGCTACAAGGTTTTCCCGGCTTCCGAACTGACCCTCGATCACATTATCCCGCGCTCAAAAGGAGGGCATACGGACTGGGACAATCTGGTAGCCTGCTGCCATGCCTGCAACAGCCGCAAGGGCGACCGCCTGCCTGAAGAGGCGGGTTTGAAATTGCGGCGC
>Ga0307372_10013535_pt1 | contig 10542 bp, 10 predicted proteins | sample OX1MG_FD_202533 | JGI IMG/M metagenome (GOLD analysis project Ga0307372, IMG submission 202533) | Soil microbial communities from Risofladan, Vaasa, Finland - OX-1 | ecosystem: Environmental > Terrestrial > Soil > Coastal area > Acid sulfate soil | place: Finland: Risofladan, Vaasa | collected... | reverse complement strand
CCGCGTCATTCTGGGCAGCGGCCCAGCCCAGGCAGGCACGGCCACGGGGCCGCGCGTCGGTCTGCTGTCGATCGGGGAGGAAGAGATTAAGGGCAATGAACTGACGCGCGAGGCGTTTACCTTGCTGCGCCGCCTGCCCATCAACTTCATCGGCAATGTCGAGGGCCGGGACCTTTACAACGGCGCCGTGGAAGTGATCGTCTGCGACGGCTTTGTCGGCAACGTGGCGCTGAAGATCAGCGAAGGGTTGGTCGAAACCGTGCGCGCGCTGCTCAAGGAACTGCTCTCCGACTCGCTGGCCAGCCGTTTTGGGTACTGGCTGTCCCGCCACGCCTACGCCGAGTTCAAGAAGCGCCTCGACTACAGCGAATACGGCGGGGCGCCACTGCTCGGCGTGCGCGGCGTGGTTATCATCTGCCATGGCCGCAGCAACGCCAAGGCCATTAAGAACGCCATCCGCGTCGCCGCCGAATCGGCGGCGCAGCGTGTCAATCAACAAATCGAAACCCAAATCGGACTTATCCACACGGACACGCCGCCGGCCGCGCCGCCCGCAGCCCCGACGGTTCCGACTTCCACGGCCTCCTGACCGCCGTCCTCTCTAGAAATGCCTACTGTCGCTTTTCTCTTTCCTGGACAAGGTTCCCAGTACGCCGGCATGGGCCGGGATCTGAACGCCGAGTTTCCCGCCGCCGCCGCCGTCTTCGCCCAAGCCGATCAGGCCCTGGGCGAGCCGCTATCGCAACTCTGCTTTGAAGGTCCGGAGGAGGCGCTCAAGCTGACCGCCAATACCCAGCCCGCCATCCTCACCGCCTCGGTGGCGGCGGCGCGGGTGCTGGCCGAGCACGGGATCACGCCCGATTACGTGGCGGGCCACAGCTTGGGCGAATATTCCGCCCTGGTCGCCGCCGGCGGCATGGAGTTCAAGGAGGCCGTCAAGGTGGTGCGCCGCCGTGGCGAACTGATGCAAGAGGCGGTGCCGGCTGGGGTGGGGGCGATGGCGGCCATTCTCGGCCTTGATGAGGCGGCTGTCGTGCAGCTCTGCAGCGATGCTCTCCAGGGGGCCGCGCCTGGCGCTTCCGGAGACGGCAGCCGGGGTGAAGTCTGCGCCTGCGCCAACTTCAACGCCCCGGGTCAGATTGTCATCGCCGGCACCGCCGCCGCCGTGGCCCGCGCCGTGGCCTTGGCGGGCGAGCGGCAAGGCAAGGCCATTCCGCTGCCCGTCAGCGCCCCCTTCCACTGCTCCCTCATGGCGCCGGCGCAGGAGACGCTGCAGTGGGATCTGTGGAACACCTACTTCTCCGAACTCAATGTCCCGCTCGTGACCAATGTGGATGCCGAGTTGATTGAAGGCGCCGAGGAGGCGCGCGATGGCCTGATCCGCCAAGTCACCGCCCCGGTGCGCTGGGAGGCGTCGATGCGCGAGCTGGTGGCGCGGGGCGTGACCCATTGCGTCGAGGTCGGCCCGGGCCGGGTGCTCTCCGGCCTCATGCGCCGTATCGCCAAGGAGGTCATCTGTTTGAACGTCGAAGATGGCCCCACGCTGGCTAAAACTCTGGCCGCGTTGAAGTAGGTTCGAGGTAGACTGCGCTATGCCGGAATCCATGGCCACCATGGCCACTCCCAGCACGCCTCAGCGGGTCGCTCTCGTGACCGGGGCCTCGCAAGGCATTGGGCGCGAGATTGCGCGGCAACTCGCCGCCGCCGGAATCGCCGTCGCCGCCGCCGCCCGCAACCGGGAGGCGTTGGAAGCGCTCGCCGCCGAAATTGCCGCCATGGGAGGCCAAGCATTGGCCTGCCCGCTGGATGTCACGCAAGAATCCGAAATCGCCGCCGCCCTGGCCGCCGCCACCAGCCGTTTCGGCCGCGTCGATATTCTCGTCAACAACGCCGGCGTCACCCGTGACCAGCTCGCACTGCGCCTGCGCCGCGAGGATTGGGACACGGTGCTGGCCACCAATCTCACCGCCGCTTTTCTATGCTCCAAGGCGGTGCTGCCGGGCATGATCCGCCAGCGCTGGGGCCGCATCGTGAACATCGCCAGCGTCGTGGGTCAAACCGGCAACCCCGGCCAAGCCAACTACGTGGCCTCCAAAGCCGGGCTCATCGGTTTGACCAAATCGCTGGCGCTCGAGGTGGCGTCGCGGCAGGTGACGGTGAATGCCGTGGCCCCGGGCTTCATCGCTACCGCCATGACCGCCGGCCTGGGTGACAAAGCTGGGGAAAAATTGATTGAACGTATTCCGCTGGGCCGCATCGGATCGCCCGCCGACGTGGCGGCCGCGGTGCTGTTTCTGGTCAGCGGCGGCGCCGCCTACATCACCGGACAAACGCTGTCGGTCAATGGCGGCTTATATTTAGGGTAGGGACGGAGATCGATTCATGCTGAAGACCCGCGGCGTTGAAATCACATGGCTGGGGCACGCCTGTTTGCGGGTGCGCTCGGGCGGCAAAGTCTTTTATATCGACCCGCTGCTTACCGGCAACCCGCTCTGTCCGGAGGCGGAGAAATCGCCCACCGCCTGCGATGCGATTCTACTCACCCACGGCCACGCCGACCATGTGGGCGACACGCTGCCGCTGGCGCAGCGCAGCGGAGCGCAGGTGGTGGCCATGGTCGAGTTGGCCGGTTATCTGGGCGCGCAAGGCGTGGCCCGCGACCGCCTGGTGGCGGCCAACAAAGGCGGGACGTTCGCCGTGGCTGGCGCCCAGGTCACCATGGTGCACGCCGACCACTCCAGCAGCATCGATCACGACGGCGCCACCGTCTATTTGGGCGAGCCCGCCGGCTACGTGGTAGAGTTTGCCGAGGGCCTGCGCGTTTACTTTTCCGGTGACACGGCGGTGTTTGGCGATATGCGCCTCATCGGCGAGATTTACCGTCCCGAGGTGGCCGTATTGCCCATCGGTGGTTTTTACACCATGGATCCGCGTGAGGCCGCCGTCGCCTGCCGCCTGCTGGGCGTGCCGGCGGTGATTCCGATTCACTTTGGCACTTGGCCAATGTTAGCGGGCACGCCGGCCGAGCTGCGGCAATATCTCAGCGCCGCCGGCACCCCCTGCGAAGTCGTCGAACTTCGGCCCGGGCAAACGATTTAAGGACGCCGATGATCACCGTGTGCCGATATCTTCCACAATGATTCAACTCGATCCCGTTCACTCGTTTCCAATTGAGGAGTACCTGCTCACCCGCTTGGCATTCTCGCCTGATGGCGAAGAGATCGCGGTGGGGCACAAACAGTTCCGGACCTACTCCGCCGAGAGCGGCGAGGCGCGGGCCGAGTTTGGCTACGGCGGTTTTCTAGCGCAGTTGCGCTACAGCCCGGACGGACGCTTTATCGCCGCCGTCAACGTCAGCGACAACCACCCCGCCACGCGCGGCCGGGTCGAGGTGTTCGACGCCGCCACGGGCGCCTCGCGCTGGGCCACGGAGGCGCCGCTGCCGGTCGAAACCTGCGCCTTCCGCGCGGCGGGAGCCGGGCCGGCGGCGCTGTTCTGGCATGATGCGTTGCCGGTGCCGGGCGCGCCGGCGCGGGCCCAACTCGCGGGCGCGCTCGTCGACCCCCATCAAGCGTTGGCTACCGTCGCGCTGCCCGACTTTCAGGTGCGCGGCCTGGCCTGCTCGGACGGCGGCTTTGTCTGCTTTGGACGGGAAGCCGTGGGCGCCGTGCAGCAGATCGAAGGCGCCGACCTCATCTTCCGCAAGTTCCGGCTGTTGGGCCTGGAGCCGGGCGGCAAGGTGAAGACCGATATCGACCTCGGCATCGGCGCCGGCGTCCACGCCCTCTCTCCCGACGGCAAACTGCTGGCGGTCGAGATGGTCGATTTCAAAAACAACGAACGCCACGTCTCCCTCATCGATGTCGACACTGGGGTCGAGGCCAACCTGTTGCCGCTGGAGGCGAACACGCTGCCGGTGCTGGAGTTTGGTCTGGGCTCGGAGTACCTGTTGTGCATGAAGGAAGACGCCGACGATAGCTTCAACCGTCTCCGCATTTGGCGCACTTCCGATTTGAAGCTCATGGGCGAGGCCCAGGTGGACCTCGCCTTCCACAGCCTGACCACCTGTCTGGAACACAGCCTGGTGGCGTTGCTCGGCGGCGGCAAGCTCGACATCATGAGCCTGAGCTAACGGCAGAGGACACGATAGATATCCCGTTCCGGCAGACGGTGCAACGCGTCTCCCGCCACCACCCCCAGTTCGGGATATTCGTAGGGCTCGAAACTGTAGCCGGCGTCGATGAGGGGTGCAACCGCCTCGAACGGATCCCGGCCGCGCTGGCGCAACATGGCCCAGTGCCACTCCAGGATGATGGCGGGCCGGCCGGCCGGCGCGGCCAACGTATTACGGGCGCCGCGCACGGTTGCGTCCTCAAAGCCCTCGACGTCGATCTTGACCAAGTCGGGATGGCCGTGCTCCTCCACCAGGTCATCGAGCGTGACCGCGGGAACCACCACCGTGCGCCGCTCCCCGCCGGCGGAAGCGTGCAAGCCGGGATCGGCGACCAGCATGTGGATGAAGCCGGTGTGCAGCGTCAATATGCCGGCGGTGTCGCTGGCGGCAGCGGCGACGATGCGCCAGTCGAGATCCGGATGTACGGCGCGGTTGGCCCGCAGCAAAGGCAGCGCCTCGGGCGAGGGTTCCACCGTGACAATACGCTTGGGCAGTGCCCCGGGCCGGCAGCAGCACAGGCTGAACAGGCCGTGGTGCGCGCCCACGTCCAGCACCGTCCATCCCGGTTGCCAGAGGCGGCGCAGCAGGGTCAGCGTGGCGCCTTCGTAGCGCAACCAGTAGCGTAGATCTTCGTAGCCGGCGGGCGAGACGGCGACGCTCCAATCGGGAGCGGCCTGCACGCGCACGCCCCGGCCGCCCCGTGCCGCCGATAGCACCTCGTGCGCCGCCCGGCGCGCGGGCCGGAGCGTGCGGGAAGCCGCGGAACGAAGACGATCGCGAAAATCCGGCATCGCGGCATCTTATACCGGCCCCGCTGGCATCGCCTATCCAAAGACATCACTATCAAAGATTGTCATCATGCGGGTGGTGCGCACCACGATTTCCATCGATGAGGCACTCATGCGCCGGGCCCGGCAGTTTGCCGAGAGCCGCTCGCTGTCCTGCTTCCTCGCGCATGCGCGCGCGGGCTGGGCGACGTGTCCGATTACCGAGGCGGGCTTCGTCCGCATCGTCTCCAACCCGGCATTTTCGCCGGGCGCCCCCAGGGCCGAAAACGCGCTGGATCTGCTGGCTCACAATTTGCGGCATCCCGCCCATCGATTCTGGCCCGGCTCCTTGTCGTTGGAGGCAGCGGCACGGGTGACCCAGGCGCGCTTGTTCGGGCATCGTCAAGTCACCGATGCGTACCTGCTGGCGCTAGCGATGCACCGCCGCGGGCGGCTGGTGACGCTGGATGGTGGTGTCCGGCTGCTGCTGCCGCCCGGTTCGAGGCAGCTTGGAAGCGCCACGAGCAGAGCGGGCGCCCGCTGCCGCCCATCGAAGCCCGCCCACAAGCGACCAGCGGGAGCGACCCAGCGAAAAGTGGCGAGCCACTCTGACTACGACCGCTATGTCGAGCAGATCGAGGTGGCCTGAAAGTGCTGATGCGGCGAGGCGGCGGCGCGGGTGGCGAGGCGGCGGTACAGATCCAGGTAGGCCCAGCACATGCGCCGGGCGCAGAAGTGCTGCTGGGCGCGGGCGCGGCACGCGGCGGGTGTAATGGAGGCGAGCGCCGCGGGCGAGGCGGCGTCGGCCAGCCTCTCCCAGGTGTCGGCGATATAGCCCGTCTCGCCATCGGCGACAATCTCCGGCAAGGCACCGGCACGCAGGGCCAACGCCGGTACGCCGCTGGCGGCGGCTTCCATGGCCACCAGCGAACTGGTCTCGTCGATGAGCGAGGGGATCACCACGGCCGCGGCTTGCTGCAGCAACTGGCGCTTCACTTCCGCTCCCGGTGGCGGCAACCAGCGAATGTCGGCATCCAGCGCGGGACAGATCTCGCGCTCGAAGTACTCCCGATGGCTGGGAAAGGGCGCGACCGCTCCCACCAGCCATAGGCGGCGGCGTGCGCGGCGGGCGGCGGCGATGGCCAGATGGGCGCCCTTTTCCGGGCAAATGCGGCCCAAGTACAGCAGCGGGGCATCGGCGGCCGGCGGGCGGCGGCGCGGGGCGTACGTTGCCAGATCAATGCCGTTGCCGATGACGCCGCAACAGGCGGTGTGCTGGTACTGCCGCCACTGAGTGGCACTGACACATTGAAAGTGCAGCGTGGTGGGTGGGGCGGTGAACAGACTGGCGGAATATAACGACCGCGCCAGATGCAAGGTGAACAAGACCGGCACGTTGGCGGGTGCGGGGGCGAGCCAGGCGCCCTGATTGTGGACCAGATCGGGCCGGTGGTCGGCGATGAAGCGTAAGGCGGCGAGGTTGCAGCGCCGCTGCAGATCGGCCAGCCGGTCGGGGGTGTACACGGCCGGGCTTGGAGGTTCCAGGCCATAGCGGTTCATCACCTCGGTCCAGGTCAGGCAAGGGATGGGGCCGGTGCTGCCTGCGGCGCCAATCCAGGTGACCTCGATGCCGTCCCGTGCGGCCGCCAAGCCGTGCAGCAGATGATAGGCCATCTGTTCGGTACCGCCGCAGGCGGCATCCGACACCGGTGTGAGCGGATACGTCAGGGTAAGCAGGCGCATCATTTGCGTGTCATGCCCGATAGGCGGCCAGGGCGAGGGCGATATCCCGCGCCCGCCAGGGCCAGCCCCAGCGCTCGTAGACACAGGGTTCATCGCGGGCGGGCTGGCCGTAATCGTAGCGCGGCAGCGGCCGCAGAGCTTCAGCCGCGGCGCTACAACTGGCGAGCGTGGCGCGCTGCGAGCGATAGGCGGCGAGGGCATGCCGCTTGGCGGCATAGGCGGCAGCGTGCGCCGCCGGACGCCGCCCCGAGCCGTCGGGAAAGGCCTGATGGAGCATCACGCCGTGCCAGACGGAATAAAGAGCGTATTCCCAGACGTCCAAGTGGGCGGCGTGCACGGCCAACAGCCGGTTGGCGGCATCGTGGTCGGGATGTCCACCCTCGAACGCTGGCACCAGCACGCGCTGCGGCTGCACCGTGGCGAGGAGGGCGTGGATCCAGGCGCCAGCGGCGGGGAGATGGAAGGCCAGCGTCTGGTCGGTCACGGTGCCAAAGTGCAATTGCGCTTCGGGCCGGAGCCGGCGCCACGCCTCTCGCGCCTCCCGCCGCCGGGTGGCGCGGTAGCGCTTCGGGTCCGTGAACCCGGGCGCGAAGTATTGCGGCTCCGCCGGTACGCCGTCGGTGAGAAACGCCACCGCCAGCGAGCCGGTAGAGGCGGCGGCCCAAGCGCCCGCGCCCAGCACCGCATCATCGGGGTGGGCGGCAACGATTAACGTTGGCGGCAACGTTGGCGGCAATGTTGGCGGCAATGTTGGCGGCGATGTTGGCGGCGATGTCAACGGCAGGGGCGCCGCATTCCCAGCCGTATACTCGGTAAAAGCCATGACTTCACGCTTAGACGCTCTCGATGCCGTAATCGACTCCCGCCGCTCCGCCGCGCTCGATGAACTCTTCGCCCTGCTGCGCCTCCCCAGCGTGAGCACGCTGCCGGAACACCGCGGAGATTGTGAACGCGCCGTGCAGTTACTGATGTCCAAATTCACGGCCATGGGATTGGAGCATGTGCAGCGCCTCATGGTCCGTGAGCACGGCCTGCCGCTGGTCTATGCCGATTGGCTGCATGCTGCGGGAGCGCCGACGGTGTTGTTCTACGGCCATTACGACGTTCAGCCCCCTGACCCGCTGGCGGAGTGGATTTCGCCGCCCTTCACGCCGACCCTGCGCGATGGCAACATCTACGCCCGTGGCGCCGCCGACGACAAGGGCCAAGTCTTTGCCCAAATTGAAGCAGTGCAGGCATGGATGCAGGCCGAGCACGCGCTGCCGGTCAACGTGCGGTTTTTGATCGAAGGTGAGGAAGAGGTGGGTGGTGAATCGGTGGAGGCGTATATCCGCGCCCATCACGCCGAACTGGCGTGTGATTGCGTGGTGGTGAGCGATACGGCCATGTATGCGCCCGGATTGCCCTCACTCGATGTGGGACTGCGGGGCATGGTGTATACGGAAGTTGAGGTGCAAGGGGCCGCGCGGGATCTGCACTCCGGTCTTTATGGCGGCGCGGCGCCCAACCCACTGGAAGCATTGGCGCGTATCATCACCGGGCTCAAATCAGGGGAGGGGAAAATCCTGATACCCGGGTTCTATGATCGCGTGGCGCCGCCCGCGGTGAAGGAGAAGGAAGCCTGGCGGCGGTTGCCGTTTGACGAGGAGGCGTTCCGCCGTGACGAGGTGCGGTCGCCAGCGCTCACCGGTGAAGCCGGTTTCTCCGTCTTTGAGCGCACCTGGGCGCGGCCCACGCTCGAGGTGCATGGCATCCCCGGCGGGTTTACCGGGGCTGGGGCGAAGACCGTGATTCCGGCACGGGCCGCGGCCAAGATCAGCATGCGTCTGGTGCCGGATCAGGATCCGGAGGAGATCGCGGCGCAGTTTACGGCGGCCGTGCAGCGCTTGAGCCCGGCCGGCTGCACCAGCCAGGTGCGGATACTGAGCACCGCGCCGGCGGTGCTGGTTTCGCCTGATAACCGCTACGTGGGCGCGGCCGTGGCCTCGTTGCGCCGTGTGTTTGGCGCCGAGCCGGTGTTTATCCGCTCAGGAGGCTCGATCCCGGTGGTGGCGCTGTGCGCGGCCGAACTCGAGGCTCCGGTGGTGATGATGGGGTTTGGACTCCCCGACGACGGCCTGCACAGCCCCAACGAGAAGTTTGCGCTCTCCAGCTTTTACGGTGGCATCCGCGCCCTAGCCGACTTCATGCTCCGCCTGACGGAGAGAGCGTGACGCCACGCCCACCCAAGGCGAGCGCGCGCGCGCCAGGGTTGGGGATCGAGGGGCCCCCGGCCCTGGTGTGCGCGCCAAGCGGGCGGCGCCAGCCGGGCGCCCCCGTTCAATCAATGCGCCACCACCAAATCGTTGGTGACGCTAAACACCCCCGGAAGGCTGCGGACGGCGTTGCCAGCGAGTTGTTTGTCCACCGGGGAATTCACCACCCCAGCCAGTGTCACGCGCCCGCCGGCGACGAGGATGCGGATGGGATGCGCCGGATCGCTGGCGTATTTGGACAAGTTCGGATTACGGTAGATCCGCAGTGCGGCTTGCAGCCGGATTTGGTCGTCCATGGGCGATAACGGCGCCACGTTGACCTGATCAACCACGCCTTTGACGCCCTTGGTATCGGCGACAATATCGATGGCAGAATCACGGTCGGCATAGTCGCGCACATCCCCGCCCACGGTCACGACGCCGTGATCGACCTTGACGGTGAGTGCGTTGAAGGTCTGGCCCATGCCGATGCGGTCGTAGGTGAGCCGGGTGGAGATTTCACTTTTGAGCTGTGAGTCGGCAACGGTGGGTCCGGTCACCTTGAGATGGCTGATGTAGCCGTTGACGTTATCGATGCCTTTGGCGTCGTGAATAGCGTCGAGCTCGGCGCGATAGCTGGGCACGGTGCCGTCCAGCGTCACCACGTTTTCCTTGACCGTTAGATGAACGTTGGCCAAATCCTTCGAGGCGGAGAACTTTTGCTGCAAGCTGGAGGCGATCTGCTGATCGACCGCGCTGTGCGACACCTGCGCAACCGCCAGACCGCTTCCCAAAACCAGAGTCAGAGCCGCTATTGTGAGCTTTCCCATATCCATCCTCCTATGTAAGGTTGGATGGATCAAACTTCCCCGCAGTTGCAGCTCTTGGTGCGCCGATGTTACGCCGATTGATAGTTCGAGGTTAAGCAGTGGCGGCGCGGAGGCGGGGATACAGCGGAAATACGGAAGCGAGGTCGAGCACCTGGCGGCGCACGCTGGCGAGCGCCTCAGGCTCGTCGCGATGATGTAGTGCGTTGGCGATCCACTGAGAGATCTGCCGCATCTCGTCCACGCCCATGCCGCGCGTGGTCAGCGCCGGTGTGCCGAGGCGGATGCCGCTGGGGTTGAACGGCGGGTTGACGTCGAAGGGAATGGCGTTCTTGTTAACGGTGATATTGGCGGCGTGCAAGGCATTCTCGGCGTCCTTGCCGCGGATGCCCTGGCTGAACACGTCCACCAGCATGAGATGGGTGTCGGTGCCGCCGGAGATGATGCGGAACCCTTCGGCTTGCAGGCCCGCGGCCAAGGCGCGGGCGTTGGCCACGACGCGCGCCGCATAGTCGCGGAACTCCGGCTGCTGGGCCTCGCGGAAACACACCGCTTTGGCGGCGATGATGTGCACCAAGGGTCCGCCTTGCGAGCCCGGAAAGACGGATTTATCGATTGCCGGGCCATAGGCCGCGTGCGCCAGGATGAGGCCGCTGCGCGGCCCGCGCAGGGTTTTGTGGGTGGTGGAGGTGACGATGTGGGCGTGGGGCACGGGGCTGGGGTGGGCGCCGCCGGCGACCAGGCCGGCAAAGTGCGCCATGTCGACCAGGTACAGTGCCCCCACCTCGTCCGCGATG
>Ga0307372_10013534_pt1 | contig 10542 bp, 11 predicted proteins | sample OX1MG_FD_202533 | JGI IMG/M metagenome (GOLD analysis project Ga0307372, IMG submission 202533) | Soil microbial communities from Risofladan, Vaasa, Finland - OX-1 | ecosystem: Environmental > Terrestrial > Soil > Coastal area > Acid sulfate soil | place: Finland: Risofladan, Vaasa | collected... | reverse complement strand
GCCTGGCGGTGAAACCCCGAGTCCGTCAGTTAGTCCGTCAGCTCACTTCGGGTGCTTTCGTAGCTGAGCTCGGGAGCAGCGGTTTCGTAAACCGCTGGCCGGGAGTTCGAATCTCCCCGTCGGCTCCCTCGTTTTGAGATCAAATGGGCGTTTTGCACGGATCAGTGGGCGGCCCGAGGAGCCGGATCACGGCAACGTGACAGCCACGCGGTCGGGGTACGGGGTGGGCGATGAGTGTTGCCGCCAGCGCGACCAGGACGTCGAGAGGTTGGTGAGGTCGGTAGTGATGGGCCTGCGAGATCGAGTGCCAGGATTCCCGCAGTGAGCACTGTCCTGGACCTGGCTGAGAACATTCTGGCGGCTGTTCTGACAGTCTTCGCTTTCTTGTCTGCGTCCCGGGCCTGCGAGAGCAACCGTCTCGCTGCCGAGGGCCGGTGGAAGCCAACCATTGGAGGGCTCGAACTAACCGGCGCGCTGGCCGAGCCACTTGTGGGAACCACCGTCACTAAGGCGTTCCAAAGGAATCTCCGAGTGGCCGGGCTGGCGACCCTCCGCTTTCACATTCCTGCGCCACGCCGACGCCGGGCGGATGCTGACCAGCGGGGAGGAGCTCGCCGTCGCGTCCCACCTGCTGGGACGCAGCTCCCTCGACTGGACCTTGAATACCAAGGGCGTGGTTGCGCCGGAGGTCGAGTGATCCGCCGTGGAGCGGTTCCAGCGCCTACTCGGCAATCCCGACCACAGCGCCGCTGGCTGCCAAGGCGGCGAGAGCAATCAGACGTTGGTGGTCAGCCGCTGACAGTCACCAAGCAACAGGGTCTCTAGAGCATGGGAAGGGCATCACGCCGTACGGCGCGATCGCGGAACGACCGGCTCTGGGCGCTGGCGCACGCCGAACGGGCCGCGCTTGCGGAGGACCTGTCAGACCTTAGCGCCGAGCAGTGGCGGCACGGCACCCTGTGCGGCCAGTGGGACGTCGAGCAGGTCGTCGCCCACCTCACGGTCGCCGCAAGTCTGAATCAGTGGCGCTGGGTACGCAGCATGCTCGGCTCGCGTTTTCGTGTCGACGTGCACAACCAGCGCCGGTTGGTCGAGCATCTCGGTAGCACCCCCGCCGAGACACTCGACCAGTTCCGCGCCGTCATCGGCAGCACCACGGCCCCTTCGGGACACACCCCGGCCTACCTTGGCGAGATTGTCGTGCACGCCCAAGACATCCGTCGGCCGCTGGGACTGCCCCGGACTCCCGACGTAGACGCGCTGACGCCCGTGGCGGACTTCTTTGCGCGCCGCAACTTCACGGTTGCCAGCCGGACCACCGCCGCCGGTCTGCAGCTGCGCGCGGACGATGGGCCGTTTGCCACGGGCACCGGGCCGCTGGTCACCGGATCGACCCTCGCGCTCGTGATGAGCATAGCTGGCCGCGCACCTTACGTTGACCAGCTCGACGGTCCGGGCGTACCGATTCTGCGGGCACGGGTCCACGGCACAGCAGCGTGAACCGCACCGCGTGTGAACTGACCCCGGATCTCCGAGACGAGGTCACCTTCCGAGCGCAACCCGGCCGCCCTGCGGTGACCCGTGTCAACCACCTACGTGGAAAGTACACTTGGACCCTTCGCATGATCGAGTCGGTGGATCGCGCCGAGGCGGCGCGGGAGCCGGACCAATAGCCTGCCACCACCACCTGGCGGCGAAGAGTTGGTGACCGCGGAGTAGCTAAGAATCACCGTGGGTGGTCTAAAGCTCAGCGCGTGACCGCTCGTTGGCCCATTGCCTGGCGTGCGACAGGAAATGCGGCTGAAGCTGCGGACAGGGGCGAGAGGACCGTGGCCCCGGCCCTTGATCGGCCCAGGTAGGAAGGGTGGCGGACCCTCTCCAGGAGAGTAGGGGCCTTCTGATTCGGATGGAGTCGGTAGACGGCATCGCCGGGCATGCAGGCAGCGAGCTGGGGGAGTCGAGGCTGGGGACACAACGAGTTCTGGTGGCCCGACCGGTCGCCTGGAGCGCGCTCAGAGTGCTGTTGCCGCAGGCCCTGGCTGTAAGCGCCGCGACCACTTCCCGGCGCCATCTATCTGCCGTCAAGGTGGCTCCTGCTGAGGTCGAGGTCCAGCTGTAGCGGGGCGGTTCCAAGGTGGTGATGCCCGGGCTGCCAAGGGCTCTGGTGAGCTAGCCTGAAGTGGAACGATTTAGCTCAGCTTTGTCCCGCCAGCCACGATAACTCGCGGCTTCGACCGCACTACCCCCAGACACCTAACCAAGATGCAGTATTCCGACGGGCTCGATGACGGCGACCTCTACGGCCTTTTGGGGCTGTTGCCGGGCGCTTCCGAGGCAGACCTACGCCAGGCGCGGCGGGTCCAGGCCCAGCGCTGGCACCCCGATCTGAACAAGCACAAGGACGCCCAGTCCCGGATGGCGGCGATCAACAATGCGTGTCGGGTGCTGAGCGACCGGGCCCAGCGGGAGGCCTACGACGAGACGCTGCGCTCCCTCACCCACATCGGCCAGGCCACCCGGGCCACCAGGTCCAAGGCGGGGGCGGTCACCCTGACCTCTTATCTACAAGTCCGGGGCTTTGGGGTGGTGGACAACCGCCTCCGGGGCGGGGTGCTGTGGGTCGTCGACAGGCCGGCGTTGGAGCCCGTGATGGCCGAGCTCCGCCATCAGGGGATCGACTTCGAGTACGCCGCCACCGGGGGCATGGCGACCGATCATCGGCCCGCCTGGTGGACGCGGACCTGGGGCTGAGCCTTGAGCGATGAGTTACCTCGCCGCTGAAGACCTGGAGCGCCCTCGGCGGTTAGCTGGGATCGGCCGGTCGGTGGGAATCGCTGCGGCGTGCGGCCCCAAGGGCGCCCGGTTCCACTCCAAAATCTGCTGTCCCCTCCTTGGGACTACCAGGCTGAGGTGATCATCCTGGGCCGGACTTGGGCGAGCGCCCCCGGCAGCGCGGCTCAACGACGAGAGCCTCGAAATCATCCATCGCGTGACCCACAGCTCGCTCTGGTTCGCACTTCATTCCCTCCGACTCGGCCGGTCCCTGCTGAGTTTCACCCTCCGACCTGACCAGGAAGCTCCTCAGTGAACGGCTAAGCCGGAGCGGTGGTCGCTTCGACGCATACCTTCCCAGGGCGCGAACAGCACCCAGCGGTTGGCCGGGTTGGGAGCGCCCGTGCTCGGAGACTGGCACTTGGGCTACGGTGTACGCAATGAACCGCTTCATGGCGTCGGGCCGGACTCCGGCGGCGACCGTGGTCGGAGTGGCGGCGGGGCTCCTGGGCTACTGGGTGGGATCGCACTTGGGCAGCGCCCCGAATGGGGACGCAGGCAGGCTGTTGGGCTACGTCAGCGGCTCGTTGGGATTCCTGATCGCCTTGGGCTTCGCCAGTGAGCTGGTGCTGCGCCTTAGGGGCCGGCCCCGAGCAACCAACATCCAGGTGGCCGGCCGCCGGGGCTGGCCCGAGTACCTCGGCATCTCCCTCAACCACAAAGTGGTGGCCATGCAGTTCGCGGTTGGCCTGGCCGTACTGGTGATCGCGCTCGTCCTGATTCGGTTCTTGTAGCCAACTCCGGGCGGGCTCAGGGGATGCCAGCGGGCGTATCTTGGTGCCGAGCCACTGAGAAGCCGAGAATGATCGGGATATCGAGGGCGAAGATCACCAGGACCACGGTCAGCAAGATCAGCAGCGTTCCCCGGGTGTGATCGACCAGAAGGACGAACTCGATCATCCCGGCGATGACGGCGTACGCCACCAGGGCCCAACCGCTCACCTGATAGAAGCGCTCCCAGGCGAACTGACGTAGCCCTCCCAGCTGGGCAACTGCCGCCAGCAGGAGGCCGCCCCCCAGGCCGATCAGGACAGTGGGGATGAGCAGAGGCGCCTGGCGCGGCAGGTAGCTGGCCAGGTAGATCCCGCCTGCGATCACCAGGGCAATCGACCCCACCGCGGTCTCCGTGATCGGAGGCAGGGGGCGAGGCGGGGCGGCCCGATCGGTCACCAGGTTGCGATCCGCGACATTATGACCAGGGTGGCAATCTGCATGAGACCGGTGACCCCGGCGGTGTAGACGAAGCGGCGCATCAGCTTGGCGATGAGAAGGCCGTTGGGGCGGGGCTTCTTGAGCTCGAACAGTACCGCCAGATTGGCGGGTTCGAGCAGGCCGAGGGCGATGACCGCCATCACTCCGACGACGATGAAAGAGGCCACCAGCCACCAGTGGTTGGGATAGGGAACGGCGAGGTTGCCCAGGCGGCGCGCCAACTGCAGTCCTGAGGCCAGGGTCAAGACCACCAGGGTGGGCATGATCAGGACCATCTTGGGCATGAACCGGGTCGAGAACTCCACCCGGGCCGGAACTGACATGTGGCCGATGATCGGACCGATGACCAGCCCCACGAAGAGGTCGATGCCAGTCCACAATCCACCGCCCGCGACGTGGATGAAGTCGAGCGCCCAGAGCCAATTGCCCGCCACCGCGGCCACCAGGAAGGCCAGGGCAGCCGCCACTAAGGGCAGGCCGGCGACCGGGACCACGGTCACCCGGGTGGGGTTGAGGGTCGCTCCGGCGGCAGTCGGGGACATCGGCATCTCACCGATCGCGTCCGCCATTCCGTCCCTCCCTTACCTGCCGCCCCGATCTGAATTATGCCGTGGTTCGGCTCCACCCGATGGTACCCGGCCAGGGCTCGGCCGCGGGAAACGCGGATGGACCCTGGTGCGCCGGCCGAACTCCGGGGATCCGCCCGGATCCGGGCTGGCGCCTGCTGGCTGGGCCCGCGGCGCGAGCCGAGCCCAGTCCCGGCCCGACGCGGCCGATCCGTCTGGCCCAGAATGGGGCGGTGGCTGCGCCCGCCGACTGGACGGAGCTGGCTCCGGGGGTGTTCGTCGCCGTTTGGGCGCCGTTCAACTTGAACGTGGGCCTGGTGGTGGGCGCGGAACGTGCCGTTCTGTTCGACACCGGGCACTCACTGGCGACCGGGTTGGAGATCGTGCAGCTGGCACGGGAGCGGACGGAGCTGCCCTTGGGGGCGGTCAACAGCCACAGCCATTTCGATCATTGCTTCGGCAACGGAGCCCTGCAGCCGGACGTCCTATGGAGCCATCGCCTCTGCGCCGAGCATCTCCGCTGGGATGGAGAAGCGCAGCAGCGAGAAGTGATCGCCCGACTGCGCGACCGGGACCGCGAGGTCGCTCAGGCGATCGCCGCCAGCCCGATCGTGAGCCCCGCCTGCCTGCTCGAGGATGAGGTCGAGCTGGACCTTGGGGGCCGGATCGTGACCCTGGCGCACCCGGGGCGCGGCCACACCGACAACGACGTCGTGGCCTGGGTCGGCAGTGACCGGGTTCTCTTCGCGGGCGACCTGGTCGAGGAGGGGGCCCCGCCTTCCTTCGAGGACTCGTATCCCCTCGATTGGCCTGACTCTCTGGCCTCGCTGTTGGCGTTGGACCCGGACCGGATCGTCCCCGGGCACGGAGCGGTCGTCGACGCTGGGTTTGCCCGCGCCCAGCACACCGATCTGCAGCAGCTCGCTGATCTGTCGAGAAAGGGGTTCCGAAACTCGCGCCGGCCTGGGGAGTTCGATGTCGACACTGCGTTCCCGGGGAAGCCTGCCCAGACCGCGATCCGCCGGGCGTACGGGCAGCTGGCGGCCGCGACCAGTGGCGCCTGGGTGGAGCGCCAGCCGGGCTGAGGGGCAGCGGGAACCCGGGGGTCCGTCCGCGCGGGCGCAAATATCCGACAAGGTCTGCCTCGCGACTTAAGCTGCCTGAAGTCCCGGCCCGCTGTCGGTGGGGACCGCGGCGGCTTCGCCGAGGGCAGGGGGGCAGGCCCGGCGCCCTGGCAGAATAGCGCTCGTGGTCGCTGCTTCAGCCACGGAGGAAGGTGTCCCGGAACGACCCTCGCTTACCTCCGCGGAATACCGGCATCTGGGGGGTCCGCTCTGGCTCCGGGAGTTCCACGATCCTTCCCACGAGTGGCGCCGCCTGTTCTCAGAACTCTTCGGGACCTTCCTCCTGGTCGTGGTGGCGGCCGGGGCCGTGGTCGTCAACGCGCTCAGCCACGGTGGGGTGGGGCGCGGTGCCGAAGTGGTCGCCCCCGGCCTGATGGTGATGGCGATCATCCTCTTCATGGGCAGAGTCTCGGGAGCCCATCTCAACCCCGCCGTCTCGATCGCGTTTGCGCTGCGCCGCGACTTTCCTTGGCGCCGGGTTCCCGGGTACGTGGTCGCCCAGCTGGTGGGAGCCTGTCTGGCCTGCCTGTTTCTGCTCGCCGTGCTGGGCCACGGGGGAGCCTTGGGCGCGACCGAGCCGGGGCCGGGCATGAGTGGCTGGCAAGCCACCCTCGTCGAGGCCCTGCTCACCCTGGGGCTGGTGAGCACGATCCTGGGCACCGCCTCGGGTGCCCAGAACGTCGGAGGTCTCTCGGCGCTGGCGGTTGGTGGGTACATCGCTCTGGCCGGGCTCTGGGCCAGCCCCCTGAGTGGGGCGTCGATGAACCCCGCCCGCTCCTTCGGACCCGACTTCGCCATCCACAATTTCGCCAGCTTCGACGTGTACTTGGTGGGTCCGCTGCTGGGTGCCTTACTCGCGGTCGGTGCAGCATATGTGCTCCGGGGACCGGGCGGGAATGACCCCAGCGCCGAGCTCGCCGCCCAGGGCGTCGACGGTGCTCCGATCGTCCCTGTAGTGGCCGGGACCGTTCCTGTGGGAGGGACGAAGCCTTAGTCTCCGGGTATCAGTCGGCGCTGGGCCGCCTTCCGGCAGCGACGGAGGTGATGACGATGGCCAAGAGAGAGCACTGGAAGAGCGAGCCCGAGCCGCATGACTTTCCGGCGGCGGGAGACTACCTCTCCCTGCTGCTGGGCAGGGTCGAAACGGGTCGCTTGGTGCGGAAGTTAAAGGCGACCCAGTTGACTCACGCCAAGGCTAAGGACCTCCTCCGGGCGAGCCAACTTCCGCTCCTCCCGGCCACCGACCCGGAGGTCGTCCGCGATCTCAGAAAGGTGCGCAAGGGTGAGCTGCTTTCGCCGGTGTTGCTGGTTCGCGGAGAGCTGCCCCTCGGCATCCCCCTCACCATCGCCGATGGGTACCACCGCGTTTGCGCCAGTTATCACCTGGATGAGGATGCGGAGATCCCTTGCCGGCTCGTCGACGGCCCCGCCGCCTGAGCCCATGATGCGGCCGGCCAAGCCATCCCGATGACGGATGGGGCGCCCGTGCCGCATCCCTCCCGGGCCGAGGAGGGCCGTCTCCTCTGGGAGCCACCTCCGGACGCCTATCGGCGGTCCCGCTTGGCTGAATACTCGGCCTGGTTGGAACGTGAGCTCGGGGTCGGCCCCGCCGACTACGACCAGCTGTGGGAGTGGTCGACCACGAGCGTGGACGCCTTCTGGGGCTCGATCTGGGACTACTTTGGGGTGGTTGGCGATCGGGGCCGGGGACCGGTCCTCGCCGCTCGGACCATGCCCGGGGCCAGCTGGTTCGAGGGGGCGACCCTCAACTACGCCGCGAACGCCTTGAAGTTCGCCCACGGTCCGGAGACCGCGCTCCGTGCGTATTCGGAGCTAGCTGAGCCCCGACTCCTGAGCGCCCGGGATCTGCGCCTTCAGGTGGGCAGCGTGGCCGCCTACCTGCGCCGGACCGGAGTCGGAGTCGGTGACCGCGTGGCCGCGTTCCTCCCCAACATCCCCCAGGCGGTAATCGCCTTCCTGGCCACCGCCAGCCTGGGCGCGATCTGGTCCAGCTGCTCTCCAGATTTCGGCGAACAAGCCGTACTTGACCGGTTTCAGCAGATCCATCCCAAAGTCCTCTTCGCGGTCGATGGTTACCGCTACGGCGGAAGGGACTATGACCGACGCCAACTGGTGCACGAATTGAGCCGGCGGCTTCCCTCCCTGGAGGCGGTCGTGACGGTTCCCCATCTGTTCGAGGCCAGCTCCCGCTCTCAGGGAGAGGGACCCGTCTGGGATGAGCTGGTTGGAGATCCCCAGGAGCCCGCGTTCGAAGAGGTCGGCTTCGACCACCCGCTCTGGATTCTGTATTCGTCGGGAACCACCGGCTTGCCGAAAGCGATCGTCCAGAGTCACGGCGGAATCGTCCTCGAGCACCTCAAGGTGCTCGCCCTGCACGCCGACCTAGGGCCCGGCGACAGAAGCTTCTGGTTCACTACGACCGGCTGGATGATGTGGAACTACCTGATCGGGGGCCTCCTGGTCGGAGCCAGCCTGGTGCTCTTCGACGGCAGCCCGGGGGAACCCGACCTGGGGCGACTGTGGGAGCTTGCCGCCGAGGCGGGAGTCACCCATTTCGGGACCAGCGCGGCTCACCTGGGCGCGTGCATGAAGCAGGGGGTCAACCCGCGAGCGCGCTTCGACCTGACCCCGATGAGATTCCTCGGTTCCACCGGTTCCCCACTCTCGCCCGAGGCCTACGCGTGGGTGTACCAAGATGTGAAGAGCGAGATCTGGCTGGCCTCGCTCAGCGGCGGTACCGACCTGTGCACCGCGTTCGTCCTGGGTTGCCCGGGAATGCCGGTCCGGGCGGGGGTGATCCAGTGCCGTGCCCTGGGCGCCCGGGTGGAGGCGTTCGATGTGCGCGGCGATGCCGTGCTGGACCGGGTGGGAGAGCTGGTGATCCGGGAACCGATGCCATCGATGCCGGTCTTTCTCTGGGGTGACCCGAAGGGCCGACGCTACTGGGAGAGCTACTTTGAGACCTTTCCCGGAGTCTGGCGCCACGGCGATTGGCTTCGCATCCGCGCCGACGGGGGGGTCGTGATCTACGGGCGCTCCGACTCGACCATCAACCGCCACGGGGTGCGGATGGGGACCAGTGAGATCTACCGGGTGGTCGAAGCGCGGGCGGAGATCGCGGACAGCCTGGTCGTCGATGTGGCCCGGCCTGAGGGCGACTCCCTGCTCGCGCTGTTTGTGGCCATCGCGCCCGGAGCTAGGCTGACCGAGGGCCTCATCACGACGCTCCAGAACGCGATCAGGACCCAGGTCTCCCCCCGCCACGTCCCCGATCTCATCCAGCAGGTCCGCGCGATTCCCCGAACCCTGAGCGGGAAGAAGCTCGAGGTGCCGGTCAAGCGGATCTTGGAAGGGGAGGCGGCCGCCCAGGTGCTGGACCTTGACTCCGTCGCCGACCCGGAGTCGCTCGCTCCATTTATGGAGCTGGCTCGGACCCTGCCGGGAACCAGGGCTGCGGGTACCTCCGGCTGAGCGCTCCGGAGATCGGCTCTATCATCGTTGGCCTAACCGGGCTGGGCCAGCCGGCGCCGGGACTCAGCGACCCGAGCTCTGGGCTCGCCGGAGGCTACCAGTAGATGTGGCGCAAAAGGGTATGGCAGGCGGCCCTGACCGCGACCGCGATTGCGGGCGGGGGGGCGGCGGCGGTGGCCGCCCGCCTGGCCGCCAGGCGCCGCGCGGTGCGCTGGGCAGCCCCGGAGCGGCAGCACAGCCACCCCTATCTGAGCGTGCAGACGATTGGACGGGGCGCCTCCCCGGTGGTTCTGCTTCATCCCCTCTCGGGCTCCGCCGACTACTTTGGGTCGGCCTTCGATGAACTGGGCGAACCCGGGCCGTTGGTGGTTCCCGACCTGCTCGGGTACGGAGACTCGCCCCGCCCCGAGCACGGGTACGGACCCGATCAACAGGTAGCCGCGATCGTCACCAGCCTGGACCAGCTGGGGATTCAGGAGCCCGCACTTTGGGTCGGCCACGGGCTGGGCGCGAATCTGGCGCTCAGGGCGGCGGCCACTCATCCCGAGCGTGTCCGGGCGGTCGTCGCTATCAGCCCTTTGCTCTACCGCGACGCCGCTTCAGCCCGCCGCCACCTCCGTCGGCTAACTCCCCTGGAACTGGGAGGGCCGCTCGACCGCCGTTTGGCGTCGGCGATCTACGGAGGCGCCGGGGCCCGCCCGCGGATGGCGGGGCAGCTGGCCCGGATCTGGCGTCTGGACCTGCCCGGCGCCGCTCCCTCGGCGTCGTCGTCGCCGAGCGCGACCGCCTACCGGGAGACTCTCGAGAACTGCGTGATGAGGAGCGATGGCTGGCGCTGGTTCGACCAGATCAGCGTCCCGGTGCACATGGTCCTGCCCGCCAAGGACCCGGTCCCCGATCCCGAACTGCTGTCTGAGCTGGCCAGCGGACACCCGAATGTCAGCCTCTCGGTTCTACCTTTCGGCGACCACCGGCTGCCGCTGACCCACCCGGACGGCTGCCTGGCGGCGATCGATCGGTTCCGGCGCGGTCCTGATCTCGCTGAACAGATCTGAACTGCTCGATCTCGGACTAGTCCAGGTCGGCACCGCTGGTGCGCAGTGACGGCGCGGGCGCACCCGGTCCTGACCGGTCTCGCCGCGAGGGATCTTCGCTACTCTGAGCGCGCGTTGGGGCGTCGCCAAGTGGTAAGGCAGGGGACTTTGGATCCCCCATTCGAAGGTTCGAATCCTTCCGCCCCAGCCAAACTCAGCACCCTCTACGGCGGGTAAACCGGAACAAAGTCCCCAGCCAGCGGTGACGCTCCGCGTTGTCGC
>Ga0307372_10013533_pt1 | contig 10542 bp, 11 predicted proteins | sample OX1MG_FD_202533 | JGI IMG/M metagenome (GOLD analysis project Ga0307372, IMG submission 202533) | Soil microbial communities from Risofladan, Vaasa, Finland - OX-1 | ecosystem: Environmental > Terrestrial > Soil > Coastal area > Acid sulfate soil | place: Finland: Risofladan, Vaasa | collected... | reverse complement strand
GTGCCGATCGGCCGCTCCGGGGTGCACGCCGTACCGAACACCTTGCACTCCCAGGGCTTGATCACACCCTTGAGCACCTCTCCGCACTGACACGCCTTCGGGTCGGCCACCCGCACCCCGGGCACGCGGAAGCGAAGCTCCGCGTCGAGCTCCGCATAGGCCGCCGAGAGCTTCAGACCGCTGTGTGAGATGAAGCCCAGTCCGCGCCACTCGAAATGCGGACGCAGCTCGAACACCTCGGCCATCACCTCGAGCGCGCGGAGGTTGCCCTCGTAGGGCACGACGCGCTTGTACTGGTTCTCCACCTCGCAGCGTCCTTCGGCGATCTGGCGCAGGAGCATCGAGATCGCCTGCAGGATGTCCAGCGGCTCGAATCCGGCGATCGCGATCGGCTTGCCGTAGTCGGCGGGAATGAACTCGAACGGCCGCGCGCCGACAACCGTCGAGACATGTCCCGGGCCGATGAACCCATCGAGCCGCAGATCCGGGGATTCCAGCAGCGCCCGCAGCGGAGGCACGATTGTGACGTGACTGCACAGGCACGAGAAGTTCTTCAGGTTCTCAGCCCGTGCGCGCTTGACCGTGAGGGCCGTGGACGGCGCCGTCGTCTCGAATCCGATCCCGAAGAACACGACCTCTCGCTCTGGGTTCTGCTTCGCGATCCGCAGCGCATCCAGCGGCGAATAGACAAGGCGAATGTCCGCCCCGCTGGCCTTGGCCTCGAGCAGGCTCCGATCCGAGCCCGGGACGCGCATCATGTCGCCGAAGCAGGTGAAGATCACCCCGTCCTCCTGTGCGATGGCGATCGCATCGTCGACCCGCCCCATCGGGATCACGCACACCGGGCACCCGGGGCCGTGAACGAGCTCGACGTTGGCGGGCAGAAGGTCGTCCAAGCCGTATCTATAGATCGAGTGCGTGTGGCCGCCGCAGACCTCCATCAGCTGGTAGCGGCGGTCCGGCTCGACCAGCGACCGAATCTCGCGCGCCAATGCCCGACCGAGCTCGGGGTCGCGGAACTCGTCGAGGAACCTCAACGCGCCACCGCACCGCTGCCAGGCTGCAACCGGGCGATCGCCGTTCCCGCGTGGACGAGCAGACGCTCGCCCGCGATGACCGGCTCGACGAGCGCCGTCTCGATAGTTGCCTGCAGACCATCGTCTGAGCTGCAGAGTGCAAGTCCGCGCTCGCGATCGACGGCGACGACGGTCATCGGCTCGCCGTCGTCCCCGCAGGTGATGCAGTGCCGGGAGGCGACCCCGAAATCCGCGGGGGCATCGCCGCTCACTCGATCACGCTGGCCTTCAAGTCGTCGAGCTCCTGCTCGTAGGCGGCGCCCATGCGCATGAGCAGATCGTGTGTCGCCCGGGCTTCCTCCTCGTCCACCCGCGCGATTGCGAAGCCGACGTGGATCAGCACCCAGTCGCCTGGACCGATGCCGCGGCCCTCCGCGTCCAGCAGGCCGATGTTGACCGTGCGTCGCACCCCGGCGACCTCGACCGTGGCAAGCCTGTCGTCGACATTGACAATCTCGATGATTTGACCCGGGATCGCCAAGCACACGGCACCGTTGTACCACGGACAATGCAGCGTCAGCGTCCGCCGCTGCCCCGCGTCGAGTGCCGCCAGCACCTCGCGTGCCCGGGGTCGCCGATCGCTTCCGAGAGCTCTCGCATGCGTCTCCCGCTCCTGTTGGCCGGTGCGCGGGCGCCGGTTGCGACGATATCCGCAGCCCCCCGCTGTGGCAACCCGCTCGCGCTTACGTGTGCGTTGCATTACCACCGGCCGGCGAACGGCGAACGGCGAACGGCGGGCGTGCGCCGGGCTACCGGCTGGCGTCGTCCGCTCGCAGCGCCTCGCGGCCGGCGGCGATGCGTTCGCGCTCGAGGATTCCGCGCTGCGCGGACGCCCGCTCGATCAGTCGATCGAGCTCTGAGTGCTCGAGTGCCGGATAGTCGTCGGCCACCGTCTTCAGCGCGTTCCACAGCGAGGTCTTTCCCTCGACGCCGAGCGACAGGGTCTCGAGCGCGAGGAACGTCCCGTGCCCGGCCTCGGCCGCCGTGAGGCCGCTGAGCTTCAGCCGGCTGGCCTTCTCGGCGATCCACGTGGTCGCCTGCTTGACCGGGTTCCTGGACGTGCCGAGCCGCTCCATCAGCTCGATCAGCGTCGCTCGGTCTTCGTCGATCTCGGTTGCCAGCGAGCCCATCAACCGGCCGAGCGGGGTGCCCTCGGTGTGCTCGTGGATCTGGCGGGCGAGGTCGCGTCCGAACGTGGCACCCGCCAGGTGGTCGTTCAGGTAGACGTCGATCCCGTCGTCGCTCATCAGCGCCCTTTCTCGCGTCGCGGTGGGGGGTGGTTGGCGCCCGGCCTTGCCTACCCGGTGCGCGGCATCTGTCAAACGCGGCCCCGCCGGTGGCGCCCGACGCCGATTTCCCCTCGCGGGCTCACGCGGCAGCTAGGATCCGCGTTCGTGGTCGTTCAGCGATACCGGGTGGAGGAGGCGCCGATGACGGGACGTGACGCGATGGTCACCCCCGCCCGCGTCGCCGTGCGCCGTCGCCAGGGCCCGCGGGGATCGCTCGAGGCGCAGTGAAGCCACCGCTCTTTCAGTACCTCGCGCCGTCGTCGTTGGACGAGGCGCTCGCGCTGCGGGCCGAGCACGCCGACGACTGCGCCGTGCTCGCCGGGGGGCAGAGCCTGATGCCGCTGCTCAACCTGCGCATGGCGTTTCCCGGAACACTCATCGACCTCGGCGGCGTCAGCGAGCTCGCCGGCATCCGCGAGTTCGACGGCGGCGTGGCGATCGGCGCGATGACCCGGCAGCGCGCGACCGAACGCTCGGAGCTCGTCCGCGACCGCCTGCCGCTCGCGGTCAGGGCGCTCGCCAACGTCGGACATCCGGCGATCCGCAACCGGGGCACCGTCGGCGGAAGCCTCGCGCATGCCGACCCGGCGGCGGAGTTGCCCGCCGTCGCGCTCGCACTCGACGCCGAACTGGTGGCGCGCAGCAGCGGCGGTGAGCGCACGATCGCCGCCGCCGACTTCTTCGTGGGCTTCCTCACCACGGCGCTCGCGCCGGACGAGCTGCTCGTCGAGGTGCGGCTACCCGGCCTGCCCGCGGGCCACGGCGCGTCGTTCGTCGAGCTGGCCCGGCGCCACGGCGACTTCGCCGTCGTCGGCGTCGCCGCGGCGGTCGCGCTCGACTCAGGCGGCTCGATCGCCGACGCGCGCCTTGCCTTCATCGGGGTCGGTGGGACGCCGGTCCGTGCGCGTGAGGCCGAGACGCTGCTGCGCGGCGCGATGCCCGAACCCGCCGCGTTCGCCGAGGCGGCCGAGCGCGCCAAGACCGAGCTTGATCCGGGAAGCGACACGCACGCCAGCGCGGCCTATCGACGCCGGATCGCCGGCGTGCTGGCCCAGCGGGCGCTACAGGAGGCAACGCCATGAGCATCGAGGTGACCCTGACCGTCAACGGGGCCGTGCGCTCGGCGACCGTCGAGACGCGGCGCACGCTGGCCGATTTCCTGCGCGAGGACCTGAGCCTCACGGGGACCCATCTCGGGTGCGAGCACGGCGTCTGCGGTTCGTGCACCGTGCTGGTCAACGGTGCGTCCGCCCGCTCCTGCCTGATGCTCGCCGTGCAGGCCAACGGCGCCGAGGTGACGACGATCGAGGGATTGCTCGACGGCGGCACGATGGGCGTGCTGCAGGAGGCCTGCCGGGACAGCCACTCCTTCCAATGCGGGTACTGCACGCCCGGGTTCCTGATGACCGCGACGGAGCTGCTCAACGAGCGCCCGCACCCGACGGCGACCGAGGTGCGCGAGGCGATCTCCGGCAACCTGTGTCGCTGCACCGGCTACGAGAGCATCGTCCAGGGCATCCTGCTGGCCGCGGAGCGCGGCGCATGAGCGCCCCACAGGCCACCCGCTTCACGGGCAAGAGCGTCCGGCGCGTCGAGGACGAGAAGATCCTCAGCGGCCGCGGTCGCTACGTCGACGACATTCGACTGCCGCGCATGGTGCACGCCGTCTTCCTGCGCAGCACGGTGGCCCACGGCCGCATCGTCAGCCTCGACGTCGAGCAGGCGCGGACGCTCGACGGCGTCGTGGCCATCGTCACCGGAGCGGAGCTCGCGCAGATCACCAACCCGATGCAGCTCGGGCCGGAGACACCGGACGTGCTTCGTCCGGTGTTCACCCCGCTCGCCACCGACAAGGTGCGCTACGTCGGCGATCCGGTGGCGCTGATCCTGGCCGAGAGCCGCTACGCGGCCGAGGACGCGCGCGACGTGATCTTCGTCGAATACGACGGCCTCGATCCCGTCGCGACGATCGAGCAGGCGGAGGATCCGGCCGGGCCGGTGCTCTTCGAGGACGTCGGCTCGAACGTCCTCTACACCGAGAGCGTGCAGTTCGGCGACCCGGATGCGGCGTTCGCCGGAGCACGCGTGGTGCGCGAGACGTTCACCCCCCAGCGTGTCGCACCGGTGCCGATGGAGACCCGTGGCGGCGTCGCCGATCACCATCCCGGCACCGGCGATCTCGTCTACCACGCGGCGACACAATCCCCGCACGCGCTGCGGCTGCTGCTCTCGGGCCTGCTCGGCCAGCCGGCGGAGCAGCTTCGCGTGATCACGCCCGACGTGGGCGGGGCCTTCGGCCAGAAGGCCGGCGTCGCCCGCGAGGACGTCGCCGTGTGTGCGGCCTCGAAGCTCCTGGGCCGCCCCGTCAAATGGGTCGAGGACCGCGTCGAGAACATGACCTCGGCCACGCACGCGCGCTCGGAGACCGTCGAGATCGCGGCCGCCGTCGACGATGACGGCACGATCCTCGCGCTCGACGTGACGATGAAGCTCGACCTCGGTGCCTATCCGATCCTTCCCTTCGCGCCGTCGTTCCTCGGACCGATCGTGCGCACGATGTTCGTCGGGCCCTACCGCATCGAGAACCTTCGCTGGCAGCACTCGGCGGTCGCGACGAACAAGGCCTCCTACGGCACCTATCGGGGTCCGTGGGCGGTCGAGTCGCTGGTTCGCGAGCTGTTGATCGACGACATCGCGCGCGAGCTCGGCCTGGACGCGGTCGACGTCCGCCGCCGCAACCTGCTGCGGGCCGACGAGCAGCCGCGCAAGATGATCACCGGCCCCACGATCGACGGCGTCAGTTCGCTGGAGACGCTCGAGCGCGCGGTCGAGCTCGCCGGCTACGAGGGGTTCCGCGAGGAGCAGCGCCGCGCCCGCGAGCGTGGCGCGCTGCTCGGTGTCGGCTTCTCGACCTACATCGAGCCGGCTCCGGGGCCGATCGACTTCTTTGCCTCCGCCGGCTCGCACCTGCCACCGAGCGAACGCGCGATCGCGCGGCTCGAGCCCGACGGGCACCTCACGGTCATCACGGCACAGGCACCGCACGGCCAGGGCCACGAGACGACGCTCGCGCAGGTCGCGGCCACCGAGTTCGGGATCCCGCTCGAGCACGTACGCGTGGTCCACGGCGACACGCAGCTCACGCCGTTCCTGCTGATCGGGACCGGCGGCTCGCGCGCCGCGACGATGGCGAGCGGCGCCGCGCTCCACGCCACGCGGCTCGTCAAGCAGAAGGTGCTGGCGATGGCCGCCAACATGCTCGAGATCTCGCCCGACGACCTCGAGATCGTCGACGCCGTGGTGGCACCCAAGGGCGACCCCGAGCGCGGCATTCCGCTCGCCGGGATCGCGATGGCCGCGTACTTCGCGACGCCGCCCGGTGAGGACGAGGGCCTGCGCAGCAGCGCGCTCTACGAGCAGCCGGCCGGCGGTTGGTCCGGCGGCACCCACGTCTGTTTCGTCGAGGTCGACCCCGAGACCGGGGTGGTCGAGCTGCTGCGCTACATCGTCGTCGAGGACTGCGGCGACCTGATCAACCCGGCCATCGTCGACGGCCAGATCCGTGGCGGCGTGGCGCAGGGCATCGGCATCGCGCTGCTCGAGAACGCGCTCTACGACGAGGACGCCAACTTCCTCGCCGGCACGTTCATGGACTATCTGATGCCGACGGCGATGGAGATCCCGACGATCGAGATCGAGCACGTCCACGGCCAGGGGCTCGCCGAGGTCAACTCGCGCGGCGTGGGGGAGGGCGGCACGATCGCCGCCCCGCCGGCGATCGCCAACGCCGTCGCCGACGCGCTCGGCGGCGTCCGGGTCACCGCGCTGCCGCTGACGCCCGAGCGCGTGCTCGACCTGCTCGACGCCGCCGGCGGAGCGGCGTGAGGCTCGAGAACTCCTTCGCCGTTCCGGCGTCCCCCGAACGAACCTGGGCGCTGCTCAACGACGTCCCGCGGGTCGTGCCCAACATGCCCGGAGCGGAGTTGACCGAGATCGTCGACGCGACGACGTGGAAGGCGACGATGCACGTGAAGCTCGGCCCGATCGCGCTCCAGTTCGCGACCGACGTGCGGCGCGAGGTCTCCGACGAGCGCGCGTTGCGGACCACGCTGGCGATCAAGGCTCGCGAGCTCAAGGGGCGCGGCGGGGCCACCGCGACGATCGAGTCCTCGCTCGACGCCGACGGCTCGGGGACGCGCGTGACGATCGTCACCGAGCTGCAGATGCAGGGCGCCGTGGCTCAGTACGGTCGCGGCGTCGTACCGGACGTCGCCGGCCAGCTCGTCGATCAATTCGCCGCGAATCTCGCCGGCCAGCTGCGCGAGAGCGACGGCTCGGCGGTCGCCGGCAGCGCTGAGGCGGCCGGCGAGGGGCAGCGCACAGCGGCCGGCGGACCCGCCGATCCCGTCGCCGTGGCGCCGATCGGCGGCCTGCGGCTGATTCTCCGCGCGATCGCACGGTCGTTGCTGCGTCTCATGCCCGGACGGCGAGCGAAGTAGCGCCTGGCCGCCGTGCCCGGCGGTCCGCCACGCACTCGACGAGCGCCTGCCGCAACGCCGCGGTCGCTCATCGTTTGTGCCAACGTAGGGGCGGGTATGACCATCTCGTGGCGTCCTCGGAGAGCGACCGGTCGCGGCGCGAGCCGATGAGGCGCCGGCGGCCGAGCGCGCGGGACGGCGCCACATTCGGGATCTCGCCGGCACGACGGCTGGCAGCCTGTGCCGCGGGCGGTGCGCTGACCGCCGTCGTCGTTGCCGTGGTCGGGCCGTGGTGGTTGATTCCGCTCGCCGGATGGGACGCTTCGGCCTTGACCCTGCTGGGTTGGACATGGCGGTCGCTGTGGTCGATGGACGCGACGCGTACCGCGAGCCACGCGACGCGAGAAAGCCCGAGCCGCGCCTACGCGGACCTGATACTGCTCTCGGGCAGCCTGATCAGCCTCGTCGCCGTCGGCCTGGTCCTCGTGCGTGCAAGCCACGAGGCGGGCCTGGCCAAGGGGCTGCTCGTCGGGATGAGCGTCGCCAGCATCGTCCTCGCCTGGGCGGTCGTCCACACCGTGTACACGCTGCGCTACGCCAAGCTCTTCTACCAGGGCGAGCCCGAGGGTGTCGACTTCAACGACGAGCGCTCCCCGGACTACGGCGACTTCCTCTATCTGGCGCTGACGATCGGCATGACCTTCCAGGTCTCCGACACCAATCTCACCGCCAAGGCGTTCCGCCGCCTGGCCCTGCGCCACGCCGTGCTGTCATACATGTACGGGGCGTTGATCATCGCGACGACGATCAACCTGATCGCGGGCCTCGGAAAATAGCGCTGCGGACAGGGGCGAGGCCCGGGACCCGGCCGCCGTCCCGGGGTTTTGGTCTCGGCAGCGTGCGGCTCGGCTTGACCGTCCCCGGTGCACCCGGTAGGATCATGCAATCGTTTGCAAGCCGGTCCGAAGGCTGACACGAACCGTCGGCACGCCGCCACGAACGACCTCCACGCACATGAACGACCGTCACAGAACCGCATGAACGACGAAGGGCGACTGCGCCTCGGCTGGATCGGCGCCGGCCGGATGGGGTTCGCGCTCGCCACGCGGCTGCTCGAGGCCGGCCACGACGTGGCCGTCTACAACCGCACGCGGGCCAAGGCCGAGCCGCTCGCCGAGCTCGGGGCGACCGTGGTGGACACCCCGGCGGAGCTCGCCGACCGCGACCTCGTGTTCACGATGGTCGCCGGGTCGGCCGACTTCGCGCAGGTCGTGCTCGGCGACGAGGGGCTGCTCTCACGCCCCGGTGTCGTGCCCCGCCTGCTCGTCGACCTGACGACGCTCTCACCCGTGGCGTCCGCCGAGGTCCGCCTCGCGGGCGCGCGCCTCGGCACGGCGGTCCTGGCGGCTCCGGTCAGCGGCAACCCGAAGGTCGCCGCCGCGGGTCGCCTGACGATCGTCGTCTCGGGCGACGGCGAGGCCTGGGCCCGGGCGCGGCCGTATCTCGAGCTGCTGTGCGCCCGTGTCACCTACGTCGGCGAGGGCGAGCGCGCCCGGCTGGTCAAGATCTGCCACAACCTGATGCTCGGCATCGTGGCTCAGTCGCTGTCCGAGATCACCGTGCTCGCCGAGAAGGGCGGGGTCGCGCGCGCCGACTTCCTGGCGTTCCTCAACGACAGCGTCATGGGCTCGATGTTCACCCGCTACAAGAGCCCGGCGATCGTCAACCTCGACTTCACGCCGAGCTTCACGCCGGCGCTGCTGCTCAAGGACTTCCACCTCGGCTTCGAGGCCGCGCGCGAGCTCGGCGTGCCGATGCCGCTCGCGGCGACCGCCGAGCAGATCATCCAGAGCCTGGTCGGCAACGGCTACGACGACGTCGACTTCGCGGTGCTCCTGGAGGTGGCGGCCAACGGCGCCGGCCTCCAGCTGGAGCCCGAGAACGTCTATGTCGACGACGGCCTGAGCCCGGTCGGCACCGACAACGGCGCCCGCGCCACCGCCGCCACGCCGCCGCAGCCCTAGCGGCTGCCCGGCTCGCGCGGCGCCTTCAGGTGACGCGCGCGTTGCGATCGCGCTCGCGCTGCACGCGGCGCGTCCATTCGCCACGGGTCTCGCCGCTGCGGCCGATGGCCGCCATGCGGGTGGCACGCTGTCCGGCTTGTGAACGGGCTTGCCGTGCTTCGCTCGCGAGGACCCGGAGGATCTCGCTGATCAGGCCGGCCTCGGAGGCCTGGCGCATTCGGAGATAGCTGTTGCGTGACATCGCGTCGCCCTCCTATGTATTGAGCCGGGGGAGCAGCTTTGGGGCTCGCGCCGAAGATAGCACCGCGACGGCGTTCTCCCAACGAAAACGCGGAAAACGCCGCAAATAGCGGGGAGACCGGGGCTCAGGCCTGGCGCTGGCGCCGCCGGGTGTTGGCGCGACGGCCCGCGGTCGGCGCGCTCGCACCCGGGCGCGGCGGCCTGCCGTGGGCGCGGCGCGGCGTCGCGGGCCGCGCCCGCGGGACCGGCGCTCCGCGGCTGCCCGGCGCGACGCTGTGCTCGATGCCGAGCTCGTCGGCGAGGCCGGCGATCTTGTCACGCTCGGCTGCGGAGTGGAAGGTGATGCCGATCCCCGAGCGCCCGGCGCGCCCGGTTCGCCCGACCCGGTGGATGTAGGCGTCGCGGTCCTCCGGCGGGTCGAAGTTGATCACGTGCGAGATGCGGTCGACGTCGATGCCGCGCGCGGCGATGTCGGTCGCGACGAGCGTCGAGACCTCGGCCGCCTCGAAGCTGGCGAGCGCCCGCTCGCGCTGGCTCTGAGAGCGGTTTCCGTGCATCGCGACGGCGTCGACGCCGTGGTCGCCGAGGCGCTTGACGAGGCGGTCGGCGCCGCGCTTGGTGCGCACGAAGACCAGCGTCAGGTCACGATCGACGTCGAGCTCGGCGACCAGCGCCGCGACGCGCGACGGCGTTTCGACCTCGAGGAAGCGGTGCTCGACGATCGCCGCGGAGTGCGCCGGGTCGCCGGCGTAGTCGAGGCGCACGGCGTTGCGCGTGTAGGCCTTGGCGACGCGGCCGGTCTCCCCGGAGAGGGTTGCCGAGAAGAACAGCGTCTGGCGGTCGGTCGGGCACAGGCTGACGATCCGGTCGACGGCCGGGCGGAAGCCCATGTCGAGCATCCGGTCGGCCTCGTCGAGGACGAGCAGCTGGATCTGGTCGAGCTCGAAGGCTCCGCGGGCGATCAGGTCCTCGAGGCGTCCGGGGGTCGCGACGATGATGTGGGCGCGCGCGGCGATCTGGGATTGGCGCGACAGGCCGACGCCGCCGTACACCGGGGCCGTCTTCAGCGCCCGCGCGTGGGCGATCGGGTAGAGCTCCTCGGCGATCTGCACGACGAGCTCGCGGGTGGGGGCGAGGATCAGCGCCGCGGGCCGCGGCGCCTCGGCGGCGATCAGCTCGACCATCGGCACCGCGAAGGCGAGGGTCTTGCCGGAGCCGGTCGGTGAGCGCACGAGCACGTCGTGGCCGTCGAGGACCTCGCCGATCACGAGCGTCTGGACGGGGAACGGATCGCTGATGCCGCCGCGGGCGAGCGCGTCGACAACGGCGCGCGACACGCCGAGATCGGCGAAGGACGATTGGGACATTGGATTACTCCTGTTCAGCAGCGCTTGGCCGCAAAAGATTCGGGAGGCTCTGGCTGACCCGAAACCTT
>Ga0307372_10013532_pt1 | contig 10542 bp, 9 predicted proteins | sample OX1MG_FD_202533 | JGI IMG/M metagenome (GOLD analysis project Ga0307372, IMG submission 202533) | Soil microbial communities from Risofladan, Vaasa, Finland - OX-1 | ecosystem: Environmental > Terrestrial > Soil > Coastal area > Acid sulfate soil | place: Finland: Risofladan, Vaasa | collected... | reverse complement strand
CCGGGCGACGTACGCGAGGTCTCGCCCGGTTACGCGCGCAACTTCCTGTTCCCGCAGCACCTCGCGGTGGTCGCGGACCAGAACACGGTCGACCAGATCCGCCGCCGCGAGGAGGCGACCCGCCGGCGCGTCGAGAAGGCGCTCATCGACGCCCGGGAGACCGCGCAGCGTCTCCGCAAGCTGACCGTCACCGTCTACGCGAAGGCCGGCGAGGCCGGCCGTCTCTTCGGCACAGTCACCACCGCCGACGTCGCCAAGCAACTGAAACGCGAGGCGGGGATCGACATCGACAAGCGGAAGATCGAGATCGACCCGCCGATCCGCTCCCTCGGCCCTCACGAGGCCACCATCGAGCTCCACCCGGAGGTCACGGAGACACTCAAGGTCGTCGTCGCGGCCCAATGACCTCTCTCCCGCAGGCCGAGCTGGTGGGACGCGGGGCCGCTGCGGGGGCCCCTCCGATGCGTGTCCCGCCGCACGACAACGAGGCCGAGCAAGCCGTGCTCGGCGGCATCCTCATCGACCGCGAGGCGCTGTCGATCGTGCGCGACGTGCTGGTCCCGGAGGATTTCTACGCGGAGCGCCACGCGGTGCTCTATCGCGCCGCGCTGGCTCTCGACGATCGCGGCGAGGCGATCGACACGGTCACGCTTCGCGACCAGCTCGACCGCGGTCCGGGCATCGGCCGTGCGGGCGGCATGGACTACATCGCCGAGCTCACCCTGGTGGTCCCCAGCTCCGCGAGCGTCAAGCACTACGCGGACATCGTGATCGGTCACGCGCTCCGGCGCCGCCTCATCGAGGCGGGCGGCAAGGTGAGCCGGCTCGGCTTTGACAACACGACACCGGTGAGCGAGGCCATCGATCAGGCGGAGCAGGAAGTCTTCAAGATCGGTCAGGAGAGTCGGGGCTCGGAGATGCGCAACATCGCGCCCGTGGTGCGCGAGTGGTGGGATATCCTCGAGAAGCGCATCGAGCACAAGCAACTGGTCACCGGCGTGCCGACGAACTTCTCGAAGCTCGACATGCTCACCCAGGGGCTGCAGCCCGGAGAGCTCATCATCCTGGCGGCCCGTCCCGCCGTCGGCAAGACGTCGTTCGCGCTCAACATCGCTCGCAACGCGGCGGTGCTGGCGGGCAGGCCGGTCGTGGTCTTCTCGCTCGAGATGTCGCGCCAGTCGCTCGTGCAACGGCTCATCTGCAGCGAGGCGCACGTCGACTCGTACATGCTCCGAACCGGGCAGGCGGATTCGATGGCGTTCCAGAAGATCGCCAAGGCGATGGACACGCTCACGCACGCCGATCTCTGGATCGACGACTCACCGGGGCTCGCCATCAACACGCTGCGTGCGCGCGCTCGCCGGATGAAGGCGCAGCACAAGATCGAGCTGATCGTCATCGACTACCTCCAGCTGATGCAGGGGGGCAGACGCGACTCTCGGGTGCAGGAGGTGTCCGACATCTCCTCCGGTTTGAAGGCGATCGCCAAGGAGCTCGACGTCCCAGTGCTGGCGCTGTCCCAGCTCTCCCGGGCCGCCGAGCAGCGCGAGAACAAGCGCCCCCAGCTCAGCGACCTCCGCGACAGCGGCTCGATCGAGCAGGACGCCGACGTCGTGCTCTTTCTCTACCGCGAGGGGATGCACAACCGCGAGATCGACAAGGGGAAGACCGAGCTCATCGTCGCCAAGAACCGCAACGGCCCGGTCGACGACCTCCCTCTGGTGTTCATCGCCGAGCAGACGGCGTTCCGTGAGCCCTACCTCGCGGCCGAGTGACGGGGCGGTTGCGCAAAAGGTCGCGAGGAGCAGTCGCCGTGTCACGGTCCGGCCAACGCCACGAGGCCGGGTGTGCAACCCTGATTAAATGAGATCGATGAGACGAGCCGTGCAGATCGCTCGCGCCGTGATCGGCTCGCCGTGGACCCGGGTCAGCGGCACGGTCGTCGGGCTCGCCATCCTGGCCCATTCGATCAACCTGCCCCAGGCGGTCGCGAGCCTGGCGCATGCCGACCCACTCTGGATGGCGGCGGCGCTCGGCCTCACGGTGCTCGCGGTCGCGGCGAGCGTCGTCGAATGGGGTGTCCTCCTCCGGACCGCCAATGCGCCCGCAGGCGCCGGGGCTGGATCCCTCCTCAGCTGGCGCCGCTTGAGCTCCACGTACCTGCAGGGCGTCTTCTTCACGCAGATGCTTCCCGCGGGCGTCGGCGGTGACGCGATGCGCACGGTCGAGATGGGCCGGCAGATCGGCCACGGACGCGTGCTCGCATCGCTCGCAGGCAGCCGGCTGGCGGGCATGCTCGGCATGACCTGCTGGGGGATCGCGGCGGCCATCCTGTTGCGCGCGCTCCTCGGCACCGGGGTGGTGATCGTGATCGCCGGGCTCGCCGCCGCGGTCGTGGTCATCTGGCTCGTGGCGCTCAGTGCCGATCGCCTCGTGCCCCACCGTCTGCTCGCTCGCCTGTCCGGTGCCATGAGCCGAGGCGTGCGTTCGTTCAGCGACGCCTTCGCCGGCTACCGGAAGCATCCCCACGCTGTCGCCCAGTCGCTCCTGGTTGGCGCCGCGGGCTGGGGATTCAATCTCCTTGCCCTGAGCGTCGCCGCCCGCGCAATCGGTGTCGATCTCAGCTGGACCGTGCTCGCCGTCTGCATCCCGATCACCCTCCTGGTCGCTCTCGCGCCCTTCAGCATCAACGGCCTCGGACTCCGCGAAGGCGTCCTCGTCGCGCTGCTGTCCCACACCGGCGTCTCGGTGGCACACGCCGGCGCCATCTCCGTGCTCATCGACCTGCAGATGATCCCGTTCGCCGTGCTTGGCGCGGTCCTCTGGTCGCGCCGGCGGCGCGGCAACCGCACGCCGGCACAGATCGCCGTCGAGGCGGCACGCATCGAGGATGTCGCACTCGCGGAGTTGACGTCTGGTGCGCCTAGACTTCAGCGGCGTGACCCGGCAGTTCAGCGACTTCCTGGCGGCCCACGCGGCGCGGATCGCCGATTTGTGGGAGAGGCAGATATCACCGGCTGACGCCGGTGAACCCCTCGATCGCGCCCGCGGACCTCGGCAGTTCGTCAACGCCGTGCTCGTCGCATTGACCGCGGACGACTTCCGGCCGCTGGTCGCCTATCACCACCTCGATGCCGGGACCGGCGTCGCGCGCCGCCTCCAGAAGGCGCTCACCAACCTCAGCGCGCTCCGCCAGGCGACCTCCGAGGCGGTGCGCGAGGAGCGTCTCGACGCCGATGAGACCCTCGCGCTCGCCGCCACGACCGCCGACGACATCGAGGCGGTCGGGCAGCACCTCGCCGCGTCGTGTGTCGCAACGCTCGAGCACCGCCTGTCAAGCGCGACCTCCGAGTCGTCGGCGCGGGGCACGTCGCTGTCGATCACCATGCACGAGCTCCGCCGCCCGCTCACCATCCTCAACAGCTACGGGCAGCTGCTCAGCGCCGGGATGCTCGGTGCCCTTCCCGAGACGGCGATCGTGGCCATCGAGGGCATCACGGCGAGCACCGAGATGATGGTTCGCATGGTCAATGCGCTCGCCGAGCTGGCGCGCCTCGAGGATCCCGACGACCGCCTCTCACTCGAGATCATGGACGCCGAGGAGGTCGTCGGTGAGGCGATCGAGCACGTCGCCATGGAGGCCAAGCTTCGTGACTCGACGATCACCAGCGAGTGTGAGCACGGCCTGACGATGAAGGGCGACCGGCGCCGGCTGATCCTCGCCCTGACCAACCTGCTCGGCAATGCCGTCAAGCACGGGCCGATGGGATCCCCGATCGAGGTGCTCGCGGCACGCGACGGTGACTCCGTGCGTTTCACCGTTCGCGATCACGGCGCTGGGTTCCCGGTCGCGGACACGGGCCACCTCTTCGACAAGTACTTCCGCTCGGTCGCGGAGCGGCAGCGCAAGGTGCCGGGGAGCGGCCTCGGTCTGTATATCGTGCGCACGGTGGCGGAGCGGCACGGCGGGACGGTGGCGGCGCGGAGCGTCCCAGGGAGCGGCGCTGAATTCGACATGACGATCCCGTTGCACCGAGAGGAGGTGACCGCATGACCACCACGGCGACCCGAAGGGAACGCGATTCGATGGGTGAGTTCGAGGTGCCGGCGGACGCCTACTACGGCGCCAACACGATGCGGGCGAAGGTCAACTTCCCGATCAGTGACCTGCGCCTCCCGCGCGGCTTCATCCGCGCCATCGGGCTGATCAAGCAGCAGTCGGCGCTGGTCAATCGCGAGCTCGGGCTGCTCGACGAGGACATCGCGGGCGCCATCATCCGCGCCGCCCAGGACGTCACCGACGGCGTCCTCGACGGCGAGTTCATCGTCGACGTCTTCCAGACGGGCAGCGGGACGTCGACCAACATGAACGCCAACGAGGTGATCGCCAACCGGGCGATCGAATTGCTCGGCGGTGTCCGAGGGTCACGCACTCCGGTGCACCCCAACGACCACGTCAACCTCGGCCAGTCGAGCAACGACGTGATCCCGACGGCGATTCAGGTCGCGGCCGCAGTTTCGTTGCGCGAGGAGACGATCCCCGCCCTGGCCACCCTCGAGGCATCCCTGCGGCGTCAGTCCGAGGAGCTGTGGCCGGTGATCAAGACCGGCCGAACCCATCTCCAGGACGCGACGCCGATCAGGCTCGGACAGGAGTTCCTCGGCTTCGCCGGGCAGATGGAGCGGGCGCGCCTCCGGTGCGAGGAGGCGATCGCCACGCTTGCCGATCTGCCGCTCGGGGGGACCGCGGTTGGAACCGGCGTCGGCACGCACCCCGAGTTCCCGCCCAGGGTGATCGCGCTCCTGGCGGCCGATCTCGGGATCCCGTTCCGGGAGACCGACAATCACTTCTGCGCGCAGTCGACGCTCGACGCGGTCGTGGCCGCGAGCGGGGCGCTTCGCGCGGTGGCGGTCTCGCTGTACAAGATCGCCAGCGACATCCGGCTGCTCGGCTGCGGCCCGCGCGCCGGGATCGCGGAGATCGCCGTTCCGGCGGTGCAGCCGGGCTCGTCGATCATGCCGGCCAAGGTGAACCCGGTCATCTGTGAATCGGTGACCATGGTCGCCGCGCAGGTGATCGGCAACGATGCGACCGTCGCGTTCTGCGGCGCCGCCGGCTCGCTCCTGGAGCTCAACGTGATGATGCCCGTGGCCGCCTACGACCTCCTCCAGTCCGCATCGCTGCTGGCGGCGTCGGCACGAAACCTGGCGACCCAGTGCGTCGACGGGATCACCGCCACCGACAACGGTCCGGCGATGGTCGAGCGAGGGCTCATGCTCTGCACCGCACTCGCGCCACGCATCGGGTACGACGCCGCGGCGGCGATCGCCAAGGAGGCGTACAACACCGGGCGGACGGTGCGCGAGGTCGCCCGCGAGCGCACCGGGCTCGACGAGGCCGAGTTGACGCGGCTGCTCGACGCCGAGGCGATGACCAGGCCCGGACGCGACGCCGGGCCCGGCGGCGGCTGAGGTGGCCGGCGGCAAGACCCTCGCGGTCGTGGGCGCCGGTGCGATGGGTGGACAGATCGCCTATCAGGCGGCCCTCCACGGGTACGACGTCCGCCTCATCAGCCGCAGCGAGGACCGGCTCCGCGCGGCCGTGAGCTCATGCTCGGCGCTGCTCCACCGCCGGGTCGAGAAGGGGAGGCTCGACGCCGGCGCCTGTGAGGCGGCACTTGCACGGGTGACCCCGGGCTCAGCGTTCGACGCGGTCGCCGGGGCGCAGACGATCATCGAGTCGGTGGCCGAGGACCGAGCCGTGAAGCTCGAGGTGTACGTGCGGATCTGCGAGCACGCCGATGATACCGCCATTATCGGCACAAACTCATCGACGCTCCCGTCATCGCTGCTCGAGAGCGCGGTGACACATTCCGAGCGCTTTCTCAACATCCACTTCTTCAACCCCGCACTGCTGATGGCACTGGTGGAGGTGGTCCCCGGGCCGCATACCGCGGAGGACGCGATCCTCCGGGCCATGGACTTCGCCAGGGCGATCGGCAAGACGCCGGTGCGGCTCGCCCGTGAGGAATACGGCTTCATCGCCAACCGCATCCTCTTCATCGCCATCCAGGAGGCGATGCGCCTGGTGCAGGGCGGCTACATCTCCGTCGAGGATTGTGATCTCGCGATGCGCAACGCACTCGGATGGCCCATGGGACCCTTCCAGCTCTCCGACCTGGTCGGGCTGGACGTGGTCGAGGCGATCCTCGACGAGGGTTTTCGTCAGACCGGCGATCGGCGTTGGGAACCGGTCGAGTTGCTCCGGGATCTGGTCGCGCGGGGGAGGCTCGGCAACAAGACGGGCGGGGGGTTCTTCACGACCTAGCCGCGGTGTCGTGGTGCGGCCGGCTCCCGGCTCGCGCACGATGCCATGCGCTCAGAGCAGCCCGAGCGCCTCCAGCACATCGGCGACGCCACCCTCCTCCGGTGGCGCGCACGTGGCGTCGGCGGCCGCGATCACCTCCGGGCGCGACGACTCGACGGCAACCGCGTAGCCCGCCGCGGTCAGAAGCTCGACATCGTTGGGCGCGTCGCCGAACGCAACCGCGTCGGCAAGGGTGTAACCGAGCCGCTCGCAGACGATCTCGCACGCGACGGCCTTGCTCACGTCGGGGTCGAGGATCTCGACGAACTCGGGGTTCGAGCGGGTGACGCGCGCACTCCCCGCGAGCTCCCTGGCCATCACCACGATGGCGCGATCCACCTCGGCGAGGTCGTCGATGACGCAGGCCGCCTTGGTCGTGCCGGCTGCGAGCAGCGGCTCGAGGTCCGGCACCAGGCGGAATTGCACCCCGCTGATTCGCGAGTAGAGCCACGCCTCGGGGCGGTCCTGTTCACAGAGCAGCTCGTCGTGCTGGTACGCCTGGAAGTGCCAGCCCCGCTCGCGGGCGACGCGCAATGCCCGTCGCGCGGGAGCCGCACGGAGCGGCTGCTCGAAGATGGTCGGACCGGGCGAGCCGTCGCGGCGAGGGGTCTCGCGGACCAGCGCCCCCTGATAGCAGACCAGCGGCTGGAGGGTGCCGAGCTCATTCGCCCACGGGAGCGCGGACCGGTACATGCGCCCGGTGGCGACGATCACCGGCATGCGGGCGGCCAGCGCCCGGACGGCGTCGCGGACCCGCGGGTGGAGTCGCTGACGGTAGTCGATGGTGGTGCCGTCGAGGTCGAGGACCACGACGCGCGGCACGAATGCCGCTGCCGGCGGTCTCGAGTCGCGGATACCGGCGAGCGGATTCACCGGGGGACGCGCGCGCTGACGCGGTTGCACGGCATCAGATGATCTTACGCAGGCGTCAACGAGCCAATCCGGGGTAGACTGACGTTGTCTTGCGTTCGTCTTCTCGCGCGCGGTTTGGTAGACCGCTCGCCGCAAGGCCCCGTCCCGCCGCCCCGGCGCCGGTCGATGAGGCCTTGAATGTCATCCCCGAACCGGTCAGCTTCGACGAGCTTGGCTTGAGCGTCGCCATGCAGAACACGGTGGCCGAGCTCGGATACACGATGGCCACGCCGATCCAGGCAGGATCACTGCCGTTTGCATTGGCCGGTCGTGATGTCATCGGCCAGGCGCAGACGGGGAGCGGGAAGACGGCGGCTTTCGGAATCCCGATCATCGAGCGGCTCGATCCACGTGATGGTCCCGTGCAGGCGCTGGTGCTCTGCCCGACGCGAGAGCTCGCGGTTCAGGTCCATGACGAGCTGACGAGGCTCGGCAAACGCCACGAGCTGCGCAGCGTCGCCATCTACGGCGGCGACTCGATCGGACGCCAGATGGAGGAGCTGCGCCAGGGCGCGCACATCGTCGTCGCGACTCCCGGCAGGCTTGGCGACCACATCCAGCGGCGCTCCCTGACCCTGGCGAACGTTCGCGTCTGCGTGCTCGACGAAGCCGACCGCATGCTCGACATGGGTTTCGCGCCGGACGTCGAACGCATCCTTCGGCAGTGTCCGCCGCAGCGCCAGACGCTGCTCTTCAGCGCCACCATGCCGGAGTGGGTGCGCAGGCTCGCCCTGCGCCACATGCACGACCCCGAAACCGTCGAGATCAGCACGCGTCCGGAGATCCCCACGGAGGTCCGCCAGCTCTACGTTCAGACGACCTGGGCTGACAAGACCGACGCGCTCGCGCAGATCCTCGACCAGCCCGACGTCGTCATGGCCCTGATCTTCGTGGAGACGAAGCGAACCGCAGACGTGCTCCAGGCGCAGCTCGGCGGACGCGGGTACCAGGTCGGCCTGCTGCACGGTGACCTCACCCAGCGCGAACGCGATCGCGCCATGCAGCAGTTCCGCGCCACCCACATCAAGTACCTGATCGCCACCAATGTCGCCGCGCGGGGACTCGACATCGACGACATCTCGCACGTGATCAACTACGACGTGCCGCTCACCCCAGACGAGTATCTGCATCGGGTCGGCAGGACGGGTCGAGCCGGACGGGCGGGCGTCGCCGTCACCCTGATCACGCCGAGCGAGATCCTCAAGCTCCGCGACGTCGAGAAGCACGCGCGCACGCACATCGAGCCCGCGACCCTCGACGAGGATTTCCCCGCGACCGTGGTCAGCGCCCAGGCCTGAGACAGGCACCGAGACAGATGCTGCCGGCGATGCACGATACGGGGACTGGTGCGGCGGTGCTGTTCCTCCATGCGTTCACGCTCGATGGGTCGCAGTGGGACCACCAGGTCGCCGCGCTGTCCGACGATGTGCGCTGCATTCGCGTCGACCTGTGGGGTTGCGGCTCGTCGGCCGCGCCGCCCGGCGGCGAACCCACCCTCGAAGGGTTCGCCAACGCGGCGCTCGCCGTACTCGACTCACTGCACATCGACCGAGTCGCCGTTGTGGGGCTCTCGATGGGCGGGTACCTCGCTTTCGCGTTGTGGCGGCTGGCGCCCGAGCGAATCCGCGCGCTCGTCCTCTGCAACACGCGCGCGGCCGCCGACAGCGCCGCAGCGCGTGCGGACCGCATCGCGATGGCCGAACAGGTGGAGCGCGACCAATCGGTGGAGTCGATCGTCGAGCCGATGGTCGCGCGACTGTTGAGCCCGCATGCGCGGTCCGAGGCACACATCGTCGACCCGGTGCGGGGACGGATCCGGCGCTGCACGCCCGCGGGAATCGCGTATGCGCAGCGTGCAATGGCGGCTCGACCCGACAGCACCGAGCTGCTTGCGTCCATCACCGTGCCCAGCCTGGTCATCGCCGGAAGCCAGGACGCGATCATCACGACGAGCGAAGTTCATGCCATAGCTGACAGCATCCCGGGGGCGAGCTACGCCGAGCTCGACTGCGGCCACCTCAGCAACCTCGAGCTTCCTCGCGCCGTCAGCGAGCAGCTCGCCCGGTTCCTCGTACCGGCGAGAATGGCGTCGTGAGCCAGCTGCCCGGCGAGCTCCTCGACATCCTCGTCTGCCCGCGCTGCCGGGGACGGCTTGCGGTCGAACCGGCGTCGCTGCGCTGCGACGCCTGCATGCTGCGCTACCGCGTGGACAGAGGCATCCCCGTGATGCTGATCCACGAGGCCGAGCCCTTCGGACCCGACGCCGGCTCTCCGGGTGTCCGCTAGGCTGGGTCAGACACCGACCGCCTCGGTCGCGACCGAGGCGGGAGCTGCGCAGAAGCCCTCGTAGTCGATGGGCTCGGTGATGGTGGGATTCTCCCCACACACCGGGCACTGAGGGTCCCGCGGTACGCGAAACTCGCGGAATTTCATCGCCAGCGTGTCGATGTGCAGCAGGCGCCCGGTGAGCAGGTCACCGGCGCCGGTGATCAGCTTGATGACCTCGGTCGCCTGCAGGACGCCGACGATCCCGGGGAGGACGCCGAGCACGCCTGCCTCGGCGCACGAGGGCGCTTCCTCGGGCGGGGGCGGCGAGGGGTAACGGCAGCGGTAGCAGGGCGATTGGAAGGGCACCACCGTGGTGACCTGGCCCTCGAACCGGAAGATACCGCCGTCGACCATCGGCTTTTTGGCAAAGATGGCCACATCGTTGGCGAGATACCGGGTCGGGAAATTGTCGCAGCCGTTGACGATGATGTCGTACTGGTCGAAGATCTCGCGCGCGTTGTCACCGTTGAGCACGACGTTGTGCTCGACGACGCGGACGTCACTGTTCAGCGCGGTGAGCGCCACCCGAGCCGACGCGGTCTTGAGCATCCCGATCCGATCCTCGGTGTGGAGGATCTGTCGCTGCAGGTTGCTCCGGTCGACGGTGTCGAAGTCGACGAATCCGATCGTGCCGACGCCTGCCGCCGCGAGATACAGGGCGGCAGGACTGCCGAGACCACCGGCTCCAATGAGCAGGACTCGCGCGTCGAGCAGCTTCGCCTGGCCCTCTGCGCCGATCTCGGGGATGAGGAGGTGCCGGCTGTAGCGCTGCTGCTGCTGGGCCGTGAGGACGCGGGGGACGATGAACTCGAAGCCGGCCTGCTTCCACGCGCCATAGCCACCCGACATCGACTGGACGTCGGTGTAACCGAGTTCCTGAAGGGCCCGAGCGGCGAGCAGGGACCGGACTCCGCCCGCGCAGTAGAGCGTGATCG
>Ga0307372_10013531_pt1 | contig 10543 bp, 7 predicted proteins | sample OX1MG_FD_202533 | JGI IMG/M metagenome (GOLD analysis project Ga0307372, IMG submission 202533) | Soil microbial communities from Risofladan, Vaasa, Finland - OX-1 | ecosystem: Environmental > Terrestrial > Soil > Coastal area > Acid sulfate soil | place: Finland: Risofladan, Vaasa | collected... | reverse complement strand
CCCGGCCGCGACAACCGGGCCATGGCCGGATTGTCCATGGGGGGCATGCAGACCTACTCCACCGGACTTCACAATCTCGACAAATTTGCCTATCTGGGCGGCTTCAGTGGCAACTGCCAGTCGTTCGGCGGTGGTGCGTTTGATCCGAAAACGTCGTGCGGTGGCGCGTTTGCAAATCCCACCGCCTTCAACAAGCAAGTCAAGCTGCTGTTCTTGTCCACCGGCTCGGTGGAGGGCCCTGGGGTGAAGAATTTCAGCGATGAGCTGACCAAGGCTGGAATCAAGAACGTGTACTTCGAGTCGCCCGGCACGGCGCATGAGTGGCTGACCTGGCGGCGCGCGCTGGAAGATTTTGCGCCCAGGCTGTTCCGCTAACGTGGCGTCATCATGGAGCGGAGGCCGCCAGGGGCGGCTTCCGCTCCAAAACCCGCACCGAAGACATCGCGCCCGGATGCGCCTGTGGGCTAGGCGGATCAAGATATGCGGCTCGGCAGACTGCCGTGCCAGGAGCAGAGAGGGTCATTGTCAATGCACCGCAACCTAGCCCGAAACTGCGTGACCGCCGCCGCGTTACTGCTCGGCCTCGCCGTGTTGCTTCAATTGCCCGTAGCCGCGGCCCCGCCCAGCGGGAGTCCATCGGTGGCGGCCACGGCACTCAAGATCGTGTTCGGAATACACGGTACCTGGTCACAGATGCCGGACCATCTCGTGAGCTCGCGGATGACCAGCGGCGCCTTGATCGGCAATGGCAGCGTCGGCATCGCCATCGGCGGCACTCCTGACCAGCAGGAGTTCTACGTCGGGCGCGATGACTTCTGGAGCGTCCTGCGCGGACGCATCATGCCCGTGGGCCGCCTGCAGCTGAGCTTTCCCGCCTTGCAGGGAGGGTCTGCACAGCTCAGCGAGAACATCGGCCCCGCCAACGTCACCGCCAGCTTTGCGGAAGGCGCCCACCAGCTCAACACCCAGGCTTGGGTCGCCTCTGACAGCAACGTCTTCTTTATCCAACTGCAGAATCCCGGGGCCACCGCGCTGCCGGTGAGCGCGGCCCTGCTGGATGGCTATGGACACCAGGATCGCGAGACGCTGGGGGGCGTGTCAGGAGACGTGAGCTGGCTCAGGGTCTCGCCCGAGGTGGTGCCGGCGGTCATCGGCGGCGCCATCCAGCAACCCATGGCGCCACGGCGGAGGTTCGGCCCGCAGCCGCCTCCGGTCCCCCCGCTCCCCGGGGACGCCAATGTGCGCTCCGTTCAGGTCTTTGCCCGCTACCAGCCGACACTGGCCGCCGCGCCATCGAAACCCCTCTACGCCTGGGCAGCGAAGACGGCGTTGGCCGGTGACGCGGCCAATACGGCCGCGCCCCCCATGTTCTCGGGCGGCGAGATCATCATGCCGCAGCGCCAGTTCACGGTGCGGGCCAACATCAACGTCGCCCACGCGGATGGGACGGGGGTGATCTTTTCGGCGCTGGTTGATCACCGCTGGATGAAGCAGCAGCAAGACGCCACCGATCCGCTGGGGAGCACCCGTGGGCACGACCTTCCCCGGACGCAGGGAGCTAACGCGGGTTTGCTCGTCTACCTTTCCCAGGGCCGATTGGCCGCCAATCTCAACGGCACGGTGATCACCGCCAACCGCGCCATTCCGCTGCAGCAGTGGGTGCAAGTGGCAGCCGCTTACGACGGCAGCAAGATGATCCTGCTGGTCAACGGAAAAAAGGTCGGCGGGACGGCTGACTTTCCCTCCGCCACGGCAGTCATGGGACCGCAATGGCAGTGGGCGGCCGCACATCCCGGGGACGCGCAAATCCCTTTCGACGGCTCCGCGCCCGAGGGTATGCTCGCCACCCGCATCATCGGGGCGCACGCCGCGATTGAAAATGGCGAGCTCCATTTCGTCATTCCCGCCGGCGGGCGCGTCACCGTGGCCGTGGCCGCCATGGACAACCGCGACACGGCACAATACGCCAGCGCCGCCATCTCCCGCCTGCAACAGGCTAGCGCCACCACCACGGCGGCCGCCTGGTCACGCCACCTGGCGTGGTGGCGAACGTTTTGGTCGAAGTCCTTTGTCGAAATTCCTGACAAGACCGTTCAATCCTGGTGGTACGGTTCGCTCTATGTGCTGGCGTCGTGCAGCCGCTCCGGCAACGTGCCGCCCGGGCTCTGGGGCAACTGGATTACATCTACTAATATGGGTTGGCAGGGCGATTACACCCTGGACTATAACTACCAAGCGCCGTTCTGGGCAGCGTTCCCCACCAACCATGTGAGTCTTGCCGACCCCTACGATGCCCCGTTGCTGGCCTGGATGGGCCGTGGGCGGGCGCTGGCGAAGAAGCAGAACTCAGTTGGGTTGGTGTATTACGCACATCTCGCCCCCTCGCCCGGTTGGAGCGCCGACAACTTCCGCTCCCTCGATCAGAAAAGCGATGCCCTGTTTGCCGCCGTGAACTGCGTCCAGCGCTGGCGCTATACCGGCGATGCCGCCTACGCCCGCAAGATGTGGCCTTTCCTGACCGGCGTGGCCGATTACTGGGACCACGACCTGAAGCTCGTGGACGGGCGGTACGTGGATCTCAACGACGCTCCCGATGAGCACTTGTGGGGACCGGCGACTGACGTGAATCCCGCCACCACCATCGCCTTTTTGAAGATGCTCTATCCGGCCCTGATTGATATGAGCAAGCAGTTGAACACCGGCCAGAAGATGCGCCCCACCTGGAGCGGCATCTTGTCGCGGCTCAGCGATTTGCCCATCGCTTCCGCCCATGGCGTGGCCGCGATTCAGCAGGCCGTGGGCACGCCTATTCCCGCCAACAAAATGGTGATTCTGCAGGCTGAGCACGGCATGCAGTGGGTGAACATCGGCAGAGGCGATCGCTTCTCCGCCAACCCGCCGGTGCAAGTCACGGGTTCCTCCGCCGGCATGAATTCCCTGCAAGCCGTATTCCCGGCCTGGAATGTCGGACTCGAAAGCAGCCCGGCGCTACGGCAGGCGGCGGCAAACACGGTGGAATACATGCCCCTCTGGTACGATTCCAACGACACCTCCAGCTTTTATCCCGCCGCCGCCGATGCGGGTTACGACCCCGATTCCATCCTCTCCCACCTGCACCTGCTGGTGACCAACATCGGATACCAGAACTTCGCTTACAACATTGGCAGTGGCGGGGTGGAGAATGAAGCCACCGTTCCCACCACGATTGCCGCCATGCTGGTGCAGAGCTACCAGAAGAACATCCATGTGTTCGCCAACTGGCCCAAGGACAAAGAGGCCTCCTTCGGAGATCTGCTGGCGGTGGGAGACTTCCTGGTCTCGAGTAAGATTTCCGGCGGCCAGGTGGCCTACGTTCGCATCCGCAGCCAGCGCGCCGGCCAGTGCAACCTCGCCAATCCTTGGGGGCCAGACCAAGCGGTGCAGTTGCGCGTGGCGGGCCAGTCCGCCAAAGTACTGCACGGAGCGGTCTTCAGCATCCCCACCCGGGCCGGCGAGACGCTGAATTTCACCCCCTTGGCGAATTGAACGGCTCACCACTTCTGGCGGTAGCTCCAAGCTGCCTCCAAACGGCCTATCTTGCCGCGAGTCAGCCCCGCAGCAGCGTCTGCACGGCGGGCTCGGGATCATCCTCGAATACGTAATCTGACCTGATCGCGCCGCGGCGGTGGTGCTCTGACCAAACCAGCGCCGCCAGCATGACGGCCAGGGCGATTACCAACCGCCGGCCGTCCTCTAACAGCCACTGCTCCCAGCCCGCCAGGGCAAATGCGCCGACGCCGAACCCCAACGCGTAGAGTGGCCACACGTAGGTCAGGTTCGCACCGCCTGGCTGGTAGGAACAGGTGAATGGAATTGTGTGCAGGTTCCAGGTCAGGCACTGAATCCAGGCGGCGCCCGCCACCGCCAGGAACGCAAGCTGGGCCAGCGCCACATGCGCCGGCCAACACCAGAACGTGAAGCCCGCCGCAGCCAGCAGCAGGACCGCGAGATACTCGCCCATGAGCCGGCGGGCGGACGCGGCCAGATCTCCAGACTCGCTGGCGCCGAGACGGAACACCCAATTGGCGCGCAGTTCGACCGGGACCGCAAAGCTGTTGCGTAACCCCGCTAAAAGGAAAAATGCCAGCACCAACGGTACCGAAATAGCTACGCGGCCGATTTCCGCGATTGCGGGCGCTTGGCGGTGCGAGGCCAGACTCAACCCTGACGCCAGCACCACCCCTGCGCCCAGCGCGAACCAGGCGCCAACCACCATGCGCTGCCGCCGGCAGCGGGCCAGCGTGATCGAGGCGAAACGAGCCACCGCTGCCTTGGGCGTCGAGCCGACCCGAAGCCGCCAAATCCGAAGCCCGCGGTGGCGGCCACGTGGGTGAGTCTCGGGGCGGAAGGCGCGATACGCGGAGAGCACGTAAAGACAGATGGCGGCAAGCACAACCACGCCGGCCCAGCCGGCCAGCGGCAAGGGCGAGGAGTGAAATCTACTTTTCCACGCCGGGTCCGGCTCCGATAGTCCTGTCAACAGCAGCAATGCCGAGATCACCGCCACCAGCCCGGCCAGTTGCATCACCGTTCCAATCCTTCTCAGGCCGCGAACGCCGGTGCAACCTAAGGCGAGTGCTCGCAGCCCCAGAACCGAACAGAAAGCGATGCTGGCCGTGATGATCACCGCTGCCGCCTGACGCGCCACGGCTAACAAGATGCCGCCGCCGGTCCAGTCCAGCAGCGGTATCAGCACCATGGACGATATGTTGACGCACAGCGTCAGCATTCCGAGCAGTGCTGCCAGCGCGGCCCCGTGGGCGGCGACCAGGCGGCGTGGTGGCACCGGCAGCGGGGCCAGGACGGCGCCATCGGCTCGATCCGGCAGCAGCACGTCCCACTCCAGCAGCGCCGCCAGCGCCACCAGCAGGCCGGAGTAATACGCCAGCTCGTTCAGGATCGGCCGCGCGTCGATCATCCCGAAGCCGAACCCTGCCAGAAAAAACGCCAGCACGATGCCCGGCGTGCCGAATACGATCGCGGCCAGGATCAACACCGAGCGCGGATCGGTGTCGCGCGCCAAGCCGTCGAGGCGCGCGAAGCGCCGCCAAGCGTTGTTGAAGAGGAGCCGGAATTGGCTCACGTTGCCCCTGCCAAAAGTGCCGCCAACTCCGCGGCTCGGCGGGTGACATCCCGTTGCTCCGTCAGCTCCGTAAAGATCGCCTCCAGCGTCGGCAGCGCCAACAGGGAGCGGAGATTGGTCACCAGATCGTCGGCCACGATGCGGCCGCGGTGCACCACGATCACGCGCTCACACAGCTTTTCCATCAACTCGAGTTCGTGCGCGGTCAGCAGGATCATGCGGCCGCGCGCCGCCAGGGCCTTGAACAATTGGCGCACCAGCAGGACGGTAGCCACGTCCAGGCCTGAAAACGGCTCGTCGAGAATCAGGATCTCCGGGTCATGCAACAGCGCCGCTGCCAGCAGGATCTTTTGCCGCATGCCTTTGGAATAATCATCCAACGACATGTCGGCGTCGCTTTCCAGGCCAAAGGCCTCGAGCAACCCCCGGATGCGCGGCCGCAGCACCAGCGGCCCTATGCCGCGCAGCCCGCCCACCAGCTCGAGGTATTCGTTGCCACTGAGGTGGCGATAAACCCGCGCCTCCTCGGGTACAAATCCCAAGCGCCGCTTGTAGCTTTCGATGTCGTCGCCGATCGGCCGGCCGTCCAGCAACACGGTGCCTCGTGTCGGCTGCAGCAGCCCCGACAGTATTTGTACCGTGGTGCTCTTGCCCGAACCGTTCGGGCCAAGGTAACCGCAGATCTCGCCCCGATGCAGGGCGAAGCTGGTCTCGTGCAGCACCTCCAACCGTCCGTAGGCTTTGGCAACTCCCCGGAGCTCCAGCATGGCGCGAATATAGCACGCTGGCCTCCACTTGCGCGGGCCACCGCTTTTTATGCTGGGCGGCGCCGTTGGAGGATGATGGCCAGCCGAGCCAGATCCGCCACCAACATCAGGATCGCCAGGATTGCCGCGACTCTAAGACCGATCCGGATTCCGGCGTTGGCCGCATGGACCGCAGCCTCGAACTCCGGCGGGCCCATAATCAAATCTCCAGCACGCATCAGCAGCAGAAAAATCCCCAGCGCGATGGTTTTTGAAGCGGCACCTTTGGCGCGCCGCTGCCACGCCTCCGGGCCATATCCCATCGCCAACGCATCGAGCGCCAACTCCGCCAGCAGGAGCGCCAGCACCGGCCAGAAAAGATGCGCCACTGCTGGGGTGTACCGCAAAAAGGCCGCCGCTGGACCAAAGGTCAGTAATGGACGCCCCGGAACCGCCGCCACCCAGTAGGCCACCATCAGCGCTCCCGGCAGCAGCTCCCCTGCGTTTCGCCAGCTCGCAGGCCACGAGCGAGTGTGCTCGAGTTTCGGCAGCTTGAGCGGATCCCATTCGTCCAGCCTCGCCGCCCAGCCGCGGCCACGGGTCGCCGTCCACTCCAGTGCCGCAAACACCAGCGTGACCCAGGCAAACGCCCACACCAGCACACGGCTGGGCCCTAACAGCACGCCTGCCGCCGATCCCCAACTCCACGCCGGCGCGACGGCCAGCGCCACGGCGTTGACGACCGCGTAGACCAGCCAGGCCAGGGACAACACAATCTTGAGGACGTACCAGTACATCGGCAGCCAGTAGGGGCCGATCAACGCCTGTTGCGGCAGATACCGTCCGCCGACCTGCACGGGAGGGCCATGCCGCTTTAAAATTGCCGCGATCTCCTCCGGCCGCAGCGGGCGCGCCAGCGCCGATTCACGGTCTTCGATCTCGGCCGTGAGGTTGGCGGCGATCTCGGCCACCACATCCTCGCTCTGCCGCGGCCACAGATGCTGGGCGACGGCGTGCAGGTAGCGGTTGAGCAGGTCGTAGGGGGTGGACGTAGGCGATTGGGTGGCCATGAGCATCTCGGTTGTTCAGAGGATTTGATCGAGCGCGGCGTTGATCTCCCGCCACTCGCGTTCAAGCAGTTTCAACACCGCCCTGCCGGCGTCGGCGACGAGGTAGAAGCGCTTGTTGCGCTTGTCTTCCTCACGCCATTGGCTCGTCAGCAGGCCTTGGCCCTCCAGCCGACGCAGCAACGGGTACAGCGTGCTCTCTTCGATCTCCAACCCGCGCTCCGCTAGCGCCTTGCGCAACGTATAGCCGTAGTGCTCGGTGCGCAGTTGCGCCAATACGGCGAGTACCAGGCAGCCGCGGCGCAACTCCAGCCGTAGATTGTCGATCAGTGCGGGTTCGTTCTGGACTCCAGCGCCGTTCACTACCATGTGGTACACACTGTATGGCATACAGTAGTCGGTGTCAAGAGGGCATCGCTCCCGGAATCGGAGGCGATGCACCCTCAGGATTCAGCTGTTTAGCTGGCGGTGGGCGCGGCGGCCACGCGGGAGACGCGGAAGCGGAACATCTCCGGTTCCCGTTTCTCGTACTCCCACGCCATCTCGCCCGGATGCGCCTGCTCGATCTGCATGCGCAGCGGCAGGGGATCGTGGTCGTTCACGATGAAGAACGACTCGCCCACGGCGAGCTGGTCAAAGGCGTAGAAGATGGTGCTGTGCCGGCGGGGACGCGGGGTTTGCCGCAGGTCCAAATCCAGGCCCTGGGGCGCCAACGAGTTCCAGATGGCGGGGTCGCTGGGGCGGATGAGCGTGACCAGTATCTGGGAATCGTCCTTGGCTTCGACCCGATGCTGCGCCCCCGGCGCCAACCGGACCAAGGTGCCCGGGGTCACCTCGACCTGGCTGTCGTTGTTCCAGAGTTGAATCTTGCCGGACACGCCAAAGATGGTGACCAAGCCATCGGTGGCGTGTTGCGGCAAGCCTTGTCCTGCCTTCAGCGATACCGCGATGACGCGCAGGATGGGGTCGTCGAGCAGCGTGCGGCGCCCGATGGAGTTGTCGTTGAAATCGTTGAAGTCGTTCAAGTTGATGGAATTCACAAGGGTAAGCATGAGCCTTGCAGGCCCGGCAGCGCCGCGACTTAGGTCACGCGGCCACCTCGAAAGGACAATACAACCCCGGCTGCATGGGCCAACTTCTCACAAGGCGACCTCTCGCCAAGTGATCCCTGTGGCTCTGTTGACAGAACGCCGGTCACCGCGGCGCGCGGCGCGGCGATTCCAATCCCGCGCGCACCAGCCGAGTTGGCGCGCGGTGCGCACGAGTCTCATCACTGGCGCCGCCGCCGACGACCCCTCGGCGGTGGCCACCTACGCCAGCGCCGGCTCGGCGTTTGGATCCGGAATGTTGTGGACCGCGCCGGCGTTATTTCCCATGCGGGCGGTAGTGGTGTATCTGGCCTCGAAGCTGGGCCAGGTGTCCAGGCAGGGTCTGGTGGGCACCTCAAGACGTTCTTTCCGCGTTGGGTACTGCTGGTGGTGGCGCTCGGGGCGGTGATCGGCAACACCATCGAGGCGGGAGCGGACTTGGGCGGGATCGCGGCGGCGCTGATCTTGCTCACGCCGGTGCCGCTGATTGCCCTGGTCATGATGGCGGCGGTGATGATTATGGCGGTGCAGTGGTTTGGTTCCTACAGATGGATCCTGGCGGTGTTCCGGTGGCTGGCGCTGGTACTAGTGGTCTATATCGTGTCAGCGGTGTTGGTCCACCCGGCGGCGGTGCAGGCGGCCCATGCGGTCAAGCTGCCACCGGTACGGCTGGGGAGTGGGTATCTGGCCATGCTGGTGGCGCTGGTGGGGGCAACGATTTCGCCATATTTATACATTTGGCAGACCAGCCAGGAGGTGGAAGAGGACGTCTCCATGGGCCGGCGCCGCCTCGGCGATCGCAAAGGCACAACGGCGGCCGCGCTGCGCAGCCGCGCCGGCGACGTCATGACGGGCATGGCGTTCTCCAGCGTGGTCATGTACTGCATCATCCTTTCGACCGCCTCGACGCTGTATCCCGCCGGCGTGGGGCGCTTGTCCACGGCCGCGCAAGCCGCGCAGGCGTTGCAACCACCGGCCGGGCCGCTCGCCGGGCTGCTGTTCGCCTTGGGGGTGATCGGCGTGGGGTTTTTGGCCGTACCGGTGATGACGATGGGCGCGGCGTACGTCGTCTGTGACGCCTGCGGATGGAAAAGCGGCGTCTCCGCCCGGCCCCGGGATGCAAAACAGTTCTATGGCGTGATCGCCGCCACCACGGTGGCGGCGGTAGCGATCAATTTTCTGGGCGCCAACCCAAGTCACGCGCTGGTGGTGGCAGGGGTGGTGCAGGGGCTGCTGGCGCCGGGGTTGCTGCTGTTGATGATGCTCATGACCAACAACAAAAAGCTCATGGGTGCGTGGAGCAATACGCGCGGTGTCAACATTCTGGGGTGGGCGACCACGGCGCTGGTGACGGCAGCGGCAGTGGCGCTCGTCGTCTCGGCCGCCATTTAGCGATCGGCGCGGAGCACATCCAAGGGCTTCAATCCCACGATGCGAACGCTGGCCAGCCATCCGGCCCCAACCGCCAGCAAGGTCGAGATGAGCACGGCGACCAGCGCCGGGCCCCAGGCGCTGCTGAAGGAGAATGGGACGGGCAGCAGGCGGTGCGTCAACAGGCGGGTGAATGCCAGCGCCAGCCCGGCCCCGGCGGCGCCCGCCACCAAGCCCAGCAGCAGAAACTCGGTGGACAGGATGCGGATGATGCGTCCGCGCGTGGCCCCAAACGTCTTCAGCACGGCGATCTCACGCATGCGCCGGAAGCGCGTACCGGCCACGCTGGAGGCGAGGATGATGGCGCCGGCGAGGAGAGCGAAGAAGGTGAGGAAATGCACCACCAGGGCGATTTCGTTCACCACCGCCTGCACGCGCTCGATGACGTCGGCGAGGTTGACCACGGTCACGGTGGGGAAATGGGTATACAGCGCCCGCTCCAACCCTGGAATGGCGGCGGGCGAGGCGCGGACACCGCCGTTGATGCGCACCGCGCCGGCCGCGAGCGGCCCGGGCGGAACGATGAGGGCGACGCGGGCGAGGAGGCGCTGCGGAGCGGCGCGGAAGATGGCGGTGACGGGCGCGGAAAACTGGGCACCGGCGCTCGTCCAATCCAACGTGTCGCCGAGGCTCAGGTGGCGCGCGTCCGCCAGAGATTCGCTGACCGCCACCGCCGGAGTGCCACTGTCCGCGTTCCACCATCGTCCCGAGATAACCGAGATGGCGCTGGGGGGTGAGGCGAAGCTGCTGAGGTCGAAGGTCCGGCGCTCGTGCGGGAGCTGAACCGGGGCGGTGTGCAGCAATTCTGGGGCGGATTCGATGCCAGGCGCACGCTGCAACAGAGCGAGCACCGCCGCTTCCTGCGGGGCGGGCACATCGATGAGGAAGACGTTGGCCTCTCCCGGCGGGGTGCCGCGCTCCAAGTCGGCGAGCAGCGCCCGCTGCAGCAGAAAGACGCTGAGCGTGAACATGACGCCGATGCCCAGCGCCACCAGCACCGTCATGGCCGAGCTGCCGGGGCGGTAGAGGTTGGCGCAGCCGTGGCGCAGCGCCACCGGCAACCGCGGCCCGTACCACGCGGTGAGGGCG
>Ga0307372_10013528_pt1 | contig 10544 bp, 9 predicted proteins | sample OX1MG_FD_202533 | JGI IMG/M metagenome (GOLD analysis project Ga0307372, IMG submission 202533) | Soil microbial communities from Risofladan, Vaasa, Finland - OX-1 | ecosystem: Environmental > Terrestrial > Soil > Coastal area > Acid sulfate soil | place: Finland: Risofladan, Vaasa | collected... | reverse complement strand
AAGGAGCTCGGTCAGGCGATCAATGAATCCTTGGCGGACTCCGACACGATATCCGAAGTCATGGGCCGTATTCGGGCTGCGGGCTACGACCTTTTTCTGGTTTTGGAAGTCACCATTGGATTCAACAAGCTGGGCGAAACCAACACGGTGCATCGCCAGGACCTTACGGCAGACACCCATGCGGACACGACGGCATTCCAGCTTACGGCCCAGGACGCGCAGTTTTTACGGTCGCTCAAAATTGTCGTCGAAAACCAAAAGGATTAGCTTCCCTCGGGTCGTAATCGAAGGGCTATACAGAGCGCCTTAAATGGCTTCGCATCCATGCGTCAGGGCACGGCTTCAGCCGTGCTCTGACGCGGCCGGTTGGCCTCCCAACATACGCAATTAGTTATGTCGCAGCGTATAGCTAAGAATAAACGCGACCAAACCGGCGGTGGCCGGCCGGCGCCATGAATGCGTATGTCTCTGTGCTTGACAACCCCAGGAACGGATGCCTACGATTTGCTTATGGAGCCCACAGCAGCGCGTTGCCCGGCGGTGGCAGGGCGTTTCTATCCTCACAAACGTGACGCTCTTTTGCGTGAGGTGGATCGATACCTGGAGCCCGAGTCACCGGCTGAAAACACGATCGATACGGCCATCGGCTGCGTTGTGCCTCACGCCGGATACGTATACTCCGGGCACGTCGCCGGGGCCGTTTACCGCCTCTTGCCACCCTGCTCCCGCTTTGTGATTATGGGTCCCAATCATTGGGGCCGTGGCGCGCCACTGGCCGTGATGTCAGCGGGGAACTGGTTGACCCCTCTCGGTCAAATTCCACTGGACACCGAACTCGCCAACAACATCCGCGAAAAGTGCAGCCTGCTGGCTGAAGATGCCGAAGCCCATTCGGATGAACATTCCATCGAGGTCCAACTTCCCTTTTTGCAGCGCCAATCCGGCGCGTTCACTTTTGTTCCTGTCGCCATCAGGATGGCGGACTATTCATCCCTTGAACTGCTGGGCCGTGCCGTCGCGGATGCCATCAACCGTTCAACGGAACGGGTCCTGATCGTGGCCTCAAGCGACATGAACCACTATGAACCGGACGCCATTACGCGCGAAAAGGACGACAGGGCCATTGAAAAAATTCTCGAGCTTGATCCTGTGGGGCTGCTGGAAGTTATCCGGGACGAGAACATCTCCATGTGCGGCTACGCGCCGGTGGTCGCCATGCTGACTGCGGCGAAGGAACTTGGCGCCCGGGAGGCCAGACTGGTCGGACATGCAACCTCTGCGGACGCGTGTGGGGACAAAACTTCAGTGGTAGGGTACGCGGGAATTATCGTTTTGTAGCCTTCCTTCAGGCTACACCTCTCATCAACTTTCAAAGCCTTCTTCAACGATGTGGGCCCTGCGAACGCGCTCCGCCTCCCTGCGCTCCGCCTCCCTGCGCTCCACCTCCCTGCATTCCGCCGCCCGCACCGCCTCGCATGCCGCCGCCCATACCGCCCGAGGAACCGCTCCTCACCCCCCCTCCCATTGACTCGTGAGATTGGCCCATCCCCTGGCCCGCGCCAAATCCACCCGATGAAGGGCGGGAAGCCGGGGCGCGCTGAACGCCCTGCTGCTGCACGGTCGAGCGCCGGTTCATCTCCCCCTGCCTGCGAAACTGAGAGTTCTCCATCGATCGGTTCCGTGCCGGAAGATTGTTTTGCCGGAAATCCGGCATCCGGCGCTCAGGGTTCACTGCATCCCGCTGGAGCGACCGGAAACCCCGGCTGGACCGGTCCACAAAACTGCGTGTATGCCGGTCAAAAACCGCCGGCGCGTGCGGTTGCACGTCCCAGGCTCCGCGGACAGTGCTCCGTGCAAAAATCCGGGTTGGCGCGGCGGCGATGCGGCGAACACGGGCGCCCGAATCCCCAACCGCTTCCGTGGTCGTGGTTAATGCGACACCGGCGGCCGGCGGTCCCGGCAATCTCAGGCTCTGGGTTAGCGGCGCGGTGGGTGAAGTGATGGCGCGTCCGCGGAAAGGATTGACCCTGACGACATCGTTCGGGGATATCGGCCGCCCGCTCTGGAACGTATTAAGGCTGACTGCGGTCGAGCAGTTCTGGCCGCTCGGGCAGGTAGTTGGCGTGCCGGAACTGCCGCCATAGGTCCTGGGAGCCCAGCCAACCCAGCCCGAACCCTGATACCAGGTCACCAATCCTGGCGACCAATTGGAGAAATTGCCCGGTAGCCAGCACCATCCATAACCTGTCATGTAGGACCAGTTGCCGTAATGGAAAGGCAGCCAGCCCCAGGGAAGGCCGGAGATCCAGGTATACCCCATGCCCGGGTACCAGGACCAGCTTCCGATCGAATAGGGAGACCAGCCGGCCCCCATCATGGGAATCCAGCCGTACCCAAACCCCGGCAGATAGCTCCAGTTGCCATAGTAGGAAAGATCGTTCCAACCGTAAAGCGAACTTCCTGCGGACCAGTTGGCGTCTTTCGGCCCCACCCTGTTACTTGCAAGGGTTTCGGTCTGCTGGCGTTTGCCCACCCAGCGGTCCCAGGCATCCTCGGTGATGCCCTTGGTCTCCTGAAAGGTGTTGGCGCTGCCGGGAACCAGATCGAGCACATGGTCCTTTGCAATGGTCCTATTCCCGTAGGGGGTTTGGGCGTCGACTTTACCCTTGAAGACCTCCAACCGCTGGTCACCTTGCCCGAGATCGACTCGAAAGATTGTTTTGGCCGTAGCGGCATAGGTTGCGCCGGCAGCATGAATCTCGTACACATCACCCCGTTCCGGCACAACACTGAACGAGGCATAACCCTGTGCGAGGGTCATCTGGTTGCTCTTGCCGCCTTCGGGGGACAAAGAAAGGTTGGTAAAGTCGAGTTCGCTTGACTGGCCCAGGCGCGCTGTGGAACCATTTTCAAACTCAACTTCCGCAAAACTATTGGCTTCCGTCGCAAGCTTAAAACCCTGCTGGATGGGCGTGTTCACAAAAACTTTGGCCCACTCGCCCACGTCGGGACGGTACATTGTGACGGTACCTTCCACAAAGCTGAGACGAATGATGCGAACTTGCGAATTCGACTGTGCTGCTGAGGAGGGAATGGAACTCAGGGTTAACGCTATGAAGGCTGCAACGAGCGGAACAAAAAGCCTGTATCCCTTGGGCGACCGATGGTCTTTCATGGTACACCTCCCTGTCTGGCTACAGGAAACAACTCTTATGATACATCAGGCCGCCAAAGGTTACGATCAGAAATCCGGAACGGCTTTCCGGGCAGTTTTTCTAAAATCGATGACGGCCTGTCTTGGGTGAATCCTTGGAGTCCTGAATGCGACGAAGAATGTCCGCTGCGCGCACCTGGGCAATGTGGAGGTACTGGGAATCACCGGCGACCTTCTTCAGGATCGGCACCATCAGCTCGGGATCAACCAGCGCATTGTTGTCGAGATCGATTTCAACCTGTCTCAGCGCCGAGGGCAAGCCGAGAACGTCATAGCGGGAGGAATATTCCAGCGCGCCAATGTGCTGTTCGACGTCCGCAATGCCTTCAAACACGTTCAGCAGTTCCACCGCGCGCTTGTTCCGCGTGTAGTTAAATTGGACCTTGTTTTCCTGCCCGCCGTGGCGATAGATAAAGGTTTTCAAACCCAGGTTAGCAACCTTCTTGTTGCTTTCGAGCCTGATCGAATGAAAGTCGCCGAGCGAGGCGGCCATCTGGAACAAGGTCTGCGCTGTGCCGGTCGAAAGCTTCAGCGGGCGAAGCCTGGGGGATTCATTAAGCTGCCGGCCGTCATACGTGCCGACGCCGTTGGCATCCACCGTAATCGAGGTATACTCCGGCACGCTGCCTTTCATCACTTTGGTATAGGTCAAGGTAGCCGTGTGGTCCGGCTGCTGCGCGGAAAGATGGGGAATGGAAAAAATCCCCAGCGCAAGAAAGCAGACCGTTAAGCGCAAGGTCCGCTGGCAAGCCCCGGCGTCACGATAGGATGGAATTGGTCCCTGCTCCATAGTTAAGACTGTGGCTGCTGCAGAAAAAAGCCCCGGCACAACCCTTCACCAAGTCGAATCAGGCCGCCAGGCGCATGCGCGAACTCTTCGATCGGCGGCAAATCCTCTTCCGCGGAGTACGCGCAAACGACCGGGCGGAATCTTTGACCCGCGACCCCTCACCGCCCTCTCAGCTCCCCTGCTGAGCCAGCGATTGAAGTTCGGCATCCTCGATGTCAAAGTTGGAATAGACGTGCTGGATGTCCTCATGCTCGTCAAGCTCATCGATGAGCCGCAACACCTGGTCCGCCGGCTTGCCCGAAAGCTTGACCTGGGTCTGAGGAACCATCGAAAGCTCGGCCACGGCAGGAGCAATTCCTGCGTTGTTAAGGGCATCTACGACCTGCTGGAAATTCTCCAGCGGACAATAAATCTCCCAATTGTCGCCGTCTTCCCTCATGTCTTCCGCCCCGGCCTCCGTGATCAGCTCGAGCAGGGCCTCTTCACTGGCCTTTGCTTTCTCAACCACGATGTAGCCGCGCTTGCTAAAAATCCAGGTCACGCAACCCGTCTCGCCCAGGTTTCCTCCGTGTCTTGAAAGGATATGGCGAATTTCCGCGAGCGTCCGGTTGCGGTTGTCCGTGGCAACCTCCAGCACCAAGGCAACGCCGCTCGGCCCGTATCCCTCGTAAACAATCTCCTCATACTGGACTCCCGGGAGTTCCCCCGTGCCTCGTTGGATGGCCCGCTTGATGTTTTCCGCGGGCATATTCTCGGCTTTGGCCTCGGCAATCGCAGACCGCAGGCGCGCATTTGAATCAGCGTCACCGCCGCCCATGCGCGCCGCCACAGCGATCTCCTTGATGAGCTTGGTAAAGATCTTGCCCCTCCGGGCATCGGCTGCGCCCTTCTTGTGTTTAATGGTTGCCCATTTTGAGTGGCCTGACATATTGTTTTTCTTCCTCTGCGCAGCAGCCGCCCGCGTGGGACCCTTCCTTCACACACACGCGGCAACTGCCTGTCAAATTCCCTATTTTCTTCTCCGAAATCTTAGCACAATACGCTGCTTGAAACCATTGCCGGGGCACCCTGCCCAAGGATCCCGTCAAAGCGGATGACCGGCCCTGGAAGGTTCCTTTTGTAGCGCAGGGGCCGCCGTTTAGCCCTGCGGGGCTTGAATGGGCCTCGAAAAGCCGCAGCGTTGTAAGGCGAACGCTGCGCTATAGACCCGACCGGCGCAACTTTGACGCTCGCGCCGCGAGACGTCCAAACTGGGACCCGCAAGGTCCTCGCCGCCACCCATCGGAGCTTCCACATGCCCTCAGCGAGTTCCAGGGCCTCTCTATCGAGCCGCTTCCTGCATGATGGCGAATATCGTCTCCTCCACTTCTTGGGCGACGGATTCCAGGCCGTCCGCTTCAAACAGCGCAAGCATTGCCGTGGGTTTCAGCGTTGCCAATACAACGTCGTCGCCTTCCCGGTAGACCGAAATGCGGCAAGGAAGCGCGGTTGAGATTTCCGCGTTCTTTTCCAGCACTTTCTTCGCCTGTTGCGGGTTGCAGACCTCGAAAATCAGGCAATCGCGATCGAACTCGACTCCCTTTTCCTTCATTTTCGCCTTCAAATCGTGCACGCCCATGATCCCGAACTTGTGCCGTTGCGAAGCGGCCTCCAAGTCGCGCGTAACGTCAGACAGCGATTTCTTCGATCTGATTCGATAAATCATTTCACAACACCTCACTTTCAAAATTGGCAACCGCGCCGCGCTCTGCGGAGCAACCTGGTCTCCATAACACTTTCCGGATGCAGGATTGCATGCAGTTCAAGCCCGTGCGGTATCATCGAGCAGGCTTCAGGGCCGTCGAAGCAAGCTTGCTTTTGGCCTTCGCAAGGCTTGCAAATGAGCGCACGGTGCGGCGATCGGTCAACTGAAACCTGATTGAGTTCGATCCTGCCTCGCTTGCGCCGCTACGGATCGCATCCTTGATCGTCCCACTCAGGCCTCGCCTCACGAGAAGGCTTTCGGCCTCTGAACGGCTCAGCGGCATGCCGGCTTCCAGCCATCCGGGGGAAATCTGTGCGGAAAAAAGCTCTGTGCCGCCCACGTCGTATTGCACAACCCAGCGGGCTTCGCCTGCCGAATAATGCAACCTCTCAACAATCCCGTCCACCGTGCCGACAGATTTCCGCAATTCCTCAAAAAGAATGGCAACGCGGTCGCCGCCCAAGCGGATTAATTGCGCCCACTCAGGCTTCTTCGCAGGGCCACGAACGAGATTCAGCGGAGATTCGGAGAAAGCCATCAACGTTCACCGCCATCATCAGCAGTTTCGATACGGAACTCCGTGATATCCCTCCCTGTAGAGTTTGTGTGAAAACTCACGTTGCGTGTCATTCCGAGGAGCCGCAGGCGACGAGGAATCTCGCAGTGTTCTGATGTCAGAGCGAGGTTCCTCGCCGAGCTCGGAATGACACGATTCCAAAACGGCTTGAACACCGGAAAAGCTCAATCGTGCGCGTGCCACTCCTTATTTCCATAGTGCCATTAACTGGACTTCGCCTCAAGAACGCCTGCGAAGACTTCCGCCCCGCGGTACAGAGCGTAAGAACCCAGCTCTTGTTCAATTCGCTTCAGCCGGTTGTATTTGGCAAGCCGCTCCGACCGCGTGATGGCGCCGATCTTAATCAACGAAGCTCCGGTGGCCACGGCAAGGTCAGCGATGAAATCATCTTCAGTTTCACCGGAGCGCGCACTGATGACCGTCTGATAGCCATTGCGGCGTGCCAGAGTGGCCACATCGAGCGCTTCCGTCAGCGTCCCGATCTGATTGACTTTGACCAGGACCGCGTTGGCAATTCCCGCCTCAATCCCCTTTCCAAGGCGGTCGGGATGCGTCACAAACAGGTCATCGCCGACCAGTTGGCAGTGGTCGCCGAGCCTGTCCGTCAGCGTCTTCCAGCCTTTCCAGTCCTCCTCATCCAACCCGTCTTCGATCGAAAGAATCGGGTAGCGGTCAACGCAATGCGCCAGCCTTTCCACCATGTCGTCTGCGCTCAGTTCTTCATCCTCAACCTGCAAGCAATAGCGCCCGCGCTGATAAAAGTGGCTGGCCGCCACGTCCACCGCAATGGCAGCGTCTTTCCCGGGTTCCAGGCCGGCCCGTTCCATGGCTTCAACCATGACCTCAAAGCCCGATTCATTGCTTTCGAGCGCCGGCGCGTATCCGCCCTCATCAGCAACCCCGGCGCGATAGACGCCCCGCTCCACCAGCACCGGCTTGGCGGCGCGGTAAACGGCGCTCACGTCCGCAAGCGCTTGGGAGTAAGTCGCGGCCCGCAGGGGGACCATCATAAAGTCCTGGAAATCGATATTCCCGCCGCCATGGATTCCACCGCTCATGATGTTTACCATGGGGACCGGCAATTCGTGCGCCGCCGCTCCTCCCAGATACTGATAAAGCGGCAGCCGGGCGGAGGTTGCCGCCGCGCGCGCCGCGGCCAATGAAACTCCCAGAATCGCGTTCGCCCCAAGACGCCGCTTGTTCGGAGTTCGATCAAGCTGAATCAAGGCGTTGTCCACCGGTATCTGATCAGACGCCTCCATGCCGGCCAGCGCAGGGGCAATTTCCCACTCAACGCTCCGGATCGCCTTGATGACCCCTTCCCCGTGATAACGGTTGAGATCTCCGTCGCGAAGCTCGACCGCCTCGTGCGTCCCCGTTGAAGCGCCGGATGGGACAATTGCAGTGCCTGCCGATCCGTCTTCAAGCGCGACCTGGACCTCAAGCGTGGGATTACCTCGCGAGTCAAGAACTTCGCGGGCCTGGATTGCGCTGATTCTCGCCATTTAAGCTCCTATTCGTGCGATCAAATTATTGTTCCACTACATTTTTCCGCACAACTTCAAGCGCCTCTTCGAGCGAGCCCGGCGGCTCCGAGAGAAGGCGTTTTGCGGTACGCCGGACAGAGGACTTTGTAACCTCGCCGCCGATATACTCAGCCGGCGATTTGCCGTCCATGCGGGCCAGCATCAGGCCGCCGAGATGACGCACCGTCATCGCCTCAAAATTCACCGTTGTGGCGCCGCTGAGACCGGAATCGAGCGCCTGCCAGAATGCGCGCGCAGCCTGGAAATAAAGTTTCGAGTAACGCGGCTGATGGAACGACTTCAGCATCAGGTGATTCAAAAGAAAAGCGGAATCAAATGAAGGATCGCCCCAGTGGACCACTTCAAAATCGATCAGAAATACGCTGTCGCCGCGCACGAGCATGTTTTTCGGGCTGTAGTCGCCGTGGACCAGCGAGGACTGGATTTTCCAGGAATCCTCGATCAGGCGTTCCAGCGCCTCGCGGGCGTCCGGATGCCGCGCCGCCGCCGTGCGGTAATAAGGATCGATTCGGAGTTCGCCAAACACCGTTCGCCCGGCAAATTGTCGTTTGAAAGCAGGCTCCCGCTGGCTGGCCTTGATCAGGGCCGCCAGCAACCGGCCTGCCGTCTCCGCAATCTCACATCGAACCTGCCCATCGAGCAACAATTGCTTCCAGACCACCGAGCCCGGTGGAGCAGCGGTCATCAGGTACAGAAAGTTTGCGCGGTCCACATGGACCACCTGCGGCACCGCGCCGTCGAGCACCGGCCCGAGCGCCTGGATGACCGCCGCCTCGCGGAACACCCTGTCGCGGCTCGACCTCCAGTCGTCTTTCACGCGGAGCTTGCCGAGCGATTGCTTGGCCACCCAGCGAATGCCAGGCCCTTCGATCAGGGAAACAATATTTGAAACGCCCCCGCCCAGCTCCCGGACGGTAAGCGCCGCCGGATCGCCGGCCAGGCCGCGCTCAACAAGATAAACGCCGAGAGTTTCCGCTGTAAGTCGAAATTCTGCCATCTCGATGAAAAGGGCACCTGCGCTTGAGGGGACCCTCCAACAGGTCCCTGAAAAACGTTCTGGAACTGTGCCATTCCGAGCCCCGTTCGCTTCGCTCAGGGCAGGCCCTTCGCCGTGTCATTCCGAGTGCAGCGAGGAATCTGCTGTATCTTTGCAACAACGAACAAAGCAGGTCCTTCGCGGAGTTTACCCTGAGCAAAGCCGAAGGGCCCAGGATGACTTCGCGCGAGTTTTTCCGCAACCTGCTAAATCCGGTTCACCGCCTGCCCCGTGCCATCCAGGCGTTCGAGCAAGCGGTAGCGCGCGCCGCACTTCAAACATTGTACTTCACGGCGGGACGCCGGACCTTCAACTGCCTGGCTGCCGGAAAGATGGGCAAGGCCGAAGTGCCCGTCCGAAGATCCGTAATATTCAAACATCAAATGGTTGCAGCGCGAACAGAACTGCCGGCGATGATCAACGCGGGGCGTTTCGTTCATCGCCTGCTCCCTGCCGGAAACTGCGCCACAATCAGTTCCGGCCGGAAACCCCACTGTGGGATCTGTTCGCGCAGGCCGATCTTCCAGCCGCTCGACTCCTTCCCGGAAAGACGCGCCGCTTCATAAACCCGCAGGGCGGCCCGGCCCTCGAAAAGCCGGGACCAGAAACCGTAAACCGGCGCCACCGTGTCGTAAAACCTGGCGAGGCGCGTCCGAATACGAGTTGCGTCCGTGGAGCTTCGAAGCGAATTTTTCAGGTTAAAACCTCCGCCGTTCGGGATATGATGGGCCTTGGGGCTGAAGCGAACATCCAATAGCATAGCACCATGGAACGGCGAACCCTGATTATCGGCGCTGTCGCAGGCGGGATTGGCCTGATGGAATATGCCTTCACCAATCGGTGGATGAACGGCATGCGCGACCCCGGCGGGCTTTCCGTCAAAGCTTACGAACAGTTTGGCCATAAGGCCGCTCTCATGGCCATTACGCCCAACGATCAGTTTTACGTCACCTCCAAAGGTGGAACGCCCACGGTCGACCGCGACAACTGGCAGCTCAAGTTTGACGGGCTTGCCGGCCATCCCTTTTCCATCAACTACCAGGACCTGCTGAAACTTCCGCGAATCGAAAAGGTCTATACCCTGGAGTGTATCTCGGACCCTATCGGCGGCACGGCCATCGGCAACGCCCAATGGACCGGCACTCCGCTGAAGCCTTTGATCGAGCGCGCAAGCCCGTCAGGAGCGGCAACCCATGCGGCCATCTATGCCGCCGATGGCTTCTCCACCGGGCACACGATCGAGCGGCTTTGGAATGAAGAAAATTTTATCGCCTTCCAGATGAACGGCGAGGACTTCCCGCCCGCTCATGGCTATCCGGTCAGGATCTTCATTCCCGGCAAGTTCGGCATGAAGCAGCCCAAATGGGTGACGCGCATCGAACTGCTCAGCAAGCCCCACGCGGGTTACTGGGAAAGTCAGGGATGGTCGGACACCTGCGAGCGATGGGCACATGCGCGCTTTACTGACCTCAAGGATGGCGCCAGCATTTCCGCGCGCAACTTTGAATTCACGGGATACGCTGTCGGAAATCTGGACGGCATCCAGTCCGTTGACATTAGTTTCGACGACGGAAAGGCCTGGAAGCCCACGGCCATCTTCAGCAACCCGTCGCCCATCGTGTGGACGTTCTGGAAG
>Ga0307372_10013526_pt1 | contig 10544 bp, 6 predicted proteins | sample OX1MG_FD_202533 | JGI IMG/M metagenome (GOLD analysis project Ga0307372, IMG submission 202533) | Soil microbial communities from Risofladan, Vaasa, Finland - OX-1 | ecosystem: Environmental > Terrestrial > Soil > Coastal area > Acid sulfate soil | place: Finland: Risofladan, Vaasa | collected... | reverse complement strand
GAGTGGATCCGTCGACCGCCACCCGCATGTGCGATCGTCTGGTTCGTAAGCATTTGATCACCCGACGGCGCGACGTCGTCGATCGGCGGGTGGTCCTGTTGGACCTGAGTGCCGCTGGCCGGCGTCTGGTCGACCGTGTCACCCGTCGGCGGCGCCAGGAGATCGGGCGCATCCTCGAGGCGGTGGACCCCGCCGAGCACGGTGCTCTGGTCCGGGCCTTCACTACCTTCGGCCAAGCCGCCGGCGAGGTCCCCGAAGACGACTGGCAACGCAGCTGGGACCTGTGAGTTTCCCCCGTTTCGATGGCTTGCCTGGCGGCCTTGACAATCGTCAATCTTCAGAAGAGTCCGCCAATCAGCACGTCTCGATGACCGAGCGATCTTGGCTATCCCACTGGCGCGACGTTGAGATAGCCGCTCAGGGTTTATCGGCGATCGGAGGCGAACGAGATTGGAAGAGTCGTACGATGCCGTTGAACAACAGGTGGTCGCGTCTCGTGACGCAACGTTGACATGGTCCCCGTGACTGCTGAAGACGCGGACGCGTCCCCGATTGCCAGGAAGCACCCGTCTATCCGCTTAGCCTTGGGAGTCGTGTCGACGTGGCTTCGGGGTTCACGACTCGGGCTGGTCGTGATGGCTCTGGTCGTTGGGGCAGGTGCTGGCGTCGGTGCCGGCGGGTTTCGGTGGCTGATATTTGCGTTTACGTGGCTGGCCACCGGGCACCAGCAGTTCGGACAGCAGGGTCGTGTCGCCAGCCTGCATCTGCCCTGGCTGGGAATAGGGTTCTTTCTTCTGATACCGGTCGTCGGCGGGCTGCTCTACGGGCCGTTGATTCAGCGCTTCGCCCGGGAGGCCAGGGGCCATGGCGTGCCCGAGGTGATGCTGGCCGTAGCCGAGAACGGCGGCCGGATCCGTCCCCAGGTGAGCATCGTGAAGGCACTGGCCTCGGCCCTCTGTATAGGTACCGGCGGATCAGTCGGACGCGAAGGTCCCATCGTCCAGATCGGGTCGGCCTTCGCCTCGTCGCTGGGACAGCTGGTCGAGATGTCGGAGTCCCGGCTGCGCATCATCGTGGCCTGTGGGGCGGCCGGTGGGATCGCCGCCACCTTCAACGCGCCGCTCACCGGGCTCTTCTTCGGGTTCGAGATCGTCCTGCGCGAGTTCTCTCTCGACGCCCTGTTCGCCACTGTGCTGTCAGCCGTCACCGCCGACCTCGTCAGTCGCGCCTTCTTCGGTTCGGCGCCATTCTTCAACCAGATACCGCACGATCTCTCCATCGCGCACGATTCCAGCTATCTGCTCATAGGCCTCCTCGGGCTCCTGGCTGGCGTCATCGGTGTCGGCTTCAAGACCTTCTTGTACGGACTCGAAGATGTCGCCGACAGGTTCTGGAAGGGTCGACCGGAGTGGGCCAAGCCGGCGGTCGGCGGTGTGGCGCTCGGTGCGCTCCTGCTCGCCCTGCCTCAGATGTACGGCGTGGGCTACCCGGTGATGAACCAGATCATCGCTGGTCACGACGTCCTGTGGTTGATCGTCGTGCTCATGGTGGGAAAGATCGTGGCCTCCAGCCTCACCCTGTCCATCGGAGGCTCGGGCGGGGTTTTCGCTCCGTCGCTGTTCACTGGGGCGGCGGGGGGTATGGCCTTCGGAGTGACCGTCCACCACATCTTCGGATCGGTCGTCGGACCGCCGGCCGTCTATGCCGTGGTGGCCATGGGTGGGGTCTTCGCCGCCGCCGCCCAGGCTCCGCTCACGGCCATCGCCAGCGTGGTGGAGATGACCGGCAACTTCACCCTGGTGCTTCCTGTCATGCTGGCCGCCGGCATCGCCGCGGCTGTCTCGAAGAGGTTCTCTTACGGCAACATCTACACCACCAAACTCCTACGGCGCGGGATCGACATCGAGCGACCCAGGGCCACCGGCGTGCTGCAGTCGCTCACCGTGGCCGACGTCATGCAGCCGCTTCCCCAGGGGGAACGCACCAACCTCGTGCGCGATGGGCTCGCTCCACCACAACGCGGTGTGACCGACGAAACGCAGTGGGAGGCGCTGGTGGGCCCGGTGACCGTGACCCGCCGGCCACAAACCCTTTTGTCCAACGAGACCCTGGAGCAGGCCCTTCGACAACTCGACCTCTACGGGCTCGTGGGCCTGCCGGTCCTCTCGCCCGACCGTCATCATCTCACTGGCTGGATGACGCGCCGAGACGTCATACGCGCCATCGCCCAGAGCCTCAGCGCGTCGGCGAGTGAAGCGGAGAAAGGCACGCTGGCCGCCGACTTCGCCATCGACGACGCAGCGTCGCATGTCCACGAAGCCCCTAATCCCTTGGAGGGCTACGAGGTCGTCGAGATCACCTTAGGGCCCGGATCGCCCCAACTGGGGCGCCGCTTTGCTGATGTCCCCTGGCCGCCGGGATCCGTGGTGGTCGCCGTCGCCGAACGGAATGAGATCATCGCTCCTCGAAGCGACAGCGAACTGAGCGTCGGCGAGCGCGTGATCTTGCTGGCCCCGACGACCAACGACACCGGGACATCGCAGGAGTCCGACATTTCCCACCACGACCAATGAGCTCATGGTGTGTTCACCTGGAACCGTCCCACGCTCCGCGCCGCGGCTTCCGGGTTCTTTCTCCAAGTGGCGGCTGGGCTGGGTATTCGGCCATCGCTTGTGATGGCGCTCATCCATAGGGGTCGGCGAACCGGCGCTCCACCAGACGGTGGTCGAGGTCCTGCATCATGACTCTTCCTCCGGCGAAGCAAGGCCCCGTGGTCCTCTCGTCGACCGGTGCCGCCCGGTACGGCGGTGAGGATAGATCCCGCACCGAGCGATTAGCCGACGGTGCCGGGCGAGCAGCGTCTCGGGAGTCATCGAGAAGCAGGACCACGAAGAGTGGGGGAGGAGGCGGCTCAGCGCCGCCAGGAGGACACGATCGGGGGGCCGGTGGGCAAGATGTCCGACCTGGAATCTGAGAACGGCGATCTCGTGGCGCAGGGCCAGTCGTTCGACCTGGTTGGTGTTCTCGAGTGTAGGAGGACGAGCACCAGCTCGAGTACGCGGCGAAGAGCGAGATAGACGAAAAGCCCGTAGCTCTCCGCTCACCTGGTGTCGCCAAATCCGACGGACGGAAGTCCGTGCCATCCGATTCGGAAACTCCCAGTTCAGTGGCGCAATCGAGTATGTGGACGGTACGGGTCCGTTGCCGTGAACAGGTCGTGCCTGAAAGGCGTGGAATACGCACTACGGTTCGGTCCCTCCGAAGCCGATACCAACGAGGTGGCTTTGGTCTTCGATGGGCGGCGAGACGATGCGGAGCTAGCTCTCACCGCCGAACACTCATCGACGGTGAGCCCTATGCCGACAACCGCCGGGGGTCCGAGGTGATTGGGCCCGGGAGAGTGGGTTGGCTCGGATCTACTCGGCCCCGACCCCATTTCTCACAATCAGGCAATGGGCAGCTACGTCGGGCTCTTCGGCCCCATGGAACCAACTAAGGGCAGAGATATGACCAACAGGGTGAAGAACGTTCGCGTCCTCGCATTACTCGCCATTTCGGGCATGGTCATGGCCGCGTGCGGCTCGAGCTCGTCCGGCATCAACAGCAATGCCACCGCTTCGACCTCCAGGAGCGTCAGTGCACTGGCGGCTGCCGACGAGGCCACGGCCAAGGACTATGCCGGCACCAGCCGGCCTGTGAGCTCGGTGTCCCGGCCGGCGGCGAAGGGCAAGAGTATTGTCATTGTCTCAGCGAGCATGGCGGCCAGCAGTAGTGCGGTGCCGGCGCTCGGCGCCCAAGCTGCAGCTAAGGCCATCGGCTGGAAGGCGACCATTCTCGACGCCCGGCTGAATCCATCGAACTTCGCGCCATTGATCCGCCAGGCGGTCGCCCTCCGCCCCAGCGGCATCATTCTCGTGGCGATCGACTGCGCCACCGCCAAGGCGTCACTGCGGGAGGCGAAATCTGCCAGCATTCCGATTGTGCCCGTGACCGCGTTCGACTGCACCGACCCGGCTGCCGGAGGCGGGTCGGTGCCATACTTCACCTCGTCCATCAACTTCGGAAAGCAGAACCCGAGTCCCGACAAGTTCGACCAGTCCTACGGGTCCGCCCAGGCGAACTACATCATCAGCAAGTCCCACAATGAGGCCAAGGTTATTGTCATCCAGGACCCCGAGTTCACGGTTCTTTACTGGACGCTGAAAGGCTTCAAGGACACCATCGACTCTTCAGGCGGATCGCAAATCGTCGATACCCTGACGGTAACGAGCACCGACCTGCTGGACGGGCAGATTGTTCCCAAGATCCAGGCCGAGCTGCTCAGATTTCCGCAGGCCAACTGGATAAAGAGCCCGTATACCTACGTCACCACCATCGGGATCGCGCCAGCATTGGCGAATAGATCCGGCCACATCAACGTCATGGGCGGAGAGGGCTTTACCGGTGAGCTGGATCTGATCCGAAAAAACAGCATCACTGCCACCAATGCCATCTCGTCCGACTGGGCTGGTTGGGCAGCCGTCGACACGATGAATAGCATCTTCTTGCATCGGGCGCCGGTCGACAGCGGGATCGGGTGGACGCTGGTCGACCTCCATCACAATCTGCCACGGTCGGGCGATTGGACACCCCGAATCCCGTACCAGTCCGAGTATAAGAGGGCGTGGGGAGTTGGCGGTTAGCCGAATCGACGCGAACGATCGCAGGTCACCCGAACTGTCGAGAGCCAGACCGGTTAGGCTGGAGCATCATTAATGTCGTTGTCGGTCAGATGAGAACTCAGAGCGATTGCCCGTGCGCGTCGCAACGCGCACGACTGGTCGTGAGTCGTATTCAATGGTGAGCCTGAGCTGGCCAAATGCGCATAGCCCTGCCTGTGGACAGCCCCCCGGTTTCCTTTCAGGGGACACGGGTTCGGTTCCCGCTGGGACTGCCAACTGATTGGCTCCTTTGGGCGGCCCGGGCTAACGCGGCCGGGAATTCAGCTGCGCGAAGGTCTTCGTAATCGGTGAGTTCAGGTAGAGCGGAGCCATCGAACCATTTGGCACCTGGGGGCCACGGTGGACCCGGAGCGTCATTTCATGAAAGCTGGCGTGACTCGCCACCATCGGCATTGGCCCGACCCGGAACCATCCCAGAATGAAGAGGCTCGGCACGTGTCACGGGGCCAGTTGGCGCAACATGCGCTTGTGCTCGATGACCACTTTTCGATCCTTGGGGGCAAGGGCGCGCGCTCGTTCGATCGCTCGGGAGACGACCTCCTCCTCGGGCGCGAGTTCGTGGGCGATCCCGTGGCTCAGCGCCTCTGGTCCGCTGAATCGTCGTCCGGTCAGGATCGACTCCCGCAATGTCGACCTCGGTAGGTGGGCCGCGACCACCTGGAACATGGTCGCTGTCAAGGGGAGTCCGAGGTCGACCTCGGGCAGACACCAGTAGCCGCGGTCCTGTCGCATGATCACGAAGTCATGGGCGGTGGCCAGCATGGCCCCGGCGGCGAAGGCGTGACCGTTGACGGCGGCCACCGTGATGGCGGGAAAATCGAGGATGCGAGTCAGGAGATGATGAACGTCGTCAAGAAAGCTCGCTTCTCCAGCGCCTTGTCCGAGCATCCAATCGAGGTCAAGGCCATTTGAATAGAACTTTCCCGAGCCCGTGGTGACCAAGGCCAATGGTCCGTCACGGGGTTCGATCTTGTCGAGAGTGGCGTGCCACTCATCGAGCGATGCGCGATTGAATCTGTTCTCACCGTTCTCGACCCGGACGAGACAGACGTCGTCGTGTTGCTCCATTGTGATCACTGTGGTCCGCCTTTCTGGCGCCAGGCCAGCACACCGGTGACGTCGAGTCCGACGATGGTCGACGTGACCTTCTCACGAGTCTCGGGCCCTCCAATCTTGACTAAGAACGTCGGATTTGTCAGGGTTGGCGGAGAATCACGTCCGGTGAGGGCGACCCTCCGTCACCCGGGACCTGTCTAAAGGAGGCGACTGCTATGGCCGAATGGGGCTTCGAGACCCGCCAGATCCACGCCGGAGCTGTGCCTGATCCCACGACCGGGGCCCGGGCCGTTCCCATCTATCAGACCACCAGCTACACCTTCCGGGACACGAGCCACGCGGCGGCGCTCTTCGGCCTGCAGGAGTTGGGCAACATCTACACCCGGATCATGAATCCGACCCAGGCCGTCTTCGAGGAGCGGATCGCCTCCCTGGAAGGCGGGGTCGCCGCGTTGGCGGTGGCCAGTGGCCAGGCGGCCGAGACGATCGCCCTTCTGAACCTGGCCGAGAACGGCGGTCACATCGTGTCCTCGGCGTCACTGTACGGCGGGACGTACAACCTCTTTCACTACACCCTCCCGAAGCTCGGTATCGAGGTCAGCTTCGTCGACAACCCTGACGACCTGGACGCTTGGCGCAGCGCCATCCGGCCCAATACCAAGGCCTTCTACGCTGAAACTCTGGGGAACCCGAAGGGCGACGTGCTCGACTTCGAGGCGGTCTCCGGCATCGCCCATGAGAACAAGATTCCCCTAGTGATCGACAACACGCTGGCCACGCCGTACCTGGCCCGGCCGTTGGAACTCGGAGCCGACATCGTGGTGCACTCGGCCACCAAGTTCATCGGCGGCCACGGCACCTCGATCGGCGGCGTGATCATCGACGGCGGCGCGTTCGACTACGAGGGCAGCGGGCGCTTTCCCGCCTTCACCGAACCGGATCCGAGCTACCACGGGCTTGTCTTCGGGGAGCTTCCGGAGGCGCTGTTCCCTGCCCGTTACGTCCTGAAGGCGCGCCTGCAGTACCTGCGGGACATCGGGCCGGCGATCGCCCCTCTCAATTCGTTTCTTTTTCTCCAGGGTCTCGAGACCTTGAGCGTGCGTATGGAGCGCCATGTGCAGAATGCCACCGCCGTGGCCCAATGGCTCGAGGCACGTGACGAAGTGTCGTGGGTGACTTATCCCGGATTGACCTCGAGCCCCTGGCACGAGCGGCAGAAGCGCTACCTCCCGAAAGGAGGCGGTTCCATCATCGCCTTCGGAATCTCCGGAGGGGCCGAGGCCGGTCGGAGATTCATCGAGGGCCTTGAGCTTTTCAGCCATCTGGCCAACGTGGGAGATGTGCGGAGCTTGGCCATCCATCCCGCCTCGACCACTCATTCGCAGCTGACAGAGGCGGAGCAGACCACGGCGGGGGTGACCCCCGACCTGGTGCGTCTTTCGGTGGGGATCGAATCGATCGAGGACATCCTCGCCGATCTCGAGGCGGGGTTCCGCGCCGCCAAAGGGGCGTGACGGGTAGCGCCTACCCCGGCGTCTGGTTGCCCGGTGACGATCCGGGAGAGCGTCACTTCGCCCGGCTGTTCGCTGACGGGAGCGATGGGCTCACGCTGGAGGCCGGAGGAAGGCTCCCCGAAGTCACGGTCGCCTACGAAACATGGGGCGAGCGCCATGCGCGAGGGAGCAACGCCGTCCTGGTCCTCCATGCTCTCACGGGAGATTCCCACGCCGTCGGCCCGGCAGGTCCGGGTCACCCGAGCCCAGGATGGTGGGAGCGTCTCATCGGTCCCGGCGCCCCGATCGACACGGACCGGTATTTCGTCGTCTGCCCGAACGTGCTCGGTGGGTGTCAGGGCACGACAGGCCCGGCGTCGCCGGCACCGGACGGCGCCGCCTACGGTTCCCGCTTCCCCGTGATAACCATCCGCGACCAGGTGGCGGTGGAGGCGGCTCTCGCCGATCACCTGGGCATCGAGCGATGGGCCGGGGTGGTGGGGGGCTCGATGGGTGGGATGCGGGTCCTCGAGTGGTGCGTCGGGTACTGCGACCGCGTGGAGCGTGCCGTCGTCCTCGCCGTCGGGGCGGCTGCCACGGCCGATCAGATCGCCCTGTGCTCCCTGCAGATTCGAGCCATAAGGTCCGACCCGTCGTTTGCCGGCGGCGATTACTACGGCACGACGAAGCGGCCGGTGGAGGGACTGGCCATCGCTCGCGGTCTCGGCCAGGTGGGCTACCGAACGGCTGACGAATTCCAGAGTCGGTTCGGTCGCATGGCCCAGGCTTCGGAGGATCCCCTGAAAGGCGGCCGGTACGCCGTCGAGTCCTACCTCCAACACCATGGGGACAAGCTGGGCGGCCGGTTCGACCCGAATTCCTACATCGTGCTCAGCGAGGCCATGAATCATCATGACGTCGGCCGAGGGCGAGGAGGGGCGGCCGAGGCACTCGCTCAGGTACGCGCCGCGGTCACCGTGGGAGGCATTGCGTCAGACCGGCTCTACCGGCTCGAACTGCAGCGCGAACTCAGCCGGCTGCTACCGGGAGACCGACCGCTGACGGTGATCGAATCGGCGTCCGGCCACGACGGATTCTTGTTGGAAATCGAGCAGATCGGCGCATTGGTGGCGTCGGCGCTGAGCGAATAGGTCCTGTCGCCCGCTCACGCAGCCGGTCCCTCGACCAGGTCACGCCCCGGCCAGCGCCACACCTGGTCCGAAGCCCCGGGCCATCACACCGTCTTCGAGCGCACCGGCCGCCGTTTCGACCTCGGCGCGATGACGGGTGGCCCAGCCGGGCCCGCGCAACACGTAGGAAAGGCGCTCTCTCCAGCTGCTCGAGTGGGCCACGTCACGCAACATCGCCGCGTATTCGTGCGAGATAATCCGACCGGCGTTGAAGCTGTTGATGTTTTTCGTGAGGCCGTAGACGACGCGTTCGTCCTCCCGCTCGAACGTTCCGAAGAGCCTGTCCCAGATGATCAGGATGCTCCCGTGATTGCGATCGAGGTAGCGCCCGTTCGATCCGTGGTGGACCCGGTGATGCGAAGGCGTGTTGAAGGCGGTCTCGGCCGGGCCCAGTCGACCGATCGTCTCGGTGTGGATCCAGAATTGGTAGAGGAGATTGACGCCGCGGGCGGTCGTGATCAGCTCGGGACGGATACCGGTCAGACACAAGGTTCCATAGGGCAAGGTGGTGCCGAAAACGTCGGCGACGGGTTGTCTGAGCGCAGTCGACAGGTTGTAATGCTCACTGGAGTGATGAACCACGTGCAACGCCCACATGTACCGGCTCTCGTGCATGAAGCGATGGTTCCAGTAGTAGATGAAATCCCAACCGGCGATGGCGAGGAGAACGGACAGCGGTCCGGTGCCCGATGCCGGAAGGACCCGGTGTCGCCAGAATCGGTCGGGGGTCGTCCGCCAGGCCCACGTCGTCGTGACGGCCACGCCCCCGGCGACCACGGCAGTCACGCCACCGACGGACGCGATCTGCCGGGCCCGCCGCCCCACCACCGTGCGCCTCCTGCTGGTCTCGCCGTGATCCTCGGCCGGCTCGACTGAGACAGAAGGACCGTCCGTCTCCCGGTCGGGCCGTGACATTGGTTCTCGAGCGCGACGGGCGACAGCGTCTGCCGCCGTAGTCACCGCCGCCGCTCCGAGAGCGGTGCCCAGAAGGAGCTTGCCGTGTCGTCCCCGACCGGGTGTGAACGGACGCAGGAGCTTGGGAAGGACCAGGGGGGCCAGAAGACTCCCCACTCCCATGGCCAGGCTGGCTACGGTGTCGCGGCGTTCGTAGTCACCGGCACTCGGTCCCTGACGACCGGCGCGGCGGCGCAGCCAGACGTACTCGAGGGCCATGCTGGCGAAATAGAACGGCACGGCAACGACGGTGAGGTCCCGGGGGCCGGTGCGTTCTCTGCTCACCCCACCCATTGTGCGGCCCCGACGGTCCCGCCGTCGACCGGTTCGCCATCTCTCAGCCGTCGGGCCGTCGCCCTCCCGGAATCTGATGACCGAAAAGGCCGCCCCGGAACCCCGGGGCCCCGAACGGCCCGGGGTGTCGAGGACGTAGTCTTTGGACATCGTGGTCAACTCGATACCGTTCTTCGCGCGTGTGGCTGTGCGTGGGATGGTCACCGCCGCCGACCAATTGGCGTCCTCGGCCGGCATCTCGATGTTGGAGCGTGGGGGCTGTGCGGCCGACGCCGTGGTGGCCGCTGCGGCCGTGATGGCCGTTGTCGCCCCGCATCTCTGCGGTCTCGGCGGCGATGCCCTGGCGATGGTCAAAGAGCCGGGCAGACGACCGGTGGGTCTCCTGGCCGTGGGGAGGGCCGGGTCGGGAGCCGATCCCGATCGCCTGCGCACCGAGGGACACTCGGACATGCCGCTGCGCGGCGACATCCGGACGGTGCCCGTCCCCGGTGCCGTCGACGGATGGTTGACGCTCCATGCCCGCTACGGCCGACTGCCGTGGAGTCTCGTTCTCGAGCCGGCCGTCGGGCTGGCCGAAGAGGGTTTCTCGGCCTCGGTGATCCTCGCTTTCGCCAGTTCCCTGGTAGCCCGCGTCCCGGGCGCATCGCAACTTTGTCCCGACGGGCCACTCGGTGTGAGCCAGGTCGTGCGGCTTCCGGGTATCGCCCGCACCCTCCGGGCGCTGGCGTCTGACGGCAGGGAAGGTTTCTACGGCGGAGAGTTCGGTCGGTCCCTCATCGAGATGGGCATGGGGGAGTACACCACAGAAGACCTCCGACAGTCGTATTCCGAGTGGA
>Ga0307372_10013525_pt1 | contig 10545 bp, 7 predicted proteins | sample OX1MG_FD_202533 | JGI IMG/M metagenome (GOLD analysis project Ga0307372, IMG submission 202533) | Soil microbial communities from Risofladan, Vaasa, Finland - OX-1 | ecosystem: Environmental > Terrestrial > Soil > Coastal area > Acid sulfate soil | place: Finland: Risofladan, Vaasa | collected... | reverse complement strand
TGACGGTGCCGGACAGATTACTCTTCAGGTTGGGCCGCGTGTTGGGCGGATTGCCGCTCTTCCCGTTCGTCCACAGATCCGGCTTGTCCCCCGTTCCGGACGCGCTGCCGACCGGCTGGTCTTCGACTCCGTCGGTGACGATGAACAGGAATTCGGCCGGTTGCGCCGAAGTCAAACCAGTTCCGGCTATGGGAATGATGGATTTGGAATAGGCGAGGGCCGTATCGAATGAAGTCTGGTCGTCGCGCTGGTTATAATAGGCGTAGGCGAGATCGATCGCCGAGGCGTCGGTTCCGACCGTGCTCAGGTTGGCCGAGAGCGGCGCGATCTTTTGGAACGTGTCGCTGAACGTAAAAACCGCCATCTTGAATTGATTGGGAACGGTCTCGGAGTTCGAGGCCGTGGTCGTCAGGCTCTGCGTCGCGGTGCGCATCACGTCGATGCGCGTGGTCACGCCGTTGTTCTTGGCGAGGTGATAATAATCGTTGAAGTCGTCGCCGGTTATGCGCCCGCTCGAATTGAACGAATGCTGGTGGCAGGCGAAGGCGCATTGATCGGGCGTGATCGATTCCATCTTCTGGATGTCGGCGTCGCTGGCGCCAATGCCCATCGAGGGCGAGTTGTCGAGCACGAGATAAAAGTTGACGTAGGTCGGCAACTGGCCCGCGGCCGAAGACGTGCCGCTGATGTTCATGGTCGGTATGCCGATGAGACCGCCGAACGTCGTCGGCAAGGTCGCGGTATAGTTTACGGTGACAAACAGACTGGTCACGCTGGTGGAGGATTTCGAGGTGACGTCATAGGTCGCGCCGGCGGGCATCGCGCCGGCCGCGCCGTCGAAATAGGTCTTGATTGACGCCTGTGTGGGAAGATTGAACTGATCGGTCGAAGTGGAGACAGCCGCCAGGGCGGCGGCGTCCGCGGCGCTGTTCAATTCAGTCTGCAATTTGAGAGCGCGCGCATAATCGACGCCGAGGCCGATCAGCACCATCATCGGGAGAAGCGAGAGGGCGAAGGTGATCGCGACCGTGCCGCGCCGATCGCGTGAAAACCGGCGCTTGCCGGTTCGGCGAAGCAAACGGCGAAGGCCGGCGAAGGCGTATTCGGCGCCGATGCGGAAAGCGGATCGATTGTGCTCTCCCGGGCAGACGTCGCCCATCGTTTCCTCCAATTTCTTTGTCGAAGCAGGCCGGGCTGCGGGCGACCGCTTCGGCCTCATTCTGGCCGAAGGCTAGTCTGCAAGTATATATAATAAGATGATTTTTGAGCTTAGTTGTGCGAACGGTTAGCGGATGATAAAAAAAGCTTTCGCAAGTCTAATTGTACGAGGAGCATCCGCGCCAGGACGAGCAAGGCGCGCGCCGGCTCGTGCGTGCGTCAGCCGCGCTTGCTCGTCGACCATTGAAGGACGGGCAGCGCCGGGCGCCAGGCGTGGTAGGCGCCCAAAGTTTCCGCGCGGCCGATCTGGAGCGACACCAAGTCGCCCCCGTAGCGCGCAAACCGGCGGCTGAGTTCTGCCTGCCCCTCCAGGGTGACGGCGTTGATGACCAGTCTGCCGCCGATCGGCAATCGCTCCCAGATCGCGTCGATCAGGGCGGTGTCGGAGGCCGCGCCGCCGACGAATACGGCGTTTGGATCGGGCAGGGGCTCGAGAGCCGCCGGCGCGAGCCCCTGGACGACGGCAAGGTCGGGCGCGCCGAGCGCCAGCGCATTGCGTTCGATCCGCGCCGCGCGATCGGCTCTGGCTTCGATGGCGTAGGCCCGGTTGGCCGGATCGCGGAGCATCCATTCGATCGCGACCGATCCGGAGCCCGCGCCGACGTCCCACAGCAGTTCTCCGCGACGAGGGGCCAGGGCGCTGAGCGTGACCGCTCGAATCTCCCGCTTGGTGATCTGGCCGTCGTGTTCGAATAGGGCGTCGGGAAGTCCGCACGCGAGTGGCAGGACGATCGCGTCTTGCTCGGCGACCACTTCGATGGCGAGCGTGTTCAGCGGCTGGACGTCCTCCAGAAAAAAGTCGGCGGCGAGGCGGCTGCGCACGCGTTCGCGCCCTCCGCCCATCGCCTCGAGCACCCAAAGACGGGATCGGCCCATTCCGCGAGCAGTCAGGAACGCGGCCAGGCGAGCGGGAGTGTCCGCGTCCCAGGACAAAGCGAAGATTTTCGCTCCGGGCTGCAAATGCGGCGCAATGCGCTCGAGAGCGCGCGCATGCAGCGATAGCAGCGCGCATTCTTGCAGCGGCCAGCCGAGGCGGGCGGCCGCCAGGCTGAAGGCGGAGGGCGCGGGCAGGCAGACGATCTCCTCCATCGAGACGTGGGCGCTCAACAAACGACCAACGCCGTAGAAGAAGGGATCGCCGGTGGCGAGCACGCACACCGCTCGGCCGCGCCGTTCGAGGATCAGGGGCAGGGCCTTGGTCAGCGGCGAGGGCCAGGGAATGCGCTCGCCGGCGCCCAGCCCGGCGCACAGGGAAAGGTGACGCTCGCCGCCAAACACGAACTCCGCGCTCTCCACGAGACGCCGCGCCGCGACAGAGAGGCCATCGACCCCGTCTTCGCCCACGCCGACCAGCGCCAGCCATCGTTCGGCGAGGCTCATGAGAGCGCCTCGACCGAGGCGTTCGGCCCCTCAGGCTCGCAATCGGCCGAATACCGGATTAGAGGACTCGGCGCGCCGGCGATGAGCCGCGCGCCGACCTCGAAGGGACCGGATTGTTCATGCGCGTGCTGATTCTGGGCGGCTCCAGCCAAGCGAGCCTGCTCGCCCGCCGGCTGGCGCAGCGCGGCGGTTTTGACGCCGTTCTGTCGCTGGCCGGCAGAACGCATTCGCCGATGCAATTCCCCGTCCCGCTGCGCATCGGCGGTTTTGGCGGCCCCGAAGGGCTGGCGCGCCATCTGGTCGAACAGCGCATCGAGGCGCTGGTCGACGCGACGCATCCGTTCGCGGCGCAGATCACGCGCAACGCCGCGGCCGCGAGCCTGCGCGCCAACGTTCCTTTGCTTGGATTTTCGCGCCCGCCCTGGCGCCGGGAAGAGGGAGATCGCTGGCGCCGCGTCGCGGACATGGCCGGCGCCGCCGCGGCGCTCGGCGAAACTCCGCGCACCATATTCCTGACCATCGGGCGCTTGTCGCTTGGCGCGTTCGCCGCGGCGCCGCAGCACTTCTATCTCGTGCGCACGATCGATCCGCTCGACGACGAGCGCGTCCTGCCGCGCATGAAGCACATCCGGGCGCGCCCGCCGTTCGAGGCGGGGCAGGAGGAGGAACTGATGCGGCGCGAGGGCGTCGAAGCGCTCGTCACCAAGAACAGCGGCGGGGCGGCGAGCGTGGGCAAGCTCGTTGCGGCGCGAGCGCTCGGGCTCGAGGTCGTCATGGTCGAGCGGCCGCCCGAGCCGCAGATCGCCATGGTCTACGAAGTCGAGGCGGCGCTCGAATGGCTCGAGGCGCGGCGCGCCGCCCGAGCTTTCTGAGGCCGGAGCAAAGAGCCAGGCGGCGGCGCTCATTTTTCGCCTCCATGGCTTCGCGGCGTGTACATCCAGGGCCGTTCGCGCGCCCCGCTCGGCGCAAAACGCGTCTGGCTGGAGCCGATCAGCACCAGCGTGCTCATGTCGGCGATTGCGGGGTCCGCGCTGGCGAGAGTCGCGACGAGAATGCGCTCGTCCGCGCGCCCGACCGCCCTGGCGAAGGCGACCGGCGTGTCGCCGCTCTTCAGGGCGCGCAGGATCGCGAAAGCCTGGTGGATTTGGGCGGGCCGGGCTCGCGAGGCCGGGTTGTAGAGGGCGATGACGAAATCGGCCTGCGCGGCCGCGCGCAATCTTCGTTCGAGGATCGCCCAGGGCTTGAGATTGTCCGACAGGGATATCGCGCAGAAGTCGTGGCCGAGAGGCGCGCCGAGCCGCGCGGCGGCGGCCTGCATGGCGCTGACGCCGGGCAGGACGCGAATGTCGAGCCCGGCCCAGGCCCGATCGCCGCGCTCGACCGCCTCGAACACGGCCGCGGCCATGGCGAACACGCCGGGATCGCCGCCCGAGACCAGGGCGACGGCTCGCCCGCGCGCGGCGAGCTCCAGCGCCAGGCGGGCGCGCTCCATTTCCACCCGGTTGTCGCTCGCGTGCCTTCTCTGTCCCTCGCGCCGCTCGACGCGCTCGAGATAGGGGGCGTAGCCGACGAGATCGCTCGCTCGCGCGAGAGCCTCCTGCGCTTCGCTTGTCAGCCATTGCGGCCCGCCCGGACCGAGGCCGACGATCGACAGGACGCCAGGAGCCTCGTTCATCGCCGCCGGTTCCGGCCTGGAAGAATGATCATCGAGAAATAGGGCGCTTCCTCGTCGCGCTTTTCGAGCAGCGGCATGATCTTCTGCTCGCTCGTCGCCCCGCGCTCCACATAGATCGCGCGCGCGCTGAGGCCCGCGTCGGCGAGAGCGGCCTTCACCTTGGAGAAATTGCGTCCGAGCTTCATGACGACGGCGGCGTCGGTGGCGGCCAGCCGGGCGGCGAGTTCCTGTCGCGACAAAGTGCCGGGCAGCACCGTCAACACATCGTCTCCCCAGGCGATCGGCTCGGCCGCGGCTGTCCAGCAGCCTGACATTCCAGTCACGCCCGGGCAGATCGACACGCAAAAGCGCTCTCTCAGGCGCACATGGATATGCATGAAGCTGCCGTAGAAGAGCGGATCGCCCTCGCACAACAAGGCGACGTCCCGTCCCGCGCTCAGGTGCGAGGCGATCCGCGTCGAGCACTCTTCGTAGAAGTCGGCCAGCGCTTCGCCGTAGGCGCGATCCTGGAACGGGATCTCGACGGTGACCGGATAGATCAGCGGCAGTTCGACTTTGGTGTGCGGCGCCATCCAGCGCTCGACCACGGCGCGTCCGAGACCCCGGCCGCCGCGCTTGGCGAAAAACGCGATCACCGGACACGATTGCACCAACGCCGCGGCTCGCATGGTCACGAGGTCGGGATCGCCGGGGCCGACGCCGACGCCATGCAGGCGGCCCTGTCCCGCGCCGGGATCTGGGTGAAGCGCGCTCATTCGCGCTCGCTCGCCAGGGCGTTGATCGCCGCCGCGGCCATGGCGCTGCCGCCCTTTCGGCCCCGCACGACGATGTAGGGAATACGGCCATCAGCCATGAGCGCTTCTTTCGATTCGGCCGCGCCGACGAAGCCGACGGGCATGCCCACGATCGCCGCTGGGGCGGGCGCTCCTTCGTCGAGAAGTTCAAGCAGGCGGAACAGGGCGGTCGGCGCGTTCCCGATTGCGACTACGGCGCCGCCGAGACGATCGCGCAAGAGCTCCATCCCCGCCGCCGTGCGCGTCGTGCGCAAGCGCGCGGCAAGCGCGGGCACAGAAGCCTCACCGAGCGCGCACACGACTTGATTGTTCGCCGGAAGGCGCGAGCGCGTGACCCCGTCGGCGACCATGTTCGAATCGCACAGGATCGGAGCGCCCGCCGTGAGCGCCCGGCGGGCGGCGCCAGCCGCTCCGGGCGCAAAGCGCAGGTCGCGCGCGACCTCGATCATGCCGCAGGCGTGGATTACGCGAACCGCCACGATCTCCTCCTCGGCGCCGAAACCCGACAGGTCGGCTTCAGCGCGGATCATGGCGAAGGAGCGCCGATAGATTTCGGCGCCTTCGCGCAGATAAGACGCGCGCTCATGCATGGCGCTCTCCAAGGTTCATTGCTTCCAGGATCGCGCTTGCTTCTTGCAATGAGAGCCCGCGCCGGATCGGCGGATCGCCGGCCCTTCCCTCGAGAACGAGGTCATACAATCCCTCGCGTCCGACCAGAGTCACGGGAGCGCGCGAGGGATGGGCGCAGCCTTTCGCGCATCCCGATATGTGCAGCGCGACGGCGCCGTTGTTTGCGCGCGCAGCGCGGGAGGCTAGAGCCAGAGCGTCGCGCCGGGTCGGCGTCGTCGCGCTGGAGCAGGCGGGCGCGCCTGGACAGGCCGCCAGCGCCAGGCGCGGATCGTGGGGATCGAGCGACCAGTCGGCGCAGGCGCGAGAGAGCTCGGCGGCCGCGCCGGGCGCAACCCCCGGCAGCAGGATCGCTCGCCAATGAGTGAGACGCAGTTCTCCCGCGCCGAGCCTGTCGGCGAGTTCGGAAAGGCGCATCAGATCGTGCGCGCTCCAGCGGCCGAAGGGCGCCGCGAGGCCAATGAATCCTGTTCGCCCCAGGCGATGAAATCCCAGCGGCGCGGCGCGCGGCGCTCGAACCTCCGGTTCGACATCCCTTTCGATGACCACGCTTTCAAGGAGCGCCGCCGACCCTTCGCGCGCAAGCAGCGCGGCCATGCGACGCGGGCCGTCCGGCGCGCTCCCGCGGAGTTCGATAAACCGCCGCGCAAGGCCGATCGCCGCCCCATCGGCCTCTTCCGGCCGACAATAGCCGATGTGTTCGGCGCTCTGTTCGGTTCCTCCCAGAGCAAGCGCGTAGCGCGCGCCGCGACTGGTTCGAACCGCGCGCAAGCGAATGTCGCCGATGCGCTCTGAAAGCGCGAAGGCGCCGCCGTCATCGACGCAGAAGCTGAATTTCGGAGGCAGGGCTCGCAAAAGGGGATCGCCTGTGAGCCGGCGCTCCAGCGCATGAACGAAGGGACGAATGTCCAATACGGCGTCCTCATCCCAGCCGGCCATGGGGCTTGCGAGGACGTTGCGCACCGCCTCCGCCTCCGGGTCCGCGTCGAGGATGCCGAGCTCGCCGAGGCGTTGCGTCAATGGCGCGAGAGTGGACGAAGCCACTCCGCGGATGTGCAGATTGGCGCGCGAACTCAGGTCGATCGCGCCATTGCCGAATCTGAGCGCGCATTCGGCGATCGCGCGAGCCATCGGGCCGGGCAGAACTCCCGCGCTCAGCCGGATGCGCGCCAGCAGGCCGTCGCCCGTGCGCATCGGGCGCAGAACGCCAGGGCAGCGGCCGCGCACGCGCGGCTCGCTCGGGCGCGGCGCCGGCGCGCTCATCGCGCGCCTCGCAGTTCGGCGAGCACGGCGTCGGTCGAATTGCGCAACGATCGCCAAAAGCCGCGGCGCCGCGCCTCCTCGAATTTGTCCGCGATCGCGCGCGCGGCCTCGGGATTGGAGTCGATCACAAAGGAGCGGACGGCCTCGTCGGCGCAGACCGCATCGAACAGCAATTCGAATTGCCGGCTTTCGACGCACTCGCCGAGCGCCGCGAAAGCGAACAGGTTGTCGAGCGCCTCCGCGATGTCGGCGGCGCCGCAATGGCCGTGGCGCATTCGTCCGGCGAGCCAGCGCGGATTAGTGGCGCGGCCGCGCAGCGCGCGCGCCACTTCCTGCGCGAGCGTGCGCACCTTCGGCGCGCCGGAGATCGAGCCGTCGAGGTGATAGAGCGCCGGCTTGGCGCCGAGAGACGCCGCAGCGGCGGCGAACCCCGCTTCATGTTCGGCGAATTCGGGCGAGGAGAGAACATCCTGATCGACCATGTCCTGAACATGGACGAATGCGTCGGCGCGAGCGACGCAATCCATGAATTGCTCCAGCGCGGGCGCGCCCTCCTCGCCGCCCGAATAGGAATGGCCTCCCGCCGACAGATAGGCGCTCGCAAGCTCCTCGCGACTGGACCATTCGCCTTGCGCCAGCGTGCGCTGCAAACCCACGCCATAGGCGCCGGCTTGCGCCCCGAACACACGGACCGGCGTGCGAGCCTTGGCGCGTCGGGCCGCGGCGAGCGGATTGTCCTCTTCGTCCTCGTCCAACGCGGCGATCGCGCGCACGGCCTCGTCAAACAATGCGATCTGCTGCGGGAACAGGTCACGGAACAGACCGGAGATGCGCATAGCGACGTCGACGCGCGGCCGCCCGAGCGCGGCGCAGGATTGGATCTCGAACCCGGAGACGCGCGAGGAGCCGTGATCCCAGACCGGCTTTGCTCCGATCAAGGCCAGCGCCTGCGCAAGATCGTCGCCGCCGGTGCGCATGGTCGCGCTGCCCCATAGGTCGAGTACGATCCGCTTCGGCCATTCGCCGTGATCCTGGGCATAGCGCGTGAGAACCTCGCCCGCCGCGGCGCGGCCTATCTCCCAGGCCGTGCGGGTGGGCAGAGCGCGCGGATCGACCCCGTACAGGTTTCGACCTGTCGGCAGCACGTCGATGCGTCCGCGCGAGGGCGCGCCGGCCGGGCCGGGCTCCACGAAACGGCCGTCGAGCGCGTGCAGCAGCGCGCGGGACTCGGCTTGCGGACAGGCCGCAAGTCGGCCGGCCCAGTCCTCCACACGCGAGGCGTGGTCGTCGTCTAAGCCGGCCAGGACCAAGCGCGAGGCCTCGTCCGGAGCGCGGCCGAACACATGCATTCCGTCGGCGATGCGCATCTCCTTGAGATCGCAGATCCAGGCGTCGAGGCGGCGCAGCGCGAGGTCGACATCCTCGTCGTCCTGCAATCCCGCCTCGCGGGCGAGACCGGTTTCGGCGGCTAGCGCGAGGATGGCGCGCGCCAATCGTTTGGCGCGAGGAGGATCGAGGGTCGAGGCGTCGGAATATTCGTCGAACAGGGTTTCGAGCTCGGCGGCGGCTCCGTGCGCCTGAGCCTCGATCAGCGGCGGCGTCAGATGGCTGACGATCACGGCGGCGAGCCGCCGTTTGGCCTGCGCCGCCTCGCCGGGATTGTTGACGATGAAGGGATAGACGAGCGGCAGGGGTCCGAGCGCAGCCTCGGGAGCGCAGTCGCAATCGAGCGCCACGGCTTTGCCCGGCAGCCATTCGAGCGTGCCGTGCGCGCCACAATGAATCATCGCGTGCACGCGCTCGATCTCTCGCAGCCAGAAATAGAAGGCGAGATAGGAATGGCGCGGCGGCAGATCGGCGTCGTGGTACTGGGCGCGGCGCTCGCGCGCTGCGCCGCGGTCCGGTTGTAGCGCCACCACGAGGGCGCCGAGGCGCAAAGCCTTGAAGCGGAAGGCGGCGCCGTGCGCTGCCTCGCATTCAGGCTCGCCCCAGGCCTCGAGAATGCGCGCGCGCAGTTCGAGCGGCAGCTTCGCGAAGAATGTCCGGTAGTCGCAAAGCGCCAGGCTCGCGCTCTCGCCGTCTTCGCGAAGGCGCTTCATGAGCTCTGATTGATCAGGCGGATCGGAAATGGAGTAGCCGGCTGAACGCAGATCCTGCGCAATGGCGAGCACGCTTGCCGGCGTGTCGAGGCCGATGGCGTGGCCGGAGCGTCCCGCTTTGTGAGGATAGTCCGAAAGAATGCAGGCGATGCGGCGCCGCGCGGGCGGCGTGCGGCGCAGCCTGGCCCAGGCTTGCGCCAGATCCGCCACGAAGTCGACGCGAGAGGGTTCGGGATCGTGCCTGGCGATCGAGAACTCGATGGCGGCGCCCGCTTGCGCGCTCTCGCGCTTGAAGGAGATGGCTCGCGTCAGGATGCGTCCGTCGAGTTCGGGCAGGACCACGTTCATGGCGAGATCGGCGCCGCTCAATCCGCGCCCGCTTGTTTTCCATGACTGCCGCGTGGAGCCCGACAGCGCGGCCTGCAGAACCGGCGCATCCGCGCTGTCGAGCACGCTCGCTCGATCGTCCGCCCTCGCGGAGAACGCCGTCGTGTTGACGATCACGTCCGGCCGCTGGGCGCCGAGCAGCATCGCCACGCCCTCGGCCGCCGCCTCGTCCTTCAGGCTGGACACCCAGGCCGCCGTCACGGCGAATCCGCGCGCGGCGAGCGCGTCCGCCAGAGCGCCGATGGGCGCCGTGTCGCCCGATTGCGCCAGCGATCGATAGAAGACGATCAGCGCGCGCGGCGCGCCTGAGCCTGCTTCGCGCGCATGCGCCCCGCTGACGCCCATCGCCGGCATGGGCTGGGGATCGCGCCAGCCGATCGGCCGCCCGATCCTGGTCGACAGGAACGCCAGGCATTCCCCGAGATTGTCCGCGCCCCCTTCGCACAGCCAGCCCCAGAGCCGGCGCAGATCCTCAAGGGGGAGAGTGGAGGCCGCATCGAGGCGCGCGTCGGCGCGATGGTCTCCGGGCACGATCGCCAGAGCAAAACCATGCGCGCGCGCGGCTCTCGCGAGCTCCTCGACTCCATAGCGCCAATAATCGAGGCCGCCGAGCAGACGCACGAGCACAAAGCGCGCATGGCGGATCGTGTTTTCGACGTAGAGATCGACCGAATAGGGATGTTTGAGCTGCGCCAGGCTCGCCGCCCGCAAGGCGGGATAGAGGTCGCGTCCGCGCTCCCATGCCGAGCAAAGCCCGGCGAGATCATTGTCTGAAAAGGAGAGATAGACGAGATCGGCCGGCGATTGGGCGAGATCGACGGCGGCTGCGCCTTCGTCCAGCGTTCGCGTATGCGTGCGCAGAAGGTGCATGTCTGTTTCCGTCAGGTCGTCAGGGCCGAAAGGATCGCTGATCGGTCGAGCCCTTTGAGGCCGATGACCACCAGACGCCCGCGCCGACGCTCGTCGCTCGCCCAGGGCCGATCGAAATGATGGCGCACGCGCAGGCCCACTCCCTGCACGAGGAGGCGCATCGGCTTTCCGGCGACCTCCAGAAATCCTTTGACCCTCAGCACGCCGTGATCGTCTGCGATCCTGGTCAGTC
>Ga0307372_10013523_pt1 | contig 10546 bp, 6 predicted proteins | sample OX1MG_FD_202533 | JGI IMG/M metagenome (GOLD analysis project Ga0307372, IMG submission 202533) | Soil microbial communities from Risofladan, Vaasa, Finland - OX-1 | ecosystem: Environmental > Terrestrial > Soil > Coastal area > Acid sulfate soil | place: Finland: Risofladan, Vaasa | collected... | reverse complement strand
TCACGGAACTGACGCCCGTGCAGCGGCAGATCCTCAAGCTACTCGGCCTCTCGCCCGATTCCTACGGCCAATGATGCCCGCCCCTGGAAACTCCCGGAAATTGCCGGAATGACCTGCGGAAGATAGGCCTTAAAGGAGAAACATGGGTAAATATGAAATCGAGATGGAAATAACAGGCTTCAGGCTAAAGATACGTGGTGAACGCGATGACGTCCCGGTAATCAAGCACAATCTCCAGCAGCAAATGGCAGGGCTCCTCGATCCGGCAGCTAACATCGCTCAGTCACGGCTCCCCGCCACTGCCATTGAAGCCGAGGTCGTGAATGGCGACGGCAATGGCAGACAGAAGAAGACTCGCCGAGCGCGACGCGCCAGCGCGCCGAACGGCCAGACGAGATCGAAGCCGTTGGATTGGCAGCACGACCCTGGCCAATTTGGCGTCCCGCGACAGAATTGGCGCGCTTCCGGCAAGATCATCTGGCTTATGTACGTGGCGTCCGAGCAGGCTCACGCGTCCGAACTGTCTGGACCTGTCATCGCCGAAACCTTCAACAAGCACTTTCGGCAGGCTGGTCAGTTGAACAAACAGAGCATGCCACGCGATCTCGGTTTCCTAAAACAGAAAGTTCCTGCGCTGGTCGGGGATCGCGCTGGCGCATCTCCAATCACGTGGTTTTTAACCGATGAAGGCGTGAGAGAGGCACAGCGACTCGTCGTCGACGCCAAAGGCGAACCGATACCAAGTCCGTAGGTGAATTAATGGGGCTCATTGAAAATCAAACGCTAACCGAAAAGCTTTCACCACCGCTGGATCGCTTCCTTGTCGAGCAACTGGTGGCGGAGTTCGCGTCCATCGAACGCCGCTACATCCTCAGAGACTGGGAACCGGCGGAGCTCGACGGCGGGCAGTTTGCCGAAATCCTCGGCCGTCTGCTCTATCACGCTGACTCGGGCAATCTTGACCGCGAGCGCGATTTTGGCGACTGCAAAAAGTACATCGAAAACGAGCACGTCGCCCACCGCATCGTGCCTCAAGACGCGAAGATGGTCTTCGCGGTCGCGGCGGTGGTGCATAAGTTTCGATCGAAGCGCGGCGCGGTTCACGTTTCGCCGACATACAAGGCGAACCAAATGGACTCGCGTTATATGGTCGAGGCGGTCAGATGGGCAATGATGGAGACGTTGCGCCTTTTCTGGAGCGGTGATAGAGATGCGGCGGCAGCCGCGATTCGCGAGTTGTTGCAGTTCGACGTTCCAGCGATTGGGCGATTCAAAGACGCAATTCTCGTCCAGCGCACTGACCTGAGGCCGGAGGAGGAGATCCTGATACTGCTTCACTACGCCGGTGAAAACGGATTCGACCGTGCAGAGTTGGGACGGTACGCTGGGTGCTCTCCTTCATCCGTTACTCGTTCGATCGACGCGTTGTGTTCGTCCACCAAGCGGGAAGTCGTCGAGTTGCAGGATGCGCGGTTCAGGTTGACGGACCTGGGGCACAAGCGAGTTCGCGAACAACTTTCCGACAAGCTGGTTTTGCAGTAGCCGCACTTGGACCGCGTCAGAACGTAGCTCCCGGTGCAAGGCTTCGCGTTCGTTGCGGCCAAAAGCAATATAGTCGCGATATATGGCATTAACCCGTTTCCAGACTGGAAGCCCCCCTTTTGTCAATGGAGGATCTGATAGCGCCAATGACGAGACATGAATCGACCGATGTCGCACTGATTCCAATACGAGACGTAGTTCCGTTGTTCGACCGCGCGATGTCATCGGTGCGTGAAGACATGATCGATAACCCGTACATCGCCGAAGCACGCCGAGTTCTCCCCGTTGGCGGATACCGAAGCGCGATCGGATCCTTTTGGAACGCCGTCGTCGACGATCTGCGAAGCAAAATAATATTCCGTAGCATAGATCTGTTCAACAAATCGGTGTCGCTTGGGCGCGACGTCAAGACATATGAGGACTTTCAGAACCATGTCACCGACGATGTCTTGCTCGACGGTGCGTATAAGATCGGGGTTATTGGATGGGAGGCCCATAAGGTCTTAAAGCACGCGAAAGAGACTAGGCATATCTTCGATGGTCACCCCAAGAGCAGTGAGCCGTCGTTGATCAAAGTGCTGGCAATGATTGACGACTGCACGAAGTACGTTCTGCAAGAAGAGTACCCACCGCAAATTATTGATCTAGACGAATACCTCGCCAACCTAAGCGGCGAAGACTTCGACAGGAACGAAGTGGGCGTCGAAAACGCTCTGGGGGATCTTCCAGAAACATATAAAACTCAACTGGTAAATCGACTGTTCTCATCATATATTCATCCTGACGCAAACACAATTCTTCGCGGAAACATCGAGTTCATCGTCCCAATACTTTGGGGCGTGCTACCAAAAGAAGTCAAAGTGCAAGTAGTACGGCGAGTTGATCAGGAGATACCGAAAGGGAACGCGGCGATCGTCGAGAACGCGTTCACCTTCATTCGCGCGGTGAAGGGCGGGAGATACTTATCAACGTTCGCCAGAAAATACAAGATTCTGCCGCTCGTGGATCGGCTATCGCAGAACCTTGACAAATGGGCGGTCGAAGACGCCACGGTGTCGGAACTGTACCCGTACCGTGCGCTGATTCCTCCCGAAGTCCTGCCGAAATACGTCGAGGCGCTGACGCAGACGTATGTGGGGCATATTGGAGGCAGCGCTCAATATTCGCGAACGGATTTTTTTGCAAACCGGGCCGCACTTTACATTCCGAAAATGTTTGAGGCCTTTGACAATGCAGCGGCATCTGCCTTTATCCAAGGGTTGAGGGCTAGTCGCGTCCTGAAGGATCGCATTCACCATCCGCGTAAGCTCGCGCGACTTCGTTCGCTGGGAAACATCGTTTTGGAACGAGTTAATGAGACATTTACTGAGCGCGCGTTGCTCGAGGCGTTGGTCGACGAAGGAACTGAACGGGAGTTTTTTGAGCTGCTAAGGGCCTGAGTCATACGTTATGCCTAGCGCGCTTTCTGCGCCCGTATTGTGTTCGCGCCCGGCCGTTCACCGCTAGAGGCAAGCCTTGCTATCGGGGAGTGGCATCCTTGGCGGGGCGGTTGCCCACATGAGGGCGATTTCGTCGGGGGTGAGGCCGTAGGCGGCGTTCACGAGGTCGCTGAGGCGGTGCTCCAGGGTCAGGGCTTCGCCAGCGAGACGCTGGGCGGGCTCGATCGTGCGGGCGTGCTCGCCGCGCAGGCTACGCAAGGCCGCCGCACTCAATGGGTTCCTCCGCCCGCGGGCCTTCTTCACCGCGCCCGCAAATGCATCGCTGTCGAGCGCGAACGGCGATTGCAGCTTCTGACTCGGCTTCTCGATCTCGTGCTCGATGCGCAGCCAGTCGAGAAGCGTTCGGCGCGCTGCGTCGTGCTCGCGAGTGATGGCGATCAATCGCTCCGTAGCGGCAGCCACCGCTTCTCGTTGTGGGCCTGGCGCCGCGATCGGCACAGCTTCAAGAACGGTTGGATTGGGCGCTAAGGCTTCGTCTTTCATGTGCGGAAGGTATCGCCAGTTATACCACCAAATCAGCGGCGAGTTCAGAACTGCGAGCAAGTAAAGGTCGTCGGAAACGATGAACGCTGTTTTGTTGTTGCCGTGAACTCCCGCGAGATCGAGGGCGTAGCACGGGTGAAATTGAATAAGCTGATAGAAGAGCTTTGGCTCGGCGAACTTGTCCCAGTAAGCGCATGAACGCAGCTCCCACCAGTAATGCCCCTGATCCGAGCGTTTACGTAGGGCCTCCTCATATTGCTTCATGTGCGTAAAGACGGATGGGAAGGTCCCCCGAAAAATGCACTCAGCGTTCTCGCCGGCATCCGCCCACGGCCAAGCGAAATCGCCGCTCGATTTCATTGCAACCATCCATCCGGTAGTCTCGTCCAGGCACCAGCGCCCGATGTCCTGGCCGCGCACGTAAGGGCGGATGATTTTGGCGCAGCGTGGATCGTCCGCCACGAGGCGGTTCTTGGTCGCCGTGTCGATCAAGTATGCCTCGTTAAACGCTGTCTTGATGCCCGTCAGCGGGTTGCAGCCGGCAAATTCTGAAAGCGGCACCCCACGGCTCGTGATCTTTTCAACCAACGCGCCGACGCCAGTTGCTTCAAGCTGCCACGACTCGACGGTCAGTCGCTCGTAGGGCAGCGCCACGCCCTCATGCTCAATCTGCCGGCTCAGGTCGTCGATGCGGAGCTGCTCGCGCGGGATGGCGCAGAGGCGGGCGGTCTTGGGCTTCGGGGCGGTGGTCGGTTTGCGGGCGACGATGATCGAGGGGAAGACGTCGGCGTCCTCGAAGATCTGCTTGGCGTGGCCGAAGTCGACGACCGATTCGATCCAGGCGCTGTCAGCGAAGAAACGGCGGAGCGGCTCGCCGTAGCGCGACTTCATCCATTTGTTCGTCACGATCATCGACAGTAGCCCGCCCGGCCGCAGCAGGCGCAGGCCGCGCTCGTAGAAGTACACGTAAAGGTCGGCCATGCCGTGATACGAGCGATACTCGCGATCCAGGTAGGGCTTGATGTCGCTCAACAACTCCTGACGCACGTAAGGCGGATTGCCCACCACCACGTCGAAACCGCCGTCGCCGTTTCGATCTCCAAAGATTTCGGGGAACTCGGCATCCCAGTCGAAGGCGCGGGGATGCACGGCCGGGTCGCTGACGACGCTGTTGCCGACGCGGATGGAATGGTCGAGACTCGTCAGCACTTTGCCGCGCTCGGCCGTCTTGATCCAGAGACTCAAGCGGCAAATCTCGATCGCCTCCTCGTTCAGGTCGACGCCATACAAATTGTTCTCCAGGATGCGCTTGTCGAGGTCGAAGAGGGTGCGGTGCCCGCGAAGCTCTTGCAGCCGATCGTTCGAGGCCTGATAGGCGGCGTGCAGTTGGTCGAAAGCCTCGATCAAGAAGGCGCCGCTGCCGCAGGCCGGGTCCAACAGGCGGATCGAGCCGAGCTCGTCCTGCCACGACTCCCAGAACTTGACCAGCGCCGATCGCGCGGCCGGCTTTAGGTCGTCGAGCTTGTAGACGTTCGGATCGGCCAGCGCCGTTCGGGCTTTTTCCTTCTTGGCCGCCGACTCGACGTGCGCCACGCGGAGCCGCTCAAAACGGTCTTTCAGGACCCCGCCCAACGCCTGCTCGATGATGTACCGCGTGATAAAAGCCGGCGTGTAGAAGGCGCCCTCTTTTTTGCGACGGGTGCGCGCGGTTTGGGGCGTTTTGGCCGACGTCGTGTGAGGTGACGGGCTGGGAAGCCCATCCTCCTTGGTAACCTCAATCTCCAGCCGCAGCCTCTCCAGGTCCGAAATCGACTGCTCGAAAATGTGCCCGAGAATCTCGACGTCGATCAAGCTGCTGCCGGCGGCCGACTGAGCGGCCTGCGAGGCGGGACGATAGTCGTAGGCGCCCAAGTCGCGAAAGGAGCCGCACACGGCGTCGGATACACGGAGCCGGTCGAGCAGCGGGTCGGGAGCGAACAGCCCGCCGTTGTAGGCGTGGATGCCGAGCGCCGCGTTGCCGCCGTTGATCGAGTCAAACAGGCCGCGGAAATTGTCCCAGATGGGGCGCGGATGGTAGGGGTCGCGGTGCTCGTAGGCCTTGCGGATCGTCTCGGTCGGCAGCAGGCCGCGGTCTTCGCAAAAGGCGCAAAACAGCACGCGGTCCAATAACTTTTGCGTGGCGGCCAGCACGTCGCCCCGCGGGGCGTCGGGATTGTCACGGGCAAGTTCCTGGAAGGCGCTCTGCCGCATGTCGGCGTAACGCTGGTAAAAATCGCGCGTCAGCTCACGGCCCACCCGTTGCGATTCGTCCCAGAGCGAATAGAGATGGCATCGCCCGGCGGCCGGCACCACCCGCTCGGCCCCCAGCAGAAACACGAACCGCTTGAGGTGCGCGGCGTCGTCGGCCAACTGTTCGGTGTCGAAACGCTCGTAGGTGTGCTGGTCGGCGCCCTTGTAATACAAGCGGGTTTCACGGACCGAGGTGACCACAATCCAGTCGCAGGGCAGGTTGATGGCGTAGCGATAGGCCTGATCGACGGCCGACATGCGGCGGCCGGCAAAGGGCCGGTCGAGCGGATCGCGCGGGCCTTTGCCCTCCAGGGCCACCAGGTAGCGCTGCTCGCCATTGAAGTCGCCCAGCACGGCGTCGGCGAACTTGCCGTCGACCTCGACGTGCTTCTCGCGCGAGATGGTGTAGCGCGGCTGCCCGTCGGCCGGGCGAGAATAGCCCAACAGGCCGCAAAAGAAATCCGTCAAGAAGTCGGGCAGCAGCTCCTGCTCTTTGAAGCTGTCTGCCCGACGCGAGGAGAGCAGCTCGGCCCAGTGGCTCAGCTTGGGCGCGACGGTCTCGGCGCGATCGGGCAGCGGAAAGGCCGCCAGGTGCGTGCGGAGAACGTCGGGACGGAAGAGCGGCTTGGCTTCGAGGGGCAAGAGAGGGTTCAGGGTTCAGGGTTCAGGGTTCAGGGTTCAGGGTTCAGGCCAGGGAGAGGCCGACGCCGAGAGTATAAGGGACGCGGGGCGGAGAAAGAACATGGCGGCGGCGTGCCGATTTTGGATTTTCGATTTTGGATTTTGGATTGGCTGTCGCATGACGCGAAACAAGCCAAGCCAGCGGCGTGATAGGATGTTGGCCGACTCTTGATCCGTGCCCATCCGTTGTATCCGTGGTTTCCCCTGTTTTGCGGCCATGCTGGCGTGCCTAAGAATTGAGCAGCGGGGCCGCGCGGCGGTCGAGCGCCGCACCTCGGCGCAGGGCTTTTGCAAATTTGCAATAGCCGGTCAAACACGGCGTTTTTCAGCATCTCGTACCTAATTGGAGGGGCAACCCGCGCGGACTGCCTAATCTGTACGCATGGGGCTAATTTGGTGCATATATATTAGGCACTCCGTGGATAAAGATGAGCGATGAGGGATGAGAGATGAGGGACCGGAATCAGCGAAGCGGTGGACGAGCGCATCGCGAGAGCCATGCAAGCCAATGGCCGTGCAAGATGAGTGATGAGCCATCAGGGATGAACCGCGCTCAAAGGACGGATGACAGAAAAATCACCTGACAGAAAAATGAGCCAATTGCGGCCTCGCTCGACGGCCGCGTTCCCCATTTTTCTGCCAGGTCATGTTTCTGGTGCGCCAGGGAAGCTTGGTTGATCTTGTTAGCTGAAAGGAGCTGACCATGTGAAATTGCTCGTTCGACATGTAGCCGATCCAGCAGTCGAGTAGGGCAACCTCTCGGCTGGAGCCTGGAAAGGCGAAGACGTCAGCCGTAACGAAAGTGAACCGGTTTCGGCTTCGTTAATTCGACAAGGGAAGGGCCAGCCGCCCAGAAACGGTGAAGCCCGGTGTCGGCCGCCAAGTAACGAGCGCGTGCGGCGGCCGATGTTCCCCGGAGTGAGAGCGGACGGCGGGCGTCGAAAGATTAACCAGGAACCTGGGAGACCCGGCGAGATGGCTGCGACTCGTGGAGCCTCGTACCCAACGACCGTCGGGAACAAATAACCGCCGGTCGGTCTCGTCGGGAGTCGGATGGGTTCGTAGTAGCGACGAAACCGCGTAACGGCGGCGGAGCGAAGGAACCCTGCCAAGAAGTTGTTTCTGCAAGAAGTAAGGAGAGCCGCTTGGATCAACCCACTACGGAAAACAGGTCGCCGAACCCAGACCAGCCGCCGGCCGAGCCGGAGGTCAAGTCGGGCGTGAAGCTGCCCGTGAAAGTCTCTGAACTGAGGTGGAAACTGGGCCGAAAGGCCAAGCAGGAGCCGACGTTTCGGTTCTACGCCTTGTATGACCGAATCTGTCGGTTCGACGTTTTGACGGCCGCCTGGTGGCTGGTGATGAAGAACGACGGCGCTGCTGGAACGGACGGTGTATCGTGTCAGGACATCATTGATGGGCCTGGCGCGGCAACGTTCCTCAAGGAGCTGCATGAAGAACTTCTCACGAAGCGCTATCGGCCATCTCCGGTGAAGCGTGTTTACATTCCCAAGCCCGACGGTCGGCAACGGCCGCTGGGGATTCCGACGATCAAAGACCGCATCGTGCAAACAGCGGTGCTGCTGATCTTGGAGCCGATCTTTGAGGCGGACTTCCTGGACTGCTCCTATGGGTTTCGTCCAGGCAAGAACGCCCACCAAGCCGTCGACGCCATCCGTCAGCATTTGGACGCCGGATTGAGGGAAGTTTATGATGCGGATCTGAAAGGGTACTTCGACACGATCCCGCACGACCAGTTGTTGGCGGCGGTGCGAATGCGAGTCGTGGATCGCTCGGTGCTGAGCCTGATTCGGATGTGGTTGGAAGCGGTCGTCGTGGAGACGGACGCCAACAGCCATACGAAAGCTTTTCGCTCCAAGCAGGGGACGCCCCAGGGCGGCGTGATCGCTCCTCAAACAATGTTGCAAACTGGCCCCGCTAACGAGGCCTTTCGCAAAAGGGGGCGGGCTGACCCTGTAAACAACGCGCACCGCTTCGCCGCCAATTTCCACCCTCTTCACGAGCGCCCGCAGAACGTCGCGCTTGGCATTCCAATCAACGTGATCCAATCCTTGCTCCAAATGTTTTGTAAAATCATTCAAATGTTCGATGGCCAGCCGCAGCTCCTGCTCTTCCGTCTGCTGCGCGGATAAGCCCGCTGCCTCGGCTTCCAGCATGGCGAGTCGCTTCTTGCTCTCGGTGACGCGCGGGCCGAATTCCTCCTTCGTCAATAATCCATCTTCATAGGCGTCAATCAGGCGAGCAAGAGCGCGCTGCTGTTTTTGAATTAGCCCCCTCAACTCCTGCACGCCTGCTGCGGTCTCTTCGTTGCCGCGGAGCCGACGCTCGTACTCTTGCGCGACTCGCTGCGGGTTCTTCAACAGGGAGACGACGTCGTCCCACACCGCCTGCTCCAGGACATCGGTGCGGACTTGCCCGTTGTGACAGACGCGCCGGCCACCAAAACGGTAGGCGTCGCTGCCGATGCAACGATAGTAGGCATAACGGCGCTGCTGGCCTTTGGCTGCCCGAGGACTCACCGGTTTGCCGTAGTAGGAGTAGCCGCAGCATTGGCATTGCAGCAGTCCTTGCAAAAGATACTTTGCTCCGCGACGGCGTTCTCGGCCGCGGCGTCGGTTCTCTTCCAATCGCTCGGCGGCCGCCTGAAAGACCTCGTCGCTCACCAACCGGGGGACGGCGATTGCTTCCTGCTCGCTGGGATCCGTAGCGTAAACCGAGTACGCGCGACGCGGTTGCTCGGACTGACCGCGGCCGGGTCGCAGGGCCGGGCGGCGCGGCCCGATGCGTGTCTTGCCGAACGTCGCGGAGCCCGTATATGCGGCATTTTTCAGCATCCCGGCGACCGTGGTCGGATCCCACCAATCCTTACCGCCGCGCGTTGGGACTTGTTGCTCTTTAAGCCGACGGCAGATTTCGCGCAGCGAGAGGCCGTCTCGCGCGGTCCAGTCAAAAACCTGGCGCACCACGCGCGCCTCTTCCAACACGACTTGGTACTGGGCCGCACCGCCCGACACACGCTTGGAGATGTAGCGATAGCCGTACGGGGCACCGCTCAGCACGCTCACGTCGCCGCGACGCGCGGCGTGCCGCTTCCCGCGCCGGCTGCGCTCGAGAATCTTGGCGCGTTCATATTCGGCAATCATGCCTTGCATCTGCAGCAGAAGGTCCTCTTCCGGCGTCTTGCTCGGGGCGTGATTCAAAAACACCACTTCCACTCCATTGCGCTGGAACTCTTCGATGAGCAAAACTTGATAGGCGTACTTGCGGGCCAACCGGTCGGGCGAATGCACGTAAAGGCGATCAACGCCGCCCGCGTGAGCCACGTCGCGCAGTTTTTCCAACGCGGGCCTGATCAAGGTCGCCCCACTGTAACCCTCATCCAAGAAGCGGAGCTCTTCCTCCAGCGCGAGGCCGTCTTGGCAGACACGCTCGGTCAGGGCCTGTACTTGACTGTCGATCGTCGCCGCCTTCGTCTGCTGCTCCGACGAAACTCGGGCATAAATGGCGGCCCGCAAAACGGGACGTGAAATGGCGAGCAAGTTGTTCTTCATTCGGCTCATCCTCCGAGGGCAACAGCGTAAGAAACCTTCGGCCCCAACCTGCCTTTTTCATTGAGCGTGGCCCCGGCTGGGGCACTGTTCAAGTGTCGCTTAATGGGCCGCCTGATCGGCGGCACCACGCGCTCGTAAGCTGCCGCCAAGAGTCGGTCTTCCAAGCGTGAACATTCAAAATCGCGTGTGAGGGCCAGTTTTCGCTGGCGTTTCCTGTCACGATCCTCCATGATCGGCTCCTCCGGACTTATAGCATTTACGTAACCTCCTTCTCTGAAATGTCTTGCTGAAAGCGAGTTCCTTGCCCGTAGCCCGCCTTCAAGCGAGATCGCGGGATGTCAATGTGCATCGTCAGGCCGTTTTTTGCAACATTGTTTGAGGAGCGATCACGCCGCCCTGGGGCGTCCCCTGCTTGGAGCGAAAAGCTTTCGTATGGCTGTTGGCGTCCGTCTCCACGACGACCGCTTCCAACCACATCCGAAT
>Ga0307372_10013522_pt1 | contig 10547 bp, 8 predicted proteins | sample OX1MG_FD_202533 | JGI IMG/M metagenome (GOLD analysis project Ga0307372, IMG submission 202533) | Soil microbial communities from Risofladan, Vaasa, Finland - OX-1 | ecosystem: Environmental > Terrestrial > Soil > Coastal area > Acid sulfate soil | place: Finland: Risofladan, Vaasa | collected... | reverse complement strand
CGCGCGATCCGCACGGTCGATTTCATCAAGAAGTACATCTTCCCGGGCAGCTTTATCCCGTCGGTCACGGCGCTGGCGGATTCGATCACGCGCGCCAGCAATCTGCGCATCTTCCATCTTGAAGATTTGACCACCAATTACGCCGAGACGCTCAAGCATTGGCGGCGGAACACGTTTGCGAATCTCGAGCGGATAAAAGCGCTCGGCTACCCCGACGAGTTCATCCGGATGTGGGAATACTACCTGTGCTACTGCGAGGGCGGATTTCGCGAGCGCTATATCGGCGACGTGCAGATGCTGCTCGTGGGGCCGCTGGCGCGCCGCGCCCCGCTACTTCCGCGCCTCTGAGCGGGCCGGGTCCGGCCACGGCCGCGTGGGTCCGCTCACGCCGGCGGTGCGCGCCGGGGCTTGACGCAAGCTATAATCGGATGGTAATAGTTATCATCTGAGTGATGGAACTACTGCTGGTCAATGAAGGGCGCCGCGCCGGCTACGCGGCGCGCCGGCTTCAGGAGTTCGCCGCGCGCTGCGCCAGGGCGGGCCTGGCGGTGACGCCACAGCGCCTCGCGATTGTCCAGGCGCTGCTTGAATCCGGAGAGCATCCCCGCGCCGACGCGATTTACGCCCAGGTGCGCCGGCTCCATCCGCACATCTCGCTCGCCACCGTGCATCGCACGCTCGAAACCCTGTGCGAGGTCGGAGAGGCGCGCAAGGTCACGATGCTGCACGATAGCGCGCGCTACGACGGTAATCTGACGCCGCATCATCATGTGGTATGCGTCAAGTGCCGGAGGATTCGCGATATCGAAATTCCGCGGCTCGAAAAGGTTCTGGAAGGGCGCTCCGGCTTGGGCGAGTTCACGCTGCTCGGCGTGTCGCTCGAGATTCTGGCGCTGTGCGAGCGTTGCAGGCCGCGGGCTGCGCGCGCGGCCGCCCGGCGCGGATGAACTTCACGATCAGGCTGGAGCCCAAAGCGCATTCATTTGTTCGGATTTATTTATCCAGGAGGCACCGATGAAGAATCTAAAAGGATCCAAAACCCACCAGCATCTCAAAGACGCTTTCGCCGGCGAGAGCCAGGCCAACCGCCGCTATCTCTATTTCGCCAAGGTCGCCGATATCGAAGGGCAGCCCGAGATCGCGGGCCTGTTTCGCGACACCGCCGATGGTGAAACCGGCCACGCACACGGCCATCTCGATTACCTCAAGACGGTCGGAGATCCGGTCACCGATCAGCCGATCGGCGATTCGATGCTGAATCTCAAGAGCGCGGTGCACGGCGAGACCTACGAGTACACCGACATGTATCCCGGGATGGCGAAGACCGCGCGCGAAGAGGGCTTCCCCGAGATCGCCGACTGGTTCGAGACGCTTGCCAAGGCCGAGAAATCGCACGCCGGCCGTTTCGACAAGGCCTCGAAGACGCTCAGCTAAAAGCACCGGCTCCGGATGCGCCGCGCTAAGCACCCTCACCCTGCGCGTCACGATGCTTGCGAAAAAAACGCAAGCATCGCGCCGCGCCGCCCTCTCCCGGCGGGAGAGGGTATTTAATCCGTGTAGCGCGGGTGAGGGTGCTGTGCGCGGGTAAGGTGCTTCGCGTCGCGTCGCCGGACGCAGTCCGTCTGGAGATCGATCAACCATGTCCAGCCGCATCCTAGCGCAGCCCACCGACGGTCTGTCCTATACGCCGACCGAGCCGAAGTACTGGGATCATTCGGGACTCGACAAGGAAATCGAGCGGGTGTTCGACATCTGTCACGGATGCCGCTTGTGCTTCAACCTGTGTCCCTCGTTCCCGGCGCTGTTCGAGGCCGTGGATCGCAATGACGGCGACGTGCGCGCGATGACCAAGGATGAAAACCAGCGCGTCATCGATCTTTGCTACGGATGCAAACTGTGCGAGGTCAAGTGTCCCTACACCCCGCGCGACGGACATGAGTTTCAGCTCGACTTCCCGCGCCTGATGCTGCGCGCGAAATCGGTCCGCGCCAAGGAACAGGGCGTCGGCATTCGCGAGAAGCTGCTGGGCAATCCCGATCTGCTCGGCCGGCTCGGAAGCAAGTCGCCCGGGCTTGCCAACTGGGGATGCCATCAGAAATTCCAGCGCGTGATGATGGAGAAGCTCCTCGGGATTCATCGCGACAAGCTGCTGCCCGACTTCGCCGCCGAGACTTTCGACAAGTGGCTCGGCCGCAATCCGCTGCCGCCGGCGCCCGCGGATCCCGCCGCCAAAGTGGCGCTGTTTCCGACCTGCTTCGTCAACTACTACAACCCGGGGCCGGGCATCGCCGCGGTTGACGTGCTGGCCACAAACCGCTGCGACGTGAAGTGCCCAAAGCAGAACTGCTGCGGGATGCCCGCGCTCGACGGCGGAGACATAAAATTCGCGCAGGCGCAGGCGCGGTCGAATATCGCCTCGATGCTGCCGATGGTCCGGCAGGGCTACAAGATCGCCGCGATCAATCCGACCTGTTCGCTGATGATGCGCCAGGAGTATCCGTCGATTATCGAAGGCGGTGATGCAAAGGAGTTCGCCGCCGCGGTGGTCGATCCGCATCAGGTGCTCTGGCAATTGAAACAGGCCGAGCGTTTCAACCGCGGGTTCCTGAGCACTCCGTCCTCGATCGCTTATCACGTGCCCTGCCATCTGAAGGCGCAGGGAATCGGCTTTCGCTCACGCGACCTGATGCGCATCATCCCGGCCGCGAGCATCGTGACCGTTGACGCGTGTACGGCGCACGACGGCACCTGGGCGATGAAGCGGGAATTTTTCGAGCTCTCGATGCAGGCGGGGGCGAAGGCGTTTTCCGGGATGCGTGACGCGCAGGCCAAAGTGATGGCCACCGATTGTCCGCTGGCGGCGGTGCAGATCGAGCAGGCGACGGGCGTGCGTCCGATGCATCCGATCGAAGTGCTGGCGCGCGCTTACCGCGCTCCAAACGACGGTGGCTTTCCCGATCGCGCACCGGCCGCGGCGGAGCAGAGCGCATGAAGCCGATCACGTTCGACGAGACTCTGGCGCCGGCGGATTACGATCGCGTGCGTGAGCGCCTGCGCCCGTTGTTCATCCATGAGAAGGAACGCCGCCGCCTGGCGGTGGGATCGCATCTCAGTTTTCTGTTCGAGAATCCGCGCACCGTCTGGTACCAGGTGCAGGAGATGATTCGCACCGAGCGCATGACCGAGCGCGGCGCAATCCAGCACGAACTCGACACCTATAACGAGCTGCTGCCCGGCGCCGGAACGCTGTCGGCGACCATGTTCATCGAGTATCCGGATCCGGCCGAGCGCGACGGCGCGCTGCGCCGCCTGCTCGGGCTCGAGCGCCATCTGTGGATCGTCATTGGCGATCGGCGCGAGCGCGCGATCTTCGACACCCGGCAGATGAACGACGAGCGGATAAGCTCGGTTCAGTTCGTGCGCTTTCCAGCCGCGGGATTCGGCGCCGAGCGGTTCCTCGAACTCGCGCGCGCCGGCCAATGCGCGCTCGAGAGCGACCATCCGAGCCTTGCGGCCCGCGCCGCGATTACCGGCGTGATCGCTGCCGCGCTGGCGGAAGATCTGGCCTCCGGCCTCGAATAGGAATCGCCGGAGAATGATCGCATCCCAGCAGGCGCGCGATGCGCCGGGCTTCGATTGCGAAAGAAAACCCCGAATCCGGTCGCTCCGGATTCGGGGTTTTTGCGTAGCTGGGTATGTTCCCGGTCGCGTGATCAGTTCGACTGCACGCGGACCGGCGGCTTTAGCGGACCACCGGCTTTAGCGGAGGTACGCCGGTACTGAGGGCGACGCCGACCGGCTGGCTCAACTCTGACCTGCCACCCAGCAGAGTCACGTTCGGCCTGACATTGAGCAGACCACCCAAAGCGGGATCCTCGAATTCGAGGATTTGGCTCCTTTCATTATTCGCCACATAGAGATCGCCAAGGGAATTCATCGCGACCCCCATCGGCCCCAATAGCTGGGTCCGTTTGCCGGCAATCGTAGTCAGCACATCACCGTCACCCGGATCGAACTCGAAGATCGCGTTCTGCGTCAAATCCGAGACCCACACAGTCCCGTCAATCGGGCTGATCGCGTCGAAAGCGCCTTCTTCGAGGATACCCTTGCCGATTGTAATGATTGGATCAACGCAACTGACAGGAGTGCTCGAACCGGCCGCGTACTCGGTTACATAGCTCGCCCCAGTTCCAGCCCCGCTGTTTACGACCCAGATGTTGTTCGACGCATCGAGCGCGACGCCCACCGGTCCAAGCAGGAAGGTCGCGTGCTCGTCACTGGTGCATGCTACGGTGTCCTCAATCTCTCCGATTGGATGCGTGCTCAAGAGGGCCCCTAGGGCGCTCCCGCTTCCCGCGTTGGGCAGATACTCGAGCACCGAGCCGGTGTCGCCCGCTGCCGGCAATCCGGTTTTTGGATCGACAACTCCGCCCATTAGCTGAGTCACATAAAAATCCGCAGCCGCGCCCGGTTCGCCTGTTTCGGCACCTTCTTCTGACTCGCCAGTTTCGGGGTCCGCGGTTGAAGGGATAAAGGCGATCCCCTCAGGTTTGGACATCGGATTGCCTGGATAGAGAAAGACACAATCTCCGGCACTGTTCTTAGCCAGGCAAATCGGAGGTAGCGAGAACATGCTAACGATCGGACTCGAAGCGCCCGACGCGCCCGGCGCCCACCCGTATACCGCGTCCGGCAATTTTTTCGTCGGCTTGCTAAGGAAGCTAAGATCGCTCGCCGCGTAGATTGCGTCGATTACCGAGGGTCCGGTGCCCGGAGCAACCGAATTAGGATTTACCGCGATGCCCGCCAGATAGTAGCTGGCCGAGCCGTTGATCACCGCGATCGGCCGTTGCGAGCGGAAACTCTTGACCTTAAAAGTCGCGATGGTGCCGTCCAAAGTTGCGCCGCCGTTCGACACCACCAATTTATCCGTCAGCCCGCGGGTCCTGGTGGTGCCAACCTTTTTGCCCTTCGCATAACCCGTCGCTGTCGTAACTACGACGGCCAGCGATGCGATGACCGCCACCGTTAGCACGGTTGCGAGCGCGCGCTTGACGCTCCCGGCCATCAGCGCGGCTCTGTGCGCCAATGAAAACCCATCCCGTCCCTGAGTCATCGTATGCATCCTTCCCTGAGTCATTGTGCCCTGAGTCATTGTGTCTAACCCCCGCCAAGTCATTCGGTATCGCGCTTGCTGACTCAACCTAGCTTCCCACGCGTGGCCTTCAAGAACCCCTGTCGAGTCCGGTTTGGCAAGAACCTCCTCCCGGGAAATTCATTGATTCTTCCAAGGAAGCCCGCCCGGACACCCGTATCGGTGGCTTTACGTACACTCTTCGCGGGACAAATTCAAGTGCGCCGTAATCTTTCTTTAATTTTTCTTTAACGAACCTTGCGCCGCGGTCCGATCCCGCCGACGCTTTGAACTCGCGCAAATGTATGCGCGCCGCGCCCACGACTGTCAATTTCCGTTTGCGCCAGATCGAAGCGGCACGGCGGGCTGGCCCGGGCGCTTGGCGGCATATTTCGTGATGCGGGGATTTCCGCGCGATTTCCGCACTTTGAATTTTTCGTGACACCCCGCTTGACAACCCGCCAAGCCAAATGCTAGCTAACCCCCGTTCGTAGTTGTATCGCGGCGACGGGGAAGAGTGTCGATTCATTCATTCATTCAAGGTTCCGCTATTTCATCGGGGTGTGACGAGTTCGACCAATCACGAGGGTCCAACCGGGCTTGGGGGTTTATATGCTGAACGGGAATCGAGACAAGGGTCGAGGAGTGCGGTGGCGTAGCTTGATCGTCGCCACCGTCGCCACGGTCGCGACATTATGGTCGTCGGCCGCCATGGCAACCATCTCCCAGGGCGACTTTTCGGTGTTCGGGTTTTTCGAGAGCCGCGAAGAAGGGCGCTGGGGTCAAGGCTCGAGCGCCAACAATGGCACGCCGACCACGCTGACGCATCCGACCCCGACCACGACGAAGGCGGTGCCGGGCACGGCGGCGACCGAGACCGGCGGCAGTTTCGACTTCAATCACTGGGATGTGGACGAAATGCGCCAGATCGGCGATATCCGCCCCGATTACCACTTCATCAAGAACTACAAGTTCCTGGGCCGCTTCGACACGCTGTTGTTGAAGGACGCCGACTTCTTCGCGTTCTATCGTCCGTGGTATGACGCGTTCGGAACGCTCAAGCGCAACGGCCGTGCGGAGACCAATCGCAACTGGACGCCATACACTCAGTCCCAGTTGCAGCAGCAGTACTTCCGCAACGACCTGCACGAGTACTATGCGCAGATGAATTTCACGGATAATTTCTCGGCTCGTATCGGCAAGCAGCAAGTCATCTGGACGGAAGCCGACGCGGAGTCAGGCACGGAAATCACCAACTCGGTCGATGGAACCTTTCACGGGGTTTACGGCTTTGAGTCGCCGGAAGATCTGCGCAAGAACCTGCGCATGATCAAGCTCAACTATATCCTGCCCGACTTCCTCAAGACCTCGAACAACGAAATCGAAGCGTTCGTGATCCCGGGCGACTATCAGGGCAACGGCATAAACGTTAATACGGCGGATGCCCGTAATCCGTGGAATATTACCGCCGCAACCAGCAAATTTCCCGGCTACAATCAGAACGGCCAGCCGTACCGTAATCAGACCTATCTCGATATCGGTGCGCAACCGATGATCTTTTCGAAGGGCCTGTTCTTCGACAAGTCGGTGGTTTACACGAATACAACGCCGTCGAACTCGCTCCAGAACAGCGAATTCGGCGCGCGCCTGTCGAGCCTGCTGCCGATCGGCAACGGCCTGCAGACGAGCTTCATTTACCTGTACGAGGCGCGCCTTAACGCGGAAGGATTATGCTCATCATGCACCAAGGCCCAGGCGGGTCCCGGCTACTCTTTCTCGGGGCCGGGCATATTCGCCAGCACGACCCACTATGCTTTTGGCAAGCCGCGTGCGGGTGTGCCGAAGGCCGGCACCATCAAGATATTGCTCTCGGAAGACTATCGCCGCGACAGCTTCTTCGGGGGGACCGGCACGTATTACGATAAGGATCTGACCGACATGGTCTTTCGCTACGACTCGCTGTATGCGCCGAATGTCGGCGTCAATATAGCGAGCCCGTTGGGAAATGCGCTGAGCCCGGTGGGAAGCACGGCGGACCTGACGGAAGAGGGGCGTTTCATCTTGGCGGCCGACCGGCCGACCTACATCCCATGGATCTCGAAGCAACACACGTTCCTGACGGCGCAGTACGTCAACACCTGGTATCCGGATCTGCCCCACGATGCGGTGCCGAACATCGGTAACGCCATCGGCAAGCTGCGCAAGGACAACAACTGGTTTTTCCTCTCCGCCACCAACTGGCTGTTGAACGGACAACTCACCACCGGCAACGTGTTCGAGTGGGATGTCGATGACTGCGTCGGCGCGTTCAGCGCGAGCCAGGTATATCGTTATTCGCGCAACGTCCTGTTCGGTCTCAACTCGGAAATATTCCTGGGGAAAAGCGGGCGCTACACCGATCCGTTCCTGCTCAGCAGGCAGCAGCGTGAAAACGAGCTCGAGTTCACGATGACCTACGAAATCTAAACTCTAGCGTGGGTTGACAGGGCGGCTGTGGCGGATGCCACAGCCGCCTTTGTTTTTGCTATGATCGCCACCTGCTTGGCGATCGCCTTGCGGCGGAATACCGGATCAAGCAGACCTGTGGAGGATTGGCGTGTCGGACGCGGCCAACTGGTACCTGATTCGCACCAAGACCGGCAAGGAGCGCTGGGTCCGCGACCAATTGGCTCCCAAGGTGCCCGAGGTCTTCCTGCCGATGCTGCGTGCAAAGGTTTCGCGCTGGGGCAAAATGGGAATTGGCGTCGGTCCGCTGTTCCCCTGCTACGTGTTCGCACGCTTCGATCTTGAAGCACGCTACTTCGACGTGAAGTACATGACCGGAGTGCGCGGGATCGTGTCCGCCGGGAGCGATCCGCTGGCGGTGCCCGAATCGATCGTCGCGGAAATCCGCAACCGCGCCATCGACGATATCATTGAGATCGCCGAACCATCGCTCAACCCCGGCCAGCGCGTGACGGTCGTCGAGGGGCCGTTTCGCGGCTTCGAAGCGATCTTCGACCGCTACCTGTCCGGCGCGGAACGGGTCGCGATTCTGCTGAACGCCGTCGAATCCACCGCCCTGCGCGTGCTTCTGCCGGCGTCAGCCGTTGTCAAATCCACCTGAACGACGCGATGCGGCGGCGCTCACGATGGGCGTGCTGGCCGCGATTGTGGCGGCCTCGCTCGCCGGATGCGCGGCCGCGAGCTCACCGTACGATCTGGCGACCTGGTTCGGCCTCGGCAAGCCCAACCTGACTTCATTTCTGGGCGTGCGCTTCGGCGCATCGCTCGACCGGGTGCGCGAGGAGCTGCCCGACGGCGATTTCGAGACCAGTCCCTATGGCGCCGATGCGTGGCGGGTTAACAACCTCGAGTCGGGCGGAGTGCTCTACCGATCGGTGGTCTTCGAGTTCACCAGCAATCTTGGAATGCAGATGGCGATCGCCGAGTTCGCTCCTGAAGCGGCCGCCACGGTGCTCGGGCAACTCAAGCGCGCGCTCGGCGAGCCGACCGCGCTGCGCTCCGGCGTGGCGGCGTCATCGGGTCCCGAGACCCTGGTGGCGAGCTGGGAGCTGCCGCACAACGAGCGGGTGACGTTCAGCGGCCCCGATCGGCAGGTCGAGATGCTGGGCCCCGCCGGTTCGCCGCTGCGCCATGACGCAGTGCTCCGCCGCGCGGAAAACAATGGAACCGAGTGAGCGGCGGACCAAGGTGACGCATCGTAGCGGGATCGAATTTGGCGTCTTGAACTGCGTCACGATAGCGTATTAAATCCACCAGTGCGGATCATAGACAGCAGAATTCATAGGCAGTCATAGGATAGCGACGCAGCGTTTGCTCATGGGGCATATGCTGGTGAATTTCGCCTAATGAATAATGGTTAAACATAAATTTACCAATTTAAGATTGGTAGAGATGGCGGACGCATGTGGGGTCTGAAATGCGCGACCTATAGTTACGTGTTCACATGGATAATCTTTAACATTTCAAGCAACACTCTTTTCATGAAATATCGTCTATGATACTCCAAACCATGTTCCGGACGCGCGTGCAGGTCGGCGGATGATACGCTCTTCGCGTGAGATCTCGATGATGCGTACGGTCAGCATGGCTCCCCTTTTACGGCCGCGGTTCGCGAGCACGGTGATTCTTGCGCTCGCGTTGCTGCTCATCCTCATTGTTATTGTTGCGCCGCGCGCGGTTCGTGCGGCGGAACTTGACAACGGATCGACCCTGTCGGGCTCGTCGCAGATCGGTGGCGGATCCAATCCCGGTTTCGGTGCGGCGCCATCGGATTCAGGCACCGGCAGTGATTCGAGCGGATGCTTCAAGCTCGATGATCCCAATGCCGACTCGAAGGCTGCGGCGGGAATTCCGCCATGCGCACCCGCGCCTGGCACCAGTGCGGAGACGCTGGACGCGGGTTCCGCGCCGCCGGGCGTCGCGTCGCATAGCGCGCTGCCGGGCTTCGGAAATTCCGTCAACAAGCAATCAGTCGGTGAGATGATGCAAAAGCTCGGCATCTCTTCCGACGAAGTCGGCGCGCTCAAGAGCCGGATGTCAACCGGCGGGCTCAGCTCGGACGATATCCAGGAGCTATGCGTGCATTTCGCGTCCAAGCAACTGGGTCCGGGTGACGTGCCGGGAATCCTGAGCGCGCTTGGCCTGAGCTTTACCGATGCGCAGGTCGAGCAGCTAAAGAGCTGCACGCAGCTTGCGCTGCCGTCCGCGGCGCCGCCACCCGCCGCAAGTGCCTCCGGCAACCAGGTCTCTTCAATCGAGCAAACCTTTCGGGGCCTTGATTCCGGCGCTACGCCCCAGGCTCCTACCGCCCGCAATCTGACGCAATTCGGTTACTCGCTGTTCTCCGCGCAGATGGGCGGGACCAAGGGTTCCGACATACCGCTGGGCAGCAACTACGTCATGGGACCCGGCGATGAGATGCGGGTGCTCATCTGGGGGCGCATCAACAACACGCTGACCCTGACCGTCGGGCGCGATGGCGCCATTCTGATTCTGCAGATCGGCCCGCTGCAGATCGCGGGGCTGAGCTTCGACCAGGCCAAAAAACTCATCGAGGATCGCGCCGGCCAGATCACGGGCGTGAAGGTCGATGTCACGATGGGGCGGCTGCGCTCGATCCAGGTCTTCGTGGTCGGCGAGGTCGCAAAACCCGGCGCCTACTCGGTCAGCGCTTTGTCGCATGTGGCCAACGCGCTCGATGCGGCGGGCGGGATCACCAAAATCGGCAGCTTGCGCAGAATCGAACTGCGGCGTGGCAATCAGGTCACCAATGTCATCGATCTTTACGGCCTGCTGCTCAACGGGCGCATCCCGTACGATGACCAGCTTCAGCCCGGCGACGTGATTTTCGTGCCGGTGATTGGTCCGGTCGCCGGGGTCGCGGGCGACGTCAAGCGCCCCGCAATCT
>Ga0307372_10013521_pt1 | contig 10547 bp, 14 predicted proteins | sample OX1MG_FD_202533 | JGI IMG/M metagenome (GOLD analysis project Ga0307372, IMG submission 202533) | Soil microbial communities from Risofladan, Vaasa, Finland - OX-1 | ecosystem: Environmental > Terrestrial > Soil > Coastal area > Acid sulfate soil | place: Finland: Risofladan, Vaasa | collected... | reverse complement strand
TAGCTAAACTGCGTTCTCATCTGTTGCTGAGTGTACCTGAATAGACCAACGCCCGTCAATTTTTCGCGCATGAGGTAGTGCGCGCTAGTACCATCCTCCCATACGACCTTAACCTGGATGCCCTCGTCTCTACAGCCTACGAACAATCACCCTCCCGCCAACGCTTTCGCCTTCCGCCCGGCGCGAGCAATGAGTTCGAGCATTTATTATGGACAATCCACTGATCATCTCCTACCATGAACGTATGATCTTGCGCCACATCGTGATTATACATCGCCATGCGTCCTGCTGCGGGTCATATCATCGTGATTATCCCAACATCTCCACTGGCCTGCACAATCAGAACTTTATTCGCTCCTGTTCTCTCTCACGGAGCTTTGTTCTTATTCTATGGAGACGCACTGGAATGCTCAGTAAGATGACACTATCGAAGACTATGGCAATACCAAGCCCTGTAAGAAGTGCCGCATGATCATTGCCGTCATGATAAATCGCTGCATTGATGATCACAAACAGAAGCGGAACCACAATCAGGATCACTCCTATTGCCAAACCCGAACCGATCATTGTTCCTCCTTCTGCTGGAGACAATCGCCTACGATGTTTTGGTTGATTCATCAAAGAAGCACCATTACTTCCACAGGATCAGAGACTATCTTCTCGTGACTCAGGTGATCGTACCATTCGCACGATGTTCTACTTCTCTCACCTAGGAACAATTAAGGCATGATACAGCAGATTATATCTATCATTTAGCCTCACTGCTCTCTCTGCTCGTACTATGCCACTAAACGCATCCATCTGCTGAAGGAATATTGACAAGGCAAAAGAACAGAGGATATACTGTACAAAACATCCTTGTTCGAGAAAGGACACTCTCTCATGCACTCGTCTTTTCGCCTCGATACCAACCACGATTTGAGCGTCTCTCCCTGGGGATTGCCGGTTAAGAGACGAAAATTACCGTTCAACATTGCTGTGTCATTGTTCGCCGTCATGGCAGGATTGTGGATGATTACAACAGTTAAAGGGCCGGACGTGTTTGCCGGGTGGCTGGCGCTCGTCTTTTTTAGCCTGGGCCTGATCGTGTTTCCCCTCCAACTTCGCTGGCAAACGCTGCTCCTGGTGAATGAACAAAAGATACGGGTTCATACCAATCCTTTTCTCAGACCTCTTACCTTCTCCTGGAGTGAAATCGCCTCCATCACGCTGTTTGAAGGAAAGCGGCATGTCTATCTTGGCCTGGCTCTTTCTCCTGATGCTCTTCACCCGTTTCTACTGCGCCAGCCTCTCCTCACCAGAAAGCTCATTGAGAGGAGAATAATGCGCTTTCAGCAGGTTGTCCTTCTTTCTCAGCGATTCTTACCCAATTCGTTGCGTCTGGCCTACACCAACATTCAGGAACGATATCAACCGCAGATAGTACAGTACCATGTCACATGTGAAAGCAGCAATGCCTTCTGGGAAACATTCAATTAGGTCAGGAGAATTCCTCAGACCTTGCGCATTTCCTCAGCATCTGGTTCAAAGATTATCAGTAGGTGAATGTTTTCCGTGAGTAGCATGGTACTCCTGGGCCTCCCCAGCAGCCAGCAGATAAAATAGACATCCCAGACTTCCCCCAAAACGTTGACAATTAGAACAAAGGCAAGAACACCAGCGACCATTGTCGGCAACTGGAACAACAACGGGATGCCAGCAAGGAGAAACAGACAGAGCGGAGCGATGGCAATCAGCAGCGCATCGCGACGGGGATAAAATTGATCAAAGTCCACGGCAAAGGTTGCTTCCAGCGGCGCTATCAATAGCGTGTAAAATGATATCCGGTAGCCGAGCAGACGACTGGCTCCTCTCTGGATCAATCCACGAACGATATCGATGGAGAGGAAGACGACCGCAATGAAAACTAAGTCACCCAAACCCACTAACCCTCGAAAAACGCCTCCACCAATGATACCACCGGCAGCCAGCATATAAAGACTCATGCCTATCAGTATCGGCGGCAATTTGGCTGCATACATCAATTTCGCTGGGTACCGGAAAGCCGAAACAACATGGTATCCCTCTAGCGACAGAGGTTGTTCATGCAATGACATAATAGAAACGCTCTCTTTCATATTTCAAAATTCCTGGTCAGAACAAGGAACCTACCCAACTTCCAATTGCCGCCGCAGCTGGCTCCCACGAACTCGCAAGTGAGTCACCTATATACGCTCCAGCCGCACCTCCAATTGCTCCTCCAATAGTTGCTCCAATGACTGTACCCACACCGGGAAAAATGAGGGTTCCAATCGCCCCGCCCAACTCTTCACCTGCTGCTGCGAAAATGATACTGGATACAGTAGACACAAGTGCATGGTCGATACCAACCGCAATGGCCGCTCCAACTCCTTGACTTTTATGTTGCGTATAGTACTGCCAGCCAGAAAGCGTCCCATCGAGAAGTGCGCCAGCCCCAAGCAAAAAGTAACTGGCATGTTCGAGGGTACTCCCCGAATTTTCGAGATCATCTGCTAAAGATGTTGCATCCTTTACCCTATCAGCCTGATATCTATCACCAATAACTTTCTTTACATATGTTCTTACCCAGGGATTCACATTTTTAGGATCCGATGCATATGCTTGCAGCAATTCTATCTTAACATGTGTAAAGCTAGTCGCGCCTCCATAGAAGAATGACGGTAAAATAATTGCAGTAATTGCAAGATTCAGATTATTGGTTACAGTATCTACATATCTATGTCCGCTCGGATCCGTCTTCCCTACCGGATCATCGCTCACGTAGGCATAGGGATCCATGCCGTTCGCGTTGTTCTCCACGGTATCGGCGGTGGTGAAGCGGGCGCTGAAGGGATCGTAGTAGCGAGCATTATAATACAACAATATGGTAACACTACCCAGGCACTGGCCGGGGAAAGTGTAGGTGGTGGGCATGGAAATTAGATAGCAAATTACGATTTTTGTCTTGAACTCATCAACAACCTGCCACATATCAGCATGATTCAAGACATATGAGAGGCATTGACATGCCAAAAGAACAGAGGATATACTGTATAAAACATCACAGAACATCCTTGTTCGAGAAAGGATACCACTTATGCACTCGTCTTTTCACCTTGATACTAACCGCGACCTGATCGTCTATCCCTGGGCATTTCGGATTGCGAGACGGAAATTACTTTTCAATATTGCCGGAGCATTGCTTTTCATCGCCGCCGGATTTTGGATGATCACAACGGGTACAGGATCGGGAATGCCGGTTGGTTGGGCGACCATGCTATTTGGCAGCGTGGGCCTGATCGTTTTTCTCCTCCAACTCAAGTGGCAAACGCTTCTTGTAATTAACGCGCAAGAGATACGTGTTCATGCTCATCCTTTTCTCAGACCGCTCACTTTCCAATGGTCTGAAATCGCCTCCATCACGCTTTTTCAGGGAAAGCGGCAGGTCCATCTCGGTCTGACTCTTTCTCCCGATGCTCTCGCTCCCTTCCTACAGCGCCAGCCAATCCTCACCCGGAAGCTCATCGAAAGGAGAATGAGCCGCTTTCACCAAGCCGTCCTTCTTTCGCAGCGGTTTTTGCCCCGTTCGCTTCGCGCTACGCTCAATTCCATCCAGGAACGCTATCAGTCACAGATTGACCAGTACCATATTCTGATTGAGACGGAGAGGGGTTTCTGAGAAAGCATCGGATAAACAGTATATTTCAAGATGGTTCAAAGACGAGAAGCTTGTGAATGCTTTGCGAATATAGGATAGTTTTTCTGGGCTTGCTCAATAGCCACAACATAAAATAGATATCCATGACAGTATCTGACAGACATACAATGACAATATAAGCGAGAACGTCCCCTATTATCTCTGGAGGTCTGAATAATAAGGGAAGCCCTGGCAGAAGAAACAGGCAAATAGGAATGATAGCAATCCACAGAGCATCACGACGGGGATAGAACTGTCCAGGATCAACAGCGAAGGTTCCCTCCCACATAGAGAGAAACACAATACCATAGGAGCTAGTATAGCCCAACCAGCGGCTTATTCCTCTTTGCAAGATCTCTCGAATAACATCGATCGAAAGAATGAGAGCAAGGGCAAGCAATGATATTCCAAGGTCGATTCCATCTCGAAACACGCTGCCGCCCACGATCCCCCAGGCCGCGAGTTGATACAGACCCACTCCGGTCAAGACGGTTAGCGATCTGGCGATGTACCAGATCGCTCCTGGATACTGGAACGTAGCAAGAAATTGGTAGCCCTTTGGAGGCAAAGGTATCTTATTCGAGATCATAGGAAAAACTCTCCTTCAGCTTGAAAACCCATTCTGTATTTCCCTCTCAATCTTGAGAGGAGAAAACAAGCTCATTAGTACTTACCCAGGATTATAATACCAAAGGGGAGTATGAAATTCGCTTCCCTTATAGACTAAAATAAGGACCCTATCCAGCTCCCCACGGCAGCCGCCGCAGGCGCCCAGGAACTTGCAACTTCATCACCAACCGCTCCCCCAACAAAACCTCCTACTGCGCCACCAACTGCTGCTCCAATTATACCTCCAATCGCTGTACCAACTATAGGAACAGCGGAACCGACAGTAGCACCAAGCGCAGCACCTAAATCTGTACCTATATCCGCTCCAATAATACTTCCAGCAGTAGACAAGGCAGCATGATCAACACCAACTGCTACGGCAGCCCCAATTCCTTGACCTTTGTGAGTCTGGTAATATTGTGATCCCGACGAAATGCCATCCAGAACAGCTCCTGCCGCCAGAGCCAGATAACCAAAACGACTCAATCTCTCCGCTAAGATTTCGAGAGAATCCGCGGCGTTTGTTGCAGACTCAACCCTATTAGCTACATATCTTTCGCCTGTAAAGTCCCTTACATATGTCCTTATCCATGACTCTGCATTTTTCGGATCTGCTGCATATGTTCGAAGTAATTCTATTTTATAGCTCACCAAGCTACTGAATAGTCCATAGACAGCCGACAAGAAATTATTTGCTGTAATAGAATCTGGCTGATCTTGTACTACATCCACATATCTATGTCCGCTCGGGTCCGTCTTCCCTACTGGATCATCGCCGACATAGGCATAGGGATCCATGCCATTCGCGTTGTTCTCCACGGTATCAGCAGTCGTGAAGCGGCCACTGAAGGGATCGTAGTAACGAGCGTTATAATACAATAATCCGGTGACGCTGTCCAGGCGCTGGCCGGTAAAGTTGTAGGTGGTGGGCATCGTTCCCCAACTGTATTCGCCGTTGCCATAGGGCCAGTAGAGTTGCACTGCCGCAATGCTGCCGTCGTCGTTGACGGCCACGTCCACGCTGCCCAGCAGGTCGCTGACGAGATAGGTGACGGGGTTGCTGCCCAGCCGCAGGGCCACGCGCTGGCCGTTGAGGCTGTAGTAGTTGATGGTCGTCGTCGTGCCGCCCGTGATCGTGGACTCGGTATAGCCGTCGAAGGTGATGGTGTCCGTGACGGTGGTGCTGCCGTTCACGGTACTGCTCGCGCTTTGCAGCACGCGATTGCCCTCGCCGTCATAGAGGTAGCTGTCCGTCCGGTTGTGCCGGAAGTAGCCATCCAGCCGGATAATTACAGGCCGTTAGCCAGTTATTCCAGACTGGTCATTCCCAACCTCAACGCTATCTGAAGATCAGCAACGGGATAGACAGCTTCTCGAGGTGTTACCAGCCGATCTAAATCCTGCGTCCTGGCACGCAGGTATTGCTGATGCACAAATGATGTGATATCTTCTATTTCCAAAATCCAGTCATGTGCATAGTGTGCCAAGATAGAACTTCGCAATCCCAGTTGGACTACACGCCGTTCAACTCTCGCGCCTGATGGATCGTGATCTGGGTCCCATTGCAGGATACTAGATGAGCTTTTTACCAGTCCTTGCCATGTGTCCATCGTTCCATATGTCTCCTCAATATAGGTTGAATGAACAGCATGAGAGAGGATTTCATCAAATGCAGCACGCTTCAACCGCACGGCAAGTACCACCTCCTGCTCTGGCTTGGTAGCCCAGCCACTGCGGTACATCATCCACAGGAATCCAGGCTTGATCCAACTCATGCGCGACAGCGAGAACTCACCGCCAAAGTAGCCATGTTTCGCGGCAAAATGTCCAACAGCAGGATTATATGCCTGGTAAACGATCACCGACTCTTTGTCGTATTGAGCAAGGATGTGTTGACCCGATTGAGGCCAGCGAGCAAGTTGTATAAGATAGGGTTCTGTAATAAGAGACATGGCATTTCCTACATTCTCTCAAAAGAAAATACCATGCATTGTATTTCTTCATCTGCTCTTTTTACTTTATTTCTCCCCTTTGAACAAATCCTTTCCATCAACGATCCAATATTTTTCCTCTTCTGGTATCTCCGACAAAAAGTCCTGATAGGAGCCACTCCAGCCATCTGGAACATATTGCTCAAAACGAATCATCTCAGGATAGAGAGACGAAAACTGTCGTTGATCAAAATTTGCCAATAAACATGGTGCAAAATCCAGCAAATCGTCTTGTTCATCGCGCGCCCTGCGTTCTGCCATCATTTGAGATAACGCGCTTGCCGGTACGTGCTTATCCGCAATTGATGATAAAAAGCGTTCTGCAGTATGTTCGTCTAGAATGGGAATGTGAAACCTAAAACTGTAGTCCTCTGAGACGAAACGATCATATCCCGCTGCTAATAAAGCATGATTATACTTCGTATAATCTAAATACCAATATTCTCTTTCTGTGACATACCAGGCGAAGGCGTTGCGAAACGTCACCCCCACGATAATATTCTGTGCGTACTCTGGCTCAGGAAACACCATACCTTATCCTTTCAGTCCTCGAAGAAGAAGGATTCTTCCACATTTCTCCAGGAGCACGTGACTAAATCTACCAAATCACGCGACCATTCGTGGCATACTCTATAGTGACCCCCGCTGTCAAGACAGCAAAACCGGGAAGTCTAAGGTAGAATCTCCTTTGGTGATAGCGGCAAAGTAGACCTCTGCCGGCGTCTGATAGTCGAGCGATTGATGCAACCGCCGCTCATTGTAAAAGCGCAAATAGGCAGCCAGTTCCTGGCGAGCCTGCCGCGGACTCTCATACTGCTTGAGGTACACCTCCTCATATTTAATGGTTCGCCACAGGCGTTCGGTAAAAATAGTATCGAGCGCCCGCCCGCGACTATCCATACTGATCTGGACTCCATGCGTCTTCAAGAGAGTGAGATAGGCGCTACTCGTAAAATGCGAACCTTGATCGCTGTTCCAAATGGTCGGACGAGCCACTTGTAGGGCGCGGGAGGCGGCTTCCAGCACAAAAGGCAACTGGAGCGTCTGATCCAATTCCCAACTGACGACATAGCGCGAGTACCAGTCCAGCACGGCGACCAGATACATCCAGCTGCTTTTGAGGCGGATGTAGGTGATGTCGATGCCCCAGATGTGATTGGGAGCGCTCGCCGTGACATGGGCCAGCAGGTAAGGATAAATGGCTGCCGTTCTCTCCCGCTTCGAGAGATTGGGGCCGGGATATATCGCTGCCAGGCCCATCTCGCGCATCTGCCGGGCCACCGCTTTGTGATTGACTGCCAGCCCTTCTCGCTGCAACTGTGCGGCGATCCGCCGATAGCCGTAAAACGGACAGGCGGTGTACAGTTCGTCGATGCGATGCTTGAGCGCGACCTCCTGGGTCGAGGGCGCTATCGGCTGATAATACAGGCTGGTGCGATTGAGGCTCAGCAGCTGCGCTTGCATCTTCACCGGCAACTCCTCTCGCTGCCAGTCAATCAGACCCACCCGTTCTTCACGACTCAAACAATCTGCCGCCTTTTTTTTTCAACCACCCAAGCTGCGTACTCAGGCGGCCAATCTCGGCATATAAGCCTTCCCGTTCGTTTTCCCATTCCGCTTCCTTTGCGGCCTGATCGCGGGCCACTTTGTCATCAAAGAGGGCGGGCAGACCCGCTAAGGCTCGATCGCGCCAGCGCGTGATCACATTGACATGCACTCCATAGCTGGAGGCAATCTGGGCCAGCGACTTTTCCTCTCGCAAGATCTCCCTCACCACTTTGATTTTAAACTCGGTTGAATAGGTCTTTTTAATCGTTGTCATCTTTCCTCCTCCCACCTTCAATCCTCCGATTTTTTTGTCTTATTTTATGGGGTCATTATACTCCCAGCGGATCGTAGGTGTAGCCGACGGTGCGCACCACGCTGTAAGGAGTGCGCGTGCCGCTAAAGACTTGCGTGTAGCGCGTGCGCCCGAAAGCGTCAGTATAGGTGATGCTTTGATGTCCGAGCGCGTCTACCGTGATCGTCTGTTCGTAGGGGTTGGTGTCACCGACCAGGGTTGGAATGTTGTTGCCAATCGTGTAGTTGATGGTATTCTCGGTGACGATGGTACCGCCCTGTCCATAGGTGGCGGTGCCGAGCGAACGGCCCAGGCCATCGTAGCTGGTGACGGTGTGCGCCTGCGTCTCGTCGGGTGCGACGTAGCCAGATGGGGTATCGATGGCGTAGAGCAGGCTCTTGGAGACCGGTCGCTCCAGGAAATCGTAGACAGTGAACGTCACGATGGTCTGACCTGCTACTGGGCTGGGCGTCTGTGTTTCGACAAGATTGCCATACCCGTCGTACCACTGTTTCATGGTCGAGGTGGGACCGCCGGAGACGAATTGCGTGCTGGTGTCCAGTTCCAGGCAGGGCGTGGTCTGGCCCTGGCTACAGGTGTTGGTATAGGTATAGCTGACCGTCGGGCTGCCCAGCGAGTCGCCAGGGCGGGCGATGGCGGTGAGGCGGCCCAACACGTCGTACTGATACTGCGTCGTCTGATTGTTGGGATCGGTCTCGGCGGTCAGCCACTCGCCGAAGCCGCCGGTGGCGTCGGTGGCATAGGTGTAGGTGGTAGCCTGATTGAGCGCGTTGGTCGCTGTAAGGATATGAGCATCCGCGCTGTCATAGACGGCACAGGCGCTATACTGGTTGCCGTTTTCGGTGCAGCCCAGGTGGCCGTCGCCGTCGATGGCGGTGATGGCGTTGCCGGAGGTGTCATAGGTGTGCTGTACGGTGATCAGGTTATTCGTGCCGGTGCAGCGTTGGCGCGAGACCACCGGGACCTGGAGGGAGATCGAGCGGATAGGTGTACGTCACCTGGCCGGAGTTGAGATCGACCTGTGGCTGCGTCGGCGTCCCCCACAACGCCTGCGGAGCCTGCGTGCCGAAGGTGACGGTGCTGGGCGTAATGGCGAACGATGACGCGGTGGAAGGAGACGAGACAGCGGGCGTGGAGGTCGCCGTCGCGGTGGGTGACACCGTCACAGCAGACTTCGCCGCGGGCGTGGGTGTGGCAGCGGGCGGAGACGAAGTGGGTGGCGTAGAAGAGGCAGTTGCGGGAATGGTCAGGTTCGTTTGCACGCGCCAGGTCAGACTGTTGGAACCCTGCTGCGCGTAGAGCAGAGTTGAAGTCGTCGGCGGTTCGTCACGCGCGGGAACGCTAGGCTTCGCGCCGGGCAGGAGCGTGGAGGCATCTCCGCCGCGCAGAACAGCTTAGACCTTCTGGCCTGCCCAGACCAGAGTAGCCTGATCTTTTTGCAAATGATAAAGCAAAGTGATGGGATGGAGCAACGTGAGATACTGTGCGACGTCTCCTGTCGCAGTGCGAATGAGCAATTGATACGTGCCGAAGGTAATCTCACTGCTATATGTGCCGCCAGAGCCTGGGAGGAGCTGCGTGATGGTGAGCGTGAGGCTGCCGCCCGCCGCCTGCAATTGCGTAGCGTCGATGCTTCCGGCAGGGATGCTCACCTCCAGTCGCCCGTCGCTGCTGATAACATGCATGGCCTGCGTCGTCAGCTTCAGGGAAAGCGGCTTCATGGTCACGAGCCAGGAATGAGCAACCGGTGGAGACGTATCTGGTCTCCCCGACTGCACAATATGATAGGGCGCGGCGGGCGGCGGCGTGTGAGACTGCCGGGGTTTGAGCCACGCGGGAGGCGAGAGTTTCGGGTTATGGAAACTGGCCGCGAAGACAACGGACGGCGGCGAGACCGGCCAGGGAGCGATCATCGTGGTAAAAAGCAGGAGAAATAACAGTCCCACCGTCCAGAACAGCTTCCGTATTGAAATATTCATACGAAGACACTTATCGATATATGGGGGGGGGCAAGAAGCGCGAGATGAAAAATAGCCACGAGAAAGCGCAGAGAGGACAAAGCGGCGCGACCTCATAGATATGACTCCTTTACGTCATTGTTGCACAGCACAGGCAACAGGACAAAGAAATCCCCCAAAAGGAGAGCGTGGATGTGACAGGCGTCACAGCAGGAAACCGTTGCAGTCGATCAATGCATGATTGACTGGCTATACCTAACTATACCTGATGGTTGAGGCAGTTGTCAAGAGGTATGGCTGGATTTGCATCTGGCGCGCCATGATGCTGATGAGGAATTCGTCGATTGCCCCGGCAGAGGAGGGCGTGTCGGGAATGAAGGGGCCGCCGCAGAACCACAGCGGCGACTTTGGCCCGTCTACGCGATGGCATG
>Ga0307372_10013520_pt1 | contig 10548 bp, 10 predicted proteins | sample OX1MG_FD_202533 | JGI IMG/M metagenome (GOLD analysis project Ga0307372, IMG submission 202533) | Soil microbial communities from Risofladan, Vaasa, Finland - OX-1 | ecosystem: Environmental > Terrestrial > Soil > Coastal area > Acid sulfate soil | place: Finland: Risofladan, Vaasa | collected... | reverse complement strand
GTACGCCGCTTGGGCAGGCAAGGCTCTGCCTAGTGAGGCGCAATGGCACCGCATGGCCTACGCGACGCCGAGCGGTGAGGAGCGCGACTTTCCTTGGGGGCCTTGGGGGCCGTCCGCCGCCACCGCCGAGCGCGGCAACTTCGACTTCCGGCACTGGGATCCGGTATCCACCACGGCCCACCCGGCCGGCGCCAGCGCTTGGGGCATCGAGGATCTCCTCGGCAATGGGTGGGAGTGGACGTCGAGCCGGTTTGCCCCCTTTCCCGGCTTTCAGCCCATGTCGTTTTATCCCGGCTACTCGGCCAACTTCTTCGATGGCCAACACTACGTCATGAAAGGCGCCTCGGCGCGCACCGCCGCCTGCTTGGCGCGCCGCAGCTTCCGCAACTGGTTCCAACCCCGCTATCCCTACGCCTACTCTGGATTCCGCTGTGTCGATACCGCAAGTTCTGATTGAGCCCCCGGTCCTCGCCGGCTTCGCCGCCGACGTGGCCGCCGGCCTGACCCAGCCAGGGCAGCGCACGCTGCCGTGCAAATACCTCTATGACGAGGTGGGCTCGCGCCTGTTCGAGGCCATCTGCGCGCTGCCCGAGTACGGCCTCACCGCCGCCGATATCCGTCTGCTGCGCCAACACGCCGGCGCGATCGGCGCCGCCATGCAGGCCGACAGGGACGATGCCGTCCTGGTGGCCGAGTTGGGCAGCGGCAGCGCCCGCAAAACCCGGCCGCTGTTGGAGGCGCTGTGCCGCCGCGCACCAGTGTTGTACATGCCCATTGAGATCTCCTCCTGGGCACTGGCACGGTCGCAGCGCGAGTTGGCCGATCTCCCGGGCCTGGAGATCGCCCCCGAGCCCGCCGAGTATCTGGAGGGCTTGGCCGCCGCCGCCGCCCGCCGCCATACTCCGCGGTGGCGGCAGCACCCCTTGCTGGTGCTGTTTCTGGGCAGTACGCTGGGGAACTTCGCCCCCGCCGGCGCACGGGCGCTGTTGCGCGCCATTCGCAGCCACCTGCGGCCGGGCGACGCCCTGCTGCTGGGGTTGGACTTGGTCAAGCCCAAAGCTCAGCTCCTCGCCGCCTATGACGATCCGGCGGGGGTGACGGCGGCGTTCAACCTCAACCTGCTGGCCCGGATTAACCGTGAGTTGGGCGCCGATTTCGACCTGCGCGCTTGGCAGCACCGCGTCCGCTTCCGCCATGATCGCATCGAAATGCACCTGCGCTCCCGCCGTGAGCAAATCGTCCATCTGGAGGCCGCCGCCGCTCCCCTCCATTTCCGCCGCGGCGAGACCATCTGGACCGAGAGCTCCCACAAATTCCGCTTGGGTGACTTAGACTTGCTCGCCGCCGACAGCGGGTTCCAGCCGCACCAGCGCTGGGTCGATCCTACCTGGCCCTTTGCGGAAAACCTCTGGCTCACGGCTTAATCGACGCTTATTCGACGATTAATCCACTACGACCCACTTTGGTGTATTCTGTGCTGCGAGATAGGGAGGAACCCATCGTGCAGGCAGCTCACAAAAACAGACACATTCTTTTTACTGCGGCGACGATCGTCACCGTTCTAGGTTTGGCTGGCGCCTTCGGCCTCGCCCAGGGGCCGGGACGCAGCCCGCGCACCGGCCCGGCGTACGTGCGGCAACAGGGCTACTTCCCCTTCGGCGCCAACGCCAACAAGGTGCAAAACGAGATCCCGGTCACCGATGACACCTACGCTGTCGAGGATGCGCTGCCTGCGGTGGCGCCCGCAGTTCCCAAAAAGCCGCGCAAGATTCTTGTCTTTGCGCGGGCCAAGGGCTTCGTCCACTCCAACATCCCTTTGGCCGCCTTTACGATGAAGGCGTTGGGCGACAAGACTGGGGCTTGGTCCACCACCATCAGCTATAACCTCGCCGATTTCACCGCCGCCAACCTCGCCCAGTACGACGCTATCATGCTGGACAACACCACCGGCTTCTTTCTGGACGACAGCAACGCGGCCGCCACCGCGGCACGCCACAAGGCGCTCATCGATTTCGTCAACAGCGGTAAAGGCTTGATCGGAGTCCACGCCGCCGCCGATTCCTATCACACTGGCGGCGTGCCCACTTTCGGCGCCCGGCGTGGCGCCGGTCGCGGTGCCGGAGCGGCAGCCCGCCGCGGTGCTGCCACCAGCGCCGCCCGCCGCGGTCCGTTCACCCCCCGCCCCACGCGGCCCTATGCCGATGCTCCCACCAGCACCTGGCCCGCTTTCAGCGCCATGATGGGCGGATGGTTCAAGTGGCACTGGCCCTTTCCCCAGCTCATCCACGTCCATCTGGATGATCCCAGCAACCCCATCCTGGCCGGCTATCACGGCCGGGATTTCACCATCCACGATGAAACCTACACCTTCGCCGGCTTCGACCCCAAGAACGTGCATGTGCTCACCAGCATCAACTATGCCGACATGAGCGCGGCCGACAAGGCGAAAGAGGACATGGTGAACCCCGATCACTTCTATCCGCTGAGTTGGATCCATCGCGTCGGCAAGGGCCGGGTCTTTTATCAGGCCCACGGCCATGACGAACACGTCTATTCCAACACCGCCTATCTGGAGGAGCTGCTGGCTGGCACGCAGTACGCGCTGGGTGATCTCAAGGCCGACGACGCCCCCGGTAACGTGAAACTGAATTAATCCTCATCCTGGAGACGGTGGGGAGGTGCCCGCGCATTTCCCGCCGTAAGTCGATACCGAGCCCCCGGGCGTGCAGCTCCGGGGGCTCGGTGCGTTGAGGCGCTTGGGTCGGCAACGGATACAACTTCGGCAAAAGGGGGTGCGCCCCTCGTTGTGGCGGAGCGGATGCTCTAAAATAGAGCTTTTACCCCCAGAGCCCACGCCACTATGATCGAACTTCCCGTGCCCGACTCGCTGACGTTTGATGACGTCCTGCTCGTCCCCGCGTACTCGGAGGTGCTCCCCACCGAGGTGGAAACCTCGACTTCGCTCAGCCGCCGCATCCGCCTCAACATTCCCATCCTTTCGGCCGCCATGGACACGGTGACCGAAGCCCGCCTCGCCATCTCCCTGGCCCAGCAGGGCGGCATCGGCGTCATCCACCGCAACCTCAGCATCGAACACCAAGCCGACGAGGTGGACAAGGTCAAACGCTCCGAGAGCGGCATGATCGTGGATCCGGTTACCATGGGGCCGGAACAGAAGATTGCCGAGGCGCTGGAGATGATGCGCAAGTACAAGATCAGCGGTCTGCCGGTGACCCGGCAGGGGAAGCTGGTCGGCATTCTGACCAACCGCGATCTGCGTTTCGAGACCCGTACCGACATTCCCATCGGCGAGGTGATGACCAAGGACAACCTGATCACCGTCCCGGTGGGCACCACGCTGGAGGAGGCCGAGGCGATTCTGCACCGCCACCGGGTCGAGAAGCTGCTGGTGGTCGACGAACACTACATGCTCAAGGGCCTGATCACGGTCAAGGACATCCAGAAAAAACTGAAGTACCCGCTCGCCGCCAAGGATGGCCAAGGCCGCCTGCGCGTGGCGGCGGCGGTGGGGGCCACCGGCGATTTTCTGGAACGGGCGCAGGAGCTGGCGCTGAAAAAAGTGGATGTGATCGCCATCGACACCGCCCACGGCCACTCGCGCCGCGTCCTGGACGCCGTCCGCCAGCTCAAGGCCGCGCTGCCCAATGTAGATATTCTGGCCGGCAACGTCGCCACTTATGAGGGCGCACGGGACCTGATCGCCGCCGGCGCCGACGGCATCAAAGTCGGCATCGGCCCTGGCTCCATTTGCACCACGCGCGTGGTCACCGGCGCCGGCGTGCCCCAGATCACCGCCATCTCCTCGGTCGTGCGCGCCAGTCAGGAACTCGCCGGCAGCGATGCCCCCGTGCCCGTGATCTCCGACGGCGGGGTCAAGTTCTCCGGCGACATCAGCAAAGCCATCGCCGCCGGCGCCAGCACGGTCATGATGGGGAGCATGTTCGCCGGCACGCACGAGAGCCCGGGGGAAATCATTCTGTTCCAGGGGCGCTCGTTCAAAAGCTACCGCGGCATGGGCTCGCTCGCCGCCATGGAGGCGGGCTCGGCGGAACGGTATGGCCAGCAGTTGACCGATCCCTCGGCCGCAGGCATGGACGCCAACCGCAGCCAAAAGTTGGTCCCCGAGGGCATCGAAGGGCGCGTCCCCTACAAAGGGCCGTTGGCGGCCATGGTGCATCAACTCGTGGGCGGCTTGCGGGCGGGCATGGGCTACTGCGGCTGCCGCACCATCGCCGAGTTCCAGCAGCGCGCCCGCTTCATCCGCATTTCCAATGCCGGACTGCGCGAGAGCCACGTCCACGACGTCATCGTCACCCAGGAAGCGCCCAACTACCGGCGCGAAGGCCTGGAGTAGTTTCAACTTCGAGCGGGCATTCGTGGCTCGCCCCTGGTTTCCGCATCCAACCGCAGCGTGAGCTGCTGGCGCTGTATCGCCGGATCCGACCTCGCCCCCATCGCCCCGGCTTGGGAAGACGCCGCGCGGCGTGCGCCGGGCTCGGTGTTTCAGACGTTTCCCTTCGCCCGGTGCTGGGCGGAGGTGTTTGGCCAGGACGTGGACGTCCAGGTTTGGTCCGACGGCCAACTCATCCTCCCGGTGGCCTTCCGCGGCTCCACGCTGATGCCGCTGGGCGAAGGCCTCTTCGACTACATTGACGTGATCGGTGCGGCCGGCTGCCCAGCGGCAGAGCAAAGCCGCGCCGCCGCGTGGATCGCCCGCCGCTCCTGGAGTTCATTGCAGATCACGGGCGTGCGCACCGGCTCGCCGTTCACCGCCTTCTGGCACCGCCTCGGGGGTGGGGGCGAGGTGTTCACCGCCGCCCCCCGCCGCCACCCCTCCGACCCCGAGGTGGAGACCGAACACCGGCACGCTGCCGCGCGGTGGCGCCGCGCCCAGCGGCTCGGCGCGCACCTCGATCACCCCACCCAGCCGGCGGAACAGCAGCGGCTGCTGCACTGGATGCTGGAGCGCAAGGCCCAGCTCCTCACCACCCATGGCCAGACCAACGTGCTCGGGGCGCTGGAGCAACGCTGGCTGGAACGCATGCTCGAGTCCGCACCCACACTGGTCGAATTGTGGAGTCTGCGGCTGCGGGATCGCCTCATGAGCGGACTCCTGTGCTGGCGCTTCAACTCCACCCGCTACGCCTACATGATCAGCTACGATCCCGAACTGGCGCAGCTCTCGCCCGGCATCCTCTTGCTATTCGCCGTCGTGCGCCTCACCATGAGTGCAGGGCTGTACTTTGACTTCCTGACCGGGGAGCAAGCGTTCAAACAGCGATTTGCCACTCACCGGGAAACCTTGTGGCGATTCCGGCGCCAACGCGACCAATTTCGATATTGATTCGATTTCCGCATATTATGGGCGACGCCAACTCCTCCTCCCAACCTAGCTGGCCAAAAGGCTGGGTGGATACCCACATCCACCTGCTCCCCGGCCTCGACGACGGTCCCGCCAACATGGAGGCCGCTCTCGCCATGGCCGAGACCGCCATCGCCGATGGCACCACGCACATCATCGCCACCTCCCACGCCAACTACCAGTGGAGCTACCAGCCTGAGCGCGTCGCGGTGTTGCGCGAGCAGATGCAGGCCGCGCTCGGTGACCGCGTCCGGCTGGCTTCCGGGTGTGAACTCCACCTCAGCTTCGAAAATGTGCAAGCCGCGCTAGCCAACCCCCGGCTGTACTCGCTCAACGGCAGCCGCTACATCCTGTGCGAATTTCCAGAGTTTTTCGAGCGCGCTTCCATGGGCAAAGCGTTGGAGGATTTTCGCCGTTTGGGACTGTCCCCCGTGCTCGCGCATCCGGAGCGCAACCCCGTGTTCCAGCAACACCCCAATACCCTGCTCGAGTACCTGCGCCTGGGCTGCTACGCCCAAGTGACGGCGTCGTCGTTTGCAGGGCGCTTCGGAAAGCGTGCCGAACAGTTCAGCGCCGAGATGCTGCAGCGCGGCTGGGCGCACCTCATCGCCTCCGACGGACACTCCGCCGAGCAGCGCGCCCCCCGCATCAGCCGCGCCTACGACTTCGTCGAAAAAGAAGCCGGCCCCGAGACCGCGCAAGCGCTCTGTTCCGCCAACCCCATGGCGGTCCTGCTGGATGAGGACCTGCCCTTCGCCCCCAGCCTGGCGGAGAGCAAACGCAAAGGTCTCTGGTCCCGGCTCCGCGGCTAAATTAATCTGCAATCGAGAGTGGATCGCGGCGGCGCACAGCCACGCCCACGGCCCCATGCATCCCAACCGCTGTCAATTCCCTCTGGAGTTCAGTGGAGGCGCGCGCCACCGGCCCCCTGCAGAGGCATTCCACATCAACGGAGATTCACATCATGAACAAACTGAAAATGATCGGCCTCGCGGTTGTGGTATCGGCGGGGATGGCGATGGCTCAGGCTCCCAGCCAAGCCCCCAACTCCTCCGGTTCGCAACCGAACCAAAACCAGAACAACAACGCCGGCGCCAACCCGGCCGCCCCCGCCGCTGGCGCCCAAACGCCCAACGCCGGCCAAAAAATGCCCGCCACCGCCTCCCCGCTGGAGCTGATCGGCTTGCTGGGGCTGGGCACGCTGGGGGTGGGCGCTGCCCTGCGCAAACCGCGCCTCAACGCATAAACGCAGCGCGATCTGTATGCACTGCATCCCGCGCCCCCTCGCCGCTCGCCGGCGGGGGGGCGCTTTTTCGCGCATCCAGATACACTGAACTATCATGCGCGTCGTCATCGCCACCAAAAGCCGGGGCAGCGTCGCCGTCTGGCGCTGGCCGGATTCCGCCACCGCGCGTCTGCGGGCGGAGTTTCCGGAAGTGAAATTCGTCGAATACTTGGGACCCTCCGACACGGCCCCGGCCACGCCCCAGGAACAAGCCGCGGCCGGCGCCGTGTTCGCCGCCGCCGAGGCCGTGGTCGCTTGGCAGCTCGACCCGGCACTGCTCGCCGCCGCCCCCCGGCTACGCTGGATTCACTCCCCCGCGGCCGCCGTCAACCAACTCCTCTCCCCCGAACTGATCGCCCGCCCCATCGCCGTCACCAACGCCGCCAGCGTGCATGCCACCATCGTCGCCGAGCACACCGCCGCGCTGCTGTTGGCGCTGGCACGGGGCTTGCCCGCCGCCATCCGCCAGCAGGCCGAGGGGCGCTGGGATATCGCCGCTTGGCCTGAGAGCGTCGCCGCTGTCGCCGGCACCAGCGCACTGCTGCTGGGCATGGGCCACATCGGCCGGGCGTTGGCGGTGCGCTTGGCGGCGTTCGAGATACAGGTGATTGGCGTTCGGCGCCGGCCCCCCGATGCCGACGCCGCCCTGCCGCCGGGCTGCACCGCCCTGCATACCCTGGCCGACCTGCCCCGCCTGCTGCCTGCGGCCGACTGGGTCATCCTGGCCCTGCCCAACACGGCGGAGACGCAGTCCGTCATCGGCGCCTCCGAACTCGCCCTGATGCGTCCCTCCGCCCACCTGCTCAGCGTGGGCCGTGGCGCGGCTTTGGATGAAGCGGCGCTGGCGCGCGCGCTCGCTTCCGGGCGCCTCGCCGGGGCCGGCCTGGATGTGTTCCGCCATGAGCCTTTGCCCGCCGATTCGCCCCTGTGGCGCTCCCCGCGGGTGCTGATCACGCCCCACGTCGGCGCCTCCAGCCCCGGCGCCTGGGACCGGCAAGTGGAGCTGCTCGGCCGCCATCTTGCACGGTTTCTTTCCGGTGCAACCCCGGAACCACTGGTTGATAAGCGGTTAGGCTATTAAACTGGTACTCTGAAACTTTTCGGAGGTTGTATTGGATCTCGCTCAAGCCCAGGATCTGGAGGCTCACTACCTCATCCCGACCTATACCCGCATCCCGCTCATGCTGGTGCGCGGAAAAGGCGTCTTTGTCTATGCCAGTGATGGTAAGAAGTACCTCGACTTCATCACCGGCATCGGCGTCAACGCCCTGGGGCACGCGCATCCCCGCGTGCTGGCGGCGATCCGAGCGCAAAGCAAACTCCTCATCCACAGCTCCAACCTCTACCTCAACCCCTACCAGGGCTTGCTGGCCCAGCGCCTCACCGCGCTGAGCGGCATGGAGCGCGCGTTTTTTACCGTGGGCGGCGCCGAGGCGGCCGAAGGCGCCATCAAGGTCGCGCGCAGCTTGGGACAGAAGATCGCGCCCGACAAGATCGAAATCATCGCCCTGCACAACTCCTTCCACGGACGCACCTGCGGCGCGCTCGCCATCACCGGCCAGCCCCGCTACCGGGCGCCGTTCGGCCCCTTGCTGCCGGGCGTGCACTTTGTCACCCCCAACGATAGCGCCGATCTGCGCGCCGCGGCTTCCGAGCGCACCTGCGCCATCATCATCGAGCCCGTGCAGGGCGAGGGCGGGATCCACGAAATCGACCCCGCCTTCATGGCCGCCGCCGCCGAGCTGGCGCGCCAGCACCAAGCCGTGCTCATCTTCGACGAGATCCAGTGCGGCCTGGGCCGCACCGGCAAACCCTTCGCCTTCCAGTGGACGGACGTGCAGCCCGACTTGGTGATCACCGCCAAGCCCATCGCCTGCGGTTATCCGCTGGGGGTGTTCATGGCGCGCGGTCCCGCCGCCACCGTGCTCGATGCCGGCACCCACGGCACCACCTTCGGCGGCGGCCCGCTCGCCTGCCGCCTGGCGCTCGAGTTCCTGGACGCGCTCGCCGATGGCACCCTCTACCAGAACGTGCAGACGCTCGGCGCCCAGCTCAAGCAGGGCATGCAGGCGCTGGCCCGCAAACACAAGTTCGTGAAGGAAGTCCGCGGCAAGGGCTTGATGGTGGCCATGGAGTTGGATCGCTCCGCGGCGCCCTACGTGAACCGCATGGCGGAGCTGGGCCTGCTCGCCAACGTGACCCACGACACCATCATCCGCATGCTGCCGCCCTACATCGCCGAGCCCAAGCACATCGACCAAGCGCTGCGCATTCTGGGCAAGGCGCTGAAATTGAAGCTGCCATCAGTCTAGCGAGAGCCGCCGCCCGGCCTCCCACTGCTCCAGCATGGCGGCGCCTATGGGCGCGAACGCCGCATGTTCGCGCCCGTAGGCCGCCACCTCTCGCCCCACCTCGCTCAGCGCATCGCCAAGGCGCTCGAAGATGCCCCCAATCCGCTTCGGCGCCGCGCCCAGACGCACCTCCCCGAAGCGCCGCAGCGCTTTGGCATCCGGCCACTCCGTCGTGCCGTCCATCGTCAATGCCATCCGGTCGTGGGGCAAGTAGATGGAGGTCGTCACCAGGTCGTAGGCCGGCGCCAGCCGCGCTTCGCCGAGCACGTTGTCGTAGAGCACGCCGAAGTTCTTCAGGTGCGCATCGCCGTTGCGCAGCGCGCAGTTGAGCGCGATCAGCGTGAACAAACGCTCCATGTCCCCGGTCAGCCATCGCGGATCGCAGAACTGGCCCAGGCGCTTCATCACCGCCGTCTCGTAACTGCCCCGATACTTCTCCGCCGTGCCGCGGGCGTTGAGTACGCAGAAATCCTCGAACCCGCGATAGGTGCCGTCCGCACGCAGATCGAAACGGTCCACCACCAGCGCCAAGCCATCGTCAGAGAGCCGGAACGGCGGCACCTCGAGCCCGCACCGCTCCGCCGCCCGCAGGCAAAAATATTCGTTCGCCGCCAACTGCGGGTACTCGTTGGGCTCCCAGAACTTGACGACATGGGTAGCGCCACGCAGGCTGGGCGAAGCCCGAAAACGCTGCACCGCCCCCGGATCACGCACCAGCACCTTGGGCTGCACGCCGCTAATGCCGGAGGTGGCGGCATAGCGTTCGACCAGGTAGCGATACAGCTCGCCACCGCGCTGGTTGGCAAGGATCTCATCGACAGAGGTGAACGGCACCTCCGCCTCGAGCGTTTCCCCGACTGCGGTATAGCGGATGCGGCCCAGTTGCGACCGCCCCACCACGGTCAGCATGTCGAGGTCATCAAAGCTGCCGGTCGCCTTCGCAAACGCCAGGCGCAGGCGTTCCCGCAGCGCACCCTCGGGAAGGTTCATTTCGAAAATGGGCGCCAAGCCGTAAGCCGTGTCCCACGACGACAACCGCACCGGCATGGTCATCGACACCGCGCGTTCGGCGGCGACGCCCGGCGTGTAGACGAACGTGCTGCCACGCTCCCGCCACCGGTCCATCACCCCCGCTTCAGCCGCGTCGGTCCAAACCTTGATCATGGCGGTCCTCATCGCGTAGTTCGTCGAGCGTGGGCCGGCGGACGCTGGCTTCCTGCAACTCCAACTCCAGCCCCAGCGCCGCCAGGATGCGTGTCACCTTGGCATAACCCAGGTCCCGCGGACGCCCATTCTCCAGCGCATCCAGGGTGGCGCGGCTGGTTCGCGCACGCTGCGCCAGCGCCGCCTGGCTTTGCCCGAGGCTCTTGCGCCGGTTGGCGATTTGGCGACCCAACGTGGCGAGATCGTTCATATGACTAATATACGATGCAATGCTTATTATTTCAAGCGTTATGCATCATATTTAATGCACACTGCCGCGAATCTGGCACCACTTGGATGGTGCCAAGCCATCCAGCGCCTCCCGG
>Ga0307372_10013518_pt1 | contig 10549 bp, 6 predicted proteins | sample OX1MG_FD_202533 | JGI IMG/M metagenome (GOLD analysis project Ga0307372, IMG submission 202533) | Soil microbial communities from Risofladan, Vaasa, Finland - OX-1 | ecosystem: Environmental > Terrestrial > Soil > Coastal area > Acid sulfate soil | place: Finland: Risofladan, Vaasa | collected... | reverse complement strand
ACTCGATGATGCATCCGTCGGCCGGGCTCACGCCCGAGAAGCTGATTGCGATCCAGCGCGAGGCCGAAGCCGGCGATCCGTACCTCTATCTCGAGCTGGCCGAGGAGATGGAAGAGAAGGACCTGCATTACCTGGCCGTGATCGGCACGCGCAAACAGGCCATCGCCGGGGCCGAGCTGATTGTCACGCCGGCTTCCGAAGCGGCCGCGGACCAGCGCGCGGCCGACCTGGTGCGCGACTTCACCGGCGGCGGCGCGTTCGACCTCGAGGGCGCGCTGTACGACATCCTCGACGCGATCGGCAAGGGCTTCTCGGCGACCGAGATCATCTGGGACACGACGGGCCGCGAATGGATTCCCAAGCGCCTGGTGTGGCGCGACCCGCGCTGGTTCATGTTCGACTGGATCTCGGGCGAGGAACTGCTGGTGCGCACGCTGCGCGACGAAGGGCCGCTCGCGCCGGGCGACATGGCCGCGAACGCGCCCTCCAAAAAAGCCCCGCCGGAGGCGCCGCACTACCGGGGCTCGCGCCGGTACGCGGGCGGCGCGGTTGACGCGCGAATCGGAATCCAGCCGCTCACGGCGCCGCTCGCGCCGTTCAAGTTCATCGTACACGTGGCCAAGGCGAAGGCCGGGTTGCCGGTGCGCGGCGGAATCGCGCGGGCGGCGGGATGGGCCTACCTGTTCAAGAACTACGTGCTGAAGGACTGGATGACCTTCGCGGAGGTTTTCGGCCAGCCGCTGCGGCTGGGCAAATACAACCCCGGGGCAACCGAAGCCGACAAGCAGGCGCTGCTGAGCGCGGTCGCCAATATCGGCACGGATGCGGCGGCGATCATTCCGGAATCGATGCTGATCGAATTCGTCGAGACGCGCGGGGCCGGCGGCGCCGAGGTCTACGAGCGCTTCTGCGAGTACCTCGACAAGCAGGTGAGCAAGGCGGTGCTCGGGCAAACGCTGACCACCGAGACGCCGCGCGAGGGCGGCGGCTCGCGGGCGGCGGCGCAGGTGCACGACGCGGTGCGCCGCGACATCATGGAGTCCGACGCGCGGCGCCTGGGCGCGACGCTGACGCGCGACCTGGTGCGGCCGATCGTCGATCTCAACCTGGGACCGCAGCGCCGCTACCCGCGGATCGCGCTGGGGCTGAGCGCCGACAACGACGTCAAGCTGTTCGCCGACATGGTGGCCGAGCTGGCCGACCGCGGCCTGCGGGTGGGCCAGGGCGCGGTGCTGCGGCGGCTCGGGCTGCCGGAACCGGCGGCCGACGAGCCGCTGCTGGAGCCGGCGGCGGCGGCGGCGCGCCGCGCGTAGCGCGGGCGTTGGCGCGCCAGGGGCGCGCCCGCGGGCGCATCGTGGAGGTCCGGTTTTCTCGCCCGCCGCGGCGCGCTACGGCAGCGACTTTATCGGCTTACCGTCGGCCCCATACAGCGTCAGCGACGGGTTGTTGTTGGTGCTCAACACTATCGCCGCGCGCGTCTTGCCGTTGGAATCGAGCAGCGCGAATCCGGGTGAGCCGGCCTCGGTGATGTCCAAGCCCAGGCGGGCACCCTTTTCGTCATAGAGCCGCAGTGTCGGCTCGCCGCCGATCGCGACGTCGAAGGTGCCGCGCAGATGCTGCAGGCGGTCGAGCAACGCCATCCCCGCCCGCCCTTCGCCGGTCACGCCGAGCGCGGCCTGTGAAATGCCGGTGCTGGAGTAAAAGCGCGCGCGGGCCGTGCCCTTCATGTCCACGCCGATCGAGACGCGCTCGGTCTTACCCGTCGGCCCGTAAAAGTCCAACAGGGGCTCTCCGTGCACCATCGCGAGCTCGGCTCGCTTGATCCCCATCTGGTCGACGAGGACAAATCGCTCGGCCTCGAGCGCGCGCACATGATGCCGCGTGGCGGCTTGGGCGGTGGCCGTAGACCATAGCCGCCCGGGCAGTCCCGAGCCGGCCACTATCGCGCCGATCACTCCACCCACGATCGCCATGACGAAATTGCTCCAACGGTCCTTATCGATCATGTTTTGCCCCTTTCGTGACGCAAGAATTGTGTGGCCCGGATGAACACCCGCAAGGGGGCAACCCAAGGGCCGGCTCCTATCGTATAACTTCCGTTTAGCTTCGGCATGTCGGGCGGACATATCAAAGGATACGCGATTCAAAGGATGCGCGATCGCGCCGGCAGGCGCGTCACGCGTGCATGGCAAGGGTTCGCGCGCTGAATGCCGGAGAAGCGGCAGGGGGGTGCCCGCCGCCGCGCGTCGGGGGGCGCGCGGCGGCGGGTTTGGGGTTGTAGCGCGGCCGGGGTCAGCGAACCGCGCTACGGGGGGACAGGAAAAAAGCTACGGGTGGGGCGGCGAGCCTCATCGAGAGCCGTCGTTGACCGCCCCGATCAATTCGCCGTTTCACCGAGCACCACGTCAATCCGCCAACGCGCCTCCGGACACCTCCGGCGGCGACCAAGCTGGCGGCAATGGATTGCAATGCTCGATGTCCCACCCTTCTATTCACGTTTCCCTTCAGCTCTAACGTTCGTCGTGCCGCATCGATGATGTGTCAATCCGAAACATCACGCGTCCAATCTAAACATATTCAAACATCCATTGCAACTGTTAAGCATCAATAAAAGATGTAGATTCATGTTGGAGCTGTCAAACCGTCTAATAATGATGCAAATTGGGCGTTTTTGCGACCTTCGACCAAGCCACCTATTCTAAGCATCGCATAGCTGGGAGCGTTGGAGCTTCTTGCAGGCCGGAAAGGCCGCGGAAAAGCCGCTCGGTCGGTCTCGAACCGGTCCGGTCCGGTCAGGTGAGCGATTGTGCTGAATTCGGCGTGCATGCCGGTCGCAAGATCATCGCCTGAGCCTCCGTGGCTGCCGATCTCTGAAACGCGGTTGCTTCGCGCCGGCGACCGAATTCAGCGACGCGCGCACTTCAAAGCAAGGGACCGGACCGCTCCTGCCGTCTCAAAGGCGGCGGGCGTCTCATTTGCGAGACAGATTTCGGAAAAGCCTCACGCAGTCCGCTGAGTAACTAATTGTAGTGTTTATTTACTCAAAGGCTGGCCACGTCCACGAATAGTAATCCTGCCCAAGCGTAAATCCCCAACGGAGAGAACGTGAAAAGCTCGTCCGCTGAGCTGGCTCGCGTCTTGCGGACTAACCATTCGAGATCGACCGAAATCCGGCGTCGCTTCGCCGAACGTCGCCGAGCAATAGGCAAAATAGACGATGGAAGCACAGGATAGCATAACCATCTCTAGCAATTAATTGACATGTCTAATCATGCGTAACAGAGTTTCGAGTCGAGAAGTATTGCTTTGACGAAACGATTTCAAATCGCGGTCTCCGCTTTCATAGGCCTTGCGTTGCTTCTTATCGGAGCGCCGCCGCCGGCGCACGCAGCCCTCGGCGAGTCCGCCGATTCGGTCACCGCCGACGCAGCGTCTTTTGCGGCGACCGCCGTCAGGCAGGTCGCGCGCTCGGCCCTGAACGCACCCACGGTCACCGCCTACACGGTCGAGCAGATGACGACCGCATCCGGAATCGCCGTCAACGAATACGTCGGTCCTGACGGAAGGGTCTTTGCGGTGACCTGGCGCGGGCGCAGGCCGCCCGACCTCTCGATGCTGCTAGGGTCCTACTTCGCGCAGTACCGGGCCGCCGCCATCGCCGGCGGGCTTGCGGCGCACGGACTCCATCATGCATCGGTGCGCGGGAGCGAAGTGGCGGTGGAGACGGCGGGCCATATGCGCGACATGTGGGGACGCGCCCTGCTGCCGGCGATGCTGCCGCCGGGCGTCGAGCAATCGGAGATACGATGATGCGCCCTTACGGGTTCAGGCTTGCTTGCGTGTTGACGATGACGCTGGCGTTATGCGCCGCGCGCGGCCCTACACGGAGCCTGGCCGCCGACACTTCGCAGATGCGCGCGCCGCAGGGGCTGCCTCCGGTGCTGACAGTACCAAAGGTTGCGCCCAACGTGATGAAAGCCAACATATGGGCCGGGCCGTATGGGAGCTACTTCAACGGTCCATTCACCAGTGTGACGATCTGTCGAAGCGGCACCACCTCCTGCGAGACCATCAGCGGCATCCTCATCGACACCGGCTCTTTCGGGCTGAGAATTTTCGGTCAGGCCAAGCATCTGGCGCTGACGACCGAGACCGCCTCCAATGGCAATCCGATCGCGGAGTGCGCACCGTTCGGCACGCTTTCGACCTGGGGCCGGGTCGCATATGCCGACGTGACGCTGGGCCACGAGCCGGCGATCTCGAACCTGCCGATTCAGATCATGAACCCGTACTATTCGGTGATGCCGGCGGTGTGCACACACGGGGCGCCGGTGGCCCAAGGCCCGGCGCAAGCGGGCTTCAATGGAATTTTGGGCGTAGGGCTGTTCGGGGCCGATTGCGGCGACAGCTGTGCGACACTGGGGCCGCAAAATCCCTCGATGTATTTTCAGTGTTCGGCGGGCGGATGCGCCGTCACGCCGGTGGCGGACTCCGCACAGGTGCAGAACCCGGTCGCGCTGCTGGCGAGCGACAACAACGGCGTGGTGATGAAGCTGCCGGCGATTCCGTTCACGGGCGCAGCCAGGGTCGTGGGCAAGCTCGTGTTAGGCATCAACACGCGGCCCAACAATAAACTGGGCGGAGCATTTGTCTACAAAACTGACGACGTCGGCAATATCGCCACCACCTACAACAACGTCACGATGGACGGTTTCATCGACACCGGTTCCAATGCGCTGTTTTTCGACAACGGGTCGATTCCGCAATGCGATCCGTCGCTGGCACCGGGCTTCTACTGTCCATCGGACCTGCTGGTGCTCGGCGCGATAAACAGCGGCAGACAGGGCAGCGCAAGCGGGATGGTCTACTTCGACGTGGCCAATGCGCTGGGGCTGGCGGCCACCGGCAACAAGGCCTTCTACAACGTGGCGGGGACGTTTGGCGGCAATTTCTTCGACTTCGGGCTGCCGTTTTTCTTCGGCCGCAAGGTCTACACGGGAATCGACGGACAAATCACGTCGGGCGCGGGCGCGGGCCCGTTCTTCGCCTACTGAGCGGCGCTGCCGGCCGTCGCGCGCGAGCGCACGCCTGCGCAGGTTCCTACTGTGCTTCAACCGCCAGGCTGCGCGAAGACAATCTCTCCAATGCCCTCGCCCGCATCTTTTGCGGCAGACGGTCAGGGCGAGGACACCTTCGCGGCGCGGCTCTATTTTCGGTCCCGCGCCGCGTGAGTGTCCGGATCGCCTTCTTTTGTAGGGGCCGTCAGTGAACGGCCCTGTTTTCGACGCGGGCGCCGCTCTCCGCCTTGACCTCTTGGGTCATCCTGAGCGAAGGCTGCCGGAGTCGAAGGACCTCGCGCGGTCCTCCGCGCGTAATCCATCAGCTCGGAAATTTTGGCCGCCAATCGAATCGACCTCCGGCTTGCCGGCCTTCTGTTGACTGCCGCCCGGGCCTGGGCGCGCGGAGGACCGCGCGAGGTCCTTCGACTCCGCTCGCAGACTCGCTTCGCTCAGGATGACGTGCTTTTGTATGCGACCTATCGATGGGACGCCACGCTGGTGTGGCGAGTCTCAAGTTCGCTAGAGCGGGTTCTCCGTCGGTCATCGTTCTTTGGCCCCCGGCGCGCGCCGCAAGAAGCTCCCTACAACCGCATCCGCAGCCGATCGACCGTCCGCTTGAACCATCCGGCGCTTGCGACCGCCGCCGTCGTCAGCATCGGGATCGTCGATTGCGGCTTGCCGTCCACCATCATCACCAGCGCGCCGACCCGCTGTCCCTTGGCCACCGGCGCGACCAGGGACTTCGTGTCGAACGAACCCGCGAGCGTGACCTTGCCCTCCTGCCCGTGCTCGACCGTGACGTAGGGGACCGCGGCCGGAGCCACCGCGACCGTGTCGGCCACGCCGCCATACACGCGCATCGTGTCGGGCAACGTCTTATGCCAGTCGGGCTGCACGCTGGCGAAGGTGCGGAAGCCCCAATCGATCAGCTTCTCGGTTTGGACCCGGCGCGCGGTGGCCGACGGCGTTCCGAGCACGGCCGAGATCAGGTACATCCCGTTCGCGTGCGCGCTGGCGACCAGATGGTAGCCGGCCTCCTCGACGTGACCGGTCTTGAGCCCGTTGACGCGCGCGTCGTAGAAGAGCAGCGCGTTGAAGTTCGGCTGATGGATTTTGTCGAAGGTGAAATCCTTGGCCGAGGTGTATTTGAAGGCGTCGGGAAACCGCTCGGTGATCGCGCGGCCCAGTTTCGCCATGTCGAACGCGGTGGTGTACATCTCGGGCACCGGCAGTCCGTCGGGATTCTCGAAGTGGGTCTCGCTAAGGCCGAGCTTTTTGGCCTGCTGATTCATCTGCTCCGCGAATGCGTCGGTCGAGCCGCCGAGGTACTCGGCCAGCGCGACCGCCGCGTCGTTGCCCGACGACACCATCAGGCCGAACAGCAGATCGTTGACCGAGACGCGCTGGCCGACCTGCAGGAACATCCGCGACACCGTACTGTTCATCGAGAGCCGCCACGCCTTCTCGCTCACCGTGACCATCGTGTCGGGCGTGATGCGGCCCTGGTGCAACGCCTTGAGCACCAGGTAGAAGGTCATCAGCTTGGCCAGGCTCGCGGGCTGGATCTTCTCGTGTTCGTTGTAGGCGTAGAGGGTCGCGCCCGAGCGCGCGTCGATCATTATCGCGGCCCTGGCGTCGAGCCCGAACGGCGCCGGCCGATCGCCGAGCACGTGGATCCGGTCGAGCGGCACCACCGGGGCCGCCGCGGCCACCGCGCGCCGGGCGTGATGTCGCGCCGCCGCCGCGGGCGCCGCGCCAACCGCGAGCATCGCCGCCACCGCCACCATCGCGACCATCGCAAACCTGAATCGGGAATTACCGCACACGTCCGAATTACCGCACACGTCCATTGTCCGCCTCCGCCTCCCCCGCCTCCGCGTACTTAAAGGTACGGCGTGAAGCGATTAGGAATCAAGGCGAACGGCGATGTTCGACGGCGGGGGGGCTGTTCCATTCGCCGCCCATTCCGACTATTGGATTGGGCCATGACGATCGATCTCTCGGTTATCCTGCCGGTAGTCAATGAGTGCGAGAACCTGCGCGCGCTGATTCCCCGGCTGGGCGAAATCGCCGAGCTGTTCCATCTCAGGTACGAAATTATCGTCGTCGACGGAGGCTCGACCGACGGCACCCGCGAGGCCGCCGCCGCCCTCGGCGCGCGGGTGGTGCCCGAACGCCGGCGGGGCTACGCCGGGGCGCTGACGACCGGCATCGCCGAGGCGCGCGGCGAGTACCTGTTGACGCTGGACGCCGACATGTCGCACGACCCGGCCTTCGTGGCCAAGATGTGGCGGGCGCGCGGGCGCGCCGACATCGTGATCGCCTCGCGCTACGTGCGCGGCGGGGTCGCCTACACCAATCTCAGCCGGCGCTTTTCCAGCTACGTGCTCAACTGGTTTCTGCGCCGGCTGCTGAGCATGCCGATCGACGACCTGTCCAGCGGCTTTCGGCTCTACCGGCGCGCGGCGGTCGAGAAGCTCGAACTCACCAGCCGCAATTTCGAGGTTCTGGAGGAAATCCTGGTCAAGGCGTGGGCCCAGGGCTATAGCCTTACCGAGGTTCCGTTCACCTATTTCCCGCGCGAGGCCGGGCGTTCGCACGCGCGGATGCTGCGGTTCGGGATGGACATCCTGCGCTCGTCGATCAGCCTGTGGCGGCTGCGCAACTCGATCGCTTCGGCTGACTACGACGAGCGCGCGTTTTACAGCCTCATCCCGCTGCAGCGCTACTGGCAGCGCCGCCGCCACGCGATCACGGTCTCGTGGACGCGCAACGCCGGCCGCATCCTGGACGCCGGTTGCGGCTCGAGCATCATCATCCAGAGCCTCAACAACGCGGTCGCGATGGACTACAGCGAAAGCAAGATGCGCTTTCTGCGCCGCTACGGAATGCCGCTGACGCGCGCGTCGGCTTTCGCGCTGCCGTTTCGCGACCAGAGCTTCGATTGCGTCATCAGCTCGGAGGTGATCGAGCATATCCCGTACGACGAAGTGCTGTTCACCGAGATGAAGCGCGTGCTGCGGCCGGGCGGGATGCTGGTGATCGGCACGCCCGACTACGACACCATCGGATGGCGCACGATCGAACCGCTCTACGGCCTGTTTCAACCGGGCGGCTACAAGGACGAGCACATCACGCACTACACCCGCGCGCGCCTGACCGAAATCCTCGAGCGCCACGGCTTCATCTACGAAGAGACCGCCTACATCCTCAAGAGCGAGCTGATCATGCGCTTTCGCAAGCCCGAGGCCGCGCGCGCGCCGGTCAAAGAGCCGGCGCCGATCCGCGCCGTCACGGCCTGAGCGCCGCGCGAGGCACGCGGGCCCATCCGAGGAATCCGTGGAGCTGGCATGAGCCTGCCCGGGCGCGAAGAGCTGATAACCGCGGCGCGGATTGTCGGGGCGGCGCTCGCGCCGACCCCGCAGATCCGATGGCCGCTGCTCGGCGAGCGCACCGGGGCCGAAGTCTGGGTCAAGCACGAAAACCACGGCCCGGTCGGCGCGTTCAAGCTGCGCGGCGGAATCGTCTATATCGACGGCCTCGCGCGCGCGCCCCGTCCGCCCACCGGCCTGGTGGCGGCGACGCGCGGCAATCACGGCCAGAGCATCGCGTTCGCCGCGGCGCGCGCCGGGATGCGCGCGACCATCGTCGTGCCGCATCGCAACAGCCGCGAAAAAAACGCCGCGATGCGCGCGCTCGGCGCGGAGCTGGTCGAGCACGGCCGCGACTTTCAGGACGCGCTCGAATTCGCCCGCCGCCTCGCCGCCGAGCGCGGCCTGCATATGGTGCCGTCGTTCGATCCCGCGCTGGTGTGCGGCGTCGCCAGCTACGCGCTCGAGTTTTTCGGCGCGGTCGCCGACCTCGACACGGTGTACGTTCCGATCGGCCTGGGCTCGGGAATCTGCGGGATGATCGCGGCGCGCGAGGCGCTTGGGCTGCGGACCAAAATCGTCGGCGTGGTGGCCCAGAACGCGCCCGCCTACGCGCTTTCGTTCGCGGCCGGCCGCGCCGTGGCCACCGAGTCCGCCGACACGATTGCCGACGGCGTCGCCTGCCGCGTCCCGCTCGATGCGGCGCTCGAAGTGATCAATCGATGGGCCGAGCGGATCGTGACGGTGAGCGAGGCGGAAATCGCGGCCGCGATGCGTCACTACTTCAGCGACACCCACAACGTGGCCGAGGGCGCCGGCGCGGCCCCGCTGGCGGCGCTGCTCAAGGAACGGACCGCGATGGAGCGCCGACGGGTCGGACTGGTGCTGAGCGGCGGCAACGTCGATCGCGAGGTCTACGCGCGGGTGCTGGCGGAGCAATGAGTATACGCGCTGGCGCTCGCGTTCATTCTGAGCTCTCTCGAACGGACTACGGCGTTCAAGGCGCTTAGCCGAGGACGGGGACGATGCGAGCGAACATCGGTGCGCGCGCGGAGATAGTGGAGTGCGCGCGGAGGACCGCGCGAGGTCCTTCGACTCCGCTCGCGGACTCGCTTCGCTCAGGATGACACAAGAAAAAAAGATGGCTGAAGAAGAAAGCATGAAGAGGTGACTGAAGAAGCGCAGTCGCGGCGCGCGGGATGACACAGGCGGGGGGCTTCAGTCATCCTGAGCGGAGGCTGCCGGAGTCGAAGGATCTCGCGCGCAGCGCGTAATCCCAGGGCGCGCGGAGGACCGCGCGAGGTCCTTCGACTGCGCTCGCGGACTCGCTTCGCTCAGGATGACATCCAAGAGGGCGCGCGCGAGGGTTGGTGAAAAAAGCAGCAGTGCGATCCACAAATGCATATGCGAGGCCGCACAGGTCAGGGCCTTCAACGTGCTCAGCCGCGACATCGGAGCGGCGACGCGAGGGTTGGTGAAAAAGGGAACTTGCGCTGGATGCCGCCGGGCGAGTCTAATCTGCAACCGTGGGTTCGTTCTTCGATTTCGCCGAGGTCTGCCAGTCGCTCAGCCAGACTCATAGCCGCCTGCAGATAGCCGCGCGCGCCGCCGATTTTCTCGCCCGCCTCGCGCCCGCGGAGGCCGCGATCGCGGCGCGCTTCATGGTCGGCCGCGCGCTCGAGCAGGGCGGCGAGCCGCGGCTCAAGGTGAGCGGCCGCGCGGTGTGGAAGATCGCCGCCGCCCTTGGCGGCGGCGAGGACCAGGGCGAGGACATCTTCACCGCCGCGGCCGACTTCGGCGAAGCGATCGAGATGGTGATGCGGCTTCGGCCCGACGAGCCGGAGCCCGCGCTCACGCTCATCGAGGTCAGCCGCACGTTCGAGGAGATCGCCGAAGTCGAGGGACGCGGCGCGCGCCGGCGCAAGCTCGAGGGGCTAAGCGGCCTCTTTGCGCGGATGACCGCGCTTGAGGCGAAGTATGCGGCCAAGGTGCTGATCGGCGAGATGCGCCACGGGATGAGCGAGGGCCTGATGCTGGAGGCGCTGGCGCAGATGGCCGGGCGCCCGGTGGACGAAGTGCGCCGGATGCACATGCTGGAGAGCGACGTGGGGCGGCTGG
>Ga0307372_10013516_pt1 | contig 10549 bp, 9 predicted proteins | sample OX1MG_FD_202533 | JGI IMG/M metagenome (GOLD analysis project Ga0307372, IMG submission 202533) | Soil microbial communities from Risofladan, Vaasa, Finland - OX-1 | ecosystem: Environmental > Terrestrial > Soil > Coastal area > Acid sulfate soil | place: Finland: Risofladan, Vaasa | collected... | reverse complement strand
GCCCCGACCGACGTACCTGAGACAGGCGCATCGACAGTCGGTGCGCGAGCCATATGGGTAGGGGCATCAAGTCGTCGTTGTCACTACAGGCGTAGCCAAACATCATCCCTTGGTCGCCCGCGCCCAACGCATTGAGTTCGTCCTCGCCGCCAGCGCCACTACGCTTTTCGAGCGCCACGTCGACGCCCCCAGCGATGTCGGGGCTCTGCTTGTCGAGCGAGACCAGGACCGCACAGTTCTTCCCGTCAAAGCCCTTCGCGCCGTCGTCGTAGCCGATGTCCAAAATGGTGCGTCGCGCGGTCGCGGTGATGTCGACGACGGCGCTGGTGGTGATCTCGCCAGCCACCACGCACAGTCCGGTGGTCAAGAGCGTCTCACAGGCCACGCGGGCCATGGGATCCTGGGTGAGAATGGCGTCGAGCACGCTGTCCGAAACCTGGTCGGCGATCTTGTCCGGATGCCCCTCGGTCACCGACTCAGACGTAAAGAGGGTTCGTTCGTTCATGGGGCTCGAGGAGGTAACAATGCTGCCACCCTAGCCAAGATCTCCCACGAAACCGCCTCTTTGGATCGAAGGGAGATCCGCTCGGGCTCCTTGGCGCCCTCGAGCAAGATGACCTCGTTGGTCGCGTGCTCAAAGCCCGCCCCGGGCGCCGACACGTCGTTAACGACGAGCAGATCGACCCCTTTCTCGCGAAGTTTCAAGAGCCCGTTTTCCACCACGTGGGCGGTCTCGGCGGCGAAACCGACGATGACCTGGCCCTTCGAGCGGTGGGCCACAAGATCGCCCAGGACGTCGGGCGACAACTCCAAGTGCAGTTCCGGGGGCCCGTCACGCTTTTTCAACTTCTCACCCGCGGCCTTAAGGGTGAAGTCCGCCACGGCGGCGGCCATGATCACGCAGTCGTTCTCGGGGGAGCGTTTCATCATCGCCTCGTGCAGCTCGGCCGCACTCTCAACCGGCACCACTTCGATGGCGTTGACGGTATCGAGACTGAGCGCTAGACGCGCGGAGGTCACTAAGGTCACGCTCGCGCCCAAGCGACAGGCCACTTCGGCCAGGGCGTAGCCCTGTTTGCCCGAGGAACGATTCGACAACACGCGCACCGGATCGATGGCCTCACGCGTCCCCCCCGCACTCACCAGTACTCGCACGCCCGTCAACACCCCGCGATAGCCCATCACGATCTTGTCCACGAGCTCGGCGATCCGCTGGGGTTCGACGAGCCGGCCCGTTCCCTCGTCGCCCCCGGCCAGACGACCTTCTTCAGGCTCGAGCACCATGACCCCGCGTCGACGCAGCGTCGCCAGGTTCTCCTGCACCGAGGGCTGTTCCCACATTTCGGTGTGCATCGCCGGACACAACAGCACCGGCGCGCGCGTGGCGAGCAAGGTGGCCGTCAAAAGATCGTCGGCCAGGCCCATGGCGTAACGAGCGATGAGGTGCGCCGTGGCGGGCGCCACGACCACGAGCGACGCGTGGGACCCTAAAGACGTGTGAGGAATTGGCGTCGTGGGATCGCCGAAGAGACTCGTACGCGCGGGCTCACTGGCCAGCGCCGAGAACGTCACGGCACCGACGAAACGCGTGGCGTCGGGCGTAAGGACCGGCACGACGTGATAGCCCTTGTCGCACAGCAGGCGCAAAAGCTCGACCGACTTATAAGCGGCGATCCCGCCGGCGACGCCTAGAACAATGCGAGGAGGCGACGAATTAGGCGTCGCGGAGGGCATCGGTGAAGGCGTCCAGGTCACTGTTGGCGTCCTGGCGAGCCTGTTCCACGGCCTCGGCCTGTAGTCGCTCGTTCTCTAGCTCTTCGCTGGTCGGTCGGTGGAACAAGAGCTTGCCCTCGTAGAGCTCTTCCATGGCGAGCGAGAGAGACTTGTTCGATAGCGACGTCACCTGGGGAGGAATCAAAGCGCCGTGGCCCGAGCCCAGGCCGTTGTAGTACTCGTTGATTTCGCGGGCTCGAATCGCCGACACCGCGACCAGCGTGAATTTCGAGTCGCCCACCTTTTCGAGCAGGTTCTCAATGGGCGGATCTACGAGAGTGGGGCGTTCGGCCATGAAAGTCAGTCCTTTTGACGAGGGGTTCCGCCACTACTGGCGAAGTTCTTCCAGTATAGAGAGAATTTGCGCGCTCGCTCGCTCCACGTCATCATTCACGATCACGTGAGAAGCCAGTTGCTGGCCCTTTTCAAGCTCCGCCGGCGCGCTGGAGAGGCGATCGGCGACGTGTTCATCGTCGTCGCCTCGATGGCGAAGACGCTCTTCGAGTCGCTCCATCGAGGGCGGCAAGATCAAAAAAACCACGGCGTCTGGACGACGCTGGCGAACCTGCTCGGCGCCTTGTACCTCAATCTCTAAGAGCACGTCGGCGTGCTCGGGTGCGTCGGGCAGGGGCGTGCCGTAAAGGTGGCCATGGAACTCCGCCCACTCAAGAAACTTCCCTTCTTCAATGGCACGATCGAACGTCGCGCGATCCACGAAGTGGTACTCGTCACCTCGTTCGCCCACACGTTGTTCGCGCGTGGTCCAACTTCGACTGAGCCATAGTTGGTCGTCAATATCTACGAGACGCCGCGCCAGGGTCCCCTTGCCCACTCCCCCGGGACCAATCAGCACGACGGTCAGCGGATCAGCGGACAAGAGCTCGAAACAGTTCGGCGCGCTGCTTGGGTCCGAGCCCGCGAATTCGACGAGTCTGCGCGATGGACGCGCTCTTCATGATGCGTTCCGCCTTGACCTCGCCGATGGCGGGCAACGCGCTGATCAAGTCATACGCCCGCATTTGGGCGACGCACTCCTCACGCCCCGCCAAGGCGAACAACTCGTCGAGTGATAACTCTCCGGACTTCACGAGCCGCTTGACTTCCGCGCGACGGCGACGATTCGCTACCGCTAAACGTGACGCTTCCACGCGCTGTTCTTGCGACAGTGTTGGCGGCGTCGGTGTCACGAGGTCAGACTACTCCGCTGACGTCGCGTTGGCTAGAGTGCGTCCCGCAACTCGTCACGCCAGCGACTGGCCGCGTCACGAAGCCCTCGCCGTTCGGGGCCTGCGTGCAAGATGGCCCGCGACACGCTCACCAGCACCGTCCCCTCGGCGCAGCGCTCGAAGAGTCTCGCGACGTCCTTCGCGTCGGCGCCCTGGGCACCGACGCCCGGCACCAAATAGGGCCCCGACAACGTCGCGAGATCGAAGTCGGGTGCTTCACGCGTAGCCCCGATCACCACACCCAGTGACCCGAGTCCCTCGTCGAGATGGTTCAGCTCGGCCACTCGACGAAGGACCATATCTTCTACTCGTTCGTTCTCGAGCGTCCGTACGCCTTGTAGAGCGCGACCCTCCTCATTCGACGTCGCCGCCAGGACGAACACCCCTCGGCCACTAGCCGCCGCCGCCACAAAGAGTGGCGCCAGGGCGTCCACGCCGAGGTAGGGACTGGCGGTCACGGCGTCCACGGCCAGGGGTGCGCCGTCGCGCAACCACGCTTGGGCGTAGCCCTCGTTCGTCACGTTGAAGTCGCCGCGCTTGGCGTCGGCGATCACGAGCACCTCGGCGTCGTGCGCGTCGCGGATAAGACGCTCTAATACGGCAAAGCCAGCCGAACCGAATCGCTCGAAATAGGCGACCTGCGGTTTGATGACGGCCACGACACCCGTGACGGCCTCGAGTACCGCGAGCGAGCAAAACTCGAGTCCCTCGATGCTGTCGGGGCGACCCCACGACGAGAGCAGCGCACTACTGGGATCGACGCCCACGCACAGCGGACCTTGTTCAATGAGACGTGCTTGGAGGCGGCTGCCGAAGGTCTCAGCCATGCGCCACCCCTATAAGTTCTGTCACCCTGTGCACCCGATGGCGCACCATCCACTGCGTCAACTCTCTTTGCACGATCCAGGGTGCTCGGGGATTCGCGAAGGTCGCCGTGCCCACTTCGAGCGCGTTCGCTCCGGCCATCAACATCGCCACCGCGTCCACACCGCTCCGCACGCCACCCACGCCCACCAAGGGCGTCTCGGGAAAGGCCTCACGACACTCGAAAACGGCGCGCAACGCAATCGGTAGTATGCCCGGCCCACTGACTCCCCCACCGCCCGCGCCGAGCGAAAGATGGCGCGTCTCCACGTCGATGCTCAGACCGAGGACGGTGTTGATGAGCACGAGCGCGCTCGCCCCCGCGCCGATCGCCGCGCCGGCGACCTCGAGCAACTGAGGCGTATTGGGACTCAGCTTCACCCACAGTGGTGCCCCGGCCGCGCGGGCGGCCTCGACGATCTCACTCGTGGCCAGGGGCGAGTGCGCGAACATTTCTCGTCCACCCTCTAAGTTCGGACAGCTGGCGTTGACCTCCAGCGCCACGATGTCGGCCCCACTCATGGCCTCTGCGGCGCTCGCGAACTCCTCCACCGTTCGTCCCCAGATCGATCCGACGACCGTCGCGCCTCGACGTACGAGCGCGAGCAGTTCGCCAACTCGCCACGCCGCCACGCCCGGTCCAGCCAGGCCCACCGAGTTCAACAGATGTTCGCCCGACGCGGCGACGCGAGGCGCGGGATTGCCCTCCCAGGCAAAGGCCGCCAGTGACTTGGTCACCACGGCGCCTAGTTCGTTGAGTTCGCCGTAGCCCGCCAGTTCGTCACCGTGTCCCGCCGTTCCCGAGGCGGTCAAGACTGGCGAGCGTAACGCCACGGCGCCGACGTGCGTGGAAAGGTCCGTCACGAGTGCAGCTCCTGGAGCGAGCGAACGCGCCAGCCTCGGGCGCGCGTATCGGCAATCCCCTTCGCCGCGGCGAAGCCGGCGCTCAATGTCGTCACACAGGCCACGCCGTGACCCACGCAGGCCGTGCGAATCGCCGCGCCGTCGGACCGAGCGCTCGATCCCGAAGGCGTGTTCACGACCAGCTGCACCTCGCCCGAGGTGATCATCTTCACGGCGTCCACGCCGAGATCGCCCAGTCCCACTTTGCCGACCAAGGTGTCCACCTTGACGTCATGTGAGCGCAGAAAGCCTGCCGTGCCGACGGTCGCCGCCAGGCGAAAACCCAATCGCGTCAGTTGACGCGCCAGCTCGAGTCCGGCCACCTTGTCACGGTCGGCCAGGGACAAAAAGACCTGCCCGGTGTCGGGCAGGCGGGTGCCGGCGGCGAGCTGGGACTTGGCAAAGGCGATGCCGAAGCTCTCCCCGATGCCCATCACTTCCCCCGTCGAGCGCATCTCGGGTCCCAGGACCGTGTCCACGCCTGGAAAGCGGCTAAAGGGTAAGACCGCCTCTTTCACGCTCACGAACGAGGGCACCGGGGTACCCGCGGGTACCATGCCCTCATCGCGGAGCTGGACGAGGGTCTGGCCCATCATGACGCGCACCGCGACCTGCGCCAGCGCCACGCCGGTGGCCTTGGCCACGAAGGGCACGGTGCGACTGGCACGAGGGTTCGCCTCGAGCACGAAGACCTCTTCGTCTTTGACGGCGTACTGCACGTTGATCAACCCGACCACGCCCAGTGCGTTAGCGATCCGCTCGGTGTACGCGTGCAGGGTCGCGAGCACCTCGCTACTCAGAGTCTGGGGCGGCAACGCACAGGCCGAGTCGCCTGAGTGCACGCCGGCCTCCTCGACGTGTTCCATGACACCGGCCACGAAGACGTCGCCCTGGGCGTCACGAATGGCGTCGACGTCGACTTCGATGGCGTCTTCGAGGAAGCTGTCGAGGAGGATCGGCCGACTCTGCGACGCGCCGCCTTCACGCGCGAGGGATCCGTGGGCACTGGTGAGATCACGCATCACGCGCTCGAGCGACGCGTCGTCATAGACGATCTCCATGGCCCGTCCCCCCAGGACGTAACTCGGTCGAACCAAGACCGGAAAGCCCACGCGCTGAACGATCGCCCGCGCGTCGGCCAGCGAGAGCGCCACGTCGCCCGGGGGTTGACGCAGTCCGAGCGAGGTACAAAGGGCCGACCACCGCTGACGATCTTCGGCGGCGTCGATGGAACTGACCGGTGTACCCAACACCAGAGAGGGGTCGAGGGAGTGCGAGAGTTTGAGTGGCGTCTGTCCGCCCATGGAGACGATGACGCCGAGCAGCCGGGCGCCCTCGACGCAGGCCGCCTGTTCGGCGGCGATGACTTCGGCCACGTCCTCGGGCGTTAGGGGCTCGAAGTAGAGGCGATCCGACGTGGAGTAGTCAGTCGAGACCGTCTCGGGATTGCAGTTCACCATCACCGTCTCGTAGCCCATGTCGCGTAACGCCAGCGACGCGTGCACGCAGCAGTAGTCGAACTCGATTCCCTGACCAATGCGATTCGGACCCGAGCCGAGAATGATGACACGGTCACGTGAAGACACCTCCACCTCGCTGGTGTCTTCGTACGTGCTGTAGTGATAGGGCGTTGACGCGTCGAACTCCGCGGCGCAAGTGTCGACGGTCTTAAAGGTCGTCACGACGCCCTTCGCTCGCCGTAGTGACGCCACGTCGTCGCCGGTGCTGCCCACGAAGCGGGCGATCTGGAGGTCGGAGAATCCCCACTGCTTGTAGTGGCGCCATCCCCTGGCGTCTAAGTTCGCGAGGTCAACGCCGCCGGTCAACTCGCGTTCACGTTCGACGATCTCAAAGAGTTGGCAAATGAACCATCGGTCGATTCTCGTGCGCGCGGCGAGTTCGCCGATCGAGACCCCCCGCCAGAGCGCTTCGTGCAACGCAAAGAGTCGCTCTGGCGTGGGCACCACACAGCGCTCCCAGAGCGCGTCGAGCTCGAGCGCAGCAAATTCCGAGTCCTCGCCCAGGGCGAAACCGACGCGACCCTGTTCGAGCGAGCGAACCGCCTTTTGGAGCGACTCGGCAAAATTGCGACCAATGGCCATGACCTCGCCCACCGACTGCATGCGCGTGCCGAGTTGGGGCGACGAACCCGGCAACTTCTCGAAGGCCCAGCGAGGGATCTTGGTGACCACGTAGTCGATGACCGGTTCGAAGCTAGCGGGCGTGACCTGGGTGATGTCGTTTTGAATTTCGTTCAAGGTGTAACCCACCGCCAGACGGGCAGCAATCTTCGCGATGGGAAAGCCCGTGGCCTTGGACGCCAGCGCACTGGATCGTGAGACCCTTGGATTCATCTCGATGACCAACCGTTGGCCAGTGTCGGGATTCACCGCAAACTGGACGTTGGACCCCCCGGTTTCCACCCCGACGCGCCGTAGTACCCGAAAGGCGTCGTCGCGCATCTCTTGATACTCCACATCCGAGAGCGTCTGTTGGGGAGCGACGGTGATCGAGTCACCCGTGTGTACACCCATCGGATCGACATTCTCGATGCTGCAGATCACAACGCAGTTGTCGGCGTGGTCGCGCATGACCTCGAGCTCGAACTCTTTCCAGCCGGCGATGGAGCGTTCGACGAGAATCTCGCCAATGGGCGACGCGGCGATGCCTTCGCCAGCCAAACGCACCAGTTCGTCGTCGCTCGTCGCGATGCCGGTGCCGGCTCCGCCCAGGATGAAACTGGGGCGAATCATGACCGGCCAACCGATCGACTTGGCGATCGAGAGGGCGCCGTCGATCGAGCGGGCGAAATCCGACTCCGGCACGGCCAAGCCGATGTCGGCCATGGCCTCTTTGAACTGTTCGCGGTCCTCGGCCGTGGCGATCGACTCAGGCCTGGCGCCAATGACCTCGACGCCCAGGCGCTCTAAATCACCGCGACGAACGAGTTCCATTGTCAAGTTCAATGCAGTCTGCCCGCCGAGGGTGGGCAACAACGCGTCGGGCCGTTCGCGCTCGATGATATCGATCAGAACGTCCGCGTCGAGGGGCTCGACGTAGGTGGCGTCAGCCGTGGCGGGATCGGTCATAATCGTGGCGGGATTCGAATTCACCAGCACGACGCGGTAGCCCTCACTGCGCAACACTTGACAGGCCTGGGTGCCGGAGTAGTCGAACTCGCACGCCTGGCCGATCACGATGGGGCCCGAACCGATAACCAGTATCGACGAGATGTCGTTGCGGCGAGGCATTAGTGAAGTTCCAATGAGTTGTTTCGCAGCAGCGAGTCAAATCGATCAAAGAGATAACGGGCGTCGTGGGGACCGGGTCCCGCTTCGGGGTGGTACTGCACCGAAAAGCAGCGTTCCTTCGTGTCGTAGATGCCCTCGATCACGCCGTCGTTCAAGTTGACGTGACTGATGATCGCGGTCCTCAGCGATCCCGGGGTCACCGCGTAGTTATGGTTCTGCGACGTGATCTCAATCTTGAGGGTAAGGAGGTCCTGGACCGGATGATTGCTGCCGTGATGACCAAAGGGCAACTTGAAAGTGGATCCGCCCAGTGCGTCAGCCAAGAGTTGGTGGCCGAGGCAGATGCCAAAGATCGGCACCGTACCTAGTAGCTCTTCGAGCACCCGGACTTGCGCGCCCAGCGCCGCGGGATCGCCGGGCCCGTTCGAGAGAAAGACACCGTCGGGCCGCAGGGCCCGAACCTCGCTGGCGCTGGCGTTGGCGGGCACCACGGTCAGGCGAAAGCGGCGCGCGAGCTCGTGCACCATGGTCGTCTTGATGCCGTAATCGAGGGCCACCACGTGCAGGTCCCCGTGCCCTCGGGTGTAGGACTCACGAGTCGAGACGGTCGTGACGTAGTCAGCGCCGTCTGTGCCCCTGGCGTCGCGCGCCGCGCGCGCGACGAGCTCGAGGTCGCCGTGGCCAAAGGCGCCCGCCAGTGCGCCGTGTGAGCGTAGGTGCCGGGTCAGACGTCGCGTGTCTACTCCGACAATCGCCGGTACGCCGTGCTGGCGGAGGAAGCCCTCGAGAGGACCGACGCTGCGCCAGCTCGAGGGAACGTCGGTGAGATCGCGCACCACCACGCCTTGGCACCAGGGGCGAAGGGCCTCTTCGTCGAGTGGCGTCACGCCGTAGTTACCAATATGGGGATAGGTAAAGGCGATGATCTGACCGGCGTAGCTCGGATCGGTAATTATCTCTTGATAGCCGCTCAGCGCAGTGTTGAACACGAACTCACCCGACGTGACGCCGGACCCAGGGAGGTGACCCGCGGCGTACCCCTCGAACGTCGCGCCGTCGTTGAGCACCAGAGAGGCGGGCGGGCGAATCACACCAGCGCCCCGCCGTGCACGACCAATTCGCCCTTGGCGACCAAAGCGCGCACCTTGCCGAGCATGGCGCGCCCGTCATAAGGAGTGTTCGTGGCACGGCTGTGCAGCGCGTCGCGTCGGACGGTCCAGCGTTGAGCGGGATCGAACACCACCACGTTGGCGTGCTCGCCCGCGCGCATGGCGCCGCCGTGCGCCCCGTGACGCGGTCGCCGGTCACCAGCGCGCAGTTGCGCGACGCGGGCCGGTCCTCGACTGAGCAGTGAAAAGAACGTCAAGGGGTTCGACGATTCCGCGCCCAACGCCTCGTAAGTCAAGGCCGCCACGTGTTCGAGGCCCAGCATCCCCGGCGGCGCCTCGTCAAAGGGAAGGTCCTTCGTTTCGGGCGCGTGCGGCGCGTGATCCGTCGCGACGGCGTCAATCTGACCGGCGACCAACGCCGCGCGAAGCGCCGCCACTTGCGCCGCTGCACGAAGGGGCGGGTGAACCTTGAAGATTGGATCGAAGGTCGTCATCGAGTCCTCGTCCAACGTGAAATGGTGGGGCGCGACTTCACAGGTAACGGGGAGTCCCTCGAGGCGCGCCGCGACGAGCATCGCCACCGATCGCGCCGTCGAGAGGTGTAAGAAGTGCATCGGACACCCCGTCAAGCGCACGAGTTCGAGGTCACGCATGACCATTAGTTCTTCGGCGAGCATGGGTCGTCCGATGAGCCCGAGGCGGCTACTGACCACACCTTCGTTCATCGACCCCCCCGCGGCCAACCGCTCGTCCTCACAGTGTTGCGCCAGGCACACGCCCAGGGGCCGGGCGTAAACGAGCGCTCGACGCATGAGCGAAGGATCCTGGACGCCGATGCCGTCATCGGTGAAGATCCGAACGCCGAGCGCGGCCATCTCGGCCATCGGCGCGAGCAGCTCGCCTCGGCGACCTTGAGTGATGGCGCCCGCCACGGCGATGTCGAGCGCCGTACGCGCGCCGCGATCCAAGACGTACGAGACCAGGGCCGGATTGTCCAGTGCCGGCTCGGTGTTGGGCATCGCTACCAGGGCGCTAAAGCCACCCATCGCGCCGGCTTGGGCGCCCGATTCGATCGTCTCGGCCTCTTCGTGACCGGGCTCGCGCAGATGCGTGTGTAAATCGACCAGTCCCGGTCCCACCCAGCAGCCCTCGGCATCGATCTCCAACGCCCCGCGGGGCGCCTGCAGGTGCGGGGCGACTTCGCGGATGAGTCCGTCCTCGATCAAGACGTCGCCCACCGCACTCGAGGTTTCGCCCACCACCAATCCCTGACGAAGGACCACGGCACTCACGGCGATTCTCCCTTGGTCCCCGCCACGCTCAAATAGAGCACGGCCATTCGAACGGGCACGCCGTTGGCGACTTGTCGGTCGATCACCGCGGCACGAAGATCGGCGACGCCCGAGTCAATCTCCACGCCTCG
>Ga0307372_10013515_pt1 | contig 10550 bp, 8 predicted proteins | sample OX1MG_FD_202533 | JGI IMG/M metagenome (GOLD analysis project Ga0307372, IMG submission 202533) | Soil microbial communities from Risofladan, Vaasa, Finland - OX-1 | ecosystem: Environmental > Terrestrial > Soil > Coastal area > Acid sulfate soil | place: Finland: Risofladan, Vaasa | collected... | reverse complement strand
CGCTGTCACCCTGGGGACCCTGGCCGGGCTTGCCACGATCACCGGCTTTGTCCTGCTCATCTACCGCAGGCGCATGACACCGTCGGTGCTGCGCGTCACCTCAGTCGTGGACAAGGCGATGTACCCGGTGCTCGGTGGGGTGATCCTGCTCGGGCTGGTGAACACGATCGGGATCGGCCTGCTCGGGCTTGGCGGGCACCCGGGTGGCTACAACTACCGCACGACTGTCGCGGTCTGGTTCCGTGACGTGCTCCTGTTCCACCCGGGCGTCACTCAGATGGCTGGCGCGCCGTGGAGCTTCCAGCTGCACGCGGTGCTGGCTTTCCTGCTGCTGGCCGCCTGGCCGTTCACCCGGCTCGTGCACGTCCTGGCGGCACCGTTCGGCTACGCGTTCCGGCCCTACATCGTCTACCGGACCCGCCAGCCCCTGGGTGCCGCCCGGGCTCCCCGGCGTGGGTGGGAGCGTGCAGATCAGCGTGCTGGGACGCAAGCCCGCGCGGGCCGCCGCTAGAGCGCCGGATCCGGCGTGCAGTCGGCGCAGCGCCGCTGGCTCTGCAGCCTCGCGGCGACCTTGGGATGGGACGCGGCGAGGCGCTGTCCCACGACGTCGCAGATCAGGCCGTCGGCCAGGGGCTGGCCACAGGACTCGCAGCGCGTGCCGGCCATGATGCTGGCAACCACCCGGCGTCCTTCCGCGAGGCTCTCCGAGTCGGCCACCCGCCGGAGGGACACGGCGTCTTCCGGCGACGATGAGGCCACCAACTGTGGCAGCACTGGCGCCCAGAAATGTGCGTCGCGAGGTGGTCACCACAGGCACCCTCTCTGCTCGGCCTCGGTAGCGGGGAAGCGCTTGGCCAGGCCGCGTGCTCCTCACGTACCACCGTCATCGTCCGTACCGTAAGAACCGGCGCGCGGTGGCCGCTAGGGACCAATGGCCCGGCTTTAACCTGGGCAAATGGCCTGGATACGGTGCGCTGTCGGCCGCTGACTGCAGGCCGGCCAGGTGGCGGGGGCCGGCCGCGCCGGGTACCGCCCGGCACGGCCGGCGGCCGTCGCTAGAGTCGGGTCATGGCTCAGAACATGCAGGAGTGGCTGGCGGGGTTCGCGGCCGAGATCGGCGTCACCCCGCCAGCCCAGGAAGAACTGGACATGCTGCTCGAGCTCGCCGGGGTCGCCGCGCGCGCATCAGAGCGGCCTGCCGCGCCGCTCACCTGCTGGCTGGTCGGCCGAGCCGGCCTGAGTCCCCGGGACGCGCTCGCGGCCGGTAGGCGGCTGGCCGGGGAGGGCGAGGCGAACGGCGGCTGACCGCTCCCGCTCAACGCGGCGCGACCACCGGCAGGTCGCTGTGCCACGGATACGCCGGACTGGCTCACATCGCCGCTGTCGCCGCAGCCGACGCAAACCCGGCCACCGCCGGACGGCTGCGCGCACTCGTGCCCGGCCTGCTCGACGCCGTCCAGCCACCCGGCGCCGATCCCAGAGCCACTGCGGCTTGCGTGCTGGATCACCCCGGGTGCGGCCCAGGGTTCCTCGAAGGTGCCGCCGGTATCGCGCTGGCAGTCCACCGCCCCAGCCGCAACATGGCAGCCGCCTCTGGCTGGGATACCTGCCTGCTCATCACCTGACCGCCGCACGACCGCGAACCCCCAAGGATGGCCCCTGATGCCCGCCCCCCACTGGTGCCAGTACAACATCGAGTTCCCCGACCGCAGCACAGCCGAGCACGTCACCGCCTGGGATCTGCGCCCAGCCCTGATCGAGGCGCAGGAGGCCGGACTGCTGCATGGCTGGTGGTTCATGCGCAAGCAGCCCTGGAAACTGCGGTACCTGCCCGACGACCCCGCCGCTGCCACCGCCATCACCGGCCTGCTCGGCAAGCTCACCGCCAACGGCAAGATCACCGGCTGGACCCCCGGGATCTACGAGCCTGAGACGATGGCATTCGGCGGCCAGCAGAGCATAGACGTTGCCCACGACCTGTTTCACCATGACAGCCTGCACATCCTCACCCGCGCCGCACGGCCCGCCGCGCCCGCCCTGGGTCAACGCGAGATCTCGGTCATGCTGTGCAGCGTGATGCTGCGCGCCGCCGGCCTGGACTGGTACGAGCAAGGCGACGTCTGGGCCAAGATCGCCAGCCTGCGTCCGGGCACGTGCGGCACCATCAGCCCCGGGCGGGCCGCCACGCTGGCCCCGGCCATGCACAGCCTCATGACCATCAACGCCCGTTCCCTGTGCACCCCTGGACGCGATGGCCCGCTCACCGGCTACGGCGGATGGGTCACCGCCTTCGAAAACGCAGGCCAGGCACTCGCGGACCTGGCCCGGCACGGGCAGCTCAGCCGCGGCCTGCGCGCTGTCCTGGCCCACCACATCCTCTTCCACGCCAACCGCGCTGGCCTGCCCATCACCGACCAGTCCACCCTGGCCGCCTTAGCGTCCAGCCACGTTTTCGGAACCCACACGGACCCGGCGTTCGCGCCCAGCGACACCACCACAAGAAATAGGGTCAACGGAATGACTACCCTCAGCAACGACACGGCTCCCGCTGGCGAGTTGCGTGACCAGCTCACTGACCGGCTGCTCACCGCCGGGGTGATCCGCACCGCGGGAATCGAGGCCGCGTTCCGGTGCACACCCCGGCACCTGTTCCTGCCTGGTGTCCCGCTGGAGCAGGCGTACGCGGACAGCCCGGTCTACACCAAACACGACGCTGTCGGCGCCGCGGTCAGCGCGGCCTCCCAGCCGTGGATCGTCGCCATGATGCTCGAACAGCTCGCCACCCAGCCCGGTGAGAACATCCTGGAGGCCGGCGCAGGCACCGGGTACAACGCGGCGCTCATCGCCGCGATCACCGGCCCGGCCGGCCACGTCACCACCATCGACGTGGACCATGACCTCGCCGATGGCGCCCGCGGGCACCTGGCCGCCGCGAGTGTGAGCAACGTCAAAGTGATCTGCGGCGACGCCGCGCTCGGCCACCCCCAGGGCGCTCCCTATGACCGGATCATCGCCACCGCCGGGGCCTTCGAAGTGCCCGGCGCGTGGCTGGAGCAGCTCGCCCCTGCCGGGCGGCTGGTCGTGCCGCTGCGGCTGCGCGGCACCTGCTCCCGCAGCATCATGTTCGAACGCGGCCCTGGTGGCTGGCGCAGCATTGACAGCCAGCTCGCGGTATTCATGCCGTTGCGTGGCATTGCCGATGACGCCCGGCGCACGGTCGCGCTCACCCCCGGCGGCGATGTCACGCTCCAGGTCCATAAGGACCAGGCAGCCGACGGCCGGGCTCTCGCCGGTGTGCTGGCCAGCACCCGTCACGAGAGCTGGACCGGGGTGGTTTTCCCGCCGGAGGTCCCGTATGAGTGGCTGGAGCTGTGGCTGTGCCTGCGGCTCGATAACGCCCTCATGCGCATGGACGTCCAGCCCCAAGCCACGGAACACGGCCTGGTCACGCCGATGTTCCCGTGGGGCTCCATGGCCACCACCCGCGGCCAGGATCTCGCCTACCTCACCACCCGCCCCGCCCCGCCCGCCGCCGATGTCGGGAAGCTGTACGAGGTCGGCGTCACCGGCCACGGGCCGACCGGGCAGGACCTAGCGGACCTGGTCGCCAGAGATGTCCGCACGTGGGATAAGGACTACCGCGACCGCAGCGTCACGTTCGAACTGCCCGCCAAGCCCACCGTGAGCGACCCGGCCGCCGGCCTGTTCGTCCTGGACCGCCCCGCCTGCCCCATCACCGTCAACTGGCAGTAACCATGGATCCCGCCGGAGCGGTGGCACGCCGCTTCCCGCTCATCCCCCGGCCCCGGCCACCGTGTTCCCCCCTCACCGAGCGCGTGGCCGGGATCTGCGATCTCGCCCGAACCGCCGCCCGCAGCGGCGACCTGGCCGCCGCTTCCGCCGCCTGCAACCAGGCCGCGCTGCTCGCCTCCGACTGCGGGCTGCCCGGACTGGCCCGCCAGTGGTGCCACCAGCACGCCCGCACCTACCTGCGCGCCTGCCCCCTGACCGCGCGGGCCGCCCGTCATGCCCTGGAACCCCTGGTCAACCTCGCCCGGCTGCACATCCGCGACGGCAACGGCGACGCCGCCTTCCACCTCCTCGACACCCTCTACCGCGCCGTAACCTCCCGGACCCCTGCCACCATCGACGGCATCCTCCTGCCCGCCGCGAACCTCACCAGGTCACCGCAGGACCACCGCGACCTGTGCCGATGGCTGTGGACCGTCCATCTGTCCGAGAGCCCGCGGGCACTGATCAGCTCAGGCCGCTGGCCGGACGCGCTCACCCACCTCCAAGACCACAACGGAATCGGCAAGCGCATGCTCGACGGGCGCCAAGTCGCCGTGATCGCCCACTGCACAGCCGGAGACACCGGCACCGCGCTGAAACTCCTCCACCAGACCACCCCCGCGCAGCCCTGGGAGCATGCCGTCACCGCATGCCTGACAGCGCTGTGCCGCCAGCACGCTCACCAGCCAGCCGGCCAAGACCTCACCGCGATGCTGGACAGCTACCAGCAACTGGTCCCAGCACCCCACCTGGCGGTGTTCCACACCCGCCTGGGCCTGTCCGTCATCGATGCCGCAGGGGGCGTGGAGCACCCCGCGGCACGGGGCATCGCCTGCTCACTGATCAATCACGCGGCCCGCGACGGATACGCCGCCCGCGAGGTTCTGGCACACCCCGGCTGCGCTGCCAGCCTCAGCAGCGAGCAGGCACGCACCCTCACCCGGCTCCTGGACCGCTGTGCGCTAGGGCACCAGAACCTGCCCGCCCGCCTGGCGGCCGGCCTTTCGGCCGCGCTCGGCGCCAGCGAAAAGGTGATCTCTTGCGCACTGACTATGCACACGCACGCCGAATAGGGCAACCCCCGCGCCCAGCAGCCAGGAAACGATCGTCCCGGCAGCGTGGCACTCGCTGACGATCTCCTCCGTGTCGCCGACGACCCGGGGCATGACGCCTGGCGGTTGCAGGGGTACGGCAGCCAGGTTTCTGGCCGGCGCGACATCCCTTGCGGACGGCGCACGCGATGCAGGTGCCCTGGCGATATGACCTTGATACCTACGCTGCGGACGGGCTCCGCGCACCAGGAACCTGGTGGCCTGCCCGGCAAGGCCACCGCAGTGTCCCCACCCGACGCAGAGAGTGCCCCACGACGCGAGACTGGGGCTTGCTTCGTACAGCGGGTCCAGACGCCGGGCGCAGATACCAGAGCCGCTAGGCCACCCGGCTCTGGGCAACGGCGACCGCGGCGGCAAGCAGGACCTCATCCACGACCGGGCTGCCTGCCGGGCCCTCCGCGGCGGTCTGCACCTGGCCGACGAGACTGGCGCCCGCCCAGGCTCTGGCGTACTCGCACGCGGCGGAGCGGATCGCCGGATCTTGGCGCAGCGCGCCGCTCAGGTCGCTGGCACACGCCCGCAGGTATTCCCGCAGCAGCGCGGCGTCGATGTCTTCCTGCCCGCCTGCAGCCGCCAGCTGCGCGGCCAGGACGGCGCCGTAGGCGGGGTCATCAGCGGCCATCAGCAGGGTCACGCCGGCCGTGAGGGCCTGCAGCCTGCGGGTCTCGGCCTCGTGATCGACCTCGCCTGCTGGGCCGTGCAGCTTAAGGTAGCGGCCGACGGCCTCGTCCCATTCGGCCTGGTCGCGGTCGGTCGCGAAGCTCCCATCCGGGCGGGGCAGCAGGCCATCGGTGTGCTGGTAGGCGTAGATCCACGCCGGGCAGACCCCGGCGGCTTCGAGCATGCCCACGGTTGCGCTCTCCAGGCCGGGCAGGGATACCGGCTGCGGCTGGCCGGCGTCAGGGTCGAAGAACAGCGGGTCATCGGGTCCGGGTGGCCGGCCGAACGTCTCCTCGAACCGGCGGACCTGGGCTTCCAGCATCGCCTCCCCGCCGCGGTCGAGCCGGATGGCCTTGCCATCGTGAGTGAGCACCTGCGAGTAGCCCATCTCGAACGCCAGGCCGGTCAGCTCGGTGCCAGGCCAGCTGTGCCAGCGCCGGTCCTCAGCGCGCACCGCATCGGTGAACGCCGGGACGCCGAACAGATGACCCAGCACCGCATCCGGGTCCAGGCCACGCGCCGGGGCGGTCAGCAGCACGTCGGTGACCGGCACCAGCGGGGAGTCCTCGCTCAGCCCCAGCGCCCACGCCACCGCCCGTTCCCCCGCGTCCGCCAGGTTCTCGTGCTCACCGGCCACCAGCCCGATATACAACGCAGGCAGCAGCATCCCCGCCTCACCGCGGACATCCAGCCCGGCGTTGGCCAGCAGGTGCAATCCTTCGCGCAGCGCGTCTGCTGCCGTGCCATCATCGGGCAGCCCGGCCCCGGTGGCTGCCCACAGCCGGGCGATACGGTCAGAGGCGCCGGGTGGCGGGTCCGGGAACACGGCGTCATCGGCCGGGCCGTAGGCGAGGCGGGCGCCTGTCAGCGCCCGGTCGGGCAGCAGATCACGCGGGATTTTGCGCTGGTCCAAGCCCGCGGATTCCAGCCGTCCCGCCAGCAGCGGCATCAGCTCACCCTCATCGACCGGAAGCTCATGCTCGCCGCTAGCCGCGAGCACCTCCTGGACGAACCGCTCGATCCCCTGCCAGAGCACCGTGCCGCGCAGCAGCCGCAGCCACGCGGTCCGCCCGTTGGCGAACTCATGCCCGTCACGGAACCCATGCGGGAAGGCGGCTCCTAGGAACAGCGTGTCCAGCGGGTCAAGCTCGTGATACCACTCCGGCTGATCCCCCTCGGCCTGCGCCATGGCGAGCGCAGCGTAGCCGAGCACATATGCACCCGCCAGGCTCACCTTCCCCGGCGGATTGCCCCGCACCAGCCGCGTAATCGCCGCTTCGGCCTCCGCCCGCAGTCCATCGCCCTGACCAGCCTGGGGCGCCGCGCGGTCGCGTGCCCCTGGGCGGCGTGGCTGTCTTTGGCCCTGGCGACGGCGCCGCGCTGCCTTGCCCACAACCTGCTCCTCCCGCTGGCTTGCCCCAGGCTAGCGAGATCACCAGCTATTACGCGGCGAGCCACCGGCTCGCTTGCCGGAAAGCTCGGCGAACCGGCTGGCCTGGGCGGCTTTGCCGGCAGGCCAGGCTTCCGTGTCGGCAGGGCGCACGAGCGCTGCATGCCCGCCCTCCACGGCACCGCCGCGTTACACGCCCGAGCAGGTGTGCCCCTCCGGTGATGCCGGCCGCATAGCGCGGTGGCCGCTACTGAATCGACGCCGAATGCATGTACCCACGGAGCGAACCCGTACCCAGCTCCCGTGCTGCTGTTCACGGTGCATGCCGCGCCTGCTGAGGTTGGCTGGCGGCCCCATGCACCCGGTAGCCGAAAACCTCTTCCGGACCGGCCGCAGCCGGGCCCTTACCAGTCCGCCCGCCTCGTCCGCTATCTCGGCGCGCCGCCGGGCTGACTGCCTTGCCGGTCGTTACCGTATGGGTGGTGAGCGTTGGCACCGGATCGACGCGGCTGATCGTGCTACGCGGGAACTCGGGGTCGGGCAAGAGTTCGGTGGCAGCCGAGGTGCGGACCCGGTATGGCCGTGGTATCGCCCTGGTCGGCCAGGACAACCTGCGCCGGGTGGTGTTGCGCGAGCGAGATGTCCCTAACGGGGCGAACATCGGTCTCATCGATACGGTGGCCCGCTACGCGCTGGGCCACGGCTTCCACGTGATCATCGACGGGATCCTGCATGCCACCCACTACGGGGTCATGCTCGCCGCCCTGGTCCGCGAGCACCGGGGCGTGTCTTGCCTTTACTACCTGGACGTCCCGTTCGAGGAGACCATGCACCGTCACGCGACGAGGCCGCAAGCCACTGAGTTCGGGCGCGCGGAGATGCAAAGCTGGTACCGCGAACGCGACCTGCTGCCCAGTGGCATCGAGCAGGTCATCCCCGCGGCGAACACGCTGGATGCCACCGTGCGGCAGGTCATGCGCGACGTCGGCCTTGCCAGCCAGCAGCAGCTCACACTGCGGCCATAGGCCGCCATCATGCCAGCCGGAAAGACCGGCGCGTTCCGGGTACCCGACGGTTCGGTGACTCGAGAGTTTCGCTGGAGCACAGACCCGCCGGAATCCAGCATGGGCCTCCGGAGGAATCTGTGACAACACGAGCGGGGCTGTGTGTGGCCGATCTCAGGCAATGCCGCACCAGCCGCAGGAGCACCAGACCCCCGACCGGCCGGGCTTGGATGCGGCCTTCGCCGACCTGTACGAACGGCTCGGCGGGCTGGAGGCGCTCGGCCACCCGCTGACCGAGACCTTCGAGCATCGTGGCGGCGTTCTCCAGATGTGCCAGCTCGCCACCCTGCACCGTACCCCGATGGCGGCGTCGGCCTGTGGGACCTGCTCGCCGACCAGTCGGCGGCCCTGCGATGACCCGGCAGAACCCGGTCGTGGCGGGTGTCAACCTCGGCCACGACGGCGGCGCCGCCGTCCTCACCGCCACCGGCATGATCGCGATCAGTGAGGAGCGGCTCAACCGCACCCGGTACAGCCCCGGCTGGCAGGCCTCTCTGCTGTACTGCCTGCGCGCCGCCGACCTCGCCCTGGCCGACATCGACCTGATCGCCTTCAGCGGCATCGGCCACACCCCGCCCGCCCTGGACGAGGTCGGACTCGCGCACCTCGGCGTCGACCAGGCCCGCACGCTCCCGGTCGACCACCACCTCGCCCACGCCTACTCCGCCTACTGCCTCAGCGGCTTCACCAACGCGACGGTCCTGGTCGTCGACGGCGGCGGCAACAACGGCGACACCGAAACCTTCTACACCGCCGGACCCGACGGAATCCACCGGGTCGGCGGCAACCCGCCCGGCCGTCCCCGCGCCGGGGGGATCGGCGCAACCTACGAAGCGTTCACCAACCACCTCGGCTGGCGCGAGCAAGAAGCCGGCAAGACGATGGCGCTGGCCGCCTACGGCGACCCCCACGCCTACCTCGCGCCCCTGTTCGACGTCGCCGGGACCGCCGTCCACGGACGCCTCACCGGCACCCACGCCGCCGGTGTCGCCGACCTCGGGCTGCGGACCGGCCTCCGACCGCGGACAAGCCCTCGGCTGCGCCCTGTACGCCTGGCACCGCCTCACCGGCGAACTCCCGCACCGCCCTCTGGCCACCGACTCCTTCGGCCGCACCTACAGCGACACCGAGATCGAACAAGCGCTACGCCGCGACCCGCGCTCCGGACTCCTTGAACGCCGCCGCACCCCCTACAACTGGCGGCGCGAATCCGACATCGCCGCCACCGCCGCCCAACTGATCGCCGACGGGAAACTCATCGCATGGTTCCAATGCGGCAGCGAACTCGGCCCGCGCGCCCTCGGCCAGCGCAGCATCCTCGCCGACCCCCGCACCTCGACTCGGCGGCCTGACCGCGCCACAGCCACCGGGGTTTCCCACCGCCCGGAACGCGCGGGAAACCCCGGTGGCTGCTACTGACCCGCCACGGCCGCATCGGCCAGCGCCGCCCCCGCCGCGACCGTCGCGTCGGCCGGCCCAGGCAACCGGGCGCTCGCCACTAGGGCGACCCCGGCGATGCCAGCCATCGCCAGCCCAGCAGCGGCGAATGCCACCGCCGGGCTGGCCGCCGCCAAGGCAGGCAGCGTCAGCATCCCGGCGGTGCCCGCAGCGCGAATCACCGTCTGGTCGGTGGTCACCAGGCGGAGCCGTTCCGGCCCGCTGAACCGGGATGACAAGTGGGTGCGTAGGCATACCGCAGCGACCGGGGTCACCAGCCCGGTGAGGAACGCGAACACCATGACTACGGCAAGCGAGCCAGCCAGCCCCATCGCGGCCAGCGCGACGCCGTTAGCGGCCCAGGCCGCGAAGTACGCCTGCGGGAAACGCCGGCCCAGCCGCAGATTCCCCGCCAGCGGGTTTCCCACAAGAGCGCCCAGCCCGGAAACGGCCAGCACCAGGCCGTAACCCCCTGCGCCAGTGTGCAGCCGGGTGGTCAGCAGGACCGGCATCGCAATCGCCGGCAGCGCGGACACCAGCAGCCCGGCGCCATGCACGGCAATAGCCGCCGCGACCCGCGGGTCGGCGCGCAGCAGCGGCAGCGCCTTCGGCAGCGGCGCCCGAGCCGGACCGGCCAGGCTAGCCCGCTGGCCCTCCGCCCGGACGGCCCAGTGCCGGGCAAGATACCCAAGCGCCGCCGCCGACACCGCGAACGTGGCCGCATCCACCGCATACAGGCCGGTCTCGGGCAGCACCGCCAGCAGCAAGCCCGCCGACGCCGGCCCGGCTACGCGGGCGATCCGCCCGGTCAGATCCATGACCCCGGTCACCTGCTGCACCAACTGCGGCTCCACCAGGTCAGGGCCGTCACGGTGGGGTGAGGCCAGCCGCGGCCAGATCCTCCTGATAGGGGAAGCTCCCTGGCTGGTAGCCGCACCATGGTTCCTCGGCGTACGGATCACCGTGGACGGCGAAGGCGCGCGAGCGCGATCCGCCGCAGACCGCGCCGAACTCACAGGCGCCACAGCGGCCCTTCAGCCGGCCACGGTCACGCAACCCGCTGAACAGCGGCGACGTCCGGTATGTCGTCACCAG
>Ga0307372_10013511_pt1 | contig 10551 bp, 10 predicted proteins | sample OX1MG_FD_202533 | JGI IMG/M metagenome (GOLD analysis project Ga0307372, IMG submission 202533) | Soil microbial communities from Risofladan, Vaasa, Finland - OX-1 | ecosystem: Environmental > Terrestrial > Soil > Coastal area > Acid sulfate soil | place: Finland: Risofladan, Vaasa | collected... | reverse complement strand
GTCGAGTGGTGTCGCACTGGTTGTCGCAGCCTGCGGCCTGCCGGTTGCCAAGCACGGCAACCGTTCGGTGTCGTCGCGTTCGGGCTCGGCCGACGTGTTCGAGGCGGCCGGTGTGAACGTACGTCTCGACGCCGCGACCGCGCGTCGCGCGCTCGACGAGGTTGGAATCTGTTTCCTGTTCGCACCGGACTATCATCCGGGGATTGCGCACGCCATGCCGGTGCGACGCTCGCTGGCAACGCGCACGCTCTTCAATCTGCTCGGACCGCTGGTCAACCCTGCGGCTCCGCCCTGCCAGTTGGCCGGGGTGTATGCGCCCGAGTACGTCACGCCGCTCGCCGAGGCGTTCGCTGCACTCGGCGTTGCGCGCGCGCTTGTCGTCCACGGCGGCGGTCTCGACGAGATCGCACTGCACGCGCCGACGCAGGCCGCGCGCATCGGCGACGGCGAGATCGAGTATTTCGAGATCACGCCGGCAGCGGCGGGACTCGCGCGCCAGCCGCTTGAGGCGCTCACCGGCGGCAGTCCACAAGAGAATGCAGCAGTGCTCGAGGCGACGCTCGCGGGGGGTGGCCCACGCGCCTATCGGGATGCGATCGCGCTTAACGCCGGCGCCCTGCTGTGGGTTGCCGGGCGTGTTCAGGATATTCGCGCCGGCACGCAACAGGCCGCGGCGGCGCTCGCCGACGGACTCGCAGCCGACAGGCTTGCAAGCCTGCGCGCGTTTGCCGATGGCGCTTGAAGCCATTCTCGCGGCCAAGCGCAGGCGGCTTGCCATGCAGCCGCCCCGCGTCGCGCCCGCGCCGTCGCCACGCACAGGTCCGGGTCTGGCCGCGGTACTCGCGCAGCCGTGGCCGGCCCTTATTCTGGAATGCAAAGCCGCGTCACCCTCGGCCGGTATGCTCCTCGCTGACTACGATCCGGCGACGCTCGCCGCCGGTTTCGATGGCATCGCCGATGCGATGTCGGTGCTTACCGAGCCGGAGTTTTTTGGCGGTGATCTCGCGCATCTGGCCCTTGTTCGCAAGGCGACACGTGCACCGCTGCTGCGCAAGGACTTCATCCTAGGGCCAGAGGAGGTCACCGAGGCACGCGCCTTCGGTGCCGATGCGGTGCTGCTGATGCTCTCGATACTCGACGATTCCGACTGGCAGTCATGTTTTGACGTCGCTCGAGCATTCGGAATGGACGCGCTCACGGAAGTGCATGACGAGTCCGAGCTCGCGCGCGCGCTTGCCTTGGGCGCATCGATCATCGGTATCAACAATCGCAATCTCGACACACTCGCGGTGGACCTCGCGGTGACTGAGCGCTTAGCCCCGCTGGTTCCTGCTGGCCGGCGCATCGTGAGCGAGTCGGGAATCACCTCGCGCGCCGACGTGCTGCGTCTCGCGCCGCTGGTGGACGGATTCCTCGTCGGCACGAGTCTCTCGCGCAGCCCCGACCCTGCACGCGCCGCACGTGAACTGGCCTGCGGTCGCGTCAAGGTATGCGGGCTCACCCGGCCCGAAGATGCCGCGGCTGCATGGAAGGCCGGCGCAGTCATGGGCGGACTCATCTTCGCCGCGGATTCGCCGCGCCGCATCGATCTGGCCGCGGCGCGGCGCATCCAGGCGGAGGCTCCGCTCGCATGGGTGGGTGTGTTCCGTAATCAGTCGCTCTATGAGATTGCCGCAACGGCGCGGGCCATGAAGCTCGCCGCGGTGCAACTGCACGGCGAAGAAGACGCCGCTTACGCCCACGCCTTGCGCGAACATCTGCCCCCCGGTTGCGAAATCTGGAAGGCGGTGCCGGCGGTGGCGCCGCTGCCGCAAGCGGCCGATCTCGGGGCCGAGCGCTTGCTGCTGGATACCGGCCGTGGCGGTCGTCTCGGCGGCAGCGGCATTGCTTTCAATGCGGCCGTGCTTGCTGGCGCGGACCTGTCAGCTTGTGTACTTGCGGGTGGCACCGCGCCGGAGAACGTCGCCGCCGCCACGGCGCTTGGTGCCTGGGCGCTGGATGTCAATTCTGGCGTGGAGTTACGCCCCGGCGTGAAGAGTGCCATGCGGATGCGCTCGCTGTTTACAACGCTGCGCGCAGCAACTGGACGGCGGAGCGGTGCCCATGGCTGCTGAAGTCCGGCCGGGTCGCTTCGGCCGCTGGGGCGGGCGTTACGTGCCCGAGATCCTGGTCACCCCGCTTACCGAACTCGAGGCCGCTTTCGAGACAGCCTGCAAGGACGTCGACTTCAAGAACGAGCTTGAAACTCTGCTCACAAATTACGCCGGGCGCCCGACGCCGCTCACCCTGTGCCGCAATTTCGCCGCTGGAACACCCGCGCGCATTTATCTCAAGCGCGAAGATCTGCTGCATGGTGGCGCGCACAAGACCAACCAGGTACTTGGTCAGACATTGCTCGCCAAGCGCATGGGCAAGCGCCGGCTCATCGCCGAGACCGGCGCTGGCCAGCATGGGGTTGCAACCGCGCTTGCCGGAGCCCTGTTCAAGCTTCCGGTCACCGTTTACATGGGTGTTCGCGATTGCGAGCGCCAACGTCCGAACGTATTCCGCATGGAACTACTGGGTGCCAAGATCGTGCCGGTGGAAAACGGCAGCGGCACGCTCAAGGATGCAATCAATGAGGCGCTGCGCGACTGGGCTGCGAGTTACCCGGACACTCATTATCTTCTCGGCACCGCCGCAGGTCCGCATCCCTATCCCACCATGGTGCGCGAGTTTCAGCGCGTGATCGGGCGCGAGGCGCGCACGCAGATCCTTGCTCAAGAAGGTCGCTTACCCGATACGGTCGTTGCTTGCGTTGGTGGCGGTTCAAATGCAATCGGCCTGTTCGCTGATTTCATCGGCGACGAACGCGTGCGCCTGGTTGGTGCCGAACCAGGTGGTGAGGGCGTGGCTTCAGGCCGTCATGGTGCGACCGTTTGTGCCGGGACACCGGGCATCCTGCATGGTGCGTTTACCCGCGTACTCCAGGATGGTGACGGGCAGATCCGCCAGTCACATTCGGTATCCGCGGGCCTCGACTATCCGGCGGTCGGACCCGAGCATGTGTATCTCGCCGAAACCGGGCGCGCCGAATACGTGCCGGTGACCGATGCGGAAGCACTCACGGCTTTCCGCGACCTGTGCCGTACCGAAGGCATTGTGCCGGCGCTGGAATCAGCCCACGCGCTTGCCTGGGCACTCGCCGAAGCGCGACGCACAAAGCACGAGACAGTGATCGTGGTTGGCCTGTCCGGGCGCGGCGACAAGGACCTCGAGCACGTCCGTAAACAGTTGTCTGCGAGGCCGCAGTGATGTCAGACCGTTATGCAACTCGTTTCGCAGAACTCTCCCGTGCGGGACGTGGAATGTTCATTCCGTTTACGGTGCTTGGTTTTCCGAGTCGTACGGTCTGTGTCGAGCACCTCGAAATTCTCGCGCGCCATGCCGATGCACTCGAGCTCGGCGTACCGTTTTCGGATCCCGTGGCCGATGGCCCGACCATCCAACGTGCGAGCGCAGCAGCGCTCGATGCCGGTACGACTTTCGGCGCGTGCCTTGAACTAGTCGCGGGTCTGCGGGCACATCATCCGGATCTGCCGATCGGACTCCTTGTATATGGCAATCTCGTCATCGGCCGCACGCTTGACTGGTTCTACACTGAGGTCGCTGCCGCCGGCGCCGACTCGGTGCTCATCGCCGACGTCCCGAGCGAGGAAGGCGCACCGTTCGCAGCCGCTGCGCGCGCCGCCGGCGTGTTGCCGGTGTTCATTGCGCCGCCGAATGCCGACAAAGCAGCGCTCGATCGAATCGCTAAACTCGGCGCGGGTTACACCTATGTACTCACCCGTAGCGGCGTTACCGGTACGGAGCATGCAGCTGGCGCTCCCGCGCGCGAACTTCTTGCGCAGCTCAAGGCCCGTGATGCGCCGCCGGCGGTACTCGGTTTCGGGGTCTCGGAGCCACGCCAGGTTAGTGATGGCATTACTGCTGGAGCCGCCGGAGTGATCTGCGGTTCGGCGGTGGTGGACCACCTCACACGGCTCGCGAGCGGTAAACTCGACGCCGCCGTGTTCGAAGAATGGCTCGCCTCCATGCACGCTGCGGCCCGCAAGATGATCGCTGCCTGACGCCGGTTCGCGCTGCGCGCCAACCGTACGCACATCTGGTGAAAACCCTAACTCCCGAGATCACCCCAGCGATCCTGTAACAAACTCAATGCCACGAGCGCGGCGGTTTCCGTGCGCAGGATACGCGGTCCCAGCCGCACGCCCAGAAATCCAGCATGGCTGGCAGCCTCGCGTTCCGCATCGCTCAATCCGCCTTCCGGCCCCACCAGCAGCAACACCGATGCATTCATCGGGCGTTCCAGTGCATGTAGGGAGCCACGTGCTTCTGGATCCAGCAGCAATTTTTGCGCGTTGAAGTGCTTTGCAAGCAACCCTTGCAAGGAGATTGGTGCGTGTAATGCGGGCAACTGCGCACGGCCGCTCTGCTCGCAGGCACTGATGATGGTTTGTTGCCAATGATGTTGTTTGCGGGTCGCGTTTCCCTCATCCAGACGCACCACGCTGCGTTCCGTCATGACCGGCATGATCTCCGCAACGCCCAGTTCGACGGACTTCTGCAGGGTGAAATCCATGCGTTCGCCGCGGGAAATCCCCTGCGCCAGAATAATCTTGAGTGGCGACTCGCTGCGGTTTTGTATTTCGGACTTTATCAGCACGCGGGCGCGGTGCTTCTCTATACCCACAAGGCATGCTTCGAACTCGCGCCCGGCGCCATCGAACACCTTTACCAGCGCGCCCGGTTTGAGCCGCAATACCGAGAGCAAATGTTTGGAGACGGAAAGCTCCAGCAATACAGATTGTGTGGGAGCAAGTGGTTGTGGGGAGTAGATACGAGGGACGCGCATGGCTCACGACTCGCGGGTGGCGAGATCGATGCCCTCGGCCGCCACCTGTGCCATGAGATCGATTTCCGGTTCCGTGATGACATAGGGCGGCATGAAATACACGACGTTTCCCACCGGCCGCAGCAGTACACCGCGTTTAAGCGCGTGCTGGTAGAGAGTGAGACCTCGGCGTTCCTGCCAGGGATAAGCTTCACGTTTGTGTTTGTCCTTTACCATTTCCATGGCCAGGATCATGCCGTGCTGGCGGATCTCCCCAACATGCGGATGCTCTGCGAACTGCGCCACGCTCTTGCCCATGTGGGTAGCCAGCGTGTGGTTTTTTTTGATGACGTGATCATCGCGGAAGATATCCAGCGTCGCCAGCGCCGCCCGGCAGGCCAGGGCGTTGCCGGTGTAACTGTGGGAGTGCAGAAACGCGCGCAGCGTGGCGTAATCATCGTAGAAAGCCTGGTAGATCTCGTCGCGGGTCACCACCACCGACAGCGGCAAGTAGCCGCCCGTGAGTCCTTTGGATAACAGCATGAAATCCGGCGTGATACTCGCCTGCTCGCAGGCGAACAGCGTGCCGGTACGGCCGAAGCCCACGGCGATTTCATCGGCGATCAGATGCACGCCAAATTGGTCACAGGCCGCGCGCAGCAGTTTGAGATACACCGGATGATACATGCGCATGTTGCCGGCGCATTGCACCAGGGGTTCGATGATGACCGCGCAGGTTTCTTCATGATTCCTTTCCAGAGTCTTTTCCATGTGAGCAAACATTTTCTGGCTGTGCAATTCCCAGTTCTCGCCCGCTTCTCGCAGGAAACAGTCCGGGCTCGGCACTGAGATCACATCCATGAGTAAGGGTTGATACGTTTCTTTGTACAGTTCCACATTGCCTACGGCCAAAGCACCCAGGGTTTCACCGTGGTAACTGTTGGTGAGGGTGATGAATTTGGTTTTCTTGTGGCGGCCGCTGTTGCGCCAATAATGAAAACTCATCTTCACAGCCACTTCCACTGCCGAAGAGCCATTGTCCGCATAGAAGCAGCGCGTCAACCCGGGTGGCACAAGCTTAACCAGCCGTTCCGAGAGTTCCACCACCGCTTCGTGACTGAAACCGGCGAGGATGACATGCTCGAGTTCCTGAAGTTGGCCGTTGAGGGCGGTATTGATGCGCGGGTTGGCATGGCCGAACAGGTTCACCCACCAGGAGCTGATGGCATCCAGATAGCGCTTGCCCTCGAAATCCTCCAGCCATACGCCCTGGCCGCGGCGGATGGGTATGAGCGGCAGCCATTCGTGGTCCTTCATCTGCGTGCAGGGGTGCCATACGACGGCCAGATCCCGTTTGACGAAGTCGCTGTTGGCGCCCATGAGGTGGAAGTTCCCGGTAATTCAGACAGGCAGACACGCAGTGCCCGGCATTTTGCGCATTTGTTTCATTCCCGGCAACATACCCGCATGCAACATCCGAATGAAGGCATAACTGGCGTGCAACCGCGGGTAGACCGTGTCACCGGCCTCATCAGTGGCGCGCGGCAGTTATCCTCGCCGCATTGCGATGCGCGGCCGGCGGGCACCCATATCGATTTGCTGGTCATCCATGGCATCAGCCTACCGCCCGGCGAATTCGGCGGCGCATGGATCGAACGCCTGTTCCTGGGCACACTGCCGCCGGAAGCCCATCCCTATTTCGCCTCCATCCAGGGCTTAGGCGCATCCGCACACCTGCTGATTCGTCGCGACGGTGAACTGCTGCAATTCGTGCCTTTCCATCAGCGCGCCTGGCATGCGGGCACCTCCGTATATCAAGGTCGCGAGGCCTGCAATGATTTCTCCATCGGCATCGAACTGGAAGGCTGCGATGATGTGCCCTATACAGCGTCGCAATATGCCGAACTTGCAGCCGTAACCCGTGCCATCATGGCGGCTTATGCGGATATAATCCCTGCACGCATCGTGGGCCATTGTGACATCGCGCCGGGGCGCAAGACCGATCCGGGAGCGGCGTTTGATTGGGCGCATTTCCGTGCGCAGCTTGCATAACCCGACGCGGACCGCTTTACTACGCAATCATGAGCTTCCTCGCCCTTCTTATCAGCCTGCTGCTGGACCAAGCGTTGCGGCATCTGGAATACATGCGTGGTCCGCGCTGGTTCTATGCCTACTACGAGAGCTTGCGATTTCTTGCCCAAAGCTCAAACTTCTGGCGCGCCGGCACTAGCGTCCTGGTGATCGTGTTGGTGCCCACGGTAGCGACCTTGTTCGTCGGGCACCTGCTGGACCATATCTGGAGTGCGTTGGGGTTCGTCTTCTCAGTGTTGTTGCTGCTGCTCACGCTGGGGCCGCGTGATCTGCACACCCAGGTGGGAGAATATATCGAGGCCAGCCAATCTGGCGATGAACAAAATGCCGGGACAATGGCGCGTGAAATATTGGGTGCCGAACCGCCAGCAGATGCGGCCGCGCGTTCGGAAGCCGTCACGCATGCGGTGCTGGCCGAGTCCAACGACCGCCTGTTCGGAATATTTTTCTGGTTCGCACTCCTGGGCCCAGCCGGTGCCGTGTTGTTCCGCAGCGTCGATTTCTTGCGGCGCATGCCTGCCGACGAGGCGCGCTCCAGTGAATTTGTGGCTGCGGTAAACCGGCTGTACGGCCTACTTGCGTGGATACCCGCACATCTGGCCGCCCTGGGCTATGCCTTGGCGGGCAGCTTTGAGGATGCAGTTTCGGACATCAAGGTTTTTTATGCCAACTGCTCTGCGCAATTCTTCCAGGTTAACAACGAGGTACTGGTGTGTGCGGGACTCGGCGCACTACGGGCCAGCGCTGAAGAGCCAGGCACCGGGCGTCTGCGCTCGGCGCTGTTATTGATACGACGTACGGTCATCATCTGGCTGGTCATTTACGCACTCGTAACGTTTCTCGGTTGGGCGTGGTGAACTGTATAAAAGTACGCGGCCTGCGATGGCGGTGTATTTATATCGCCGGCTTGTTGCTGTCACTGTCGTTCGCATCGTCGGCGGCTATCACTGTCACCGGTGCTGACAATCAGACCATCACCCTGGCTGCACCGGCGCAGCGTATCGTAAGCCTTGCGCCGGATCTCACGGAGCTCGCCTATGCTGCGGGTGCCGGCGCTCAGATGGTGGGCGCGGATACCTACAGCAACTATCCGCCCGCCGCCAAAGAATTGCCGCGCATCGGTGACGCTTTCCGCGTAGATCTGGAACGGCTGTTGGCGCTTAAACCCGATTTGACCCTCGCCTGGCGTGGCGGCACACCCGCCGCGGTCATCGATCGCTTACGGACGCTTGGACTAAATGTTCTGGTTATCGGGAATGATCAACTGACCGACATCGCGCACAACCTGGAGCTCATCGGACAGGTCACCGGCCATGATGCCGAGGCGCATGCTGCTGCGCAGCAATTTATGGATGGGCTCGAAGACCTGCGCCGACAATATGCGGGACGCGCACCGGTGCGGGTGTTCTATGAGATTTCAGACATGCCGTTGTATACCATAGGCGGCCGCCAGATTATCAGCCGCATGATCGAACTCTGCGGCGGCCACAATATTTATAGTGATCTGACGGTACTCGCCGCACCCGTGAGTCTGGAAACTGTGCTGGCGCGCGACCCTCAGGCCGTGGTCACTGGTAGTGACGAGGGCGCTGCCGCGCGCATCAAGGAATGGCAGCGCTGGCCGCAGATGAGTGCAGTGCATGGTGGGAATCTATTCGTGATTAGCGACGATTTGATTGCCCGCGCAACTCCCCGGATACTGCAGGGCGGGAAGCAACTTTGCAAGGATCTGGCTATGGCACGTTCACGTTAAAGTGGTGGGCATGCCAAAGCAATATTATTTGGATCAGGAAAACGGCAGTCGGCGATACCGCGCTAGCAGTCGATTAAGCGTGCGGACGCTCGTGTTTCCACAATACCTCGGTTCCCTTATTCTCGCGCACCACGACACGCGCCAGCACGAACAATAAATCTGATAGCCGGTTGAGATATTTTATGCTCTCGAGATTTTGCGGATGTTGCTTGTGCAGTGTCCAGGCACAGCGCTCGGCACGGCGACATACGGTGCGGGCCAGGTGACATACAGCTGCGGCATGGCTGCCACCCGGCAGGATGAACTCCTTGAGGGGTGGCAGGGGTTCGTTGAACCTATCCAACAAGGTCTCCAGCCTCTGCACGTGTTCCGCAGAGATCGCCGTATAATCGGGCAGACAGAATTCGCTGCCTAGGTCAAAAAGCTCATGCTGGATGGGCTGCAGTACAGCCGCGACGTCTACCGGTAATTTCTCCGCAAGCAACATGCCCAAAACACTGTTCAACTCATCCAGTGTGCCGTAAGCCTCCACACGGGCATCGTCTTTCGATATACGCGTGCCATCGCCCAAACCGGTGGTGCCGTCATCGCCGGTGCGGGTGTAAATCTTGCTCAGCCGATTGCCCATGTATGTCTCGCCATATTTGTTGGTGCATTCTGCGACATGGTTACGGCCATTTACATGCATGGTGCAACACACGCAGAACTTGGATTAGGTCAAGCTGTACCCGGTAAATAATAATTAAGGGTGTTCCGGATACCACAAGTTCCCGTGTGCTGCGGAGCCGGCCAGCGCGGCCCAAGGCCGGATGCGTCTCAAGATACTCTACCGCTTCCTGAACACGTTGGCCTATTAGTGTCGCCGCCGACGGATTATGTTTGGCGATGTAGTTGCCCGCGTCATCAAGGTCCGGAAGCGCGCTGGGGGTCCATCTAAGCTCCACGTCTTCCCCAAGTTTTCAGACGCTTTACGGCTTCCGCGTGCGGCATGAGCTTGCCTGCGTCGGCTTCGGCCATGCCTTGGCGGATGGCCTTTACCTGCCATTCCTGCAAGGTCAGAAATTCCTCGATCGCCTGTCCTGCCACGTAGGACTTGGATCGTTCGGTAACTCCGGCAAGCTTCGCCAAACGTTTGTCGAGATCTTTCGATACGCGCACAGAGATTAATGTAGTTTTGGCCATAGGGTATCTCCTTGGACAATATCATCATTATAGATGATAACAGCATCATTTCTGATGTTGGTGCGCACATTCCTGCCATAGAGGCTGGACTCATGCGGGAATGGCGACACAGCCGTTAATGCTGGCAATACGGGCAGTAATAAGTCGAGCGCTGACCGGTGAGGCGAGTAGCGATAGCAGTGCCGCAGTGTTTGCAGGGCTTGCCTTTACGGCCGTAAACCCGCAGGTGCTGACGGAAATAGCCCGGTTCGCCGTCGGCACGGCTGAAATCCCGCAATGTAGTACCACCGGCTTTGATAGCGGCGTTGAGGACTTTTTGGATAGATTTGGCGAGAGCGAGATATCGTTCGCGCGAAACGCGCCCAGCGGCGCGCTGCGGGTGAATGCGTGCCAGAAACAAGGCTTCACTGGCGTAGATGTTGCCTACGCCCACCAGGATGTGGCTATTCATGATGAAATTCTTGATGGCCACTTTACGTCCGCGGGCTTTGGCGAACAGGTAATCGCCATCAAAGTCCTCGCCTAAGGGTTCTGGGCCGAGTGTGCGCAGCAGCTTGTGATGGGTGGGATCGCCGGTGGTCCAGAGCAGCGTGCCGAAACGGCGCGGATCACGCAGCCGCAGTGCGCGCCCGCTGTCCAGCACGATATCCAG
>Ga0307372_10013510_pt1 | contig 10551 bp, 11 predicted proteins | sample OX1MG_FD_202533 | JGI IMG/M metagenome (GOLD analysis project Ga0307372, IMG submission 202533) | Soil microbial communities from Risofladan, Vaasa, Finland - OX-1 | ecosystem: Environmental > Terrestrial > Soil > Coastal area > Acid sulfate soil | place: Finland: Risofladan, Vaasa | collected... | reverse complement strand
CCCGTCGCGTGACACCACGTGACGACCGTGTCCAAGTCATCGGCTATCCTCACCGCGGTTGGCTACGTCAGCGCGCCTGCCTCGTCATCTCGCCGGTCGGGATTCCCACAACATTTGGAGCGACCTCATCCACGGCGCGCGCCGAGTCTAGACCTTTGCGGGTGCCCCGGGCACTCACTGACTGTTTCGCATTGCAGCCGTTAGCTAGGTAGGACGACCATCCGCTATCGCGACCACACGGGTGCCGCGAACTTGTGCTCTGCCGGGCACTGGCTGAGCGAATAAAGCACCGGCGCTGCTCGAGATATTCAGACCCCGTCGCGCAGCGCCAGGTAAAAGTCGACACGGTCGTCCATGCGCGACAGCGACCTGCCCGTCAGCTCCTCCACGCGGTGCAGACGGTAGCGCAGCGTGTTGACATGGATGGCGAGCGCCTGCGCCGTGGCCTGCCACTGCCCTGCAGAGGCAAGGTAGGCATTGAGTGTAGGCACGAGCTCGCTACCTCGGCGGGCGTCGTGCTCAAGTAGCGGTCCTAGCAGCGCCGCGTGGAAGTCGCGCCGCACCTCCTCGTCGTGCAGCTCCCACAGAAACTGGTGCGAGCCGATGTCATGGTGCGAGGCCAGTGACGAGCCGCTCATCCGCCGGCCGGCCAGCCTGCATGCGTGCTCAGCCTCGAGCAGGCTGCGCCGGAGGTGGTCGACACCGACGACCGTCCGGCCAACCCCGACGTGAAGTGAAATCCCATCGGCGTCCAACTCGTCGAGCATCTCGCGTGCAATGGTCGGCGCGGCGTCGCCATCGGTTGGCAGCGCAGCGAACACAGTGGTCAGCTCGCCCTCCTGGGCGACGACCACTGACACGCCTCGAGCCTCGAGCGCCGCTCGCAGCCGCTCGGGCACAGCGGCCGGATCAGACTCGTGGCCGCTGGGCCGGACGCAAAGCACCACGACCGATCCATCGGGCGTCAGGCCGAAACTGGCGAGGCGCGCCCGCGTCTCTTCGGTCCGGCGCTCGCCTGCCCGAACCATGTCGAGCAGCTCTGCCGCGAAGCGCGCCTCTGTCGCCCGCAACACCTGAGAGCGCGCAGCCTCCAGTTCGAGGAAGGCCACCGTCTGGTCGATCGCCGAGTGCTGCTCGGCGCTGAGCTCGGCCAGGCTGACCCGACACACCAGCCGCTGGTCGGCCCGCCGCATAGCCGTGACCGCGAACGCGACCCAACGCTGGCCCGGCTCGGGCTCGATCTCCGCGACCCGAGGTCCGGAAAACCGGATCAGTTCGACAGCGGCGCGAACCTCGGCCGGCGTTGGGTCAGGCGGCGCGACGTACAGAAGCTGGCCGTGGCGCTCCACCAGGAAAGGAGCCAAGCCACGCTCCCGGGCGAGAACGCGCATGAGACCGGCACGCCCATCTCTCGCGGCGGCCGCTAAGAGCTGCTCGTTGCGGCGGATCGCAGCGCGCAGCGGCGCCTGCTGGCGATCGGCGCCCTCGGCGGCGATCGCTTTGCAGATCGCTTCGAACGGGACTCGCGCCGGAACCTCCAGCAGCGGCAGCCCAGCACGCTCGCAGGCGGCAATTAGATCGAGGGGCGTGCGCATCGAGTGCGGCGGGGTGATGCCGAACACGATCCCCGATGCGTGGAGGGCGTGCAGAGCCGCTACGAAGCGCTCGCAGCTCGCGGCTCCGTCGTTCCACAGGCCGGCGGTGAGGACAAGCTCGCCGCCAGTCAGATAGGGCGTCGGGTCGGGGACCTCCGTGATGTGGGGCCACCCGATCTCTAAGTCGAGACGGTGAGCTCCGGCCAAGACTCTGGTATGGAGCGCCGGTAGCGCGACGAGTTCGAAAAGTCGCACAAGCCTATTAGAGCATCATCTAAGAAAGCGGGCTATAATTCATGACATTCTCCAATTGTGCGGGAACCCGCCCGGTGCTCTAATGCGCCCATGGAGGTGGGTTGGCCGGCTGGCCACAAAGGGGGATTCGCACTAACATTCGACGTTGACGCAGAGTCCGCGATCCTCGCGATGGGACCGGCTTACGCGGGGCGGCTTTCGACGATGAGCCACCAGGCCTACGGTCCAAAAGTTGGCGTGCCCCGCATCCTTGAGCTCCTCGAGCGGCATCGGCTCCGAGCAACGTTTTTCATCCCTGGCCTGACGGCCGACCGCTATCCAGGTACGGTCGAGAAGATAGCCGCGGCCGGGCATGAGATCGGCCACCATGGCTATTCGCACGTGCCGTTCCACTCACTTTCCGAAGAACGGGAGCGCCATGAGCTCGAGCGGGGATTGGCGACGCTCGAGCGCATCACTGGGAAGCGGCCTTGCGGATTCCGGGCGCCTTGGTGGGAACTCAATGAGCGCACCCCGGCCCTTCTCGCGGAATATGGGTTCGATTTTGATTCGAGCCTGATGGACGACGACCGACCCTATCTGCTCGACACTGGTCGGGGACTTCTGGCCGAACTGCCTGTCCACTGGATGCTTGACGATTGGGAGCAATACGCGTTTCTGCCTGAACCCAATATCGGATTGGTGATCGAGTCGCCGGCGAAGGCGCTTGAGTTGTGGCGGCTTGAATTGGACGCTCTAGTCGACGATCAGGGCCTGTTCATACTTACCTGCCACCCGTTCATCTCCGGGCGTCCCTCGCGCGTCCGAGCGCTCGACCAGCTCATCGAGCATGCACGCGCGCGCGGCGATGTCTGGTTTGCGTCACTGAGTGAAATCGCATCTCATGTTCATGAGACTTTGCCAGCAAGCCAGGCGAGGCCTCTGAGTTTGGTAAGGATCGAGGAGGGTGTCTATGTCTAGCGCGATTCCGTCGGCAAAGCCCATGCAGTTCGAAAGGCAAGCCACAGGCTTGGTGCGAGAAGCCGGCTGGCTGGACGTCCTCATCTACAACGTTAATTTCATCTCGATTGGATTGATGGCCGTGTTCATGTTCACGGTCACGATTCCTTTCTACTCTGGCGTCAATCCATACCTCAACGAAATCGCTGCCTTCCTGCTCGTTATCCCGCTTTCGCTCGTGTACGCGATGTTTGCGGCCGCCATGCCGCGTTCGGGCGGGGACTACGTCTACGTTTCGAGGACCTTGCATCCGGCGATTGGCATGATGACCTCGTTCAATAACACGGTCTGGTGGTTTATCTACGGCGGGGTTCCTTCTGCCTTCTTCGCCCGCTATGGACTGGGTCCCTTCTTCCGCACGATCGGCCGGATGTCCGGCAACCAGACGCTGACCTCATGGGGCAACTCGCTGGTCGGAAACCTCGGCACCTTGATAGCGGGAACGTGCCTCATCCTGGTCCTGGCGGTTATCTTCTCGTACAGCCTTAGGCTCTACTTCCGGTTCCAGAACGCCCTCTTCATTCTGGCGATGCTGAGCATCCTGCTCTCGATCATCGTGTTCGTATTCGAGAGTCACGGCAGCGTTGTCAGCGCTATCAACGCGACTTTCGGCCAAGGCAGCGTTGATAAGGCGTTGCAGAGCTCTAAGTTTAGCCAAGGCTCGTTCAACCTCACCAACACAATCCTGCCGATGACCTGGCTGTATCTGGAGCTGGTTTTCAACCAATCCTCGGCCTACATCGGGGGCGAGGTGAAGCGGGCCTCACGCATTCAACTCTGGTCGATGCCCGTCGCCGCTATCATCGCCGTGGTGGTGCTCATCATCCTGACTTGGGCCACCATCAACTCGGTCGGATTCACGCTCCTGGGTGCGCTGGGCGTCGACAACGGTGCCAGCCTCGGCCTCACCTCAGCTCCTCTCTTCACCGAGATTGCTTCGGTCGCGACCGGGCAGGTCTGGTTGGCGGTGGTGATTCTGGGCGGTTTCATCTTTTGGAGCTATACGTGGCTTCCCGGTCAGATCCTCAACGCATCGCGAAACTTAGTTGCCTATGCATTGGATGGCCTCATGCCGAAGCAGATGCGCTATGTCCACCCGCGCTATCACACACCGCTGGTCTCGGTCTGGCTGGTTTCGATCGGCTCGATCGTGTTTCTGTACCTGTACATCTACACGACCTTGTTCGCAACGCTGACCGGAATCTTCGGTTTCATATTGGGTTTCACCGTGGTGTCGATCGCGGCCATTTGCTTCCCCTACCGATTGAAGGATGTGTTCGAATCCTCACCAGTACGCTGGAGGTGGTTCGGAGTCCCAGTTGTGACCCTGATCGGGGTGCTCTCCTTCATTGCCTGCGTTGCGTCGGCGATCATCTTCTTGCGCGATCCGTTGGCCGGGTTCCAGCAAGCCGATGGTTCGCCCTATTGGTCGCGAATCATCTACAACGTCGCAATCTTCCTGTCTGGATTCGTCATCTATTTCATCGCTCGTGCAATCAATCGCAGTCGCGGCGTTGACATTGAAAGGCGGTTTGCTTCCATTCCGGTTGAATAGCCACGGCGATCCGGGCCGACACGGAAGAGGATGAAGCTCTTCTACGCCGGCGACATTCACGGGTCCGATAAGTGCTGGCTCAAGTTCCTGGGTGCAGCCAGGTTCTACGGCGTCGACACGCTGATTATGGGCGGCGACATTACCGGTAAGACCATGGTTCCGATCGTCGAGCGGGCGGTGGGCGGCTATGAGGCCAATGTGCTCGGCCGGCATGAACGCGTTTCAGCTGAGCAAGTGCAGGAGTTGGAAAAGCGGATCCGATTCAATGGCTCCTATCCTTATCGCTGCAGCCGGGAGGAGTATCAGAGGCTGGAGCAGGATCATATGTACCGCCAGACCACGTTTACTCGGGTCATGGTCGACGAAGTTCGCCGCTGGATGCGACTGGCCGAGGACAGGCTCGCCGGGTCGGGCGTTCGCTGCTTTGTGATGCCAGGGAACGACGACGAATTCGCGGTCGATGAAGCGCTCGAATCGACTTACGTCGTCAACCCAGACGATCGCGTAGTTCTCCTGGATGACGTGCAGATGCTCTCTTTCTCCTGGACCAACCGAACGCCCTGGAACAGCCCCCGCGAGCTGGACGAGTCGGAACTAGCCGATCGTCTCGAAAACCTGGCCGCGCAGCTCGACCCTCAGTTGCCCACGCTCTTCAACCTCCACTGCCCTCCTAGAGACACACAGCTCGACCTAGCGCCCGCGCTGACCGCGGACTTGAAACTGATACTCGAAGGTGGAGAGCCGCGCATGATCCACGTGGGCTCGACTGCAGTCCGCGCCCTGGTTGAGAAGTACCGCCCGATCCTTTCGCTGCACGGACACATTCACGAATCGAAGGCAATCGAGAAGATCGGGCCTACGACCTGCGTCAACCCGGGCAGCGCCTATTCAGAGGGCGTCATTGACGGGGCCTTGGTTGAGGTGGCCAGCGGTGCGGTCCGCTCCTGCCAGTTGGTCACCGGATGAGTCGTGAGCGAGCATCCGCGGGCCAACATTGCGGAGGAGGCGAGCCGGTTGCTGGCGGCCGCCCACGATCGTGGCCTACCCCTTCGATTGATGGGAGGTCTGGCAGTGCAGATGCATGCTGAAAACGGACTTCATCCGCATCTCCAGCGAGAGCCCAAGGACATCGACTTCGTAACCGTCAAGGGCAAGGGCGTTGCCGCCGAGGATCTGATGAAGTCAATGGGATACGCGCCCGATGCGGAGTTCAACCAGCTCAACGGCCACCGTCGTCTGCTCTTCTACGACCGGGCACACCGCCGGCAAGTCGACATCTTTGTCGGCGCGTTCGAGATGGCGCACATCGTTCCGATCACAGAGCGAATCCAGCTGGATAGGGTGACAATTCCCCTGGCGGAGCTCCTCCTGACAAAGCTTCAGGTTGTGCAACTGAACGAGAAGGATCAGCGCGACATCATCGCGATTCTTTATCACCACCCCGTCGGCATGTCAGACGAGAACGCGATCAACGCCAGTTACGTAGCCAAGCTCCTTGCCAACGACTGGGGCCTCTGGCGCACAACGAAGCTCAACATCGAGAGAAGTTTGGGGGCGATTCCCAGTTACGGCCTCGAGCCGGAACAGCAAGAGCTCGTGGAGAAGCGCCTGGCGGATCTCTGGGGTCGAATTGAAGCCGAACCGAAGTCCACCCGCTGGAAGCTGCGGGCTCGAATCGGCGACCGAGTGCGCTGGTACGAGGATCCGGAGGAAGTCGACTAGTGCCGTTTAAGCGAATCAGCTTGACAAGGGTTGGCCGCCTGCAGGCACCTCCGGGGTTGCGGCAAGACACCTGTTGGAGGGATGCCTGATGCATTTCAAGCCTGCGGACTCCTCGTTGACACCTCGGTTCACGGGACCGCGCACCTTCATGCGCCTTCCGCACGTCGAGACGACCGAGGGCGTCGACCTCGCTGTGGTCGGGATACCGACCGACGACGCGGTGTCGTTCAAGTCCGGCGCACGCTTTGGGCCGGAAGCCATCCGAAGTGCCTCAGTCTTGCTGAGGCCCTACAACCCAAACCTGAAAGTCAATGTGGTCGACGTTCTCTCGATGGTCGACTACGGTGACTCGCCCACTGTGCCCGGGTATCACGTGGAGACTCTGGCAAGGATTGAGAGTTACCTCCGGCCTCTTCACATGGCGGGCGTGATACCGCTCTGCTTGGGCGGCGACCACTCGATAGCGCTTGGAGAGTTGCGTGCGGCTGCCGGCGTCCACGGAAAGCTCGCTCTGGTCCACCTCGATGCGCACGCGGACGTTTGGAACACGTATTTCGGTGCTCGATACTTTCACGGCACCATCTTCAGGCGTGCCGTTGAGGAAAACCTGGTTGACCCCTTGCGCTCGGTGCAGGCGGGTATGAGAGGAACGCTCTATGGCTCCGCCGACGAGGAGGAGCCGGGCCGGTTGGGCTACAGGGCGATTCCGTGGGAAGAGCTGGAACTGATGTCACCTAACGAATACGGTGATTGTGTGCGGGAACGCGTTGGAGATGCTCCCGCATTCCTCTCTTTCGACATCGATTTCGTCGACCCCGGCTTTGCGCCGGGAACCGGGACGCCCGAGGTGGGCGGTCCGACCAGCGCTCAGGCGCTGCGCTATCTGCGCGCACTTACGGGCATTGACTTCCGAGCGTTCGATTGCGTCGAGGTGTCGCCACCTTATGATCCGAGCGGGATCACTGCGTGGCTCGCGGCCAGCGCATGCCACGAGATGATGTCGCTGACTGCGCTCCGCAGACTAACTTCGATGGCCGATGGCGGACAAGTTGCAAAGGTTGGGCCGACAGACGACTAGCCGCCTAAGGCCATCCCCACACAGAGAGGCTGCGCCGCCGATATCGACAATTGGGGACCCGAGTTTCGCCACCAACGGAGGCCGCGCGGTTCGCATTCCAAGTTCGAAGATGATTACTGCCTGCGCGTTCGTGGTCGCATCCTCATCCAAGGACGGCTAGCGAGCGTGGAAATTGGTATTGGTCTACCCGGAATTGCCTCAGAGGCTGACCCACGGACCTTCCTTGAATGGGCGCGCCGCGCGGAAGCTCGTGGCTTTTCAAGCTTGGGACTAGTCGATCGAATCGTGTTTCCGAACTACGAGCCGCTTGTGGCGTTCGCTGCCGTTGCCGCGGTTACAAATCGCATCCGCCTCACTACCTCGATCTTGATCAGTCCCTATCGACTCAACACTGCGCTGCTTGCCAAGCAAATCGCCACGCTGGATCGCATGTCTGGAGGTCGCACGGTTATCGGGCTTGGAATCGGTGCGCGAACCGACGATTACACGGCCAGCGGCATCGAACCCAGGCGTCGGGCTCGACGATTGGAAGAGCAGATCGGCGAACTTCGACGGCTGTGGGCAGGCGAGCCCCGCGGCTATGCCGGTCGTGTCGGTCCAACTCCGACGCGTCGGTCGGGACCTGAACTGCTGATCGCTGGCCACGTCCCCGCGGCACTGCGGCGTGCCGGGCAGATCGGGGATGGCTGGATGATGGGCGGCGGTAAGCCCGAACAGTTTCAAGAAATGGCCGCACAAGTTCGAACAGCGTGGGCTCAGCATCGGCGCGCCGGGGTCCCGCGAACCGCTTCTTTGGCCTTCTTCTCCCTTGGTCCCCAGGCTCGTGAGCAAGCCGAATCTTTCCTAGGTCGTTATTACGATTTTCCGGCCGACGCTGGCGATCAGGCTTTAATCGACGCTGCCGGCGCGAGAAGCCTTGCGGAGGTCATGGTTGGCAACACCGCAATGACTCCGGACGCTGTCAAAGTGCTTGTGGACGCATGGGCGACCGTAGACTGTGACGAGCTCATCCTCTTGCCCTGCTCGGGCGATCCTGAGCAAGTCGACCTGCTTGCCGATTCTCTTGGCGAACGCCTGCCGGAATCGAGTTAACCCGGTCTGATGGCCGCCTCAAGACTGAGGTCGGGCCTTTCTTGAAGTCTAGCTTCAAGACGTCTGCTGGACGGGGGTGGAAACCTCGTCCGCGGTTTTCAAAACCGTCTGCGGGTTTCGAAAGCGGAAGCGATGGAACCACTGTTCAGCCTGCGAATCTGGTATCACGCGCGCACGTCCTTAAAACTTACCCGGACTCTCCAACCCACGGCGATGCTTTCGATAAGAATGGTCGTCGTGAGCTGAGGTCGGATTAGACTCGCAGCAGAGTGCATGTGCCCTGGGCTGCAGCGACGCTAAATAATTGCGTGAGGCTCGACCTCAGATAAGAATGTGGCGCGCTGCGGCCTCTCCACACGAAGCGAACGCAAGCCGCGAACGGACCATTAGGGCGGACTTCCGACCCTTAACTGAAATGTCGGTAGGCGTCATCGCGCGAGGGCACCCTCTTCGCTTCTTCCTGCCACCTGCATGTGGTCCTGCTCATTACTGAAGGCGCCTATCGAAATCACTCGAGCGGGCGTTGCTCGGACTCCAGCTCAGCACTCTCTACCAGGCCGGCGGACACTGCGATAGGAACCGCTGGAGGCGCTATTGAAATCGCAGGAACGCTTGCCTCGATCATGTCTGGGACCGGGTCAACCCATTCTTCCGGGAATTCGATTCTCGCCTTGATCCCCGCGTGCTCCTCGAGCAGGTATAGAAGCTCGCCGCCAGCGAGTAGTTGAAGAGGCTTGTTCTGAGCGAATTCAACGGAGCTTGTGCCGTATCCGCTCGTGGTTACCAGGATGCCCTTTGCCGCTCCTTCGTTTAGCACGGTGCCGTAGAGATCGCGCACAGCGCTGACCCCCACCGTGTGCTTATAACGTTTCGCCTGGACGATTACCTTGCCGCCGACGACCGGCCGCATGTCCCAGGCGACGCAATCGACCCCGCCATCCCGTGAGGCTTGGGTAAGCCGGGTTTCAAGCCCCATCTTCTCGAAGAGGTTGGTGATCAGGCCTTCAAACTGTGAGGGGGTTAACTCGGCCAAATTAGGTCGCTGATCGAGCTCGGCCAGAATGTCCGCCTTGTCGACGAAGCGACGGTCGACCATGTTGAAGTTCACGATCGGCCGCACTGCCTTGAGCTCATGTGGTTTTTAAGAAACCTCAGCATTAAGGTGCTTGAGGCACGCGGTGGGATCTACTTTCCTCAGGTCGTGCGACGCCAGCACCTCGCGAGTGGTCCTGACTGTCAACAGGCACGGCGTCACTCTTTGTCCAGTCTCCGGACTGGTCGTATCTACGAAGCAGTTGAGGACGACAGTGTCGACGTCGCCGCCGGCGTCGGCCGTGAAGAGCAAATGCAGGGTCCTCAGGGCAAGTTGCGCGACCGTGACGATGTAGATTCCGCGGATTTGAAGAGCCGGTCTCGTCGACGACGTGATGGCATCGTTTGCCCTGACATAGCGGTGGGAAGTGATCGTTGGAACGATATCCACTGTCGGCAGCTCGCGCTCGACAACAAGCTGACGAGACTCCTTTATGTAGGCAACCCGGGCTGTATGGGGAAATCCTTCCGGTAGGGGTCGCGCTCGAGCACAATCGAGAAGTACTGCTGTATTGCGTCAGCGTCATCGGCTCGGTAGGCTGCCTCGAAAGCATCAATGTCGGCATGTGCATTATTTCCGGCGCTCCCGGCGTCGGCAAATCTATGCTCGCGAAAATGCTTGTCCTTGCACACATTGACAGGCAGTTCGAGCCAATTCACGTAACCAATCCGACGGATATCGAACAGAGTTGGAAGGACGGCGTCCCACAGGTCTTCTACTTCGATGATTTCCTGGGGACAGCTCGCCTGAGCCAATTAGCCTCCGGCGGTGATCAAGATCAGAGGTTAGCCTCGCTGATCGCTCGGATTAAGCGCATCTCGAACAAGCGGCTGATCCTGACCACGCGTGAGTACCTACTTGTGGCTGCAAAGGATGCCTCCGAGGCAATTGTCCGCGCTAATACCGACTTGTACAAGATGGTGGTGAGAGTCGAAGATTTCACCCGCCTGCACAGAGCCGAAATCCTCTATAACCATCTGTTCTTCTCGAGGCTGCCCGGAGCTGTTCTGGAGGCGTTTGTGGAGCGGCGCACCTACAAGGCTGTAGTTGATCATGAAAACTACTTAGGGCCCTCCTCGAAATAAGGGTTACGAAGCCGACGTCGGCGCCTGGCCGGCTGGACGGATCCTGTAGTTCCACTCGCCGTGGAATTTGTGAGCGG
>Ga0307372_10013509_pt1 | contig 10551 bp, 4 predicted proteins | sample OX1MG_FD_202533 | JGI IMG/M metagenome (GOLD analysis project Ga0307372, IMG submission 202533) | Soil microbial communities from Risofladan, Vaasa, Finland - OX-1 | ecosystem: Environmental > Terrestrial > Soil > Coastal area > Acid sulfate soil | place: Finland: Risofladan, Vaasa | collected... | reverse complement strand
GAGCTAAACCTCTCGAGCGATCGAGGGGCACACCGACAGACAGTGGGCTGGATGTCGAGACAAAAATCTTCTCGGCCTCCGGCCGAGGGAGAGATTTTGTTCTTGACTTCCCTTTTTATAGAACCTTCTTGAGCTGTCCCGGTCTGGAAGCGACCAACTGGCGAGCCGAACAGGCCATTCGTCCCATGGTCGTGACTCGCAAGGTGTGGGGAGGAAATCGAACGACCCAAGGAGCCCACACGCAAAGCGTCTTGGTCAGCATTCTACAAACGTGCCGCCAGCAATTCCGCTCCGCCTCCCCCTTGCTTCAGAAACTGATCTGTTCCCCTCAGCCCGAGATTCTGGATTTAACCACTCCTGCCCGCTAAACAAGTACCCCCGGTCGAAATGTAGTATTTGACCGAATCCCTCAGTTGCAGATAGAGGGGCATTTTGCTTTGCTTGTCGACGGACAGCTTCATGAATCTCTCCTCAAGACTGCGGTTGCGATCAGCACCTCTGCGAAGTCCGCGGAGACGGCGCTTCAGCCAGAGTTCACGCCTTCTTCCTCAAGCTTGAAACGGATAGATATAAATATCTATAACAAACAAAGTCGCTGCACAGCGAATTTTTTCCTTGACATTTATTTGCGGTTATATATATGTCTGCATCACAAAAATGAGCTTACTTTGAGAGGCGTGCAGTTCCGCTTCGCGTGGAGATGGCGCGAGGGAAGAGAGGCTGTGGCAGTTCTCTTTTGAGCGCCTTGTGGGGCATGGATTTCCACGGCTCGCAGGTAGGCTGGGAGGTTTCGTGAGCACCATGAGAACGGCAAGAGGCATTCGCGCATATTTGTGGGGGCTAATAGCAGGCGCGCTGTTTCTGGTCCCTTGTGGCCGAGCTTACGCGCAAGGCCAGGTCCAGGCCAACATCACCGGTCAAGTGACCGATGCGTCGAAGGCGGCGATTCCCGGTGTTGCCATTACCCTGCTCAACGTGGCCACCGGTCAGACATGGAAGGCCACCACCGACGTACAGGGGCACTTCTACATTTCCCTGTTGCCAGTCGGCACATATCGCCTGACCGCTGAACACGCCAACTTCCAACAGCAGGTCGTCGAAAATCTGACGCTGGGGGTGGGCTCAACGGTGCCGGTGAACCTAACTTTGCAAGTCGGCCAGATTTCCCAGCAGGTAGAAGTGAGCGCACAAGCTTCGGTCTATGAGACCACCAATGCCTCCACCGGTTCGACGATAGGCCGTGCGCAGATTTCCAAACTGCCCATCAACGGTCGTGACTACGCCAGGTTCAGCTTGCTCGCTCCTGGCGCGACCCTCCGCTCAAGCTCGATTGCCGACCTGTCCTTCAACGGCCTCGAACTCGAGAGCAATACGTTCTCGATCGACGGCATTGACGCTACACGCCTCGACTACTCGTTCATCGCCAACGGCGCCGAGCGCGGCGCCCGATTGTTCACCGGCAGCATGTCCTCCATCGGTGAGTTTTCGATACAAACAGGCACCTACGGCGCTCAATATGCCCGTTCCGCCGGCGCTTATGTCAACATCGTGTCGAAGTCCGGCACGAACAACGTCCATGGCGAGGTCTGGGAGTATACCCGCAACACCTTTCTGGACGCCCGAAATTATTTTTCTCCAACCTTGCAGCCGATGCACTATAACGATTTCGGCGGCAATGTCGGCGGACCGATCCGGAAAAACCACTTGTTTTATTTCCTCAATTACGAGGGCGTGCGGCAGTCCCTTGGAGTCGCCGAGAGCAGTACGGTGCCCAGCGATTCGATGCGGCAACAGGTCTTGAGCACGTCGCCGGCTCTTGCACCGTTCATCGCGGAAATGCCGACCAGCAACAACGTGTTGCCGGGCTCCAACGGCCTGGTCGCTCTCTACAACCCGCAGGGAGCCTCGCACGTCGCCGAAAACACCGGCAGCGTCCGCATCGATGACAAGTTCACAGACCAGGACAGCATGTTCTACCGGCTGGACATGAACCAGTCGGTCGTGTCCGGCGCGGCCTTCCAGATCTTCCCAGGCTCGTTCGGGTTGCAGGACGGTCAGCAGGTCCCGACTTTCGTCACCAATATGGCCTTGAGCGAAACCCACATCTTTTCGCCGACCCTAACGAACAACATCCTGACCGGAATGCAGCGCTACGCCAGCACGGTCGACGAAAGCCTGGGAGCGCTGCCGCAACTGTTCATACACGGGATTGGTATCACGCCTGGTAACTTCGGCCATTACTCCCGAACGCCAAGCAGTTATCAAATGGGCGACACGCTGATCTGGGTCAGGGGTAACCACACAATCCAAACTGGCGGAACCGTATGGCTCAAGGGCATACCATACAATGCTGACCCTGTCGTAGCCCTGACGTACAACTCGCCGCAGGACTTCATCAACAACAATCTGTTCCAAGTCTCGCAGACCGCCGGGAATCCGGGAACTGTCACTTTTCAGCGGGAATTCGGCCTGTTCCTCCAGGATTCCTGGCAAGTCCGGCCGGGCCTCACCGCGAATCTCGGCCTGCGCTATGATCGCGATACTGTGCCTTACGATGAGTTCCACCAGACGCAAGCCTTCAATCCGGCAACAGGAACGCTCAATCCTCCTGGCACTCCGTATTTCAACCAAAACAACCTGAATTTCGAGCCGCGCATTTCCATTGCCTGGGCTCCGGGTAATTCCAACAAATGGGTCGTGCGCACCGGCTACGGAATCTATTATGTCGAGTACCCAATTGGCGATGCCGGCTTTGGCAATCCCGCTGGTAACAACCTGCCTGGCAACTTCGACTTGGTTGGCGTGTCAGGGCTGTCCTATCCCTACACGTCGTTCGTATCACAGGCAAGCACGCCCCCGCCGTCGCTCTATGGGTTTATCAAGAACGCGCCGAATAGCTACACCGAGCAATGGAGCTTTGGCGTTGGTCGCACGCTGGGCCCGAACACCGGGATCCTCGTCAATTACGTTGGCAACCATGCCCTCAACCTGGAGCGGGATCAGCTCACAAACTGGCTAGGCCAGATTCCGGCGGACGGGGTTAACACGCTGATTGGCTGGGACGCCCAGTCCAATTACAACGCCCTTCAAATCTCATTCAAACGTCGTATCAGTCGTGGTCTTCTATACGATCTCGAGTACACATGGAGCCACGCCATTGCCTCCATGCCCCAGGCGGACACGTTCGGCGCGTACGCCGCGAACAACAACAACTTGGCTGCGGAACGGGGCAGCGCCTCGAACGACGCGCGCCACCAGATCTCCTACAACATTCTCTGGAATCTGCCGATCGGTCGTGGCCATGCGCTCCTCGGCGGTAGTAGCGGGTTCCTTGGAAAGATCGTTAGCGGTTGGGAATTCGCCACGCTCGGCTTCTTCCACACGGGATTGCCGGCCAGCGTCTATACCTTCAATCCGGGTGCCGACGGCAATTTCTACAACCAGCGAGCGGACTGCAATACCGGCCTGCCGCTCTATGGGAACAACCCGGTACCTCACGCTTTGTGGAATCCTGCGGCTTTCACCAACCCAACCCCTTTCACTTTCGGCACCTGCCCGAATAGCGTTGTGCGCGGCTACCGGTTCGCCCAAACGGACTTCTCCCTTATCAAGGACACTCCGTTCATGGAAGGGAAGAACATTGAATTCAGGGCGGAGTTCTTCAACCTATTCAATCATACAAACTTCAGTCCCCCCGACCAATTCCTGGGCGATCCTACCTTTGGCCAACCCCAGAGCACAGTCGGTCAACTCATCGGCTCCGGCACGCCGCGTCAAATCCAATTGGCGCTAAAGTTCCAGTTCTAACAGTCATTTGTACAGTCGACGGGACGCCGGGCTCCGCGGCAGGAGATGAAATGGGAATGCAAAACACAAGAATGAGACTTGCCGTTTCTGCGCGTTTCTTGGCAGTTCTAGCGTACCTGGGGCTTTGGGGCCCGCCCTCCGCCACGGCCCAAGTCAAGCCTGATCTTTTTCAAGCACTGAACTATCGTTATATCGGTCCAATAGGCAACCGGGTCGTGGCCGTGGCAGGGATTCCGGGAAATCCCAACATCATCTATGCGGGTGCCGCCACTGGAGGAATTTGGAAGACGGGCGATGGAGGGGTGCACTGGAAACCGGTTTTTGACAAGCAGGACGTTCAATCCATAGGTGCCCTTGCGGTCGCTCCTTTAGATCCCAATATCGTCTGGGCAGGGACGGGAGAGGCCTTCATCCGTGGAAATATCTCGATTGGAAACGGCATCTATAAGTCCGTCGACGGCGGTGAAACTTGGACCCATATGGGTCTGGATCGCACCGGGCGCATCGCCAAACTGGTGATCGATCCGCGCAATTCGGACATCGTGTATGCCGCGGCGCTGGGAACCTGTTACGGACCCCAGCAGGAGCGGGGCGTTTATCGGACTGAGGATGGCGGCAAAACGTGGCAACGCGTGCTGTTTGTCGACGAGAACACCGGTGCCGCCGACATCGCCATCGATCCCAGCAACCCGAACATTCTTTTTGCCGCGATGTGGCAGGTGCTGATCCGACCGTGGGACCTCGATAGCGGCGGCCCAGGCAGCGGTATCTACATGTCGCGCGACGGCGGAACAACCTGGAAGCATCTAACTGGCAACGGTCTGCCCGGCCCGCCGCTCGGCCGAATCGGCTTGGCCGTTGCGCCGAGCGAGCCCAGCCGCGTCTATGCGCTGATCGAGACCGCCGACCGCAAGGGCGTTTTGTGGCGCTCGGACGACGAAGGCGGAAACTGGAAGGTCGTCAGCAGCGACACCACGTTGAATCTGCGACCGCACTACTTTTCGCGACTCGCAGTGATGCCCGACAACCCCAACGAAATCTGGTTCGCCACCATCATGCATCTTCACGTTTCGCGCGATGGAGGCCGCACGGCGAAGGCGGTCCCTGCCGTCTGGCCCGATAACCACGACATCTGGATCGATCCGCTGAATCCAAATCGGATTATTGTGAGTAACGACCGGTACGTAAACATCTCAACGGATCGCGGCCAGTCCTGGATGAGAGTCGACCTGCCAAATGCCCAGATATATCACGTGGCTGCGGACAATCGGATTCCGTACTTCGTCTATGGAAATCGTCAGGACGGGCCGGCATTCCGCTGCCCGAGCAACAGTCTCGATGGGACCCAAATCCTTCCGGCGGATTGTACCTGGACCGGGGGAGCGGAAAGCGGCTGGACACTTCCCGATCCCGCCGATTCCAACATGGTTTGGACTTCGGGCATGGGCGGATTCCTCCAGCATTTCGATCTGCGCACCGGCTTCGCGCGAGATGTAAATCCGTGGCCGGAAGAAGGCGGGCCCGCGGCGAACCAGAAATACCGCTTCCAATGGACGTACCCGCTGGCCCTTTCGCCTCACCATCCTCATCGCGTCTACATAGGCAGTCAGTACGTGATGGAATCGGATGACGACGGGCAGACGTGGAAGGCGATTAGTCCGGATCTGACCCTAAACGACAAGAGCAAGCAACAGTCGTCGGGCGGTCTGTCGCCCGACAACACTGGACCGGAAGTTTTCGATGTCGTATTTGCGATTGCCGAATCTCCGCTGCAGGACGGGCTGATCTGGGCGGGAACCAACGATGGGTTGGTGCAGGTGACCCGAAACGGCGGAGGCGTCTGGACGAATGTCACGAAGAACATCCCCAATTTGCCGCCCTACGGTAACGTCACCAGCATCGATCCATCGCACTTCAGTCCCGGAACAGCTTTCGTCACCATCGATCGTCACCAGATGGATGACCGGAACCCGTACGTCTACATGACCACCGACTACGGCGCCACCTGGAAATCCATCGCTTCCGATCTGCCTCGCGGCACTTTCAGCTACGCCGACTGCATTCGGGAAGATCCGGTTCGCGAAGGGCTGCTGTACCTGGGAATCGAGAACGGTCTCTATGTGTCTTTCGACGACGGAGGCCATTGGATCCCCCTGCAACGAAACCTGCCGCATACCCGAGTGTCCTGGATGACCATCCAGAGGCACTTCGACGACCTGGTCGTCTCGACCTACGGCCGCGGCATCTGGATCATGGACGACATCAGCCCATTGCAGCAACTCACCAAGGCGGTTCGTTCCTCGAAAGCCTACTTGTTCACGATGCGACCGGCGTACCGGTTTCTGACCAAGTCGACCCTGCCGATCTACATGGGCGAAGACACCGATCCGCCGACTCTCGTCGGCCAAAACCCGCCGTACGGGGCGGACATCAACTATTATCTCAGTTCGGTACCGAAAGACGCCGTTCAAATCGAGATCGCCGCCGCGAGCGGACACGTCATCCGAACGCTGAAAGGCACGAAGAGGCAAGGAATCAACCGGGTTTGGTGGGACCTGAAATACGAAGGCTCGAAGCAGCCGCATCTGGAGACGGAGAAGCGGAAAGAGGTGGGATCTCAAAGCCAGGCGAGTCGTCCGGAGAACGGGCTGCTGGCGCCGCTGGTCGCACCCGGCGCTTACACGGTCAAGTTGAAAGTGGGCGCGACCGAACTCAGCCGCTCGCTGAACGTTTGGAAAGATCCGCAATCGACAGGAACCCAGCAGGAAATCTTGGCGCAGACGAAGATGGAACTGGATCTGCGGGACACGCTCAACACGATGACCTCGATCATCGATCAAATCGAGACAGCCCGGGGTCAGATTCTCAGGCTCGAGCCTATTCTGAAGGCCGATGCTCGCTGGAAACCGCTTGAAACCGAAGGCGACGCGCTCAGCCGCAAGCTTCGGGCCATCGAAGAAACGCTCTATGGGCCGCACATCTCGAACGGTAGCGAGAGCGGTTCCTTCTATTATCCGCCGAGTCTTTATTCAAATGTTGTCTACCTTGCGGTTGCGGTTGCATCGGCCGACGATTTCGGGCCAAACCAAGTCGCCGATGATTCCGGACCGACTGCGGGAGAACAGGCCCTGTATACGCTTTATGCCAAGCGAGTGGCGGAGCAGAAGGCCACATTCGACCAGCTCGTCGCGAAAGAGTTGGCGGAATTCAACGCAAAATTGAAGAGCGCCAACGTGCCGCACGTGAGCGTCGTGCCGTTGGAAAGGTGATTTGCGGATCTCAGGAGGGATGCAGATGAAAAGGGCGTTGCTTGTTTTTGGAGTGCTCGGCGTGCTCGGCCTTATCAATCAGACTGCGGCTCCGCGAGCCCAGAGCCAGTCCGGTACCGAAGATCAAGCATACGAAAATGCCATCCAGTACCTGAAGTTCCGCAGCCTCGGCCCGGCGAATATGGACGGCCGGATCGATGCCTTTGCCGTGCCTCGTCATCACCCAAACACCATTTACGTCGCCACGGCGACTGGGGGCGTCTGGAAGAGTACGAACCGGGGAACGACCTGGAAGCCAATTTTCGACAAGGAGCCCGTCTCGAGCATCGGCGCGATCGAGGTCGCTCCTTCGGACCCTTCCATCGTGTGGGTGGGAACGGGGGAAGCGAACAACCGGCAAACGTCTTCCTGGGGCGACGGCGTCTACAAGTCCACTGACGCCGGCGCCACATGGACCAACATGGGACTCCGCGACAGCTTTCAGATTAGCCGGATCGTCATCGATCCGACTAATCCGCAAATCGTCTACGTCGCCGCGCTGGGCAATTTGTGGGGTGCGGGCGGCGAGCGTGGATTGTACAAGACGATCGACGGCGGTAAGACCTGGAAGCGCGTGCTCAACATCGACGAAAACACCGGAATCGCCGATGTGGAAATGGATCCGCAGAGCCCCCAGACCCTGTTTGCCGCCGCTTACGAACGGCGGCGAACTGTCTACGGGTTCAACGGCGGCGGCCCCAGCAGTGCCCTCTACAAATCCACAGACGGCGGCCAAACCTGGGAGAAACTGTACAAAGGACTGCCCTACGAACATGGCGGCGATACCGGCCGAATCGGCGTTTCCATTTATCCGCGCGATCCGCGAATTGTCTATGCCCGCGTCGAATTCAGGCCAGCCGGGACTCTAGGAGGCGGGGGAGTATTTCGAAGCGAAAACGGCGGCGAAACTTGGCAAAAACGCAGCAGCATCGATCCCCGGCCATCGTATTTTCCGCAGATTCTGGTTGACCCCAATAACTACCTTCGAGTCTGGCTCCCTGGCGGAGGACTCGCCCATTCCGATGACGGCGGCAAGACATTTTTTCCGGATCCGAACAAGCAGGGGCTGCAAACCATCCATGCCGATTTTCACGCTGTCTGGATCGATCCCAACGATTCCAACTACATGATCTCGGGCTCCGATGGCGGCGTCTACATCAGTAACGACGCCGGCGACAAATGGGATTACATCAACACGATTCCGGTGGGGCAGGTTTACACCGTTGCTACCGACAGCGAGAATCCGTATCACATTTGCGGCGGATTTCAGGACAACGGCTCCTGGTGCGGCCCAGTTCTGACCCGAGACCCGCTCGGGATTATGAACGATGACTGGTATCGCGTCATGGATGGCGACGGATTCTACGTCGTTCCCGATCCGAAGGACTCCAATATTGTCTTCGTCGAGGCGCAAAACGGGAAATTGATTCGACTCAACCGGCGCACCAACGAATGGGCGTTGATTCGGCCCTTGACCCCGAAGCTCGATTCCCCGCCCTACCGCTGGCAATGGAATTCGCCGCTGGTGGCGACGGCGCAGGGTGATCTCTACTCGGCGGCTAACTTCGTCTTCAAATCAACCGACGAGGGCAATACGTGGACCCGGATCAGCCCCGACCTGACAACCAACGTCGATCCGACCAAGCTGCCTATCCTCGGCCAGATGCCCAGCAAGGCGATGCTCGAACGCGACTACGGCCAGGGGACCTATCCGTGCATCACAGCGCTCGCCGTGTCTTCCCTTACCGAGCGCGTAATTTGGGTGGGCACTGAGGATGGGAACCTGCAAGTAACTCGTGATGGAGGCGAGACCTGGAGGAACGTGATCGACGCTGGCGGCTTGCCCAAAGGCGTTTACGTGAGTTCGGTAGAGCCGTCGCACTTCGCTCCGGGTTCGGCATTCATCACCTTCGACGGCCACCGGAACGGCGACTTCGGGATATACGTCTTCCGCACAGACGACTACGGAAAGACATGGCAAAAAATCACTGCCGGCCTTCCCGACGATCGCGGCACCGCCCAGGTCGTTCGCCAAGACCCCTACAATCGCAACTTGCTTTTTCTCGGCACCGAATTCTCCCTTTTCGTTTCGTTTGACCAAGGCAATCACTGGCTGCCACTGAAGCTGAACTTCCCGTCGGTCATCGTGGACGATATGACCATTGAGCCTCGTTCCCACGATCTGGTTCTCGCCACTCATGGCCGGGCCTTCTGGGTCTTCGACGACATCCGCCCGTTCGAGGAACTGACTCCTTCCGTTCTTTCCTCGAATCTTCATCTGTTTGACGTTCGCCCGGCCTACGAATGGAAGATTTTCGATCACAGCAACGGATATACTGGCGACCAGTTGTTCATCGCCGCGAATCCTCCGCGCGGGGCCATTATCGACTATTACCTGCCCAAGCCGCCAGCCAAGAACCAGCACGCCGAGATCACCATCACCGACAAAAGCGGAAAACAGATCCAGCAATTCCAGGGCACTGGCGAAGCGGGCATCAACCGCGTGATCTGGGACCTGCGTTATCCGACGCCAGTCAAGCCGACCACCGACCAGCTCGGAGCCGAATACGAGGGGTTTTTCTACGACGCCGTCGAGGGCCCCTTCGTGGCTCCAGGAACTTACACTGTCCAAGTCGCCATCGGCGACACGAAGGCTTCGAAGACGGTCGAAGTCGAGGACGATCCCACTGTCAAGATCAGCGAGCAGGATCGGCAGCTGCGCGATCAACTGGTGATGCAGGCTTACGACCTCTACAAGCAGTCGATCGACGCCAAGAAGACGGTCATCGCCTTGAAGAAATCGCTCGATCAAGCTCAGAAGACATATTCGAAAGCACCGGAGAATGTGAAAACGCTGATGAAGGATTTCTCGAAGCAGGTCGACAAGCTGCGCGACGCAATCGCCGGCCCTTCGGAGCCCAATTTTGCCCCGCTGACCTACACGCCTCCACCGCTGGCCGGTCAGACAGCCCGGCTGCTGTTCAGCCTGGAAAACGTCAGTCAGCCTCCCACGTCGATGCAGGCGGAGCAGTACGCTGAGTTGAGCGTGGCCGTCCGCGACGCGGCTGCTCAGTTGAAAACGGCCATCGAAACCGATCTGCCGAAGTTGAATTCGGCTATGGGAAAGGCGGGCATTCCATACATTCCTGCTCCGTCGAAGAAATGAAAATGAGCCTGCGAGGCCTGAGCATCTCTAGGGAATCGTGAAAACGGAAACTGCACGGCTTCAGAGTCTTAAGGCGCGGATAGATACGTTTCCGCGCAGGCCGCGCGTTAATTCTTTCCGGTGATTTACCGTTCGATCTTTGCCGTATTTGTTTAGCGTCTGGGCACATTCATTCTCAGATGTCTGAGAATGCAGTTGTTTTCATGCGCGAGCCAGCTAATGTGTCGGTGTGGCACAAGAGACAAGCGCGGAGAAAATTGCGCGACTCGA
>Ga0307372_10013507_pt1 | contig 10552 bp, 11 predicted proteins | sample OX1MG_FD_202533 | JGI IMG/M metagenome (GOLD analysis project Ga0307372, IMG submission 202533) | Soil microbial communities from Risofladan, Vaasa, Finland - OX-1 | ecosystem: Environmental > Terrestrial > Soil > Coastal area > Acid sulfate soil | place: Finland: Risofladan, Vaasa | collected... | reverse complement strand
TCGAGGCAGTCCAGGGTGACCATGATCGGCAGCCGTCCCACAAACTCAGGGATCAGCCCGTACTTGAGAAGGTCCTGGGCCGACATCTCGTGCAGGATCTTGGCGCTTTCCTTGTTCCTGGAACCCGTCTGTTCGCTCCCGAACCCAATCGTGCGCTCACCCACGCGCTGGTCGATGATCCGCTCCAAGCCGTCGAACGCGCCGCCGCAGATGAACAGGATGTTGGCGGTGTTGATCTGGATGAAGTCCTGATGGGGATGCTTGCGTCCGCCCTGGGGCGGGACGTTGGCCACGGTGCCCTCCAAGATCTTCAGCAGCGCCTGCTGCACGCCTTCGCCGGAGACGTCACGGGTGATCGAGGGATTGTCAGATTTGCGGGAAATCTTGTCGATCTCGTCGATGTAGATGATGCCCCGCTCGGCTCGCGCTATGTCGAAGTCCGCAGCCTGGATCAAGCGCAGCAGGATGTTCTCGACGTCCTCGCCGACGTAGCCCGCCTCAGTGAGTGAGGTGGCGTCCGCTATCGAGAACGGTACGTCCAAGATCCGCGCCAGAGTCTGGGCCAAGAGGGTCTTGCCGCAACCGGTGGGACCCACCAGCAGCACGTTGGACTTCTGCAACTCCACGTCACCGGATTCCCGGGCGCTGTTGATCCGCTTGTAGTGGTTGTAGACCGCTACCGAGAGAACCCGCTTGGCCTGGTCCTGCCCAACCACGTACTGGTTGAGCGAGTTCCAAATCGCCTGGGGATTGGGGACCACGCTGCTGCGGGGACGCCGGACCGGGGTGACCCGGGAGTCCTCCTCCAGCACCTCCTGGCAGAGCTCGATGCACTGATCGCAAATGTACACACCCGGCCCCGCGATCAGCTTGCGTACCTGATCTTGGCCCTTGTTGCAGAACGAGCAATGCGTGTGGCGTCGTCGATCCTCGCGTTCGGTCATGCGGCATCACCTCCACCCGGTCTGAACAGTTGGAGTGCCGCCCGCTCAATGCAGCGAGGGCAAATCACGGCCTGGGTCGGGCCTCCGCCGGCGGCCACCGCCGCGGTGGTGGTGGCGATTCCGCAGAAGTCACAGCGCCGTCCCGGTCCACGCACTAGCAGGGGCATCCTCGGATGCTCCTGCGTCGAAGGCGAATTGACGGTACCGCGAACTGTCATGACTATTCCTGGGTTTCCACGTTCGGACTAGCGAGCAGGTGAGGTCTTCTCTAGCTCCAGAGCCGGCTCCGGAGCGGACTCATCAGGGGCCCTTGCGCTTGCCGCCTTGTCGCTGGTGACGGGCTCCGTGCCTCGGTGGCCAGTGATGATGTGATCAATAAGGCCGTACTCCAGCGCTTCGTCCGGTGACATGTAGAAGTCCCGGTCCGAGTCCCGGGTGATCTGATCCGCGGCCTTGCCGGTGTGGTGAGCCAGGATCTGATCCAGGATGCGGCGCAGCCGCAGGATCTCCTGAGCCTGGATCTGGATGTCCGAGGCCTGGCCCTGGAAGCCTCCGGAGGGCTGGTGCATCATGATCCGAGTGTTGGGGAGGCTGAAGCGCAATCCCTTGTCGCCCCCCGCCAGCAGCAGGCAGCCGAAGGAGGCCGCCAGCCCCATGCAGAAGGTGCTCACCCGGGGCTTGACGTACTGCATAGTGTCGTAGATGGCGAGGCCGGCGGACACCGATCCCCCCGGGCTGTTGATGTAAAGGTTGATGTCGCGCTCGGGATCCTCGCTCTCCAAGTAGAGCATTTGGGCCATCACCAAGTTGGCGATCTGATCATCGATCGCGGTCCCGACGAAGATGATCCGGTCTTTGAGCAGCCGTGAGTAGATGTCGAACGCTCGCTCACCCCGGGGGGTCGTCTCGATGACCATCGGAACGAGGGCCATGGTCTCCTCCTGGTGGCTCCGGACGACTTGAATTGGCGGAGAGCCCCCGCCAAGGCGAGTATACCCGCGCCCCTGGAAACTACCCCTCGGCCGACTGGGGCGCCGACTCGCCTCGGGCCAGGGCCGCCACCAGGCGGCCGGCCGACGCCAGGAGCAGTTCTCGGCGGAGCGGCTCGCGGGCCCGGCGGCGGGCCTCCTTGGACCCGCCCTGGCTGAAGATGCGGCGCAGATTCTGGTCCAGCTCCTGGTCGGAGACCTGGAGCTGCTCGCGCCGGGCTACCTCCTCCAGGACCAGCGTCAGCTGGACCTGCTCGACCGCCGGCTGGCGCCGCTCCCCACGGAACTGCTCCAGCTTCTTGTCCTCGCTGGCCAGCAGCTGCTCTAGGGACACTCCCGAGGCGGAGAGCCGCAACTCCAGGTCCCTTATCTGGTGGTCGATCTCGGTCTGGATCATCACGTCGGGCACCTCCACCCGAGAGGCTGCTAGCAGTTCCTCCAGCGCCTTGGCCTGCTGGGCCTGTTCGGCTACCCGCCGAGCCTCTTCGGCCAGCTGGTCTTGGACGTACTTGCGCAGCTCGGCCAGGTTCTCGCCGTGGCCCGCGATGGCGGCCAGGTTGTCGTCGAGGGCGGGCAGTTCCTTGGCCTGAACCTGCTTCACGTCCAAGCTGATCACCACCAGCTCGCCCCGGAGCTCGGGCCGGACATACTCCTCAGGCAGGGTGATGGTGACGTCGACGGTCCGGCCTGCCTGGGCGCCCACCAATTGATCGGCCATCCCGGGCAGGAGGTCACCCCGCTCCAGGTCCAGGGTCTGCAGCTGGGCCGGCGTGCCCACCACCTCGCCACCATGGCGCATGGTCAGCTCAGCGGTGACCAGGTCGCCCAGCCGGGCCTCGCGGTCACCGGCATCGGTGACCTGGGCATAGCGGTGGCGGAGCGCCTCCAGGGTGCCCTCGACTTCCGCCTCTACAACCGCGGCGGCCTCCACCGGGACCCGCAGCTTGTGGTAGTCGCCCAGGCTGACCTCAGGACGGAGCACCACGCTGGCAGTGAAGCGAAAAGGCTCGCCGCGCTCCAGCACGACCTGGCTGACGTCAGGGTTGGAGACCGGCTCCAGCTCGGCCTGGGCCACCGCACGGGTCCAGACCATGGGGAGCAGGTCATCGAGCGCGTGCTGCCGGACCGCTTCCCAACCCGCCGCCCTCTCCACCACCGCCGGAGGGGCCTTGCCGGGCCGGAATCCCGGGAAGCGGTACTGCTGGGCGAGATGGCGCAGGGACAGCCTTAGCGCCTGTTCGACCTCAGCGACGGGAGCTTGCACCGTCAACTGCGCCCGGGATCCTCCCAAGCGCTCGACGCTGACCTCTAGGCCGGCTGCGTTAGTGGTAGTTGGACTCATCCTGCTCTAGAGAACCGTAACGGTGCGCGGACCGAGGATCGAACTCGGACGGGTTGCCCCACGGGGTTCTAAGCCCCGCGCGTCTACCATTTCGCCATCCGCGCCAACCGGTTGCGGGGCAGCCGCAGCGCGGCGCCGAGTATAGCCAATCGGCTTCCTCACCGCAGCGCCCAGGGCAGCTGTTGGGGGCGCCCGGACTCCGGCCGCCGAGCCGGGACTGAAACGGGGTGGCCGGGCCACCGTTGATACCTATGCGGGCGGATGAATTGCGGACTTGAGTGCGCCAGCGTGCCCGTCCACGCCGTGGTGACCGAACTACCAGCGGAGGACCTGTCATGAGCATGGAGTTCGACCCGACCCCAAGTCAGGATCCCGACCAAACGGGATCGCCGGTCAGTACCCTCCCCCGCTCCACCACCCCTGCCGTCGACCGAACTCAGGCCGCTCCGGCACCAGGCAAGCCGAGGGGCGGTCTCCGCCTCGGCGAGCTGATCTGGCTCTGCCTCGCGGTGGTGGACGCCTTCTTGGCCCTGGACTACGTCTTCAGGGCGATCGCGATCAACGGGGATGGATTCAGTGGAGTCGTGACTAGGGTCGGCAACGCGCTTGCCAGCCCCTTTGCCGGACTCTTCGGGGCTGGCGCTCCCCGGGTCGGCCACACCGTCTTCTGGGCCGCACCTCTGGCCATCGTGATTTACAGCCTGGCCGGCCTCGTTCTGGCCCGTCTGATCCACCTGGTGAGCGGGCCGCTGCGACGGCGCCAGGCCCGGGCCTAGTACCCGGGGGCGGGGGTCTCCAGGGCTCGCCGAGGCGCCGCTCCGCTCGCCTCGGGACAGGTCCTCCCCGGATATCGAGAGGAATCCTCGACAGCTGACTCCGGTGGCGATAGCATGACCGCAGGGCTGGATGGCACCAGTCGCAGAGCTTGCGCGGGGCCGGGTGACCCCTCCATGGAGGGCGGCATTGTGGAACTTGCGGGATCGGCATCCGGGCTGGGGTTGGACGCCCGGCAGACGGTGGCCAAGATCGAGCAGAAGGCACTACAGCTCTCCGCCTTGCTCCGGGAGCTCGACAACAATCCGGTGACGTTCGAGTCCGGGCTGCAGGAGGAATTGGATGCGGTCCTGGAGCTGGTGGGCTGCCGGATCGCCGCCACCCGTGCCCTGCAGCGACGCGCGGAAGCGCTGGTCTCGGACTGACCGGCTCGCCCCAAGGACTAGAATTCGTCCTGCGCCTGCGCCCATAGCTCAGCCCGGATAGAGCACCAGACTACGGATCTGGGTGCGGGGGTTCAAATCCCTCTGGGCGCGCCACGTCACTTCAAGCCCACTTCAAGGCTAACCCTCCGAGCGGCCGGTGGCCGGCCGCGCTTGGGAATGGGCCTGGCCCTCTTAGGCATGCGTCCGGCCTCGTCGAGAGCCCTGCGCAGCACCATCTCGACCTGGGCGTTGAGACTACGAAACTCATCGGCCGCCCACCGGGCCAGCGCATCGTGGACTGTGGGGTCAATTCGCAGCAGTACCTGCTTGCGGTCAACCACGGATCACTAATAGAGCGAGCCGGTGTTGACTATTGGCGAGGCCGGTTGGTCACTGCAGAGCACGACCATCAGATTGCTCACCATCGCCGCTTTGCGCTCCTCGTCAAGCGTGACGATCCCGCGCTCTTGCAGCCGCTCGAGCGCCATTTCAACCATCCCGACCGCGCCATCGACGATGCGAGAGCGGGCCGCCACGACTGCGTTGGCCTGCTGTCGGCGCAGCATGGCCTGGGCGATCTCCGGTGCGTAGGCGAGATGGCTGATGCGCACCTCGACGATCTCCACCCCGGCAATGACGACGCGTTCGGCCATCTCCACGGCGAGCTCGCCGGCGACGATGTCGGTCGAGCCGCGCAGTGATGTTCCCCTGTCGGTAGGGTCGTCATAGGGATGCGTGGTCGCCACATGCCTCAGCGCTGACTCGGCCTGGACACGCACGAAATCGAGGTAGTCATCGACGGCAAAGGAAGCACGCGAGGTATCGGCAACTTGCCAGACGACGATGGCGGCTATCTCCACGGGATTGCCGTCAGCGTCGTTCACCTTCAGGTGGTTTGTCTCGAAGTTCCTGACCCGAGTGCTCACGGTCCGCCGGTCGGAGAGGGGCAGGATCCAGGACAAGCCGGTTCGGCGCACGGTGCCGACGTAGCTGCCGAAGAAACGCACGACCTTGGTCTGGCCCGGCTGCACGATGACCAGCGAGCCCGCGATGAGAACGGCCACCACGATCGGCGCCGCGATGACGGCCTTGACCGAACTGTGGGCGAGGATGAAAGAAGCGGCGATACAGGCGGCGACGACGAGCACGCCGAACCACCCGCTGAGGGACCACGCTTGCCGCTCGCGGATTACGACGCGGATTCCCGAGTGGCCGACCGGAGTCGCCTGGGGGTCCTGGTACGGCTGGCCAGACTGGCTCATTACTTCCTCCTTGGAAGCTGGCATGCTAAACTGATATTGTCATGATATCACTTTGTCTAGGACTACGCAAAGCCCCTGTCGCCACTCAACGCGGAACGGCAGCTAGGCCGAGACCACTGTTCCGATCGTTAGTAAGTCCGCCCGAGGCTCGCGGCCAGGTCCGAGGTGCCCGATCTCGGCCAGTAAGGAGGCTGAGATGAGACCGCTTTGGGACACCCCCTCGGCGGTCACGGAGCCTGGCCTCCCCAAACGTCGCGGCTCTTTCGCTGCCCGAGGGCAGACTGCACTTCCATCCGTGCTCCAGAGCGCCGGCAACCCGAGCACCGGCAGCCCCAGCGCCGACAGCTCGCTTGGCGAGCGATCCGCCGTCACGATCAAGAATCTTGTTAAACGGTACGGAGGCGTCCTCGCCGCCGACGACGTGTCGTTTTCGATCCAGGAAGGGGAGATCTTTGGGATCATCGGCCCTAACGGTGCCGGAAAGACGACCACAGTCGAATGCATCTCCGGCCTTCGTGTTCCGGATTCAGGATCCATCAGCGTTTTTGGACTATCTCCGCAGCGCGATAGGTACCGGATCAGAGAGTTTGTTGGTGTTCAACTCCAGGAGAGCGCCCTGCCGCCACGCTTGAGGGTCGGCGAGGCCCTCGAGCTATTCGCATCCTTCTATGCCCATCCCCTGGATCCACAGGAGGTGCTTCAGACCCTCTCCATCAAGAACATCGAGCTCACCGCGTTCAAGAACCTGTCAGGCGGCGAGAAACAACGGGTGTCGATAGCGCTCGCGCTGGTGGGGAACCCCAAAATCGCGATCCTGGATGAGCTGACCACCGGCCTCGATCCTGAGGCGCGGCGAGCCACCTGGGCGCTCATAGAACGCATGCGCGAACGTGGCGTCACCGTGATCCTCGTCACCCACTTCATGGATGAGGCCGAAACCCTCTGTGACCGCGTAGCGCTGATCAACCGGGGACGGCTCATAACTCTGGACACTCCGGAAGCGATCGCCGCCGAAGCAGGGGTGAACAGAGTGCGATTCGTCCCATCACAACCGGTGGACGACGAAACGCTGTACGCGGTCCAGGGTGTCCAGGTGATAGAGCGAAAGGACCGGTACGTGACCGTAACGGGTACCGGGGATCTGGCCGCATCGCTGATCAATGCGCTCGCGACCATGGGAGTCCAGGTGTCGGAGCTCGAGGCAAGAGGTGGAAACCTCGATGATGCCTTCATCAGGCTAACCCGGGAGACCACGTCGACCGAGCGGGAAAGGGTCCAAGCTTGACGCCGAGTACAGCCGGGGAACGAAGCCATCGGTCGCTTGCTCAACTCCTGGCGTTGCTCAAGGTGCAGGCGAAGCTCAATCTCCGCGAGCCCTATGCTCTCGGTCCCGGCGTCGGGATTCCGGTGATCCTGCTGGTTGTTTTTGGTTTCATCAGCAAGCAAGTCCCGGGGAATGTCGGCAACAGCGGCCTGACAGTGATCGACCTCTACGTCCCGACCCTCATGGTCATTTCGGTCATAGCGATAGCGATCTCCCTCCCCGCGACGCTGGTGAGGGACCGTGAGACCGGCTGGCTGAGACGCATTTCCACGACTCCGGTGCATCCGTCGCGACTGCTCGGCGCACAACTGATCGTCGACCTGGTGCTCGCTGCGGTGGCAGTCGTGATCATCATTGTTGGCGGTACGGTGATCTTCGGTGCGCACCTCCAAGTTAGCATCCCGTTCTTCATACTCTCAAGCGTACTCGCCATTGCCGAGATCTTCTCGCTGGGGCTGGTTGTCGTCGCCCTGGTTCGAACGCAGATCCAGGGGCAACTTGTGGGCGGGGTGCTCTTCTTCGCTCTCCTCTTCCTGTCCGGGTTGTGGGTGCAGCCTGCGCAAATCAGCGGGCCACTGCAGACGGTGATGTGGTATTCGCCAAGCGGCGCGGCGGTGCGAGCTCTTCTCTATTCGGTTTTCAATACGAGACCCCCGGTGACGACCCTCCTCACCCTGGCTGGCTACACGCTGGTCTTTGCGTTCGTTGCCATTCGGTACTTTCGCTGGGAGTAGGGCGCCGGCCAGGGTCCCGGTGTCTCGAGGACGGACCGACCGATCCCGTGACGCCTGCGGCGGTCATAAACCGCGCTTCAAGTGAGCGACTCAGGGAGTCTTGAGTAGCGTCCTCGGATAATCTGGCGCTACTGCTGATCTCAGATAGGGCGATCCGGCTCCAGCGCCAGACTACGGATCTGGGTGCGGGGGTTCAAATCCCTCTGGGCCCGCCTCCAGCCCTTTGCCGAGATCGGAAAAGGGGATGAAAACCCGATCGGGACCGGCCGGGGCGGAAATTATCCGGACGTCCGCCCCTGGAAGGTCTGGACGTCGGTGTGGACCAGTCCAAGTGACGCCCCCAGGGTGCGCCAGAAGTCCGGCGAGCGGGCAACCCAGCGGGCCGCGCCCAGGTCGCTGACCCGCTGGCAGCCAGCCGCCTCCACTGCGACGGCTGGAATAGTTAGCTTCGCCGGGAAGAAGCTCAAGCGGTAGACGATCCCGAAGTCACTCGGGCAGTGGTAAGTCCCCGCCGGCATCCTGGGAAGTCCGCATAGGGCCCGGGCCACAGCCTGGGCTCGGTCGGCGGTTGTGACCCTGGCTTCTGGCGGAAAGCTGAACTTGAGATGGTTCTGCGGAAACGCGTCGGTCCGGCGTACCAGCAAACCATCGAGTTGGGGCACCTGCCGGCACAGCCTCGAGCCCGCCAGCGATCTCGAGGCAGGCGAAGCCAGAACAGCGGGAGCCTTCGAACTTCCAGGGCCGTCACCGGCGGCAACCAGGACCGCGCTGGCAGCCAGCACCCCAATTAGCAGCCCAGCCCCGATTCCAGGCCGGCGCAGCCTCACCCGGCTGCCTCCCTGCTCATACAGCCCTCCGAGCATATCTGGCTGGCTATCCGGTACCCGCCCGGTTGGGTCCGGCGTAGTGCAGACACGTTGGGAGGGCCCGGCTTGTGTCGCTGAGCTGGCGATCCCAGCTGGCCACCATCGCAACCACACGATCAAACTGGCCGAGCTCAGAAGGGAACCGGTCCGGCGGCTTGGCCGTGCCGGCTGGGATGAGAGGACTGGCCCGGGTGCATCGCGCCCACCTTTAGAAAACCTACTTCGCGGCTGGTGGGGCTGCCGCTCCTCGATTGTTCCAGCGGTAGACCAGGTAGACCAGAGTCAGCGCCAGCAGCACGATCGCCACGTACGCCACCGGCTGGAGAGCGCCTGAGATCTCGGAGAAGTGTTTGCCCAGCTCCAGACCGGCCACCGCCAGGGCGGTGTCCCAGACCAAAGCTCCCACCAGGGTGGCAGGGAGGAAGCGGCTGAGCCGCATGTGGGCGAATCCTGCCGGGAAACTGGTGTAGCTCCGGATTACCGGCACACACCGGCCCACCGCCACCGAGAGGACGCCATGCCGATCGATCCAGCGCTCGGCCGCCTCCAGGTGACTCTCTCGGAAACGAAACCGCCGCCCGAGGGCGAGCACCGCCGGCCGTCCCAGCCATGCTCCGATGGTGTACGCGATCATCGCCCCCACCAGTTCGCCAAGGACAGTGACCACGATCACCAGGGGTAGGCTGAGGGTACCCTGGGCCGCCAGCAGCCCGGCGAAGGGGATCACCACCTCACTGGACACGGGTATTCCGGTGCACTGGGCCACGGTCAGCAGGAACAGGGCCAGGTAGCCGAAGCTGCGGAGGAACTGTTCGAGGGAATGGACCAAGGGTTTTCCTCCGGTTAGGGACGGGGGCAGGTCGCCGCGAGCAACGAACCCGGGGTCGGGTTCCCCAGCCAGGATACCGGGGCGCCGGTAGGCTGAAGCTGAAATGGGATCGCCTCCAGCGCCGGTCAGCCCCGATGCGGACGGGGTGGAGCGCTGGCTCCGCGAGTCCCGGCTGATCGACCTAGAGCGCGTCCCTTGGGGCAGCAACGCCGTCTTCCAGGCCAGGCTGGATACTCCAGCGGGCGAACTGATGGCGATCTACAAACCGGCCCGTGGCGAGCGGCCGCTCTGGGATTTCCCGACCGGGACCTTGCACCGGCGGGAGGTCGCCACCTCCACCGTGGACCGGGCTCTGGGCTGGAACTTCACCCCTACCACGGTGCTCCGGGCGGACGCTCCCCTGGGGCCGGGCTCGCTCCAGGAATTCATACCCAGCCCGGGTCCAGAGCTGGTGCTGGACCGGGTTCGGGTGGAGAGCAGTCTGCGGGGCATGGCGGCCCTCGACGTGCTGATCAACAACGCAGACCGCAAGCAGGCGCATCTGCTGGTCGACCAGATGGGGGCGCTGCGAGGTATCGACCACGGCGTCACCTTCCATCCCGAGTTCAAGCTGCGCACCGCGCTCATGAACCTGGGCGGAACCTTGGTCCCGTCGGAGTGGCTTGAGCCGATCGAGGAGCTGCTCGCCGACGAGGGGCGGCTGACCCAGCTGCGCCGGAGCTTGCGGCGGCTGCTTCGTCCCGTCGAGATCCGGGCCTTCGAACAACGCGCCCAGGAGTTGCTGGCCAGTCGGACTTACCCCATCCTGGACGAGTGGTACGGACGGCCCTTCGAGTGGTGAGCTAGCTCAGGGCCGCCCAGCTTCCACCGATCGCGGACGGGATACCGATTGGGCCCGTCCGGTGACCGAACCGACTCCAGGAGGAACATCTTAACCACCTCCACCGCCACCCGCTCCCCACCCAGTCCCTCGCCCAGAACCTCTGCCAGTGCCGCCACCACGCCAACGCTGAGCCGGTCGGGGAGCCGAGCCAGTGTGCAGTGGGCTCGAAAGGGACCGCGG
>Ga0307372_10013506_pt1 | contig 10553 bp, 9 predicted proteins | sample OX1MG_FD_202533 | JGI IMG/M metagenome (GOLD analysis project Ga0307372, IMG submission 202533) | Soil microbial communities from Risofladan, Vaasa, Finland - OX-1 | ecosystem: Environmental > Terrestrial > Soil > Coastal area > Acid sulfate soil | place: Finland: Risofladan, Vaasa | collected... | reverse complement strand
AGATGGTGGCGCGGCTGCTCACCGAGGATACGGAGATCCACGGGACCCGGATTCCGGCGGGCGCCCGGATGGCGATCCTGCCCGCCTCAGCCAATCGCGACGAGCTGGCGTTCCCGGATCCGGAGCGCTTCGACCTGGACCGCGACAACAGGAAGATGATCAGCTACGGCCACGGGCCGCACCACTGCCTCGGCGCCGCGCTGGCCGGACTCGAAATGAAAGTGGCACTCGACGAAATCGGCGTCCTCGTGTCGGGATACGAGATCGACGTGGCCAGCGCCAGGCGGGTGCACTCCCCGCACCAGCGCGGGTTCGCCTGCCTGCCGTGCGAGGTGACTTACCGCAGCACGCCGCGGGCACCCGCCACCTGAGCGTCGCGCGCCACGGCGTCCTCCCGCAGCACCTGCTCCAGCCGGGCAAGTCCGGCGGTCAGCTCGCCGGTCGTGCCGCCGAAGCCGAGCCGCGCATAGTCGCGATAGGCGTCACCGAAGCAGGCGCCGGGCACAAGCAGCACGCGGTGCCGCTGGGCGAGGCGGCGGCAGGACCGGACGACGTCCGGCTGGCCGAGAAGCTCGACAAACGCCGTCACCCCGCCGTCGGGCGCAGCGAGCCGCACCAGCTCCGGCAGCCCGTCGGCCCACTCCCGCAGCAGGCCCAGATTGCCGCGCGCATGCGCGCGCTGGAGCGCGACAATCCGGTCGGCGTGCCGGACTGCCTGCTCGGCGAGGAACTCCAGTACCGGCGACACGTAGAGCGCTATATAGTCGCGCAGCAGAGCCATCCGGGCCAGCAGCTCCGGCGGCGCGAGGCACCAGCCAACCCGCAGACCCGCCAGCCCGTAGCTCTTGGAGAAGGTGCCGAAAGCGATACACCGGTCGTAGCCGTCGGGCAACGGCAGCGGTTCGGCCGTATAGGTCAGTTCACCGAACGCGTGATCCCACACCAGCCAGGCGCCAGCCTCGGCAGCGATGGAGATCAGCTCCGCCTGCTCGGCGGCGGTGATCGACATGCCGGTGGGATTGTGCGGAAAGTTCACCACGATCATCCGTGGTCCCGACCGTGCAAGTTCGCGGAGCCTGCCCAGGTCAGCGGCGAACCCGTTGCGCGCGTCGAGCGGCCATCGGGTGACCCGGCCGCCACGCGCAGCCGCGATGTCGTGCAACTGCTGGTACGCGGGATCCACCACCACGACCTCGTCGCCTGGCTCCAGCGCCAGGTGCATGACCAGGTAGATCGCCTCGCTGGAGCCATGCGTGACCATGATGCGGTCGACGTTGCCGCCTGCCCAGCGGTCGGCCAGCGCGGCGCGCAGCCGGCTCCCGCCGTAGCTCTCGCTGTCGTGGAACACCAGCGCATCGAGGTCGGCGAGGTCGAATCCGCACAGCGCGCGGAACTCGGCCATGGACAGATCCCGCACTCCGCTGCTACCGATGTCATGATCGACGTTGTGGTAGTAGTCGCGCATCCACGCCTCGAGCCGGGCGACGGCGATGTCCATGTCCGAGCGTCCCGTCCCTTCCGGGGTTGCTAACCAGGCGGCCCGCGCGGCCAGTCCGGCACGGTGGGGCCCGGTGAGTGGCCGCCGCCCGGCAACGTTACGCGGATTCATGGCCACGGCCATGTCGCAGGAAGCCGGGACAGCCGAGCGCCGGCGCCACGACGGCGAGCGGTGTCCTCGGTTCTTGTGACAGGTCCGCGGATGCCAGCGTGAGATAGCGTGCCGGCATCTCGCTGCCGGCCATGGACGCCGGACGCGGGCACCGGTGGACCTGGGCGAAGGAGTCGGCTCTGTGAACCTGTTCGATGACCCCGATGGCATATTCCTGGTGCTGGTCAATGACGAGGAGCAGCACTCGATATGGCCGGCGGCGCTGCCCGTCCCGGCCGGGTGGCGGGTCGCGCATGGCGAGGACACTCGGCAGGCGTGCCTGGACTACGTCGAGGCGAACTGGACGGACATCCGTCCGCTCAGCGCCCGCCGGGGCACCGCTGCGCAGCGCTGAGCGGCGGCGAGCGGCTTCCAGCGTGGGACAAGCCCGCGTATCGGCCGGTCCCCGGTAGACGGGACAGGTACGAGCCAGGGGCAGAACTTACTGTCATATGGGGCGGCAACACATCCTGCGGAACCTTGTCGCGTCACGGTGCGGCAACCATGCTGAGGACTGACAGATGACCGAGCTTGCCAACCTGACCACCATGGAAGTCGCCGCATTGACCGATGTCGATGGCGGCCTCAACCTCACCGACGGGCACGCTCGGCTAGTCCTGTCCCGGGAGCAGGCAGCTATCGTCGCGCGCATCCCCGAGATGTTCGGCGAAGCCTCGCGCCGCTCATTCCGCGAGATCGAGTCCGACGCGCACGCCGCCTTCATGCGCGCGCTCGGGCAGCACAGCGCTCCGGTCGGATCCGGCCGGATCTTCAGCTGCTACTCATCCACGCTGGCGACCGACATCGTGGCTCGGGCGCTGCCATCCGGTGCCACGATCGCGGTCCTGCATCCGACCTTTGACAACATCGCGGACCTGTTCGTAACCCGCGGTCTGTCACTCGTGCCGTTGTCCGAGCCGGACCTGATCGACCGGAAGTGGCCCCAGCCGCCAGTGAGTGCCATAGTCATCACGCACCCGAACAACCCCACCGGCCTGATGACGCCCAAGGAGCATCTCAGGTCGCTCGCCGAGCACGCGGTCCGTCATCGCCAGACCGTGATCATCGATGCCAGCTTCCGGGGCCAGGTCCGTGATGCGCAGTACGACACGTACGCGGTGCTCGACGCTGCAGGGGTGGACTGGATCATCATCGAGGACACGGGCAAGCTGTGGCCGACCCATGAGCTCAAGGTCGGGTTGCTGGCCTACAGCAAGCGGACGAGGCTGCCGATCGCTCGGGCATTCTCCGAGTCGTTGCTCTCGGCGTCGCCGGTTGTACTGCAGCTGATCGCAGCCCTGGCCCAGGACTGGACAGACGGCGGTTACGAACGGGCGCATGCGCTGGTGGAGCGTAACCGCGTGGTGGTCAGGAACGCGATCGACGCGGTGGGCCTGCGACTCGCTGACCCGGACTCACAGATCAGCGTTGCGCGAGTCGAACTGCCTGCAGATGGCCCGGATTCGTCGCTGCTCTATCAGGAACTGGTCGGGCGCGGCATCCACGTTCTGCCATGCGCCCCCTTCTACTGGGCGGACCCGCAGAGCGGGCTGCGTTACATCCGCCTCTCCCTGGCGCGGCCGCTAGCCGCCGTGGAGAAGGCGGCGCGAACTCTGGCGGAGTCCTATCTGGAGCTGTCCCTGGCGGCGACCGCGACTATGCACTGAGGAAGCGGGTGCCGCTCGTTCCGGTGACCACTCGCATAAGGAGGCGGTCGGCGATGCAGGTCCTGGGGATGGCTCGGTGCTGCGACTCCGCGGTGAGCACATTATGATGCCCCGGCTGCGGTCGGCACGCCGATGGGCGCACGTGCTGGCAGCGGGTGCGACCGCGGCTGTCGTCCTCAGTGTGCTGGCGTTCGGTTACGGACCGCTCCCTGCGCTCGGCCGGGCGCTTGACCCAGGGCAGGGAGTCTGGACGTCGGCGGCTGGCGGTCTCCTGCCACGTTCGGGGTTCCTTAGCGTCCCTGGCCTCGCGCATCCGGTGCAGGTTTACTTCACCTCCCATGGCGTTCCGTCGATCAGGGCCGCCGACGACAGCGATCTATACCTGGCCCAAGGCTACGTGGAAGCGAGCTTCCGGCTCGCCCAGATGGATCTGGACCGCCGTCTCGGCGAGGGACGTCTTGCGCAACTCGTCGGCACCCCTGGTGTGGCCTCCGACCAGTTCGAACTGCAGCTTGGCCTGCTGCGGACCGCGGAGGAGGAGTGGCGCCAGACCGCACGCTCGAGCCCTGCCCGACAGGAATTGCTTGCCTATTCACGTGGTGTGAATGACTACATCGCGCATGGGCGGGCGGCCAGGACCTGGCCAGCGCTGTTTACGCTGGCGGGCGTCTTCCCGGCCCGGTGGACGCCGGTGGATAGCCTGGTGATCCAGGAGGTGCTGACCCAGGAGCTGGACTTCACTACGACGCCGCTTGATTATGCGCTGCTGGAACGCTCGCTCGGTGCCGCCAAGACCATGGCCTGGTACCCCGTGCAAGCAGCGAATGCCCAACGTCCGTATGACCCGGGCCCCTATCGGTACCTGGGCATCACGCCAATCGCCGGGGAAGGTGTGCTGACCGGCGCGGACAGACCGGCGCCGAGGGATGTGAGCGCTGGCGAGGCGGAAGCTGCCGGCTCGCTGCTGTCCACAGTGGGCCGACTGCCGGCCGGGCAGGTCCACCACTATCCCGACAGTAACGCGTGGGCAGCCAATGGCCCAGCCGTCGTCGGCGGCGGTGCGATGCTGGCAGGAGATCCTCACTTGCCGCTCACGCTCCCGTCGGTCTGGTACCAGGTTGCGCTAGGCGCACCGGGTCTCACGGTCAGCGGCGTGAGCTTGCCCGGCGTGCCTGGCATCGTGATCGGCCACAACGAGCACATCGCCTGGTCGCTTACTGACGTGCAGAATCAGTCGACCTTGTTCTATGTCGAGCAAACGAGCACGAGTCACCCCGGCGAGTATTACTGGCGGGGCCGCTGGCGTCCGATGCGCCAGCTGCACTACACGATCGCGGTACGCGGCGGCTCGCCGGTGCGTCTCACCGTCGACATCACCGCGCAGGGGCCCATCATGACCCAGGCCGGGCAGACCATGGCGGTCGACTGGATGGGTAACATCCCGTCCCCGGACGTCGCTGTCATGGGTGAGATCAGCAAGGCTGACGACTTCACCCAGTTTCGCGCGGCACTGGCGCTGTGGAAGGCGCCGACGCAGAACTTCGTGTACGCAGATGAAGCTGGCAACATCGGGGCTATCGCAGCCGGGTACTACCCGCAGGTAGCGCACGGGCAGCCGTGGTTGCCGCTGTCCGGCACCGGTGCTGACGACGTCATCGGAGTCATCCCCTATGCGGCCATCCCGCAGGTCTACGACCCACCAGGACACACGATCACGAGCGATAATCAGCGGCCGGTCGGCTCGTCTTACCCGTACTACATCGGCACGTCGGCGGACTTCTTCGATCCTGGCTACCGAGCCGCGACCGTCGATCACTATCTGCGTAGCCATTCCGCGATGAGAATGAACGACTTTGCGGCGCTGCAGGGAAACGTCATGGACTGGCTGGCGAGCACGATCACGCCTAGGCTCCTGGCGGCACTGCGCGGCGATCCGGCACTCGACAGTACCGAGCGAGCTGCCTTGCGCCAGCTACTGCGGTGGAACGACGAGATGAGCAGCGATTCCGCGGCTGCTGCCATCTGGGCTACCTTCTGGCGCCATTACGTGTCCGCGGTGTTCCAGCCATGGTGGAAGGCGGCGAAGGTGCCGGTGGCCAGGGATCGCGGTGGCCTGGCGGCGAGCTCGCTGCAGTTCAGTCTGGACGAGGATGTGCAGGCCTGGACGCTCACTGACGTCGGCAATCCCGCGTTCACCCCGCCAGGTGGCCACAGGCGAACCGCTGCCCAGGTCATGCGAAGCGCCTTCAGAACCGCGGTCACGCAGTTGTCGGCGAAGCTCGGCGACGCGCCCGCGGCCTGGACGTGGGGACGGCTGCATAGCATCCAGATCCCGTCGATAACGGGAGCAGACGCGCTTGGCTACGGGCCGCAGCCCGCTGGCGGCGACGACTGGACCGTGGACGCGGCGGAGGGCTACCCGATCTCCAGTGACGGAGCGAGCTGGCGCATGATCGTGAAATGGGCCGGTCCGGGCCAGGACCGTGCGGAGGCCGTCTATCCGGGCGGTCAGAGTGAGAACCCAGCCTCACCCTGGTACGCCGACCTCATAACCAAGTGGTGGAACAGAAGCTATCTGGCCATGCCGCCGGCCGGCGGCTATGCCACCGGGTCGATTCGATGGTCGCTACGTCCAGGAGGCAATAGCTGATGCCCGAGTTGCTAAGCTCAGCCACTGATTCCCCGGCTTCGCTGGCGCAGGCTTCCTTCTCACCGCTGTCGCGGCGCTGGAGGCGGCCCGCACTTCCCGTCGGCGGGTGCTTGCTCGCGGTGACCGTTACCGTCGCCGGCGCAGACGCTGGTTTCTGGTTCGTCCCGTTCGTGGCCGGACTCGTCTTCGGCCTGAGCGCGCGGCATCGCCGCCTGCGCCTGGTCCTGCCCGCGGCCGTGATGATCGAAGTAACTGGCTGGGCGATACCGCTGATGTGGCAGGCCCTGCACGGAGCACCGGTCGCCGCGACGGCCCGTGTCGTTGCGGCGCTGACCGGATTGCCAGCGTCAGGGGCACTAGTGCTGGGGGCCACGTTGCTCATCGCGGCGATTCAGGCGCTCACCGGGGTCTGGCTGGCGCGGGCTATCCGGCGCCTGGCGACGGCCTGACGCTGAAAGCGGCAAGCCGGCGCTGCCTCGCCCCGGACCTCAAGATCGCAAGGATTCGGAGCCAAACTGTGAGGTCTAGATAAGTATTCGCATAGATGTTTGACTACGCTTATTAACGTCGTCCCATAAATTTAGGACATAGAGTTCTTCGTCCACGTGTGACACTATAGCTCCATGCCGCCCCACGCGCAGTCGAAACGCCGAGGATCATGATCCGCGTCGAGATACTTGACAGCTCGCCGGTCTATCTGTGCGGGCTTTTGCAGCTGCTGCCACGTGACGGCATCGAGATCGTCGGGATGCGCTGCGTACCATACGAAAAACTGGCGCTCGAAGCCGATGTCTATTTAATGGATACATGCGTTCTGCAAATGCTCGGTGAGGAAGCGCCTGGTTATGTGTCGACAGCGGCTCAGATGTGCCCGGTTCTGATTCTTACGCCAATACGGGACTATTCGGTGAAGGCTTATCTGGAGATGGGCGCCGTCGGATCAGTCAGCAAGCAAGAGGACGCGAACACCCTAGCGCGGGCGATACGAGCCTTCGCCTGCCGGACGACCGATACCGCTTTCTGCGACGCTGAAGAAAAGGCTGCGAGACGCGAGTTCGTACTTTCTGAGCGGGAAAGGCAAGTTCTGCAATACATCGCCTGCGGCTACACCCATGGCCAGGCGGCCAGGCGGCTCGGCATCAGCCCGCACACCGTCGACACCTACGTAAAGCGAATTCGCGCGAAGCTTTCCGTCGGAAACAAGGCAGAGCTGACGCGCGCAGCTGTTCTCGGAAAGTACTTGCAGTGGCCGATCTCGATGTGAAACGTTGCAGCGCGCAAAGGCTTCTTCCGGATCACATCGGAAAGCGCTAACGACGCTGCTGCTGCACAGCTGAACTGAGGGCGAGATTGCCGTTGACGGCGACAAGCTTCAGCTCGGATGTGTACCTGTTGCCAGCTGCATCGCGCAGCCAGAGCTGGTCGACATCCGGGAGCATTTCCGTAAGCGTGAAGCGTCCAGCGCTATGCTCGGCGGCCCGGCGTACCGTATCGGCCAGCAGGCCCACCAGGGCCAGGCTGCGGAAGTCCACCGCGATCGGGGTGGCGTCCGTCAGCACGCGCGCGAAGACTCGCTCCGGGAGCCGGTGTGCGGCACGCCATTGCCGTGCCGCCGCATAGAGCTCGCGCTGATCCTTGACGAAAGCCCACCTTGTCGCGGTGGCGGTGAAGGTCCAGGACTCTCGGGCGACCACCAGCTTGTCGATGCTGACGCGTGGGCGGTGATCCCCGGTCGCAACCGGCCGGAATGCCTCGGTGACAAGGGCGCTCAGCATCTCGCCTATCACTTCGATGAGGTCGTAGCCCAGCCCGCGGATGCCGCGGTGCACGACTACCAGGTCGCCACCATGCTGTTCGACCAACAAGTCCACCGCGGGCAGTACCCGCGCCTCGGCCGGGGGCACTACGGCCTCCGAACCGAGGCACAAATAGGTGTAGCGCGATGACAGCAGCGCTGTTGGCGGGTACAGGCGGGACGTTACGAGTGGCGAGTTCCGTTTGGGAATGGCATAAACCCTGCGGTCCAGGTGGTCGGCTTCAGCCGCGGCCAGTAGTCGTGCTGGGTCAGGGTGCTGCGCGACGAACACCCGGCTCTCCAGCGAGTTGGTCGCAGGGTGCAGCTTGTGCAGGACGAACTGGCAGTCGCCGCTGGCCACTGCCGCTTCGCTCGCAGCGGCGATCATGATGTCCACCGAGTGCACTCTCGCGCCGCTCCAGGGTGCGGGCCCGGTAGCGAACTGCCGGGCTACTTGCTCCTCGATCTGGCCGGAGGCTACGTGATGGCGCCGCACCCCCGGCGGAATCGACAGCAGACGCCGCCAGCGCTCCTGGAACTCGGCGACGACAGCGGCAACTGGGGCAGGCTCTCGTCCAGCACGCAGGAACACCTCTGGCATTGCCGCGACGGCTGCCTGCAGCAGCGGCACCCGCCCGTTGCCGTTCCCGGCCCCTGCCTCGGAGACCAGCTGCCGGAACATCGCCAGGTATTTCGCCGCAACGGCGTTCACCAGCCAGGCCGCGCTGTCAAGCAGCAGGCTCAGCGGCGGGGCAAGCATGTCCGTTAGCTCGCGCCCGACATGTACTTGCACGTCGCGTACCGTGTCCTCGTACACGAGCGGGTGACCGGGGTGACCGTTGCGGCCGCGGCGCGTGGCCGGACTCTCGGTCACCCGTGCGAACACCTCCGCCAGTGCCCTAGTCGCCTGGCTCACTCGGTCCGCATCGCCAGTCGATGCGCCTAATGCGTCTCTTGCCGCGACCAGCTCGGCTACCGGCTCGAGCACGTGACGGCGCACATCCGGGTCGCGGATGTTCTGGATGCCGTCCTCGAGCTCTCGCTCCGGCCAGGCGCTGATCGGCACGTGGAGGCCCATCTGCACAGCGCCAAGCTCGCACAGTCGCATCAGCAGCGCGACGAGCGCGAGATCCGGCGGGTCGCCAGCCAGCTCGCGAATGCCGTGGGCGCCGTCGCACTGAGCGAAAACACGCGCTTCACTCGCCGACAGCGTTATCGGTGCGGAAAAGGGCAACCGCAGTTCCAGCCCGTCTAGCACGGCGGACGGCGCCACGCGGGGCGCGAGCTCGGGCAGCACCTCAGGGCGCATGCTGATCATGATCGCCAGGGTTTCGATAGTCCGCGAGTCGAAGTAGGTGGTACGCCTGGACAACTGGCCAGATCCTGGCGTGACGTCGAGGCAGACGCTGTCCTGGTCAATCCTGGCCCAGCCCACTGGGCCAAAGAAGCCCAGGGTCCTGGTGCTTAGGCAGAACTGCTGCAGGTAGCGCGCGATTTCCTGTTCGAGCGCGCGCCCCCGACGGCCCCTCAGCTTCCCGGCCGTCGCGTAGGCCAGGTGCTTCGCGAGCGGCTCGGGTCCCTGCCAGGCGATTGCCTCGCGGAACTGAGATTCCATGGCCGTCGTGCGGACAGCGGCCGAAAGCCGCTGCCTGGCCGTGGCGTATGCGGCTGCGTAGCCGTCAGTCGCGGCGCCAGAGCCGGGCGCAATCAGGTCGGCGGCCGCTGGCAGATCCTCATCGCAAATCGCGGTAATACGGCTCGCGGGAAAGCCGGCGCTCGCGAGTCCGGCGTCTCGCCACAGCGCCCATCCGCCTTTGCCCAGAGGCGTCCGGTGCGTGCCGGAAATCGGGTTCTGCTGCCTTAGGTATTCATCTCTAATCATTCTCGCCATCCGAATCTGGCCGCCTGACGAAATACAGTAGTGTTCAGCTGATCCAGGTGGAAGCGGCGCTGATTCACACAGTCAACCCCACGGTGGCCGACCGTGCACATACCACGTTATGGTGACCGCCAAATGAGCCGTCGAGCCGAGTCTTTCCGCAGCGGTGCGACATGCGGCGTAGCTGCGTCGGGCGTAAGCGCGGCTCGCCTTCCGGTTCGACCTGCCCGACCCGGCCGACCGCTCCCTGACCGCGGCGATCATCGGCCACACCGCCGTCTTGCTCACCAGGAACCAGTTCGCCGACGCCGTCCTCGTCGGCGCCGTCCTCGCCATCACCGCCTACCGCCGCGGCAGCTCGCTCACCGCGGCGGGCGAGTTCGCCCGGATCGCTGTCGCGCTGACCAGCCTGCGCATCCGTGACGACGCATGGGCGCGGAAACCCTCGGAACCGGGCCGCCGCGCCCGGCTGTGGACCGACGTCACCCGCCACGCCGGCCCGGGCCAGATACGCGCGTGACGCCGGGTTCAGGCCTCATCGGCAGCCCGCCGGCTGATGAGTTCGCTGCGCGAGCGTCATGGCCAATGGCAGCGAGAATGGCGGGAGTAACCATGCTGTCAGGGAGACGGGCGGACGCGAGAGAGCGGACGTGTTAGCTGGCGGGAAGGGAACTGGCCTGTTTGTCGTGTTCGTCTTTTAAGCATCCTTCTTTTGCCGTCGGGGACAAGCTGACGCGCTTACCCGCTCAACTTTGCGGCAACTCGCTGATTGAGCCTGAATCGGCCGAATGGCTTGCCGAGGTCAATGCCTGCGGGTGCGGGCCGGCGGGACCTTCACTCGCATACCAGCTTCGGATAGCGGCGACCCCCACTTCCTCCGGCTGGCCAGCAACTTCCCGCTCCGGACGGTAGCA